>Ga0265798_10003673_pt1 | contig 21625 bp, 15 predicted proteins | sample P3T30metagenome_FD_192430 | JGI IMG/M metagenome (GOLD analysis project Ga0265798, IMG submission 192430) | Plant litter microbial communities from East Loma Ridge, Irvine, California - P3 T30 | ecosystem: Environmental > Terrestrial > Plant litter > Unclassified | place: USA: California... | reverse complement strand
ATAGCTAGTGAAAAAAGATAAGTCATTAACTACTCTTTCCATCAAGCTCTTCGACTTCAAAACCTGCACTTCATTGTTTAGGTCCATCGCACCACTGCTCACTCCCATGCCTCCTGCCCCACTGAGGCCCGATAGCTCAGGCTTACTGCTTTCATTCTTTATGAGCAGCGTACTAGATGTTGCATATTCTGCTACCGCGTAATATCGCAGATAAGCATATGCAACAGCAAGCGCTATAACAGCACCTAGGAGGAACAGGTACCAAAAGCGCAAGTAGCGCTGAAGTATAACCTTCAGGTCTTTACCTTTTGGCTGCTCGGACTTCAATGGAAACAGTTCTGTGGCCATGATAATTTAATAGAAGATTATTTTATCTAGTTAGTGCGAAAAGCAACACACTCATTATAGAAACTGCGACTGATACGATAGGTAGATAGAAGCTGCTCGCACTGCCTTGCAGCTCTTTTGCTTTTACCGGTTCAACATATACCACATCATTCTGCTGAAGGTAGAAATAGGGCGAGTTCAATAAGTCTTTATTAGTAAAATCTACCCGTACAGCGCTACGAACTCCACCCTTCTCGCGAATCAACAGAACATTCTCTCTTCTTCCGAATGCAGTCATATCTCCTGCAAGACCTAAGGCCTCTAGAACTGTTATCTTTTCTGTCGGTACAGTGAATGTGGAAGGTCTGTTTACTTCACCTATTACAGTAATCTTAAAATTTAAAAACCTAACGTTGACTGTTGGATTCTTAACAGATTTTCTAATCTCTTCTGTTAATTTTTCAGCAGCCTGTTCCTTGGTTAAACCTGCCAGTTTCACTTTTCCTAGTACTGGTAAACTAACATAGCCAGCTTTATCAACCAGATACCCTTCGCCGTTTCTCACAGCAGTAGGGCTAATAGTAGTATTACTGCTAGCGATAGTAGATGATGCAGGTGCAATCGTACCACTATTGTACAGTGTATTAGATTCTGCGCTTAAACTTGAAACCGTTATACCAAGCAAATCATCTACTTGAATCTCAGGCTCTATATCATTTTTAATTTCTGTTTTAAAATCAGATGTTGGGCCTAGGTTATTAAAATAGGTTAGCTTCCTATTAGATGCGCAAGAGGACACCAGTAGCAAGACTACTGCATATGTAAAAAACAATTTCATTCGCGTTTTCATTTTTTAGCTAACTTGGCGAAAGCCTGATTCAATTACCCAACTAAACCAAGTCGTTTAGAAAAAAACAGATAAGTAGTTTAAAAACCTGAAAAGTTAATTAATTCAAACTTTTTCATTATTAAGTCCAGCAAAACCACACTTTCAATGCTATTAATTAAATAGCAATCTGTATAAGAACAAAAGTGTGATTTGCTTTTTTAACGCAATATAGCCCATTACTCTCTACCAGCACTTGGGTAGTATTGCGTAGCAACCACTGAAATGAGCAGTGAGGGCTGCCAATAAGCGACGTTACCACCATGGCTAGTTAGCTATTTAACTACGCTAACAGGTGGAGACTGCTGACTTACACAGCAGGGAGAGCGTAACTAGAGAAGACCAGCATCTAGTAGTCACTTAGCCTCTTTTGGCGGCATTAAATAAGGCAAATCTCTAGCCTATGCCCCCACACTAAGCCTGACGCCCCCTTTTCTATCAAAAGATATACTCAAGAGAGCCTGTTTGCACTAGGCAGGCTGTTTAATGCCAACGCAGGGAAGGGACAAAACACACTCGATTGAGTGGTAGGATGGTCAAATCTGCGTATCTCTATTGGTCCGATGTTAGGCTTAGAAAGCGTTCTCGCTACCTTTCACTGCTTGATACACTGTCAACCAAACAATCTTCATATCCAAGGCAAACGACCAGTTTTGCAGATAGTGAATATCTGCGTTTACGCGCTTAATCATCGCGTCAGTTTCCTTCGTCTCGCCTCGGTGGCCTGTTATCTGGGCCAGCCCTGTGATGCCTGGGGCAACCGTATGGCGCACCATAAAATTATTGATTGCGCTTGAATACACTTCTGTGTGCTGCAGCATGTGTGGCCGTGGCCCTACTACTGACATCTCTCCTTTGAGTACATTGATAAACTGTGGAAGTTCGTCAATGCTGGTTTTGCGCATAAACGCGCCGATTTTCGTGATGCGGCTATCATTACGACTTGCCTGCTTGTGGTCAGCATCCGCATTCATATACATACTACGGAATTTAAAGCAATAGAAAGGCACTCCGTCTTTACCAGTGCGCAACTGCTTAAAGAAGACAGGCCCTTTGCTATCAAGCTTAATCAAAGCCGCGATAAGTGGAACAAGCCAGCTTAGTAACAACAGGGTAACTAGTGAAGCGAAGACAATATCGAACACACGTTTTACCATCGTGTTAGAAGTGACTTTGACGTGTTGAGTGGCGAAAGCGGGTGACATAGCTTTATAAATTGTCCTAAACCAACAAAAAACATTATGTGTGGCCCTACATCCAATATTAAAGTTTAATATGTTTATATCAAAGCAAATATTGAAATATTCAACCTAAAAACGTAAAAATACAAGATAACTATGAAAATAGTTAAAACACCACTAAATTTAATACAACAAAAATCGCAAAATAAGTTGTACTCAAGCCATGTTATAATGCACTTTACAGGAAAGTGAGTATTCACTTTTATGAGTAAAAAACAATTCTAGTCTTGCTTCTGATAAATTATTACTCCAGCTGTAGTGTCGATAACTGACATTATATCATGTCGATAACTTTACCAATGCGTTACCATTCTTTAGCTACCGTTGAGTTAGTCTATTTAGTATGCATTCTAGTTATTCCTGCTTAAGGATTCCTAGTTTGGTACGACTCTATACGGGTTATTAATACCGATTTTTTTATTTAAGAGGTGTTTAAACCGTACTACCATATCATAAAAAGAGCCTTACCGACCGTAGTCGATAAGGCTCTTTATTCTTATGAAAAGAAATTAAGAGATTGAAAGCAGCTTCCTAAAACCTGCCTCATTCAATGTGCAGCCTGCAGATTCCTCTTTTTATTTAGTTCTTAAACTCGCTAACCTACTACTGTCTGGCGTAGCGAAACAGCTGTTTTGCTACTCAGCTCGCGCACAACGGTGGCAATGCCTGCTGCATCGAAACCACATTCTTTATAGAGTTGGTCCTGGGTACCGTGCTCGACTACCCGGTCAGGGATACCTAGGCGGCGCACCGCAAGATGCTGCCCTTGGTCAGCCAAGAACTCCAGCACGGCCGAACCAAAACCACCTTGCAGGCAACCATCTTCGACAGTAACTATGGCACGGTAGCGGCGGGCGATGGCCAAGAGCATTTCCTCATCGAGCGGCTTGCAAAAGCGCATGTCGTAGTGGCCTACATCGAGACCCTCAGCGGCCAGTGTGGTAGTAGCCTGCACAGCATAGTTGCCGATGTGGCCAATGCTGAGAATGGCAATCCCACCGGCTTCACCTTCGCGTACTACGCGGCCGGTGCCGATGGCAATGCGCTGCAAGGGGGTACGCCACTCGGGCATCACGCCCTCGCCACGGGGGTAACGAATGCTGAACGGCCTAGCGTTTTCGGGTAGCTGCGCCGTGTACATGAGGTTGCGCAGTTCCTGCTCGTTCATGGGTGCCGCTACCACAATGTTAGGGATGCAACGCATGTAGGCTAGGTCGTAGCAGCCATGGTGGGTGGGGCCGTCGGCGCCAGCGAAGCCTGCCCGGTCGAGGCAGAACACCACGTGCAGGTTTTGCAGGGCCACGTCGTGTACTACTTGGTCGTAGCCGCGCTGCATAAACGAGGAATAGATGTTGCAGAACGGCACCAGGCCTTGGGTAGCCATGCCAGCCGAGAACGTGACAGCGTGCTGCTCGGCAATGCCCACATCGAAGGCGCGGTCAGGCATGGCCGCCATCATGATATTCAGCGACGAGCCACTGGGCATAGCCGGCGTCACGCCCATTATTTTGTCGTTGGCCTGGGCCAGCTCCAGCAGGGTGTGGCCGAATACATCTTGGTACTTGGGTGGCTGCGGCTTATCGGGAATTTTGGTAAAAATCTCGCCCGTGATTTTGTCAAACAGGCCCGGCGCATGCCATAGGGTCTGGTCTTTTTCGGCCAGCGCGTAGCCTTTGCCCTTCACCGTGACGCAGTGCAGCAGCTTAGGGCCAGGAATGCTCTTGAGGTCGTTGAAGACAGCCACTAGGTGCTGTACATCGTGGCCATCGACGGGGCCGAAGTACCGGAAGTTCAGTGCCTCAAACAGGTTGCTCTGCTTTAGCAGCGTCGCCTTCATGGCGGCCTCTACCTTGCGGGCAATCTGCTGCGGGTTGGGCCCGAACTTGGAGAGCTTGCCCAGCACATTCCACAGCTCATCGCGCACCTTATTGTAGGTGCGGGAGGTGGTGATGTCGGTGAGGTACTCTTTGAGCGCGCCTACATTGGGGTCGATGCTCATGCAATTGTCGTTGAGCACGACAATCATGTTATTGTTAAGGGCTCCGGCTTGGTTGAGTGCCTCGAAGCTCATACCTGCCGTCATGGAGCCATCGCCAATAACAGCAATGTGTTGGCGGTCGAACTCCTTCTTATAATCGGAGGCTACCGACATACCTAGGGCGGCGCCGATGCTGGTGCTGCTATGGCCTACACCAAAGGCATCGTATTCGCTCTCGCTGCGCTTGGGGAAACCCGACATGCCACCATAGCGGCGGTTGGTGGGAAAGCGGTCGCGCCGGCCGGTCAGTATCTTGTGGCCGTAAGCCTGGTGGCCCACATCCCACACTAGCTGGTCGTAGGGGGTGTTGAAAACGTAATGCAGCGCCACCGTTAGCTCAACCACCCCTAAGGAGGCCCCAAAGTGCCCACCGTAGATACTTACCGTGTCGATAATAAACTCGCGCAGCTCAGCGCTAACCTGCACTAATTGCTCAGGAGCTAGCTTTTTAAGGTCGTCGGGCGAGGTTATCGCCGCCAGGAGCGGACCGGGTTCAATCATCATCGGGCAAGCGTATACAGAAGGAGAGGCAATAAGTAACCGCTGGGCCGGCTAAAAGATTGGGCGGTTGAGACAAAGGTACGACAGCGCCGGCTGGGCGGTTCTGGCGCGCGCTACACCAGGGTAGAGCCTGCAAAAAAAATGCCATCAATGCCAACCTTTCGCTGGACCTTTGCCTGGCTTAGTGACTTGGAATACTGGCAATACCACCTGCCTCTTTGCCCGCCTTGGTCGATACAATCGCCACTTTAACCGACGATTTTGACAATTCAGGGCCGACTAATGCAACTATTGCCAGCCGTTTACGCACTTTGGCCGTTATCAATTTTTATGAAGAAGACTACCCTACCTCCTGCCTTATTTGCGGCGGCTTTACTTACGGTGCCGCTTTTGGCTCATAGCCAAGGCACTAGGCCCGCTGGCGGTGGCGCCCGCCCGGTAGCGGCGCCCACAGCAGCTACTTCGGCTGCCCGGCCTACTGCCAGCGGCCGCCTCACCGGCACCGTTACTGATGCGGCTACGGGCAAGCCCATTTCATATGCCACTGTAGCGGTGCTCGACGGCACCGGCAAGGTCATAAACGGCGGCGTGTGCGGCGACGACGGCAAGTTTGTGCTGCCCGGCATTCCGAACGGCACCTATACGGTGCAGGTCACCTTCTTGGGCTACAAAAGTGAGGAACGCCCGGGCGTGGTAGTGCCCGCCGAAGGCGGTGCCGTGGCCCTAGGTACCATTCAGCTGGGCGCTTCGGCCCAGGCCCTAAAAGAAGTAGTAGTAACCGGCCGCAAGCAGCTAATAGAAGAGCGCGTAGACCGCACCGTGTACAATGCCGACGTGGATAAGACCACGGCCGGCGGCGACGCTACCGATGTGCTCAAGCGTGTGCCGCTGCTGAGCGTGGACCTAGACGGCAACGTGAGCTTGCGGGGCTCGTCCAACATCCGGGTGCTCATTAACAACAAGCCCTCGACTATCGCGGCCAGCAGCATCGCTGATGCGCTCAAGCAGATTCCGGCCGACCAGATTCAGACGGTGGAAGTTATTACTTCGCCCTCGGCCAAGTACGACGCTGAGGGTTCGGGCGGTATCATCAATATTGTAACTAAAACGAATAATCTACGCGGCGGCTCGCTGGGGATAGACCTAGGAACCGGCCTGCGAGCCAGCAACCTGGGCCTGAACGGCAGCTACCGCACCGGCAAGATGGGCTTTTCGCTGGGCGGCTTTGGGCGGGCCAGCTACAACCAGCCGGGTAGCTTCATCAATAACCAGACTACCCGCAGTACGAGCGGCGACTTCTTGTCCAATAACATACAGTCGGCCGACACGCGGCGTAACGATGCGTTTGGCCGCTACACGCTGGGCTGGGATTACGACATCGACAAGCACAATTCGCTGTCGGCCTCGGTAGCCTACGGGGTGCGCAACAGCAATAGCTACCAAGACCTACTGCGAACGGTATCGACGGGCCCTAATGCGACTCTGCTCCCCACGCGCAACGTGAAAACCACTGATGAGTCGGGCACCGTCGATGCTAGCCTCAATTACACGCATACCTACGAAACGCCGCAGCGCGAATTCAGCATTCTGACGCTGTACAGCCGCAACAATCGGACGAATAACTACCTGAACGACATCCTAGGTGGCGGCAACGAGACGACTAGTCGCCAGCGCAACGACAACGATAGCTACAACCAGGAAATGACGGCGCAGCTTGACTATCAGTCGCCGACCGCCAAAAACCAACTGCTGGAACTGGGCGTGAAGGACATTTACCGCAAGGTGAATAGTCAGTACGCCTACTTCATAACTGAAGGTAGCATCGATAATTTTATACTCGACACTAAGCGGATTCCCAATAATTTCAATTATAACCAGAACGTGGCGTCAGGCTACGTTACATACACCATCGGCCTGCCCAAAGGCTTTACCTTGAAGCCAGGCGTACGCTACGAGTACACGACTATCAACGCCGAGTTTACGCAGGGTGACAATAAGAACCCTAGCATTCCGAACTATGGGGTGCTGGTGCCCAGCGTGAACCTATCGCGCAAGTTTGACAATGGCAACGTGCTGAAACTGGCTTACAACCGCCGTATTCAGCGCCCTTCGCTGCAGTTCCTGAACCCGAACCGCCAAGCACCTAACCCGTTGCAGGCCACCCAGGGCAATCCGGAGCTGCGACCCGAGTACACCAACAACTACGAGATTGGCTACAGCACGCTGGTGAAGCAGAAGGTAAACCTGAATATGTCGGCCTTCGTGCGCAACACGACTGGCTCCATCCAGGCTTTCCGCACGCCTGACGGCGACACCATCGTGACGAGCTTCGCCAACATAGGCAAGGAAGACGCCTACGGGGCTAGCGTTTTTGCGAGCGTTAACGCGGGCAAGCTCACTTTGAACGGTGGAGTAGATACCTACTACGCCGTGCTAAATAATAACTTGGAAGACCCGCTTTACGCCGCCAGCAACAAGGGCTTTGTGGTAAACGGCCGCGTGCAGGCCTCGTACGCCTTCAACAAGCAGTGGGCGCTCCAAGCGTTCAGCTTCGCCCGCGGGCAGCAGGTGCAACTGCAAGGCTACCAGAGCGGCTTTGGCATCTATAGCCTCAATATCCGGCGCAGCTTTGCCGATAACCGGGGTGGCATTGGTTTCGGGGCCGAAAACTTCTTTACCAGCACCCGTAGCTTCCGCAATGAAATCAACTCGCCGTTGCTGAGCCAAAGCAGCACCAACGTCATCCGAATTCTAAACTTCAAAGTCAACATCAGCTACCGTATTGGCAAGCTAACCGTGGACCAACGCCCCCGCAATCGCAAAGGCATCAGCAACGATGACTTGAAAGAAGGCGGTGGCAATGACCTAGGCGGCGGTGGCGACGCCGGCGGCGGCCAACAAGGTGGTGGCGGCGGTGGCGGCCGGCCAGCCGGTGCTGGGCAACGTCCAGTTGGCGCAGGCCAGCGCCCTGCCGGCGCTCCTGGCACCGCTACTCCTACTGACAGCACCAAAACGGCTCCTACTGCCGTACCAACCGACAGCACCTCGGGCCAACAGCCCGCCCAGGTAGTACCGGGCACCACGCCCGCAGGCCAGCCAGGTACTACCACGCCAGCGGCGCAGCCCACGGCTACGCCCGCCGGTAGCCCGGCATTGAAGCCCACTACGCCAGCTACTAACTCCAATACCACGCCGGTGAACGCACCATCGCCGGGTACTACTTCGCCGGGGGGCATCACGCCGGCCGGGAGCCCGGGCGGGCGCCCCTAGGTAGAGGCTAGCACCGTATAGCGGGGGCGGCCGGGCGTACTTTTGCCCGGCCGCCCCTTTCTTATGCCCCTAGCCAGCCCTCCCCCGCCGCCCCCCGCCGACGACCAGGATGCCAATCTGCTGCGGCAGCTGCGCCCCTCGCGCCTGGTGTGGCCCGTGCTCATTGGGCTGGCGGTGGTGGGGTTTTTATTTTGGCGCAGCTACAAGCCCGGCGACCTCGCCCCACTGGCCAATGCCAGGTGGGAGTGGCTGCTCGTGACGCTGCTCGTGCTCTGGGCCCGCGACCTAGGGTACATCTACCGCATTCGCCACATTGCGGAGCGCGAGCTGAGCTGGCGCCAGGCGTTTGAAGTCATCGTGATTTGGGAGCTTGCCTCTTGCGTGCTGCCCTCGGCGGCGGGCGGCACTGCGGCAGCGCCAGTTATCCTTACCAAGGAAGGCATTCCCCTGGGTAAGTCACTGGCCTACACCATTGTCACGGCCTTTCTCGACAATCTATACTATGTCCTGATGGTGCCGCTGGTAGTGCTGCTGGCGGGGTCGGCCCTTTACCCGCGCGACCTTGACTCAACCTTCACCGAAACGCTGCGGGTGCTGTTTGTGGTGAGCTACGTGGCCGTATCATCCTACGCGGGGCTGCTGCTGTACGCGCTATTTGTCAACCCTGTCTCGGTGCGGCGGCTGCTGGTGCGGCTGGCCTCGGTGCGGGGGCTACGGCGCTTTCGGCGCACGGCCTACCGCCACGGCCAGGAAATGGTGAATGCCTCGGCGCACCTGCGCGGGGCCGGCTGGCTCTATTGGTGGCGCGCCAGCCTCAGCACTTTTTTTGTGTGGACGGCCCGCTATGCCGTTATCGGCTGCCTCATCGCGGCCTTCGTGCCCATGACTACGGGCGAGTTCCTGTTCATCTTCGCCCGCAACATCACTTATAAGGTAGTGCTGCTGCTAGCCGTGACGCCAGGTGGCGCCGGCATTGCAGAGGGCGCCTTTCCTACGTTTTTCGGCAGCTTTATTGGCACCGCTACCATGACGAGCTTCATGGTGCTGCTCTACCGCATTGTCACCTATTACTTCTACTTGGTCCTAGGTACCGTGTTTTTGCCGCGCTGGGCGGCGCGGGTCTTTGGCCGGTCCAAGCCTACTTCGTAGCCGCTGGGGCCAGTGCTCCACCCGGACGCTGGTACTGCTCCCAAAATTCAGGCCGATAGGGCACTTCTACCACTGGTGGCCTCACACCCTTGGCGGGTGGCGTGGGGGCCGGGCCCGCTTCGGGCAGGGGGCGGAAGAACATTTCGACTAAGCTCTGGTAGTAGAAGGGCTGCTTGGTGCGCAGCACGCGGCCCGTTGTTTGGGATACGCCCACGCTGCGGCGGGCGTAGTAGCGACCGTTCTCGCCCTTGGTGTAGTCCACTACATGGGTGCTGCGGTCGGAAGTAAAGACCTGAGCATACAGCTTCTCTACCAAGTTATTTTTCCCTATGCTTTTGCGGGCTACGCCATTGTAGTTGGCGGTGTCGAGCTGCCACAGCGCTTCGTAGTGCACTACAGCGTAGTCGCGCTTTTGCACGAGTAGCCGCCCTTGATATATACCAGCTAGGTAGGTGCCCGTGCTGCGGTGATTGGCGTTTTTAGCAGCAAAACTCACTACATAAAGCGTTTCGCCACCTTGCTGGCGCACGCTATCGAGCTTCAGGTTGAATTTGCGTAGGTTGCGAGCTACAAACAAGGGAGAAGTCCGTACGGGGTCAGCTGCACTGAAAGCAAAAGCCTGCATGCCTCCCCCTATCTGCGCCCTGCGCGAACCATTCTTTTGCTCTGTCAATACTCGCTTTTGCTGCATCTGGATATCCACACCATCCTCATGGCCCAGAAAGCCACGGGTGAAATGCCGATAACCGGCTGGCACCCGTAGCCGAGTCAAGCTTTCGGCCTCGTAGCTAAGAGTATCAAAGTTGCTGATGCGCTCGTGGCGGTATACCTCCGTAGCATAGTCCTGCTGCTCATAGTTAACAGCACTATTCTTGATAACATTTTTGAGTATCGCCACGGGGTCGGGCGGCGCAGTAGCTACCCGCACCTCGTCGAGAGCATAGGCAGCGGGCGCCAGCAGCACCGTCAGCTCTTCATTGCCAATGGGGGACTGTACGCTGGCTATCTCATACCCTAGGCTACGCACTTGCAGCTTGGTAGGGCCAGGTAGTGGCAGCGAAAAGCGGCCGTTGGCATCGGCGGTAGTGCCCTTGCCCTGCCCCGGCAGCAGCACGGTGGCGTAGGGCACCGCGGCCCGGCTGCGCTGGTCGAGCACTACACCCCGCACTAGGCGCACGCCCGACACATCGGGTGCCGCCACCCCACGCCGCAGTGTGGTGCCCGTGCGCGCCGGGGCAGGGTTCAGCGAGCCAGGCAGAGGCGGGGTGGCGGCCAGCACCACCGTGCTATCGGCGCGCTCGACGGTGCTATCGGCGGTCACCAAGTGCGGCGGAGTCACGCTACGCAAAAACAAGAAGCCGTCTACTATCTCACTCCACGGGCCGGCCAGCGGCTGGTAGTCAAAGGCATACGTTGTGAGTTGCCGGCCAGGCGCATCGTGCTTCAGGCTCACGAAGGCGTAGGGCGAACCTAGGGCCAACAGACTAGCCTCTAGGGTACCTGCGGCGGGCTCGGGCACAGCCATGCCTGCGGTGCCGGGCAGGCCGTGGGCGCCGCCGCCCGCCAGCGTGCCGAGTATGTACACTTGGCTGGCACCTAAAGCTTCTTTCACGGCCCGGCCCATGGGGCGGTAGGCGCGTAGCTCATCGCTGCCAAGCAGCTCGACGCGGTTGGCAAAGTGCGGCAGTGCTCCCCAGCAAATTACTTTCTCGGCGGGGTGCTGGCGCAGGTACCACAGCAGGTTTTCAGCCATTTGAGCATCGCGCGGGTTACTATCGGCAGCCACCCACTCGGTTGGGCTTTTGGCGCCAGGGTCATGCTCGGCGTAGTCGCGGGCCAGGGCCCGTAAGCTGCGCAGGCACTGCTGCCAGAAAAGTGCTTCGTTGCGCCGCGCTACTGCAGGCGCAGTAGCCGCTTTTGCGAGCAGCTTATCAGCCTTGGCCAATTCGGTCTCTAGCTCGGCAGGCTGGTGGTTGAGCGGAAAAGCAAAATGGTCGGCCTGGTAGCTGACAATATCGTCGAGCAAGTCGTAGTTGATAGCGTCGCTGCCTTTTTCATCGCTCAGAAAATCGTCTAGGTCATCGACTAGGTCGGTGCTGTACTCGCCACTCAGCTGCGGGTCAAAGCCCATCACACGCAGTCCTTCCTGGCCCACCAGTGGCACCGCGGCCTGAAACTCCTGCGTGCGCATCCATATCGGAAAAATGCTGCTCTCTAGGTTTTTAGCCACCGACTTACCCAGCGCAATTTGTCGCTGGGCCTTGTGCAGGCTGTAAAAGCCGCTTTCCATACCTAGGGTCGTGAAACCCAGGCGCTGCTGCAAAAAGGCCGCTAGCCGGGCCTTGGCTGCCAGCACGTTGCCCTCACCGTGCGTGGGCTCACCCAAGAACACCACCCGGGCCCCGCCTATCTCGGCCCGCAAAAACTCGAGGTCGGCAAACGTGGTATCGGCCGGACTTACGCTACGCAGTGCCCGGGCCGGCACGGCTTGGCCGGGCGGCGCTACCTGCGCTTGTGCTTCTATGCCCAGCCCCACGCCCAGTGCCCACAGCACTACCCAACGAAACCAACTCATTTTTTATGTGCTAAAATAACTTCCCTAGGTACCACACTGGCCAATTCGGATGCAAAGAAGCAACTCGACAGGCGCAGGTCGCATCGGGCGCAAAAAAAGCCCCGTGCCAAACTAGGCACGGGGCTTTTTTAGTATGTTGAGGCCGCTCTATTCGGCTTCCAGCGCCAGCTTGGCGCCGCTAGTGCCCACGAGGGTCAGCTTCTTGTCGGTCAGCGTTTCTACGGTGAACGTATTAGACGTGCCACCAGCCTCGGGGGTCAGCGTCAGGGTCTTGGCCGATTGGTCGAATGCAAACTTGCCTTGCACGGCGCCAGCAGTGCCGGTCATGGTGTAGGTGTTGTTCGAGAACATGTGCAGCGTTTCCTGCTCTTGGGCATCGGTCTGCTTTACCTTGTCGCCAGCGGCATCGGTTTCTTTAGCGGTTTTCCACACCTTGCCGCTCGTGCCGTAGAGCATGTTTACGCCTTCTACTTTGCCTTTGTCGTTGCCGCACGAAGCAGCCGCAAACAGCAATATAAAGGCGCACAGCAACGACGCTGCGTAGGACCGGAGGGAGAAAGAAGAGGTAACCATGGGGAAGAAAGTTTTTTGTGAGGAGTGAAGAGCGAATGGATTACAGGTAGTGCCAGTAACGGAGCTGCTTACGCGGTGCAATTTTTTTGGTTATTAATCATAACCTTTGATTTGCCTAACGCGTATTAGTCTCCGCAAACCAACTGGGTAGCGCTTAGCCATTGCAAAGCAGCTGCTCCTAGGTTGCCTTTACTATTCTTTTCACAGCCAATCATTTGCAGCCATGGGCTTACTAGATTTTCTGACCAATGAGGGCGATAAGAAGCCCGTTGAGCCTGCTAAGCCGGCCGCTACTGGCGGGGACACCGATTTTTTCGGCAACAGCAAGCCTGCCAATGCTACTGCCGGTGATTCTTACACCGTAGTTAGCGGTGATTCGCTCTCCAAGATTGCTAAAAACCACTACGGCGACGCCGCCAAGTGGCACCAGATATACGAGGCCAACAAGGCCACTATTGGCAGTAACCCTGACCACATCGAAGTTGGTCAGGTGTTAACCCTACCTAGTCTCTAGGTACTTTTTGCAGAAAAAAGGTGAGAAAAGCCGCTCCAGATTTGGGGCGGCCTTTTTATTGCCCGCGGTTCTGGTTTGCGCTTCAGAAGCGCTTTGTTGTGCAAGTGCGCTTCGTGTATATCTTTGCCCGCACCAACCCTTGGTACTCCCCGCAGCCGGTGGGGCAGTTGTTTTCAGTTTTATACAGAAGCGGCGAGAGATTAGGCTCCGTGACCCGCTGGCAACCTTCACTTTCAGAAAGGTGCCAATTCCTACCCTGCCCGGCGTTGCTGCCTGGCACGGGAGCTATAAATCGAGTACCATGCAACACTCCCTCTTCGCCGTTTTCTTGCCCTCCCCCACTCCGGCTGCCGCTCGCAGCCAGGCCCGGATGGCTACGTCAGTTGTGCTAGGCGCCGCCCGCCGAATGTGCTGTTGCGACTCGCGTTGTTGCTGCTAAGCATTATTAGCTACTCCTATCTTTTTGCGGGTTCACGAGTGCATGAGGCAGCCTAGGTTGCCGCTAGCCAGGTAAAGCCACCTGTAAGACCCGCGCCGACTCGCCCTAAATCTGGGCTTCGCTAGCGCGACTTGTGGCACGCCAGACTACCCGCCCCACTGTGTATTTCTAGCATTTTTCAGCTTTAAGCTTCATTCTCATGGCCACCCAAAACTTGCACTTCGAAACCCTTCAGCTACACGCCGGGCAACAGCCCGACCCCACCACTGGCTCGCGGGCAGTACCCATTTACCAAACAACCAGCTACGTATTCAAAAATGCGGAGCACGGCGCTAATTTGTTTGCCCTCAAAGAGTTTGGCAATATCTATACGCGCTTGATGAACCCGACCACCGACGTATTTGAGCAGCGCATTGCGGCGCTCGAAGGCGGTGTGGCGGCCGTGGCCGTAGGCTCGGGCCAGGCGGCCCAGTTCATTGCCCTGAACAACATCTTGCAGCCCGGCGACAACCTCGTGTCGAGCTCTTACCTCTACGGCGGCACCTACAACCAGTTTAAGGTGGCTTTCAAGCGCCTAGGTATCGAGGCACGCTTTGCGGAGGGCGATGATGCCGACAGCATCGAGAGCCTGATTGATGATAAAACGCGCGCTATCTACCTCGAAACCATTGGCAACCCCAGCTTTAGCGTACCCGACTTTGAGCGCGTGGCGGCTGTGGCCAAGAAGCACGACTTGCCGCTGGTGGTAGACAACACCTTCGGTGCGGGTGGTTACCTGTTTCAGCCCCTCAAGCATGGCGCCAATATCGTGGTAGAGTCGGCCACCAAGTGGATAGGCGGCCACGGCACCAGCGTGGGCGGCGTTATTGTGGATGGCGGCACCTACGACTTCGGCAACGGCAAATACCCCCAGTTTACGGAGCCTAGCGAAGGCTACCACGGCTTGGTATTCAACGACGTATTCGGCAAGGATGGCCCGTTTGGCAATATTGCCTTCGCCATTCGGGCCCGCGTGGAAGGCCTGCGCGACTTTGGCCCCGCCATCAGTCCCTTCAACTCTTTCCTGCTGCTGCAAGGCCTCGAAACGCTGAGCCTGCGCGTGGAGCGTACCGTTGAGAACGCCCTTAAGGTGGCTCAGTGGCTGGAGCAGCGCCCTGAGGTGGCCAGCGTCAACTACCCCGGCCTGTCTAGCAGCCCGCACCACGCCACGGCGGCCAAGTACCTCCAGCGCGGCTTCGGCGGTGTGCTATCCTTTGCGCTGCACGGCAGCAAGGACACGGCCACGGCGGTTATCGACAACCTCAAGCTCATCAGCCACTTGGCCAACGTGGGCGATGCCAAAACGCTCATCATTCAGCCCTCGGCCACCACGCACCAGCAGCTCAGCGAGCAGGAGCAGATTGCCTCGGGCGTAACCCCCACGCTGCTGCGCCTCTCGGTGGGCATCGAGCACATCGACGACATCCTGGCCGACCTAGGCCAGGCCCTGGAGGCGGCTGCCAAGGCCGCACCCAAGGACGAGGCCGATGCCACCATTCCCGACCCGCAGCCCGAGCACGTGCAGCCACTGGAAGTGTAGCTGGCAGTAGGTAAGTAGCTAGCTCTTAGTGCCTGGTGCTTGGTCCGGTTTCGTCCGGGCCGAGTGCCAGGCATTTGGCAATTAGCCTAAGCAGTAAGGACTTCCCGAAAGCCTAATCTGCCGTATCCTCTCCGCACTACTTCACGAAACGCTGGGCACCACGTATACAACCCTATGAAAGAGTACGTTTTTCAACTTCCTGACTCATTTCCGTTGGAAAGCGGTGAGGTGCTGGCGGGCGCCCACGTCGCCTACCGCACCTGGGGCCAACTCAACGCCGCCCGCGACAATGTGGTGTGGGTGTGCCATGCCCTCACGGCCAATGCCGACGTGCTGGACTGGTGGCCGGGGCTGTTTGGGGAAGGCCACTTCTATGACCCGGCCGACTGGTTTATAGTGTGCGCCAATATTTTGGGCTCGTGCTACGGCAGTACCTGCCCGCTCGATAGCGACCCGGCCACCGGCCTAGGTCGCTTCCGGAGCTTTCCGCTGCTCACCATCCGCGACCTAGTAGCCGCGCACGAAGCCTTGCGCCAGGAGCTAGGCCTGGCCTATATACACACGCTCATTGGCGGCTCGATGGGCGGCCAGCAGGCACTGGAGTGGGCCGTGAGCCGGCCCGATGCCTTTGGCCACTTGGTAGTTATTGCCACCAGTGCCCGCCACTCGGCCTGGGGGATTGCCTTCAACGAGGCGCAGCGCTTGGCCATCGAGGCCGACACTACTTACCACGACAACCAGCCTGGCAGCGGCGATGCGGGCCTAGCTGCCGCCCGTGCGGTGGCGCTGCTCAGCTACCGCGGCTATGACGCCTATGCCCATACCCAAACCGACCCCGACGATAGCCGGCTGCGCGACTTTCGGGCCAGCAGCTATCAGCGCTACCAAGGCAACAAGCTGGTAGCCCGCTTCGATGCCTACAGCTACGTAGCCCTCACACGGGCCATGGACTCGCACCACCTTGGCCGTGGCCGGGGCAGCATTGCGGCGGCGCTAGCCAGCATTCGAGCGCGCACACTGGTGCTGGGCATCACCTCCGATGTACTGTTCCCGCTTGAGGAGCAACGCACTATTGCCCAAGGCATTCCAGGAGCAGTGTACGGAGAGCTCGATTCGAGCTTCGGGCACGATGGCTTTCTACTTGAAACCGTGAAAATCACGCATGCGCTAGAGGCCTTCTATGCCGCCGAGCTGGCCAGCGAATAGCAGGCACCTAGGGGCTGCTAAGCCAGTAGAAACCGAATAGTAGTGCCTGCGGGCTTTCTTTGCGAGCTTATTCAGCTTGTGCTTATGCCGCCCCTTGCCCCTCCTTTTCTCCAGCCCGGCCAACGCGTGGCGCTCGTCAGCACGGCCCGCAAAATCACGTCGGCCGAAGTAGCGTTTGCCCAGCAAACCCTCATCGACTGGGGCCTAGAAGTAGTGCTGGGCGAGAGCATCGGGGCGGCCAGCCACCAGTTTGCCGGCGATGATGACCTGCGCCGCCGTGACTTTCAGCGCCAGCTCGACGACCCCAGCATCCGGGCTATTTTCTGCGCCCGCGGCGGCTACGGCACCGCTCGGCTGGTCGATACCTTAGACTTTAGCCGCTTTGCTGAGGCTCCTAAGTGGGTGGCGGGGTTTTCTGACATTACCGTGCTCAATTGCCACTTACTTAGCCTAGGTTACCAGAGCATTCATGGCGTGATGCCGGTGCTTTTTGGCCAGGAAGGCGGCGCCGCGGCCGTGGCCAGCCTGCATGCCGCGCTAGTGGGCGAGCCGGCTACTTACATGGCCCCGCCGCACGTCCTCAACCGCCCCGGCACAGCCACCGGCGAGTTGGTTGGCGGCAACCTGAGTCTATTGCATACCATTACGGGTACCAGCTCGCAGGCCGATTTCACGGGGCGCATTCTGTTTCTCGAAGACCTCGACGAGTACCTGTACCACATCGACCGCATGCTGCTGCACTTGCACCGTAGCGGCCAGCTGGCCGGCCTAGCGGGCTTGGTAATCGGCCATTTTTCGCAGATGCGCGACAATGCTGTACCCTTCGGCCAAGATGCCTACCAGATTATCGACTACTACGCGCAGCGCTATGCCTTCCCAGTCGGCTACGGCTTTCCGGTGGGGCATGAGGCTGATAACCAAGCCCTGGTAGTAGGTCGGCCGGCCATGCTGGTAGTTAACACCACCGGCAGCCAACTCAGTCAGTAACGACCGACTTCCTACAGGCTAGGCTATTTGCTGCGGCGTAGGGCTTGGGCCACAGCACCGGCCACTAGCCCACCTAGGGTGTACCAAGCCACGGTCATAGCCTGGGTTTGGGGTGTGCGGTTGCTGGGGGCTTCGCCTAGCCCTAGGGGGCCGGGCAGCAGCACGCCGCCCACGCCCGCGGCGGCGCCTAGCAGCACCCCGCGGCGCAGGCTGTGGCGGCCGCTGCCTACCAGCGTATAATACAGCCCGTTGCTGAGTATATCGCCAGCCATCGTTGCTAGGTAGGCCGTCGATTCATCGGGCTGCGGGGCGTCGGCCATGCCTAGCAGCTTGCGCAGGCCGCGCTCGCCGAGCACATCCATGCGGGGCGCGTCGTGGGGGCGCAGGTGGCGCACTGTTTCGTGCAGAATGGTAAGAGCTATGGCTCCGGTAAAGCCGGCAGCCAGCGAAGGCAATAGTTTCATAAGACTGAGTAGCCGCTACGTGGCTACCACTGGTGAGACGCGTACCACGCTGCTAGGTTGCGTAAAATTTTGCCTAGACTTGTGCGGCTTCCGCGCGGCGTATTATCTTTGCAGCCCCAGCAGCAGATGGCCGCTGAGGCATACGCCGATTTAGCTCAGCTGGTAGAGCAGCTCATTCGTAATGAGCAGGTCGTTGGTTCGAGTCCAATAATCGGCTCTCTTTTACAAAAAGCCCTGGTCGCTAGCGACTAGGGCTTTTTGCTTTTACTGGCTTTCCGCACCATAGCCCGTGGGCTGATAGCTAGCGCATAGCGTCGCCACAGCAAAGTATTGGCCACTTACCTGCTGGGCTTGGCTAGGGCAAGCAGCCCTCGGATATTCTAACTAGGAAGGCCCCCTACGCGCCGCCTAGGTACCCAGTGCCCCAATCAAACTTTCGAAATCAGCAGGTAGCGAGTATTCGCCTTTGGCTATTTTAGGGGCGCCGGATAGCGCACGTGCGCTGCCACAGCCAGCAATGTTAGTTGCTGCGTAGGCCGTCGCCCTAGGTAGCTGCTGAGGCCACACAGCCACCTAAGGCCGACAGGAATCCCAACTTCGGTCGTCTTGGTGCGTACAAATCTCTCTTCGCATGTCAGCATCCTCTTCCTCCAAGCTTTCTCTCTACGGCGGCATTGCGGCCAACGTAGCCATCGCCGTCAGCAAATTCGTGGCCGCCTATATCACAGGCTCCTCGGCCATGCTCTCTGAGGGCATCCACTCGCTGGTCGATACCGGCAACGGGGGCCTGCTGCTCTACGGCATGAGCCGCAGCCAGCGCCCCGCCGATGCCCAGCACCCCTTTGGCCACGGCAAAGAGCTATATTTCTGGGCCTTGATTGTAGCAGTGCTCATTTTTGCCATCGGTGGCGGCATGTCTTTTTATGAAGGCATCAAGCACCTAGAGCACCCCGAGCCGCTCACCGACCCCATGTGGAACTACATCGTGCTGGGCTTGTCGGTAGTATTTGAAGGCGCGGCGGCGTGGCTGGCTATTCGGGCGCTGCTTGAGAAGCAAGCATCCGGCAGTAGTTTCTGGAACACGCTACGGACTAGCCGCGACCCGGCCGTTTTTGCCTCGGTGCTAGAGAATGTGGCGGCTGTAGCGGGCCTCCTCATTGCGTTATTAGGAGTTTATTTTGGACATTTGCTAAACAACCCGCTTTTCGACGGGGGCGCTTCTATCATTATCGGCCTGCTGCTGATGGGAGTGGCCGTACTACTAGTGTCACGCACCAAAGATTTGCTCACGGGCGAAGGCGTGAACGAAGCCACCTCGCAGCAGGTGCAAGATTTGGCGCGCCAGACGCCTGGCGTGTCGCAAGTGCGCCCACCACTCACCATGTACCTTGCCCCCGACGATGTGATGCTGGCCCTCGACGTGGACTTCGACGACCACCTCACAGCTACCCAGGTGGAGAAGGCCGTGGAGGCCGTGCAGGAAAGCATCCGCGCCGCGCACCCCGAGTTTAAGCGCATTTTCATTGAAGCTAAGTCATTGGTTAACCGCGAATAATTCATTGCCAATGACAGCACTATACCCACTTATCCTATGATGTCTTCTATGACCGATAGCCCCTTCCATTCCTTCTGGTGGGGCGGCTACGAGTGCACCGACCAGCTCAACGCGTTTGGCAACCGGGTCGATTTTCTACCCCTCACCGGCCATTTGCAGCTGCTCGACCAGGATTACACCGACCTAGGGCAGTTTCAGGTCAAAACTGTGCGCGAAGGCATCCGCTGGGCCTTTATTGAGAAAACGCCTTACTACTACGACTGGAGCACGGTGAAGACGATGCTCGACGCTGGGCAGCGCCATGGCATTCAGCAGGTGTGGGACCTGTGCCACTTCGGCTTTCCAGATGACCTCACGCCCCTACACCCCATGTTTGCGCGGCGTTTTGCAGCGCTGTGTCGGGCTTTTGTAGACTTTTACCGCTCCGAGCGGCCCGAGGGCACTCTCATCGTCACGCCTATCAACGAAGTAAGCTTTCTGAGCTGGGCCGGCGGCGAGGTACGGGCTACTTCGCCCTACGGCGTGCGCCTAGGGTGGGAAGTGAAGTATGCTCTGATGCGTGCCTACATCGAGGGCGTGGTAGCGCTGCGCGAGGCTGACCCCAGCATCCGCATCCTCACTACCGAGCCGCTGGTAAACGTGGTAGCGCCGCACGACGCCACCCCGCAGCAAAAGCGCGAAGCCAAGCAACACCACGAGTGGCAGTACCAGGCCACCGATATCCTGGCGGGCCGCGTGAGCCCCGAGTTGGGCGGACGGCCCGAGTTCATGGACATCATCGGCTTCAACTACTATTACGACAACCAGTGGGACGTGACCACCCACCAACGCTTGGGCTGGAATGACCCCCACCCCGATGCGCGCTGGCGCAACTTGCGTGAGTTGCTCAAAGAAGGGCACCGTCGCTACGGCCGTCCTGTGGCCCTCACCGAAACCAGCCACCCTGGCATCGACCGACCCTTGTGGCTCAAGATGATAGGCCGCGAGTGCGCCGCCGCCATTCAGCAGGGCGTGCCGCTGTTGGGCGCGTGCATTTACCCCATGGTGGACCGGCCCGACTGGGATTTCCTCGACCACTGGCACCACTCGGGCATGTGGGATGCGGCCTTGCACCCCGACGGCCCACCCCAGCGCATCTTGCACGAGCCCAGCGCCGAGGCCCTGCTCGAAGCCCAAGTCATGGTGTCGGCCGTCCTCGACCGCAAGCCGGCCCTGGCGCTGAGCTAGTACAGCCTGCAGCTACTTCACGACGAGATGCCCACTTGGGCATCTCGTTTTGTTTAGAGGGTACCTAGGCTCGTCGGGCGTGCACCTAGGGCGTACCTTGCAAGAAGTAGCCACCTTTGCTTTTATCTTATTGGAAACTCTGGCCTACCTCTACTCGCCTGTTGGCATGCTAGCGCTCAGTGCTTCTGATGCGGGGCTACACGCCGTCCGCTTTCTCGACTGTGAGGCACCAACCCCGACTGCGCCCGCTGGCCTAGCCGCGTGCCTGCAAGAGCCGGTGCGCCAGCTCAGCGCCTACTTCGGTGGCGAGTTGCGCGAGTTCGATTTAACGTGCGTGCCGCGCACGGGCACCGACTTTCAGCGGCAGGTGTGGGCCGCCCTAGCAGGTGTGGCGCACGGCCGCACAGCGTCGTACCTCGACATTGCCAAGCGGCTGAACAACCCCAAGTCGGTGCGGGCGGTGGGCGCGGCCAACGGCCAAAACCCCCTTCCGATTGTGTGGCCCTGCCACCGCATTGTGGGTACCAATGGCTCGCTCACGGGCTACGTGGGCGGCTTGGTGCGCAAGCAGTGGCTGCTTGCTTTTGAGCAGCCCGCGCAGCAGGGCAGCCTTTTTTCCTGAGCAAGTTGTACTTTGCGGGCTCCTTAGTCCCGTAATCCACACCGGCGCGGGACTCGCCCTACCACGCCCTGAAGCCAGCCAGCTACCCGGCCACGCTCATCACCACCGCCGACCACGACGACCGCGTGGTGCCAGCGCACTCCTTCAAATTTGCCTCGCGACTGCAGGAAAGTCAGCAGGGCCCGGCCCCGGTGCTCATCCGCATCGAAACTAAAGCCGGCCACGGCGCGGGTCGCAGCACGGCCCAGGTCATCAGCGAGCAGACCGACAAATGGGCATTCATGTTCGAGAACATGGGCGTGAAATACTCGGCAGCACAGTAGACCTGCTATGCGGTAACAGGCACGCCCCTACTTCTTTTACTGGAGGTAGGGGCGTGTTGGTTTTGGTACACCTAGGTACCAGAATTATTTATCTGTTGATTTTTCAACTAAAAACGGGTCATGCAGAGCGCAGCGAAGCATCTCGCGTG
>Ga0265798_10003671_pt1 | contig 21633 bp, 20 predicted proteins | sample P3T30metagenome_FD_192430 | JGI IMG/M metagenome (GOLD analysis project Ga0265798, IMG submission 192430) | Plant litter microbial communities from East Loma Ridge, Irvine, California - P3 T30 | ecosystem: Environmental > Terrestrial > Plant litter > Unclassified | place: USA: California... | reverse complement strand
CAGGACGGAACCGTCGACGCGGGTCGCGGCGGAGCGGCCGCATGCTCGGGGGGTGGGGGTGGGGGTTGCTGCGGACGAGGTGCACGAGGACGACATGGCCGTTCGACCTTCCCCGTGGCGTGATCCGCCACGACGACCGGTCAGGCGCTCCCCGCTCCGTGCTGTCGGCGAGACTGCCGGCTTCGTCACGAGGGGGACGGGATCCCTGACACCGATCAGCGTAGGAAGCCGCCCCGGTCGACGCTCATTTTCTTAACCACATGCGTGATGTGGTCAGTCCGGTGCGGCCGTGGTGGCGGTGCGGTCGACGACCTGCTGAACGGCTGCCGCGAGGGAGATGATGTGCTCGGCTTCGGCGGCCGGCACCGCGTCGAGGAGGTCCTGCACGGCCTCGGGGAGGTCGTCGTACGCCTCCGTCAGGCCGCGCCGACCGTCCGGGGTCACGCGGACGACGCGCGATCGTCGGTCGTCGGGGTCGGGCTGGCGCTCGGCGAGGCCCCGCGCGACGAGCCGGTCGATGGTCTGGGTCGCGGCGGCGGTGGTGACCCCGAGCACGTCGGCGAGGTCCGTGGGACGCGCGGGCGCCCCGGCGGCGTCCTGCGCGGCGAGGAACTGCACGGCCTGGAAGTCGCTGGCCTTCAGCCCCATCCGGGCCCGGGCGCGGACCTGCAACATCGACTCCGCCGTGCGGAGCCGGTTCACGGCCTGCAGCAGCAGCACCCCGGTCGGCACCGGTTCTCCGTGTCCCTCGACCACCGCTCCCACTTCCCCTCCGTCGTCGGACCGCTGGGACGCGACGGCGCGAGCCACAGCGGTGGCCGAACCCCAGTCTGGCAGCTGACCGGGGGCACCGCCGCAGGCGGCGACCGTCCGTCGGACGGGAGGCGCGGTGCGGGCTGGCACCGTCCCTCCCGCCCCGAGCGTCCGTGCGTCGACACGACGGCGTGTGACCGACCCGTCGATCGAACCGGTCGTCATCCTCGGAGTGCCGTCGAGAGCTCACCGATCGGCACCGAGAGCTCGTCGGAGACCCAGCACGGGACGCCGTCGCGCACGCACGGCGTCCCCACGGCCCCGCCGCGCAGGATCGGCCAGGCGGCGTTCTGCTCGTCCATGACGAACGTCTGCAGCGCCGCTGCACACTCCACGGTTGCCGCGTCGCGGTCGGACCAGTCCGAGGTCAACGACGTCACACTGCCACCGACCAGGAGGAGCACCTGTTCCGACCGGTCCGCCTCCATCCAGTCCGGCGCGTCAGGAAGCTGGCCCAGGACGGTCTCGTCGTACTCTCCGTCCAGCACCGCGAGTCTCGGTCGCGCATCCGCGCCGATGATGTCTGCCACGTCGACATGGACGTGCGGGAGCGCGTCACGGAGACTGATGATTCGACTCATATCAGGCGATCTTGCACTTCCCGGAGAACGTGAGCACGTCGTCCTTCTCGTGCTCGATCAGCGCCGGAAGGACGCGAACGCCCGCTCCACGTCCCGTCGCAGGTAGGGGGTCAGGGTCTCCGCCCACGTGTTCGTCACGTGGCTGGTGTCGCGGTAGACCATCACGCCGCCGATCACGGCCGGGCAGGTGGTGTCGGTGCAGTAGTAGGGCGTGAGGTCGACGAGTGCGCCGCGGCCGCCGCCGGCTCGGAACGTGCGCATGGCCTCCGCCGAGGAGTCCGTCTGCTCGAGCGCGGCCGACCGGGGCTGGTCGCAGGACGCGTCGGTCGCGCCGCTCATCCGGCTGACGCAGACGACGACGTCGCGGCGGGGGATCGGGTTGTCGCGGATCGCGATGACCGGGAGCTCGTCGCCGGCGGCCTGCTGCCAGGCGTCGACCAGGCCGGCCTCGGTGGCCGCGTCCCGCTGCGCGGGGTCGTCGACGGCGACGGTCATCTGCGTCGAGGAGTGCGCGACGACGAGGGCGTCCACGTCGGCACGGTGGTCCTGGACGTAGGCGACGGCGAGCTGCTTCCAGCGGTTGCAGCCGCGCTGGGACGCCGCGCTGGCGCCGTTCTGCACGGCGGTGGTGAGGTAGCAGCCGCCGGTCGTCGCCATGTCGACGCGCCACCCCTTCTCGCGCCCGATGGCGTCGAACGCGTTGAGCAGTGCGTTGGCGTGGGAGTCGCCGATGACCAGGAGGCGCTTCGAGTACTCCTCGGGCGTGCCGAGCGCACAGAGCCGGAACGCGCCGTTCCAGCACTCGGGGTGGCCCGGGCCGTCCTCCTTCGCCGCCGAGGCCGCGGGCACCCGCACGTCGGCGAGGGACGGGTCGACGCACGGCTCCGCAGCACTGATCCGGGCTGCGGCTCCGACGCACCGCGGCCCGTCGTCGGGTGCCTGGGCCGTGAGGCGCTTCGCGGCGGTCGCGGCCCGCACCTCCTCGGCGTGCACGACGCTGAGCGTGGTGGTGCCGAGTGCGACGACGACGAGCGTGGCGACGACGCCGAGCCCGGCGACCCAGCGGGGGCGGAGGGTCCGCACGACGTCCGAGAACCGCAGGGGCTCCTCGAACCAGACGGTGGTGGCCGCGGCGAGGGCGATCGAGGTGGCGAGGACGAGCACCTTGACCGGCCAGCCCATCGGGTCGCCGAGGGCGATCGGCACGATCACGACGAGCGGCCAGTGCCAGAGGTAGAGCGAGTAGGAGACCCGACCGAGGAACGCGACGGGCGACAGCGAGCCCAGCGACTCGAACACGGTCCGCGCGCCGAAGGTCACCAGGAGCGCCGCACCGACGACGGGCAGCACCGCCGCGGAGCCCGGGAACGGCGTGGCCGGCGTGATCACGACGAGGGACGTCAGGAGCGCGATGGCGCCGAGCAGCGACGCCACGAAGCGGACGCGTCTGGCCACCGCCGTCCGGGCCTCGGGGAGGCGGACGGTCGCGGCCAGACCGCCGAGCGCGAACTCCCACGCGCGGGTCGCGGTGGAGAAGTAGGCGACACCGGGACTGGTCCGGGTCTGCACGATGCACCAGACGAGGGAGAGCACGACGACGGCGGCGAGGAGGAGCCGCGCGGTCGTGAGCGGTGCGACGCGCCCCCGCAGTGCGAGCGCCAGGAGGACCAGCAGCAGCGGCAGCCCGATGTAGAACTGCTCCTCGACGGAGAGCGACCAGAAGTGCTGGAACGGCGACGCCTGCTCGTCGGCGTCGAGGTAGTCGACCGCGCTGGCCGCGAGCTCCCAGTTCTGCGCGTACACCGTCGAGGCGATGAGCTCGCGGTTGTACTGCCCCCACAGGGCGCTCGGCACGACCGCGAGGACGGCGACACCGGTCGCACCGATGGTGAGGAAGGCGCCGGGCAGCAGTCGCTTGGCCCGACGCGACCAGAACTGGCCGAGGCGGATGCGCCCGGTGGTGACCTGTTCGCGGAGCAGGTGGCCGGTGATGAGGTAGCCCGAGATGACGAAGAACACGTCGACGCCGACGAAGCCGCCGTGCAGACCGTCCGGCCACAGGTGGTAGAGCACCACCGCCAGGACGGCGAAGGCGCGAAGCCCCTGGATGTCCCAGCGGGTCGGGTCGCGCCTGCGGTGCGCCGGACCCCGCGTCCCCCCAGTAGCAGACGTCACCGGGAGATCCTACGGGATCGCCAGCGCAATACGGATACGGACGGGAGGCGCGGTGCCAGCCGGCACCGCGCCTCCCGTCCGCATCGTCTCGCTACGCGACCTGCGCGCGCGCCTCGGCCAGCGTCGGGTAGTCGGTGTAGCCCTCCGCGCCCGTCCCGTAGAACAGCTCCGGACGCGGGGTGTTCAGCTCGGCGTCCTGCTCCCAGCGGTGCGCGAGGTCCGGGTTCGCGATCGCGGCGCGTCCCACGGCGACGGCGTCGGCGTGCCCCTCCTCGAGCAGGGCGATCGCCTCGTCGCGGGTGGTGATCGAGCCGAAGCCCGAGTTGATCACGAACGGCGCGGCGGACGTCGTGCGGATGTGCTGCACGAGGTCCCCGGTCGGCTCGGCGTGCAGGACGTCGATGAACGCCAGCCCGAGCGGCGCGAGCCCCTCGGCCAGCGCGGTGTAGGTGGCGCGGACGTCGGCGGCGTCCTCCTCGAGGACACCCTGGATGTTGTGCGACGGCGACAGGCGGATGCCGGTGCGGTCGGCGCCGATCGCCTCGGCGACCGCGGTGACGACCTCGACCGCGAAGCGCGCGCGGTTCTCCGGGGAGCCGCCGTACTCGTCCGTGCGGGTGTTCGAGACGGGGGAGAGGAACTCGTGCACGAGGTAGCCGTTCGCGCCGTGCACCTCGACACCGTCGAGACCGGCGGTGACCGCGTTGCGGGCGCTCTGCGCGAAGACCTGCACGGTCTCGCGCACCTCGGCGGTGGTGAGCTCGTGCGGGACGGGCATGTCGGCCTTCGTGCCGTCGGCGAGGTGGGTCTGCCCCGGGGCGGCGATGGCGGACGGCCCGACGATCCGGGGCGTGCCGGAGATGTCGGTGTGCGAGACGCGGCCGCCGTGCATGAGCTGCATCACGATGGTCCCACCCTCGGCGTGCACGGCGTCGGTGACGCGGCGCCACCCGGCGATCTGCTCGTCCGTCTCGATGCCGGGCTGACCCGGGTAGGAGCGGCCCTCCTGCACCGGCCAGGTGCCCTCGGTGACGATGAGGCCGAGACCGGCGCGCTGCCGGTAGTGCTCGACCAGGAGGTCGTTCGGGATGCCCTCGGCTCCGGCGCGGGTCCGCGTGAGCGGGGCCATGACGAGACGGTTGCGGAGGTGCAGGGCACCGAGGTCGGTCGGTTCGAAGAGCTTCACGCGTCGGTGCAACCGCGTGTTGCGCCGCGCAATTCCGACTTCAGCAGGGCCGGTCAGTCGCGTGGACACACCAGCGTGGACGAGCGGACCTGGCCCTCGGGGCGGATCACGTGGTGACGGGAGAGCGGCTTGCCGCAGATCGGGCAGCCGCGGTCGATCGTGCGGTCGTCGATGCCCTCGGGGCGTCCCGCGCCGATCTGCGACGGGCCCATCTTCGCGATGAGCGTGCCGTTCCAGCGCTCGTACCACTGCGCGAACCGTCCCATTGCCCGTCCTCCCGTTCGTCCACGAACCATTGTGGCGTCGTCGCCGTGTGGGTGCGTGCACATGGTCCGACGTCCCACGTGTCGATCGACGCGTGCGGTGTCGGAACGTGCGTGTGCATGGGGTGCGTGTGCATGTTTCGACGTGGCACCCGTCGATCGACGCGTGCGGTGTCGGAACGTGCACGTGCATCGACGCGCGTGCGGGCGGGCGATGCACGGGAGGCGCGGTGCCGGTCTCGGGGACCGGCACCGCGCCTCCGGGCGGTGGCGCTGGGGCGCGCTACGCGCGGTGCGTCGGCGTGTGCCCCTCGTGCGGGTTGGCGTCCGGCTCGACGTCGGCGGCGTGCGACCCGTGGTGCGATCCGCCGCGCCCGTCGACCGGGTGGGTGCGCTCGAGCTTCGCGCCCTCCACGTCGACGTCCGGGACGATCCGGTCGAGCCACTTCGGGAACCACCAGGCGCTCCTGCCGAGCAGGTGCATCGCCGCGGGGATGAGCAGCGTCCGGACGACGAAGGCGTCGACGAGGACACCGAACGCCAGACCGAACCCGATCGGCTTGATCGTCGAGGACTCCGAGAAGATGAAGCCCGCGAACACCGAGATCATGATGATCGCCGCGGCCGTGACGACCGCCCGGCCGGCGTGCAGACCGCGCTGCACCGCGACCTTCGCGCTCGAGCCGTGCGCGTACGCCTCCCGCATGCCGGACACCAGGAACAACTGGTAGTCCATCGCGAGGCCGAACAGGATGCCGATCTCGATGATGGGCAGGAAGCTCAGGATCGGGGCGGGGTCGTGCACCCCGAACACGGAGCCGAGCCACCCGAACTGGTAGATCGCGGTCAGGCCGCCGAAGGACGCCAGGACGGACAGGATGAAGCCCGCCGTCGCGGTGATCGGCACGAGGAACGACCGGAACACGACGATGAGGATGATGAGCGAGAGGCCGACCACCACCACGAGGTAGAGCGGCAGCACGTCCGCGAGCTTCTCGGAGACGTCGATGTTCGCCGACGCGTTGCCGGCCACCCCGAGCGTCGCCGTCCCGCCGTCGACGGAGACGTCCTGCGCGCGGAGGTCCCGGACGAGGGTCTCGGTGGAGACGCTGTCCGGACCGCCGGCCGGCTTCACCTGGAACGCGATGATGTCCCGGTCCTCCGACGCGCCGATCGGCAGCACGGCGTCGACGTCGTCGTTCTTCGCGATCGCCTGGCCGATGGTGACCTCGGTCGCCGTGACGTCGTCCTCGCCGACCGCTTCCGGCAGGTCGGCGACGACGAGCAGCGGGCCGTTCTGGCCGGCGCCGAACTCGTCGGCGAGCACCTTGTACGCCTGGTACTGCGCGGAGTCGGTCGCCTCCGAGGCGCCGGTCGGCAGGCCGAGGCGCATCTGCGTCGCGGGCAGTGCGATCGTCCCGAGCACGGCGACGCCGGCGACGAGCGTGACCACCGCGCGCCAGGTCGACATCGGCTTGTCCGGCACCCGCGTCGAACCGGTGTCGCCGATCCGGGCACGCTCCTTCTTCCGGAGGATCCGCATGCCGATGAGGGACAGCAGCGCCGGGGTGAACGAGGTGGCGATGCAGATCGCGAAGAAGACCGCGACCGCGCCGACCGTGCCCATCAGGCCGAGGAACGGGATGCCGGTGATGTTCAGCGCGAGCAGGGCGACGATGACGGTCGCGCCCGCGAAGACGACGGCGTTGCCGGACGTGCCGTTCGCGAGGCCGATGGACTCGTGCACGCCCATGCCCTGCTTCAGCTGGGTCCGGTGTCGGTTGAGGATGAACAGCGAGTAGTCGATGCCGACCGCCAGGCCCAGCATCACCCCCAGCACGGGCGTGACCGAGATGAACTCGACGAGGCTGGAGAACGACAGGGCGGCGAGCGAGGCGACGCCGACGCCGAGCACCGCGGAGACGAGCGGGATCGCCGCGCCGATGACCGTGCGCAGCATGAGGAACAGCACGAGCGCGGCGATGATGACGCCGATGACCTCGCCCGGACCGAGGATCGACGGGACGCCCTGCGCGATGTCGTTCGACACGTACACGTCGACACCGCTGATGTCGGCGTCGTCGGCCCGGTCGGAGATCTCCTGCTTCGTGCTCTGCGGCACCTCGTAGGTCGACTTCGTGAACTGGACGGTGCCGATCACGGCCGACCCGTTCGACGACACGAAGCGGATGTCCTTCGACAGGTCGAGCAGCTCCGAGCCCTGTTCGAGGTCCTCCTCGCTCGAGTCGAGCTTCGCCGCGTTCTGGTCGATCTCGTCCTGCGCGGCGGCGATCTGCTGCTCACCCGAGGTGATCTGCTGCTGCTGCGCGTCGATCTGCGCCTGCGCCTGGTCGAGCTGCGCCTGGGCGGCTGCGGCGGCAGCGGCTCCGGCGGCCTGGGCCTGCGCCTTCTGCGCGTCGAGCTGCTGCTGGGCCTGCTCGATCTGCTGCTTGCCGGACTCGAGCTGCTCCTCCTGCGCGTCGAGCTGGGCCTGGCCGTCCTCGATCTGCTGACTGCCGTCGGCGATCTGCTCGCGGCCGTCGGTGATCTTCTGCCGCTGGTCGTCGAGCCGGTCCTGCGTGGCGAAGCCGTCGGTGACGTCCTTCACCCCGTCGAGGTCCTTCAGCCCGTCGAGGAAGTCCGTGACGTCGGACTGCTGCGCGTCGGTGAACGCGTCGCCGTCCGCCGTGCGGAAGACGATCGTGCCGTTGCCGCCGTTCGCGGACGGGAACTTGTCGGCGAGCTCGTCCTGCACCTGGCTCGTCTTGGTGCCCGGGATCGTGATCGACGACGAGATGGTGCCGGCGAACAGGCTGTAGGTCACGCCGGCGATCGCCATGATCGCGACCCAGGCGATGATCACGATCCAGTGGCGTCGTGCGGAGAACCGTCCGAGACGGTAGAGGAGACCGGCCATGCGGGTGCCTGTGGTCCTTTCGCTGTCAGTGCTGCGGTGCTGCGGTGGTGCGGGGCACGCCGGTGGACCCCTGGGAGAGTGTGGTCAGTCGGTGGGCAGGTAGCCGCTGCGCACGCTGTGCACGAGACGGCTGATCAGGGCGTCCCACGCGGCGACGGCCTCGTCGTCCAGGCGCGGGCCGGTCGTCCTGATCCAGTGGTCGCCGATGACGACGATGCCGCTCATCAGGGACTCGACGAGCAGCGCGGCGTCGAGCGGGTCCGCGGCCGGGTGGCGGCGGGCGACCTCGGCCCGGAGGCGGTCGGTGACCCGGCTGAACGCGGTCTGGGTGAGCACCGCGGCCTTGGGGTCGTCGCGGCCGGGGGCGCCGAGGATGCGGTACATGCTCGTGATCGCCGGGGCGAGGTCGGCTCCGCGAGCGGCGGCCTCGAGCTCGTCGAACATCGAGGCGCGGCTGCCGTCGCCGACCGGGGTCCGCGCGATGTGCTCGAGGAACCGGTCGATGATCACCGACAGCTCCTCCTCGCACACGGTGAGCAGGACGTCGTCGAGCGACGCGAAGTGGTTGAACACCGTGCGGCGGGCGACGTCGGCCCTGGCGGCGAGGTCGTCGACGCCGAAGTCCCGCCCGCCGCGCTCCTCGATGAGGTCGCGCGCGGCCTGCACGATCGCGGCGCGGTGCTTCGCCTTGAGGGCGGCGCGGCGGTCGGTCGTGGTGGTCACGAGGGAACACTAGGTGCATCGATGCACTCGGTGCAACGACTGTGGGTACTTCCCCAGGCTCGGACCCCACCAGGTCGGTCCTGCGACACTGGACCGGACCCACCGCCGTACGAAGGAGTACTCGATGCCCGTCCGTCTCAGCCCGGAGTCCCTCGACCGGATCGCCGCGAGCGGCGTCGCCGTCCCGACCTACGACCGGCAGGGGGTGACCGCGGGCATCGTGCACTTCGGGGTCGGCGGCTTCCACCGGGCGCACCAGGCGATGGTCGTCGACCGGCTGCTGGCGCGGGGCGAGGCCCGCGAGTACGGCATCTGCGGTGTCGGCGTGCTCGAGCAGGACCGCCGGATGGCCGACGCGATGCGGGAGCAGGGCGGCCTGTACACGCTCGTGCTCAAGCACCCGGACGGCACCCGCGAGTCCCGTGTCATCGGGAGCATCGTCGACTACCTGCTCGCCGTCGACGACCCGGACGCCGTCGTCGAGAAGATGGCGCACCCGGACACCAGGATCGTCAGCCTCACCATCACCGAGGGCGGCTACAACTTCGACCACGTCACCGGGGAGTTCGTCGCCGACGAGCCCGGCGTCGCAGCCGACCTGCGCGGCGGCGGTCCGCCGCGCACCGTGTTCGGTCTGGTCGTCGAGGCGCTGCGCCGGCGCCGGGACCGCGGCCTGCAGCCGTTCACGGTGATGTCGTGCGACAACATCCAGGGCAACGGGCACGACGCCCGGCAGATGTTCACCGCGTACGCGCGCCTGCAGGACCCCGGGTTCGCGGACTGGATGGACGAGCACGTGTCGTTCCCGAACTCGATGGTCGACCGGATCACGCCCGTGACCGCCGACGAGGACCGGGCCTGGGTGCGCGACGAGCTCGGCATCGACGACGCCTGGCCCGTCGTCGCCGAGCCGTTCTTCCAGTGGGTGCTCGAGGACGACCACCCGGCGGGCCGCCCGCCCTACGAGCAGGCCGACGTGCAGCTCGTCGACGACGTCGAGCCGTACGAGCTGATGAAGCTGCGGCTGCTCAACGCCAGCCACCAGGGGCTCTGCTACTTCGGGTACCTGTCCGGCTACCGCTACGCCCACGAGGCCACGCAGGACGAGGCGATCGCGACCTTCCTCCGCCGCTACATGGACGAGGAGGCGACGCCCACGCTGCACCCCGTGCCCGGCATCGACCTCGAGGACTACAGGGCGACGCTCATCGAGCGCTTCCAGAACCCCGAGGTCCGCGACACGCTCGCCCGCCTCTGCGCCGAGTCGAGCGACCGGATCCCGAAGTGGCTGCTGCCGGTCGTGCGCGAGAACCTCGCCTCGGGCGGTCCGGTCACGCTCTCCGCGGCCATCGTCGCCTCGTGGGCGCGGTACGCCGAGGGCACGGACGAGGACGGCGCCCCCATCGAGGTCGTCGACCGGCTCGCGGACCGCCTGACGGCGACCGCGAGGCGACAGCGCGACGACCGGCTCGCCTTCATCGGGGACCGGCAGGTGTGCGGCGACCTCGTCGACGACGAACGGTTCGTCGCCGCCTACCGCGACGCGCTCGACGGGCTCATCACCGACGGCGCGCACGCGACGGTGACGCGCCTGTCGCGTTCCTGAGCCGGCCCACCGCCGGGCTGGAGGCGCGGTGCGGCCCGCCTGCGCGCCTCCAGTCCGTGGTGGGACCGACGGGAGGCGCGTGGCGGCCCGGCCACGCGCCTCCCGTCCGCCGTCAGGCCGTCGCGGACGGCCACGGCACCGGTGTCGTGGTGCCCGTCTCCCAGTCGCGCCGCAGCATCCCGTAACCGACGGAGCCCACCGGGGCGCCGCCCTCGACCGGCCACGCCTCGCGGTAGTGGGCCTCCTGCACCCACCCGGCGCGGTCGAAGACGCGCCGCATCGCGGTGTTGTCCTCGCGGGTCTGCCCCTCGAAGCGGGTGACCCCCGGCATCGTGACGAACACGTGCGCGGTCGTCGCGCTGAGTGCGGGCACGCCGAGCCCGCGGCCACGGAAGCGCCCGGCGATCCGGAGGTCGAACAGCGGCACCGGGTCCTGCAGGTCCTCGAGCCGGACCATGCCGATCGGCCCGAGTGCGTCGTGCTGCAGCCACCACGAGTCGTGCTCGTCGTCCCGGTACGCGCCGGCGGCCACCGCGGCGACCGCGTCCGCGCGCGCGATCGTCCGGCGGACGTGGAACGGGAACTCCTCGGTGGTGAGGAAGTCGAGCAGGTCGTCGCGGTCGACACCCGCGGGGTCGAGCCGGACCAGCCGCACCGAGCCGTCCCCGGTCACGTGCCGCCCGGTCATGCCTCGTCCCGGGGCAGGGTGCGCGACCACCGGGCGATCGCGTCGTAGGCGTGCTCGCGGACCTCGGGCGCGGACAGGACGACGTCGTGCACCGCGCCCCGGACGCGCCGCACCGTGACCTCGGTGCCGAGGGACAGCGCCCGGTGCGCCACCACGTCCACGTTCAGCGCGACGTCCGCCCGCGCCATGCCGTCGTCCCACCGGGGCTGCAGCATGCTCTTGTCGCTGAGCAGCACGAGGACCGGGACCTCCACGGCGAGACCGCCCGCGACCCGGGCCTGCGCGTCGAACACCGCCGCGAGCCACCCCGGGTGCAGCGGGAAGCCCCGGTCCGGCCGCCACTGCTGGTCGAAGGTCCAGGTGCCCTCGCCGGAGGCCGACACCGTGCGGGTGTAGAAGCCGGGGTCGACGGCCGGCATCGGCGCGAGCGGGTTGCGCCGTGCGCCGAGCTTGACGACCGGGGCGACGAGGGCCCGGCCGACCGCGCGGGCCTGGAACTCCAGCCACGGGCTGTTGAGGAGCAGGCCGTCGACCAGCTCCGGGTGGCGCGCGGCCCACAGCGAGAGCGTCAGCCCGCCGGTCGAGTGGCCCATCGGGACGAGGCGTCTGCGCGGCCCGCCCCGGTGCTCGGCGGAGATCGCGTCGAGGGCGGCGGCGATGTCCTCGTCGTACACGGTCAGGTCGTCGACGAAGCCGGGGGTCTGGTGCGGGCGGAGGCTCCGGCCGTACTTGCGGAGGTCGAGCGCGTGGAAGCGGGCGCCGAGGGCCTCGAGGCGTTCGGCGAGCTCCACCTGGAAGAAGTAGTCCGACCAGCCGTGCACGTACAGCACGTCGACGCCGTGCAGCGGGCCGTGCGCGTGCAGGAGCAGGTCGGTGGGGGAGCGGCGGCGCCGGACGAGGGTGGCGACGACCTCGCCCTCGGCATCGGGGGCGAGCGGCAGCTCCAGCCGCTCGAAGGGCGCACCGAGGACGTCCTCGCGCCACCCCGCCTGCGTCATGGGTCCACCGTAGGGGCTCAGCGGGTGCCGGGTTCCCGCTCCACGGCCTGGGCGCGGTTCCGCTCCTGCCGGCGGGTGTAGTAGGCGGAGCCGAGCTGGACGGCGGCGAGGATCGTCCACACGATCGCCAGGAAGATGTGCATCCCGGACGGCTCGTCGATTGCGAGGACGATCCAGATGACGGCCAGGACGGCCCACGCCCAGACGAGCCACGGGAGGGGCTTCCCGACGAGTCGTTCGAGGAGGCTGCGCTGCTTCGTCTCGATCATGGGCGTGACGCTATACCCGGGTCGGGACCGCCGCCACGGGTGCGGCCCCGACGCAACCGGGACCGCCGCATCGGGGTGGGCAGGCCATCTCGCCGTCTCGGCGCGACCTGCGTCACCTCTTGTTACGGTGGTCGGAAGCGAGCCGGGAAGCTCGTCCACGGGACCGAGGGGAACCATCGTGCGACCGACGAAGGTGAATGAGACAGTCGTCTTGCTCTGCGCATCCGTGTGCCTGGTGCTCGGGTCACTCGTCGCACCACTCGCCGGGGACGGCGTCGTGAGCTGGCTGGCGGTGGCGATCGGCGTACTGCTCGTCGGGCAGTGGGTGCTCATGAGACGCAACCGCCGCGCCGACCGCTGACTCCGCCGACTGCCCGGAAGTCGATCGGCCATCTCGGAGACGTGGTGGTCGGCTCCGCACGAGCAGACGGCGGCCTCCTCCATCATCCCGCTAGAGTCGGGCGTGCCTGCTCGAGCCGTCCGAGGCAGACGAGCGTCGCGACGGTGCGCGTGCGCTCGGTGCAGGGTGAGGGGGAACCACTGTGTGGCGGAAGAGGGACACCCATGCGGCACCCGGAGCACCGAGGCATCGACACGCGCGACGGCTGATCGCAGGCGGCGTCGCGATCGTGGTGTCGGTGGGAGCCCTGGTCGGCATCGATGCGACCGTGGGGTCTCCGGAGTCCGCCGGGCCGGAAGTGTCCGCTGCCGAGGCCGCCGCCAGGTCGGGCGCTCCGAGGGTGACGGTCACCGGGGTCACCGCGAGCAGCACCGCCACGGCGACCCGCACCACGGTGCGCACGACGCTGCGCTTCACGAACAGCACCTCGGCCCGGAGGCCGGCCCTCGACGCCTGGTTCTACCTGACCGCCGGCAGCAGGAAGTACGCGCTCGGCCACGTCTCGGTGCGATCGCTGGCGGCGGGAGCGAGCACGACCGTCCGCACGACGCACCGGTCACCGGCCCGCGCCCCGGCCGGGAAGTACTCGGTCCTCGCCTGCACCGGAACGTACGCCGGGTCGGGATGCCGCTCGTCGGCCGCGACTGTCGCCACCAAGGCCTCGACACGCGCGCGGCCCGAGACCGGTGTGGTGCTCGACGTGGCTCGCGCCTACTACCCGGTGGCGCTGATCGAGCGGTACGTCGACCTCCTCGCCCGGAACGGTGGCCGCTTCCTCCACCTGCACCTCCCCGATGACCAGAACGTCGGGATCGAGAGCGCCGTCCTCGGCCAGACCACCGCGAACGCCGACCTCGAGGACGGCGTCTGGACGAGTCGGGTCACCGGCCGTCCGTTCTTGAGCGCCGCACAGGCACGACAGATCTCCGACTACTCGTCGCGGCGGGGCGTCGCCATCGTGCCCGAGATCGACACCCCCGGCCACATGGCCGCTGCGTTCACGCTCCTCGAAGCGCGCCACGGCAAGGAGTGGGTCGACCGCGTCCGGTCCGGCGAGAGTGAACTCGACCCGTCGGTGCCCGAGAGTTCCGCGCTCGCATCCGCGCTCCTGGCAGAGGTGACGCGGACCTTCCCGTCCAGCCGCACCGTGCACATCGGCGGCGACGAATGGGGAGGTGACGTCACCGCCGGTGAGCGCGTCGCGTGGATGAACGCGATGGCGGCCACGCTCGGCGACCGTGACGTGTGGGCGTGGAACGACGGGATCGACCGGGCTGCGGTCGGACGACTGGATCCGCGCATCCGCGTCACGTACTGGAGCTTCGACGGCGACACGGAGGACGCCGCGGAGCGCCGCGAACGCCGGAAGCACCGGGCACGAGCGAGCGACCTGGCCGCAGCAGGGGTCGACCTGCTCAACTACAACTCGTACTACCTGTACGAGGTGCCGACCGACCTCGACCCGGCCGACAGCGAGTACACCGTCGCCGATCTCCGCGAGAACTGGTCACTCCGGGCGTGGGACGGGGACACGGGTGCGCGCCTCGGTGCTCCGATGTCGGGCGCGGCGGTCGCGATCTGGGGCGAGGACCTCGAGTCCCCGCCCTCCGAGGAACTCCTCCGGTGGAGCAGCCCACACGTGCTCGCGATGATCGAGACCGTGAACTCGTGATCCTGCGGCCGCGCTCGGCGTGCTGCGCGCGGGACGCACCTGCACGGGGGTGGAAGCGCCTCCGGCAGGGCGGGTCGGTGGTGGATGTGACGGAGGGGGATGCGACGGACCGGTGGGTGCAGCGACTCCGTGACGGCATCGCACCCCAGCTGTGGCCGATCCACCTGGTCGCATCGGTCCTGGTGCTGGGTGCTCCGGTGCTCATCGTCGCGGAGTTCCGTTCGACGGCGTTCGTCGCCGATCAAGCGCATGTACGCGATGCCCGACGCACGTGGCACCGGTGTCGCCGTCGCGGTGCTCCGCGGGACTTCGGGAAGTACTGCCGGAGCAAGCTGGGGATCATCGCGTCCCGGACCGCGTCGGCGCTGTGAACGCTTCGACCCATCGGTGTCCCTGTGTCACCTATCCGTGCAGCAGACCCCTCCGATTCACGGTGGTGTCGCAACGAACGGGTGAACCCGAGATCCTCCACCGGTGCCTTGTGAGGAACACGGGAGTCAGAGTGCCGCGAGTAGTGCGTCGCAGGCCTCGGCGCACCGTCGGCAAGCTTCGGCGCAGATCTTGCAGTGCTCGTGCATCTCTGCATGTCGTCCGCATTCGTCGCCGCAGGTCGTACACGCGGTACGGCAGGCTTCGAGGACGGCGCGGGTCAGGTTCGCGTCGTACCCGGTGTGTCGGGAGAGGATGGTTCCGGTGGCCGCGCAGATGTCGGCGCAGTCCAAGTTCGTGCGGATGCATGTGGTGAGATCCGCGACAGAGTCTTCGGAGAGGCATGCGTCGGCACAGGCCGTGCAGGTCTGCGCACACTCGAAGCATGCGTCGATGCACGCCGCGAGGGCTGCCTGGTCGATGCTGCCGAGGTCCTTGGGGTAGGTGCGGAGCATGTCGGTGGTGGTGCTCATGGTCGGGTTCCTTCCGGTTCGTCGATGGGTCGGCGATGGTCGTCCTGGGTACTCAGCCGACTGCGCTCCCCGCGTCGGGTTCACCTGGGTCGTGTGCGGCGGGGTCCTTCTGCCATGGCCAGCGCCCAGTGATCTCGAGTTCGAGTGAGAAGCTGAGGAAGGTCCGGATGAGCACGATCCCGGCGAGTACCGCGATGCTCGTCAGAGTCGGCGTGACCGCGACGGTCCGGATGATGTCCGCTGCGACGAGGAGTTCCAGACCGAGCAGGATCGACCGGCCGAGGAAGCGGCGGTACGGCCGGTAGACCGGCCCTGTCTTCCGCAGGCCGCGGACGGCTGCCCACACCGAGGCGGCGACGACGCCGATGACGACGGCTGCGACGCCGGCTCCGTCGATGACGGTTCCGGCGAGTTCGACCCATTCCTGGAAGTCCACGCCCTGGACGGTAGCCAGGCTGGCAAGGATGGCTGTCCAGGCTCTGGAGGATCAGGATGTGGGAACGGCTCGGTGTGGATGCGCCTGGTGTGGTGGCCGTGGTGGTCGCCGCGATCGGTGTGTACGTGGTGTTCCTGCTGTTGATCCGGTTGTTCGGGCAGCGGCCGTTGGCGCGGCTCTCGACCGCGGACCTGGTGGTCGTGCTCGCCCTCGGTTCCATCACCGGACGAGTGGTGCTCGGATCGACGGTGACGCTCACGGCCGGTGCCGTCGCGCTGGTCACTCTGTTCCTGCTCCGTTGGGCGGCGGAACGTCTGGGGCGGACGCGGTGGGGGCGGGTGCTCGTACGGGACCGGCCGGTGGTGTTGATGGCCGGTGCGACCGTGCTGATGGATGCACTCCGCCGCGCGCGCATCTCGGAACCAGAGCTCGCCGAAGCATTGCGTACCGCGGGCGTGCGCGACGAGGGTGAGGTCGCGTGCGTCGTCCTCGAGTCGACCGGGGCGATCAGTGTGGTGCGGAAGGGGAGACCGCTGTCGCGGAGGATCTACCGGGGACTGGATGGGTCGGAGCGTATCCCGGAGGAACTCTTCGGCTGATCGGCCGTCCGATCGGCAGTCGCCCGGGGAGTTGCTGTCGAGGGTTGCGTCGAGTGGTTCCGCCAGAGGTGCTGCCGGTTGTCCATCCAGGACACGATGACCACGTGTGGCACCGTCAACACGGAGATCAGCACGAGGTACACCCCGAGCGGTGCCTCCTCCCCGCGGGTTCCGCTGATCCAGCCGAGGCCGGTGAGGAGGAGGAGCGCGATGGCCGTGATCGGCCATGCGTCGCGCGCGAAGCGTGCGAAGGGGCGCCCCACCCGGCCGCCCTCGAGGTCGGCAACGGACGCCGGGTCGAGCAGTTCCAGACGGATGATGTGTCGGAGCGCGTGCCAGAAGCAGAAGTACAGACCGATCGCGAGGACTGCGGGCACGATCGCGAAGTACGCCAGGAGGAACAGCGTTGCTGCCGCCTCACGGAGCACAGCTCCTCGCGGCAGCGATCCAGATCCGGCCGAGTGGAGGCTCATGCCCAGTGCCACAGCGATCATGACCACGAGCGCGACGCCGACCACGGCGCGTACCTCGGCGGTGAACACCGGCGCGACCTCGTCAGACGTGACGTTCCGGACCGCACCGGCAGTGCTCTGGAGGACGCTCCGGAACGCATCGGGTTGTGTGATCAGGGGAACGAGCATGGGAATCCCGCCGCGCACCATGACGGCCGCGGCAGCGCAGCGTCGACCGAGGACACGACCGCCGACGGCTCGGATGGCCCAGAGATCCCCCTGGCCCCAGTGGAACCAGGTCAGGAGGATGAAGAAGGCGAACGCCGCAAGGGGCCACTGCCACCACAGGACGGCCGTGGCACCACCGAGGAGGAGGTACACGACGACGACCAGCGCGATCGAACGGGGTGCTGTGCGGGTACCGCCCAGTCGAGCGGGTACGAGGTGGTCGATCGCTCCGTGGGGGAGCCCGAAGAGCACCAGGCTCACCGCGAACGGGATGAGTTGCACGACGTACGGCACACCGACGCCGACGCTTCGTAGGCACACGCAGATCACCAGGACACCGCCGAGGACGATCGTCGCGGGCAACAGGATCCTGTGGCGGATGATGTTCCGGAGCGGCTGCGCGAGCTCGACGACCGCAGTGGAACGGGAGGCGCTGGCGCCGGTTGCTGTGCTCACCGTCGGTACGGTTCCGCCGGTGACGGGTTGTGGTTCGCGCGTCGGTGGGCGAGGAGGTGGAGGAACGCCATCAGGAAGGGACGTTTCGGGAGCGCCAGGACCAAGCGGACCTCGTCCAACCAGCTCGACCGTTCCGTCAGGAAGCGCACGAGGGTCGCCGGAGGCGTTCGGGCGAACATGCGCTGGAACACCGTGGGCGCCAGGTCTGGCCGGGTCTGCAGGAAGCGGAGGAACACGGCGTCGAGGATCCGCGTGCGGAGCGCGTCCCCGACAGCGGGAGCGGCGGTGCGCCCTCCGCCGGAGCCGAGTGTCGACGCGGCGCGGTGGATCCGGAGGAACGCGTAGCCGGTGCTCGGTCGCACAGCTCGGCCTCGCGCGCCGACGGCGTCCGTCGCCTGTTCCGATGGTGACGGTGTGCGCATCGGGATGACGCCGCGCTCCGTGCCCACGGTTTCGTAGTCGTCGGATGTGAGTCCGTACCGTCGGTGCAGGTAGTCCGCCACACCGTCCTGCAGCACCGTTCCCTCGACGATGTCGGCCGTGAGGTAGGTGTCCTCGATCAGGGCCTCCGTCGGGCTGGTGGGCAGCACGTAGACGAAGTGGATGCCGCGTGTCTGGTCGACGTCGAAATCCATCAGCGTCGCAGTGGAGGGGTCGAACACCGGCCGATCCGACCGGACCCGTATCCCGAGGAAACGCTGTCCGAACACCGGCTCCGCGCCGGTGGTCTGCGGGGCAGGTCTCGGGCCGCGGGCGTCGATGACGCGCCGGGCAAGCAGCGCTCCGACGTCCGTGAGCACCGCCGTCAGCGGTCCTCGAGGTTCGGTGGCGATCACCGACCTGCCGAGCTGCAGGCGGACGAGCGGGTGTGCCGACAACCGATGGAGTGCCTCCCGGTAGTAGTCGGCCGCGCGGATCGACACGTACGGCGTCGGGTCAGCCGTGACGGTCGTGGTGCCGTCGGCGGTGCGGACCGCCCACGTCTCCCAGCGACCGGTGATGCAGGCGTCGAAGGGGGTCGGCTCGACCTGCCAGAAGGACCATGTGCGGTCGTCTGCGTACTCTTCCCGGCCGTCGACGAGCACGATCGGTCCGATGTCGTCGCGCTCGGCGAGGGCCAGCGCCGTTGCGAGTCCTGAGCAGCCGGCGCCGAGGACCACACAGCCCACCACACTGCCGTCGGCAGCCGGATCGTCCGCTGCTGGGCAGGGCGGTGCGTTGAGCGGTGCTGTCAGCGCCGAGGGAACACGGACGGGCCCTGCCACACCGGTTCGTGCGACAGGGCCCGTTGCGGGGCCGGTCACGGAGTCGGGCGCGAGTGGATGGCGTGCGCTGCAGTACGGTCGGACGCCTCGAGCGGCGGCAGGACTGCGTCGGAGGCCTTCACTGAGGACCACCACACCGATTCCGGGTGGGTGTCTTCGTGGTCGCGCACGTCGGCTGCAGTCCGGAGCTTCGCCACCTTGTGGATCAGCACGCCGAAGCCGACCTTCGCGACGATGTCCGCCGCCGACAGGAGCACCTGCATCCACGTCGTCACCGCACCCCCGTGCCCCCAGCCCTGCAGGCCGAACACGATCGGGTAGACGAAGAACGTGACCAGCAGGAGGATGCACGCCGACGAGTACGACCGGACGGCTTCGGGGTCGGTGAACTGCCTGCGGGCTCCGACCATCACGTGGACGATCACCAGGTACAGCACGACCATGAACACGCCGGAGATGACGCCCCAGAGCCAGAGTGCGCCGATCGACTCGCCGTCGTCCACCACGACGCCGCCGATGTAGCCGGTCGCGATCATCAGGAAGGCTGCGGCGACGCCGATGAACCGGATCCGGCGTGCGGCGGCACCAACGAGCATGGAGACGCCGATGAGCTCGATCATGAGCATCGGCACGGTGACCGACCAGTCCATGTACCGCGGCGCCCAACTGAGCAGTGCGTCACTGTTCGGCACCCAGCTGTCACCCTTCGGGTCGTAGCCGAGGTCGAACTTGAGCATGAGCAGGACGTAGGACAGGAACGCGACCGCGGTGATGCCCATGCTCGCGTACACCGACGTCCGGTACCGCGGGGACACCTCGTTGCGTGAGGTCCAGGACTTGATGAAGTACGCCAGCAGCGCCAGCCCGGCAACTGCGAGCGCGTAGAAGATGATCGAGTGCTCGGCCGAGGTGAGCGTTGCTTTCCACGGAGAAACGGTGTCCATGTTGGACCTTCCGGTCGATGGTGCAGTGAGCGGAACCGGCGGAACGCACCCAGGCACGGTCCGTGCCCGCTCACACGGTGGTCTCGTGTCGATGCGAGTCGTCACGAAGCCGCGGAGTCCGGACAGGCCGTCGTCGATGGCCCGCCGTCACCTCCGAGGGCTGACGCCCGCGGGTCGGGTGGCCTTCGGAAGGCCCTTGGCTGTCGAACACCCTCGTTGGCGGGGTTGGCGGGGTTGGCGGGTACTCGACGTCAGCGGTCGCGAGCCGACCCTGCAAGCGCCGCTACAACAGCTCCCGCGGGCCCCGTGAAACCTGCGAGCAACAGCCCGACCACCGAGAGTGCTCCAACCCCGACAAGGTTCCGGGGAGCGCCGCGCACCGATGTTCGGCGATCCTGTCACGAGAGAGAGCAACCGCCCACCACGAGTCGTCTCGTTCCTGCGGCTCCGCGCCGGAGTGCCGGCCTTCCCCCGGGAAGTGCCGGCTCCCATCCGGACGGCATCAGGACGCTCCAGGAGCCGCGAGGGGCGGCACACGACGAGGGAGGGTCTCCGTGTCGATGGAGACCCAGTCGATGAGGACGTGACCTGCTGATCCGGAGTCGCCGATCTGGAAGGTGTACCGGTGCGGGGTGGTCGGGACGTCGGTGGTGATCGTCGCGAGGAGGTCGCCGTCGAGGAAGTAGCTCACCGATCGCCCGGGCTCCCACACGGTCGTGTAGGTGTGCCAATCGCGCCAGGACGCGTCCGTGCGGACCTGCTGCGCGGATGCCGCGTGCCCGGGTGTCATGGAGTGGTGGAACATCTCGGGTGATCCGGCGAACGATCCTTCCGGGAAGTCCAGTTCCCCTTCGCTCGCGTCGTTGGACGTGGGCCACAGCATGATCGCCGTGCCGTTGCCCGCCCCGCCGGTCACGCGGACGCGGATGCTGAAGGTGCCGCCGGTCCGTGCCCACGCGGTCTCCGCCGGTCCGAAGACGCCGGCGGCTCCTCGGCTGCCGTCCATCGCGACGTCCATGACGCCGTCGTGTGCGCTCACCAGGGGGCCCGAGAAGTACTTGCCGCCCGTGCCGTCCTGGTAGGGCTGCCACGCCTGCGCGTAGGTGGTGGCGAAGGGTCCGCCGCTCGGTGCCGGGGTGGTGAAGTCCTCGAAGAAGGCCGCCGCTGACCCGGTGACGGGTTCGGGGACAGGGGTAGCGGAGTCCGGCGGAGTGGGAGGGGCCTGCTCCGCTCCGCGCAGTGTCGGCGAGGTCGGGGTGGAGGACGGCACCGGGGGAAGGTTCTCGCTCCCGATGACCGGCGGGACGAGGATCGCCAGCAGCGCGGAGACCGTCGATCCCGCCGTGAGGAACAGCGCGACGTTCCGGACGTGCCTGCGCAGGGTCGTGCTTCGTCTCGCGCGGCGCTGCGCGTGCTGATCGTGCGGTTCCACGGGTGCTCCAGTTCTCCTGTGGCCAGCCTGGTCGATGCGGTCAGGGCGAGGGGGGCCGGGGTCGCAGGTGAGCGGGAAGCCGCGTCGACTTGCGGGATCCCCGGTAACGATCCGTACCGACTCGGTGCTTTCCCAGCGCCCGCCCCGGCGTTCCCCCGGGAAGTCTCGGCTCCCGTCCGAGCACCGCTGGGACGCTCCACGAGCCGCGAGGGGCGGCACACGACGAGGGGGAGTCTCCATGACGATGCGACGAGTGGCCGGGGCGGCAGCCGGGTTCGTGGGCGGCAGCGTGCTGGCCGGCCTGCTGGTGGGGGTGGGTGTGACGCCGGTGCTGGCCGTGGCGGGCATCGGCACGACGTCGGCGATCGGTGTGTTCGAGTCGCTGCCGGAGTACATCGAGATCGGTGACCTGCCGCAGCGCAACGAGGTGTGGGCGTACCGGTCCGGCACGCCCGTGCACCTGGCGGACGTGTGGGACCAGAACCGGCAGGAGCTGCCGCTGGACCGGATCAGCGACCAGCTCGAGCACGCGGCGGTGGACGGCGAGGACCGGCGCTTCTGGGAGACCGGCGGCGTCGACGCGACGAGCATGGTGCGGTCGCTGGTGAGCGTGGCGATGTCGGGCGGG
>Ga0265798_10003670_pt1 | contig 21633 bp, 17 predicted proteins | sample P3T30metagenome_FD_192430 | JGI IMG/M metagenome (GOLD analysis project Ga0265798, IMG submission 192430) | Plant litter microbial communities from East Loma Ridge, Irvine, California - P3 T30 | ecosystem: Environmental > Terrestrial > Plant litter > Unclassified | place: USA: California... | reverse complement strand
GAAGGCGACGTCATAAAGTCAGCCTACCGCAAGATGGCTATTAAATATCACCCCGATAAAAACCCCGACGACCCTTCGGCGGAGGACAAGTTTAAGGAAGCGGCCGAGGCCTACGAGGTGCTCTCCAACGCCGATAAGCGCGCTCGTTACGACCGCTTCGGTCACCAGGGCATGGGCGGGGCCAGCGGCGGCGGTAGCCCGAACATGGAGGATATCTTCTCGCAGTTCGGCGATATTTTCGGCGGCGGGGGCGGCGGCTTCGAAGGCTTCTTCGGGGGCGGCGGCCGCGGCCAGGGTCGCCGTGTGAAGAAGGGCTCCAACCTGCGCATCAAGCTCAAGCTTGATTTGGAGGAAGTCGCCAACGGCGTCGAGAAGAAAATCAAGGTGAAGCGCTACGTGGCTTGCCCGCCGTGCAGCGGCACCGGCGCCAAAAACGGTACCGAGCTAAAAACCTGCGCCACCTGCCAGGGTAGCGGCCAGACCAAGCGCGTGGTGAATACCATGCTCGGCCAGATGGTGAGCGCCAGCACTTGCCCCACCTGCAACGGCGAGGGCAAAACCATTTCCGCCACCTGCGACGTGTGCAAGGGCGAAGGCCGCCAGCTGAACGAGGAAGTAATTCCTATCAATATTCCGGCCGGCGTAGCCAACGATATGCAGTTGAGCATGAGTGGGAAAGGTAACTTTCCCGAGCGTGGCGGCGTGCCCGGCGACCTGCTCATTCAGATTGAGGAGGAGCCGCACGAATTCCTCAAGCGCGATGGCAACAACATCATGTTTGAGCAGTACATCTCCTTCATGGATGCGGCCTTGGGCGCGAGCCTCGAAGTGCCGACCATCGAAGGCAAGGTGAAAATTAAGGTGGAGCCCGGCACTCAGCCCGGCAAAATCCTGCGCCTGCGCGGTAAGGGTATCAAGGACCTGAACGGCTACGGCCGCGGCGACCAACTGATTCACCTCAACGTGTGGACACCTAAGAACGTGAGCAGCCAGGAACGCGAAATCTTGGAGAAGCTGCGCGACTCGGATAACTTCACCCCGCACCCCGGCAAAAACGAGAAGGGCTTCTTCGAGAAAGTAAAGGAGTACTTCCAGTAGAAATTCAGAACAGCTTCGCTCAAAGCTGTTTTGGTAAGTAGTAAAGGCCGCTCATCAGAGCGGCCTTTTTCTTTGGCTAGGGGCGGGTAAGCCGGTGCGTATCTGCTGGGATTAAAGGTGTGGCTGCCGGTGTGCAAATTGTTGAGTGTAGGCATCGGTAGCGGGTAGGCTTGCGAAAGTTGTGCGCCTTGTTTCGAATATGATGCTGTTAAATAGGATTTTGCTATTTGTTGGGCTGCTGAGCAGTTATTTGGCACCCATAACGGCGCAGCCGCTGGCTTCCCCCAGCGACCCCCTGCTGCCGTACCGACGGGGGACGCTGTGGGGCTATGCCACGCCGGCCCGGCGCTTGGTCATTGCCCCGCAGTACACCTATGCCGAGCGCTTTGACCACGGGCTGGCGCGGGTGTGGTGCGGGCGCAAGTGCGGCTTTATTGACACCAGCGGGCGAGAGGTGATACCTGTTCGCTTCGACCGGGCCGGCTATTACCGGCTGGCCTCGCCGCGCCCGCGCGTAGCGTACTCGCCAGAGGTGCCCGGCAACTGGGCCGGTGGGCATGGGCGCATCGTGGTAATGCTGCTCGATAGCCTCAACCAGCCCAAGGAGGCCGCGCCCGATGCCGAACCCGCGCTGCCCCCGTGGTTTGACGAGAGATGGGCCAACCAGGCAGATACCAATAAGTGGGGCCTCTACGACTCGCTGGGGCGGGTGGTGTTGCCCCCTAGCTACTCTTTTTTGACTTGCCGCCCCGACGGCCTGCTGGCCGCCACGCGCATCGCCACCTACTTTTCCGGTAGTCTGCACGAAGGAGAGACTCTTAGTAGCTACCGGAACTACCCGATTTATGAAGAGCAGCTCCTGACCCCCGCCGGTAAGCCGCTGATGCAAGGGAAGGCCTATACTAAACTAGGCGAAATACTGGGTGGGCAGATGCTGGCGTACGTATCAGACTACCCGCAAGGCAACTGGGGAGGAAAGGTGTTAGTAGATACAGCCACCGGGCTAGCCACTGCCAAACGGTACGGGACCTTGCGGCCGCTAGGGGCGGGGTACGGCTTTGCGGCCCAGGTTTTTTACCAGGGCGAGCCTAATAGTATTCCGTACCCACCAGAAGATGCTGCCTCCGACGAGCACCATATGCAGGTATCGTGGCGCCGCAGTGTGGTGTGGCTGACCCCTACCGGCCAGCCACGCACTGCACAGCAATACCTGGAGCTACAGCCAACCACGGCCGACCAAGCCATTGCCATGCTGAGTGCCACCGATAGCCTGCCCAACCGGGCGGGGATACTCAGCCTGCGCACCGGCGAGTGGCTTGTTGCGCCGCGCTATCAGGAGATAGTCTACTCCGACGCTGCTACTTATCTGGTGCGGGAGCGGGGGCTTTGGGGGCTGCTAAATGCCAAGGGCCAGTGGCTGGTGCCACCCCGCTATGAAGCCTGGCGCGATTGGAGAAACTACCCGCGGGCTGGCCCACCCTTGCTGCTGCACACGGTGTTGGTGCGGCGCGCGGGCCGCTGGGGCGTGCTCGATGTGCGGGGCCGCGAAGTGGTAGCCCCCACCTATTGGCATCTGCTAGCCGAGCCCGACGGGTATCAGGCGTGCCGCACCGTGCCCCGCGCCCCCGGCCAGTCGGATGGGCTGAGCTGGGGCGTGCTCACCGCCAGTGGCCGGGTGCGCGTGCCATTGGTCTACGACCGCATTCAACGGTGCTCCACCACGCGCGGGCAAGTACTGCCCAACTGGCAGGCGTGGCAGGCCAACCGCACCGTGCTGCTGAGCCGCACCGGCCGGGTACTGCTGAGCCACCCGGGGCGCAATACATTCAGTAAGTTTTATCGGGGCCGGGCTTTGCTGAACGAAGGTGAATATGATGCCTATTGGGTCCGCAGCTTAGGATTTGTAGTAGTGGGCCCCAGTGGTAAGGCGAGCTGGCAAGAGCCTGGCCCGGCGATAAAGAGTGGGGGCCCCGTTTGGCGTGATACGCAGGGCCGGCTGGTGTGGCGGCGCGAGCAGCGCGCTGAGCTGGGCCGGCTGCCCGGCCCCTACGGCTTGGTGCAGATAGATACAGCAGCTGGCCCTAACCCCAACTATTCTCTGCTGACAGCCGCCGATATCCACCAGCTGACCCCGCTGCGCTACGATGCCATCGACCCCCAGGCCGAGCCGGAAGCCCGAACGATTCCGCCCTACCTGCTAGCGCGGCAGGGCGCGCGCTTGGGGGTGCTCAGTACCACTGGGCGGGTAGTGCTACCCGTGCAGTACGCGGATATCATCTGGCCCGCGCGCCCGCAACAGGTGCAGTGGGTAGTGGGTGAAAATGGGGTATTTTGGGTGTGCCCGCCCGGCGGCACCTACCAGGCAGTGGGCCCGGGTGGGCGCTTACTACGCGACACGGGCTCCCGGGAGCGCCCGCTGCTGCCTTATTACTACGAGGGCGGTTACGGCCTGCTCGCCAACGACGATTGGGACGTTATGGGCTACGTGGATGCGGTAGGCAACCAATTTTTTGAGGAGGTAGCCACGCGGCCCTGACGTTGCGTGCCCTGCCAGGGACCGCCCGCCAGGGCTGGCCACCACGCCAAGGCCCGGTCACTATTAGTGGCCGGGCCATTTTTTTAGGTTCAGCCTGTAATGTTGCGGGCCAGTGGCTGATTAAGTACTGGCCCGGTGGCAATGCCGGCCGCGCCACCCCTTCCCATGTCTCCCGACGCTACTTCCTCCTTCGAGCAGCAACTACGCGACTACCAGCCGCTGGTGCGGCGTGTGTGCCGCCTCTACTGCCAGGACGCCGACGACCGGCAGGATTTGTACCAGGAAATTGTGTTGCAGCTCTGGCGCGCCTGGCCGCGCTACGTGCCCCAGCCCGATGCCAAGCTCAGCACCTGGCTCTACCGTATTGCCCTGAACGTGGCCATCAGCAACCTGCGGCAGCGCACGCGCCGCCCCGCCTCGGTGGGCCTGGAAAGCGACGTAGCCCAGCGCCTAGCGCAGCCCACCGAGGCCAGCGCCTACGAGCCCGAAGAAACCGCCGCTCTCTACCGCGCCATCGACCGGCTCTCGGACGTGGACAAAGCCTTCGTGCTTCTTTACCTGGAAGACCGGCCCTACGACGAAATGGCCGATATCCTGGGCATCACCCAAAATAACGTGCGCGTGAAAATGCACCGCGTGCAGGAGAAGCTGCGCAAACAGCTGGTTCATAGCTAAGCCTTTAATCCCAATTACTTATGGAACTTGACGACCTGCGCCGTCAGTGGCAGCAGCCCCAGCCGGCGACCGACCCGGCCGCCCTGAACCCCGCCGAGCTGCGCCAGCTGCTAGCCCGGCAATCGGGGAGCGTTATCGAGCAGCTGCGCCGCAACGCCCGGATAGAAATGAACATCAACTACGCGCTGCTGCCCGTTTCGCTGCTGGTGGCGGGGCTGGCGCCGGTGCCGTGGGTGCGCCTGTTTGGGGCGTTGCTGACCCTGCTGGCGCTGGTGTGCATCTTCTACTTTCGCCGCAAGCTCGGGCTACTGCACAGCATGAGTGACCCCGCCGGGGACCTGCGCAGCCACCTGGTGCGCCTCATTACTGGCCTGCGCACCCTCATCCGCTTCTACTACCGCCTCACGCTGGCCACCATTCCGGTAACGGGGCTGCTGCTCGGCATCATGAGCGTAACCAGCGTGTTGAAAGTAGTCACACCTACCAAAATCTGGCTCTTGGCGGGGCTGCTAACCGTGTTGTGCCTCGTCATTTACCTGCCCATTGCCCACACTACCAAGCGGTACCTGCACTGGCTCTACGGCCAGCACCTCGACCGCCTCGAAGGCCAATTGCGCGAGCTGGATGAAGCCGCACCCGCTGGCTAGCCAGCGCGCCGGCTGGCCTGGTCCGGCGGCGTTTTTTACCGCTTGAGTCCGGCAAACTACCGCTCGGGGCACGGCGGTTTGGGCTGGCTGGCCGGTGCCCCTACATTTACGCTACTTCTTTCTTCTTTCACCTTATGCCACAATCTTCTACTTCCCGGCCCATCCTGGAGGCTCGCGACGTGCGCAAGCACTACGCGGCCCACACCGCCCTCGACGGCGTGAGCCTAGCCGTGCCCGAGCAAAGCATTTTTGGCCTGTTGGGGCCTAATGGCGCGGGCAAAACCTCGCTCATCCGCATCATCACCCAGATAACGGGCGCCGACTCGGGCGAAATCCTGTTCAAAGGCGAGCGGCTGAACCCCAGCCATATCGGCCAGATTGGCTACCTGCCCGAAGAGCGGGGCCTCTACAAGAAGATGAAAGTGGGCGAGCAACTGCTCTACCTGGCCCAACTGCGCGGCCTGAGCCGCGCCGACGCCGTGCAGCGCACCAAAAAGTGGCTCGAACGCTTTGACCTCAAGGTCTGGGCCGAGAAAAACGTGGAAGACCTCAGCAAGGGCATGCAGCAAAAAGTGCAATTCATTGCCACCGTGCTGCACGAGCCCAGCCTCATCATCCTCGATGAGCCGTTCTCCGGCTTCGACCCCATCAACGCCAACCTGCTCAAAGACGAAATTCTGCGGCTGCGGCAGGAGGGCGCGACCATTATCTTCTCGACGCACCGCATGGAGTCGGTGGAGGAGATGTGCGACAGCATCGCCCTCATCAACCGCTCGCGCAAGGTGCTCGACGGGCCGGTCAACGTTATTCGCAATCAGTTCAAAACCAATACGTACGAAGTCGAAGGGCAGGGCCAGCTCATCGTGGTGCACCCCGATTTTGAGGTGGTGGAGCAGAAGGCCCGCGAAAACGACCACTTCTACGCCCGTATTCAACTGCACGCCGGCACCCGGCCCAACGACCTGCTGCGCTTCCTCATCGGGCAGGTGCAGGTGCACGCCTTCCGCGAGCAGATTCCGAGCATCAACGAAATATTTATCCGGCGCGTGCGCGAAACCATGCCCGAGTCACTCGTCGAAGAAACCACCGCCCGCTAGGCCCCCGGCTCCCTACTCTCATGGATAAAATCTGGCTCATTCTCCAGCGCGAATACCTCACCCGCGTTCGCAAAAAAAGCTTCCTGGTGATTTCGCTGCTGGCCCCGCTGCTGCTGGGCGGCACCACCATCGCCGTCAGCAAGCTCAACTCGGCCTCCGGCCCCGATATTGTGGCCGTGCACGATGCCAGCGGCCTGCAACTAGCTGAACACCTAACGGATAGCGAAGACGTGCACTTCGTGCCCGCCGCGCCCGGCCCGCTGGCCACCGCCCAGGCCGCCTTCGAAAAAGCCAAGCCCAAGCAGGCCGCGCTGCTCAGCTTTCCGGCTGGCTTTGGCCTCGACAGCACCCAGGGCATCCAGATTCTGGCCAAAGGCAACGTGTCGCTCAACCGCCAGAACAACATCCGCAAGGCCGTTAACAAGGCCGTGGGCGAGTTGAAAATGGCCCGCTCCGGCCTCAAGCAAGAAACCATCGACAACCTCCAGGCTAAGGTAGACCTGACGGCCATCAACCTCGACGAGGTCGGCGGCAAGCGCAACGACGTAGGCACGACCACGGCCATGGCCTATTTTCTGTCCATTCTGGTCTACATGTTCATCTTCATCTACGGCGTGCAAGTGATGCGCGGCGTGAGTGAGGAAAAGGCGAACCGCATCATGGAAGTTATGATTTCGTCGGTAAAGCCTTTTCAGCTCATGATGGGCAAAATCCTGGGTATTGCCGGCGTCGTGCTCACGCAGTTTGCGCTGTGGCTGGTGCTATCCTGGGGCATCACTACCGTGCTGATGCCCATGCTGTTGAAAGACGACAAGCCCGCTACTGCGGTGGTGGCTGCGCCCAAGGCGGCCACCCCGGCTACGGCCAGCGCTACTGCGCCCGCCGCTAGCCCGGCCGCCACTGCCGCCACTGCTGCCCCCGCCGGAAAAGACGCAATTGCCCCGCGCCCCGGCCAGCCGTTCAGCATCTGGAGCGTGCTCGAAGGGCTGCCCATCGGTAGCATTATCGGCGGTTTTTTGTTCTATTTTCTAGGGGGCTACCTGTTGTACTCGGCCATGTTTGCGGCCATCGGCTCGGCCGTGGACGACCAGACGGACGCGCAGCAGTTCATGTTTCCGGTGACTATTCCGCTCATTCTGAGCTATATCGTGAGCATCAACGTCATTATTAATGGCGACCCGAATGGCCCGCTGGCCTTCTGGCTTTCCATGATTCCGCTCACTTCGCCCATCGCTATGGTCATGCGCCTGCCCTTCGGTGTGCCCACCTGGCAGCTGCTACTCTCGGGCGTGCTACTCATTGCCGGCTTTGTGGGCGTAACGTGGGTGGCCGCTCGCATCTACCGCGTCGGTATTCTCATGTACGGCAAAAAGGTGACTTATAAAGAGTTGTCGAAGTGGATGTTTTATAAAGGCTAGGTTAAGAGCCGGGAAAAAGAACGTCGGGCGGCCCACCGGGAAGCATCTTGGTCGTTTCGTTGGTTATGGTCCAGCGAGGCGGGCGAGCTGCCTGCCGGTGGAGCCGCCCGACGTTCTTTTGTGTGCTAATAAGTCAACTGATGCGCTACTTTCTTTTCTGCCTACTGTTGCCGCTGCTGGCCTTTGCGCCGACCGGCGACCGGCCTGCCTACCGCCTGTTCTCCGCCCAGGGCGCGCCCGCTGACTACGACCAAATGCTAACCCAACTGGCACAGGCCGATGTAGTACTCTTTGGCGAGCAGCACAACGACCCCATCGCGCACTGGCTGGAGCTACAAGTAGCCAAAGACCTGGCGCGCCTCAAAGGCCCCGGTAAGCTGGTACTGGGCCTCGAAATGTTTGAGCGCGACGTGCAGCCGTTGGTGGCGGGCTACGCGGCTGGCACCGTGCCCGATTCGGCCTTTGAGCGCCAGAGCCGGCCCTGGCCCAACTATGCCACCGACTACCGCCCGCTGCTGCAATTTGCCCGCCAAGCGCAAGTGGTGGTAGTTGGTACCAATGCCCCGCGCCGCTACGCCCAGCAGGTGGCGCGCGGCTCCCTCGCGGCCCTCGACAAGCTGCCTGCTGCCGAAAAAAGCTACCTCGTGCCGCTGCCGCTCAAAGTGGATTTTGACCTGCCTGGCTACAAAAACATGGCGGCTATGTTTGGCGGTGATGCCTCGGCGCACGGGGGCGGTGCCCGCCACGTCATTGAGGCGCAAGCCCTTAAGGATGCCACGATGGCGCACTTCATCCGCGCCAGCCTCGCGCCGGGCCAAACGCTGCTGCACCTCAACGGCTCGTACCACTCTGACCACCACGACGGTATCGTGGCCTACCTGCGCACCCAGACTAAAACGCCATTGCGCATCAAAACCCTGAGTGTGGTGACCCAAAGCCAGCTTCAGCAACTGGATAAGGAGAACGTTGACCTGGCCGACTACCTTATCGTGGTGCCGGAAGACATGACCAAAACGTATTAGAAAGCCAGTTTTTTGCGGCTGGCGCGCAGCCGCAGCGAGTTGGTAAGCACCGATACGGAGCTGAGCGCCATGGCCCCCGCCGCCAGCATGGGCGAGAGGCGGATGCCCCAGATGGGATACAGCAGGCCCGCCGCAATGGGAATGCCCAGCAGATTATAAACGAAGGCAAAAAACAGGTTTTGCTTAATTGTGCGGATGGTTTGCCGCGACAGGTCGATGGCCGTAACCACGCTGCGCAGGTCGGAGCGCATGAGCGTGATGCCAGCAGCCTCCATAGCCACGTCGGTGCCGCTGCCCATTGCCAGGCCGATGTCGGCCTGGGCCAGCGCCGGGGCATCATTGATGCCATCGCCCACCATTGCTACTGTCCGGCCTTCGGCCTGCAAAAGCTTTACCTGCTGGGCTTTGTCCTGGGGCAATACTTCGGCAAAGTAGCGAGTAATCCCCACCTGCGCCGCTACTTTGGCGGCCGTCTGGGCGTTGTCGCCGGTCATCATCACCACTTCCAAACCCAGTTGTTGCAACTGCCGGATGGCGGCGGCCGAGGTGTCGCGCACGGTGTCGGCCACGCCGAGCAGGCCAGCAGCCTGGCCGGCTACGGCCACGTACAGCACTGTTTTGGCCTCGGTCAGCAACTGCTCTGCTTGGCTGGCTAGCTCGGGCGAGAGGGTAATATTGTCGTCGGCCAGCAAGCGGCGGTTGCCGATGTGCACGGCTTGGCCGCTAACGGTGGCTACCGCTCCTTTGCCTTCGATGGCCCGGAAGCCAACCGCCTGCGCGGGCGTGTGGGCCGGCTGGCTAGCCTCGGCGTAGCGCACCACGGCCTCGGCCAGTGGGTGCTCGCTCTGGCGCTCCACAGCGGCCAGCAGCGGCAATAAATCGGCTGCGTGGAAGCCGGCTGCCGGGATAAAGTCAGTCACGGTGGGCTCGCCCCGCGTAATGGTGCCAGTTTTGTCCAGCAGGATGGTATCGACTTTATAGGCTTTCTCCAGTGCCTCGGCGTTGCGGATGAGTACGCCTTGCTCGGCGCCCTTGCCGGTGCCCACCATAATGGCGGTGGGTGTAGCCAGCCCCAGCGCGCACGGGCAGGCAATAATGAGCACCGCCACGAAGCTGACCAGCGCCAGCGGCAGCCGGGTAGCCACCGGCGCCAGGTTAAACCACAGCACGAACGTGAGCATGGCTACTGCCACCACCACCGGCACAAAAACGGCGCTCACCCTATCGGCCAGTCGCTGAATGGGGGCGCGGCTGCCCTGCGCGTCTTCCACTAGTTGCACGATTTGGGCCAGCAGCGTATCGGCCCCCACCTTGCTCACGCGGAAGCGGAAGGCGCCGGTTTTGTTGAGGGTAGCGCCAAAAACCGGGTCGCCGGGTTTCTTTTCCACGGGCAGGCTTTCGCCGGTGAGCATGGCCTCGTCCACGGCCGAGTGGCCGGTTTCGAGCAGGCCATCGGTGGCGATTTTCTCGCCGGGGCGCACGGCTACGAGGTCGCCGGGCCGCACCTGCTCGATGGGTACATCTACTTCCTGGCCATCGGGCCGCACCACGCGGGCGGTGCGCGCCTGCAAGCCCAGCAGCGCCCGCATGGCAGCCGAAGTCTGGGTTTTAGCCCGCATCTCCAGTACTTTACCTAGTAGAATAAGCGCGATAATAGTGGCCGTGGTGTCGTAGTAAACCTCTGGCATCAAGCCATTGCGCTCAAAAAAACCGGGCACCAGCGTGGCCGCCAGGCTGTAGAGAAAGGCCGTGCCCGTGCCAATGGCAATGAGCGTATCCATATTGGCCGAGCGGTGCCGCAGGCCCTTCCAGGCCGAGGCGTAAAACTCGCGGCCGCTGTACAGCAGAACCGGCAGCGTAAGGGCCAGCAGGCCGTAGTTGAGCCAGCGCGGGTTCAGGTGCGCCATCAAAGCGGGCCACAGCATGCTCATGCTCAAGGCCATGATGACGAGGGCCAGCCCGGCGGCCACGCCAAAACGCTGTTTTAGCGCGCGGTAGGCAGCGGCTTTCTGGCGGTCGGTTTCGGCCTGGCGGTCGGCGGCGCTGGTATCGGGGGCGCGGTCGGCGACGGCGTAGCCGGCGTTTTCGACGGCGGCGCGCAGGGTGGCGGCACTAGCCTGGGTGGGCGCGTAGGTAACGGTGGCTTTTTCGGTGGCGTAGTTGACGAGCGCGCTCTGCACGCCGGGCGTGCGAGCCAAGGACTTTTCCACGGCGGCCGCGCAGGCTGCGCAGCTCATACCCTCAATGTCGAGGGTCGTGGTTTCGGAAGAAGGTGACATTCTAATAACCTATTGAAAATCAATAAATAGCTCGTTGGTCGCCTCGTAAATAAACGGCGGGAGCTTCTATACAAATAAACGTAAAGAACCCACTAGCGGCGGTACGTAATTCGGCGGCAGACTTGCAGTATTACGCGCTGGACCGGGCATAATCTTGTGCGCAGCGGGCAAAAAAGTATGCCGAAAACGAAGCGAAACTGCGCGAATTTTGTAGTAAAGCCAGCCGCCAGTTCCGAGAGGGCCCGCGCCGCTTTCTGCCATTCTAATTCCTCCGAACCATGTCTACTCTTCGCTTCAAAACCACTATCAACTGCGGCGGCTGCATCAAGGCCGTTACGCCATCGCTCAACAAAGAAGTGGGCGCCAATAACTGGCAGGTCGATACGGCCAACCCCGATAAAATCCTCACCGTCACCTCCGGCCAAGTATCAGTAGCTCAGGTGCTAGCGGCCGTAGAGCAAGCGGGTTTCGAGATTACGCCGCTGAACTAGCGGCTGGTTTCCCGGCCCGATATGCACTAAAAAAGCCCGGCTAGCCGGGCTTTTTTAGTGCTGCTAGCAGCGGTTAATCTTCCGAGTCATCGCGCTTGAGCTTTTGGAGCGCGCCGGTCAGCTCCTGGCGGAGCTGCTTGCCCGAATCAGGTGGCAGTTGCTCACCGATTTTGTATTGCTTTTGCAGGCGGTCCCACTCTTCGATGGGAATGAAAACCCCGGTGATATTGCCCTTGGCGTCGGATAAGTATTTGATGTCCATGACAGTAATTGGCAATAAGGCGGGTGAGGAGAGGCAAGCGAACTACGCCGAGAACGACGAGCCGCAGCCGCAGGTGCTCTTGGCCTGGGGGTTGTTGAAGGTGAAGCCGCGGGCGTTGAGGCCGTCCTGGAAGTCGACTTCCATGCCCAGCACGTACATGGCGTGCTTTTTATCCATGATGAGCTGCACGCCGTCGAGGTCGTACACTTCGTCCTGCTCCTTGGCCTTGTCGAAGCCCAGCAGGTAGCTCATGCCCGAGCAGCCGCCGCCCTGCACGCCAATGCGCAGGCCGTAGTCGGCGGGCACGCTTTTCTCCTGAATGATATTTTTAACCTCAACTAACGCGCGGGAAGTGAGGCCGATAGGCGGCGCCTGCGTGGTGGTAGCCATAATAGGTTCGAGTTTAGAATGAATGTAGATAAGACAAATATACGTTGCCCGCGCATCCTAAACAGGTGAGGGCGGGCGGCGGTTCACGGCGTAAATTTGCCAGCAGTACAAACAACGCGCCACGGGCCGGTAGCCCCGTGGTGGCCCGCTTTTTTCTCCGATGGATACGACCACTTATTTCTTCGACCTGCTCAAGACCATTTTGCCCGCGCTCATTGTGGCGGGGGCCATTTTTCTACTCTTTCGCCAGTACCTGGAGAAGGAGCAGCAGCGCCGCCTTATTGAGCTGCGGCTCGACAGCAGCAAGACCACGCTGCCGCTGCGCCTGCAAGCCTATGAGCGCGTGACGCTGCTGCTGGAGCGTATTTCGCCCAGCAATATCCTGGTGCGCCTGAGTAGCGCCGGCCAGAACGCGGCCGAGTATCACCGGCTGTTGCAGCAGGAAATCCGGAGCGAGTTTGAGCACAACTATTCGCAGCAGCTCTACATGAGCCCCGAGGCCTGGGCCCAGGTAAAGCAGGCCAAGGAAGACGTGCTGACGATGATAAACCGCGCCTTCCACGGCCTCCAAAACCCCACCCAGCTGCGCGGTACCGAGCTGGCCAAGCGCATCTTGGAAGGGCTCATGACCGATGCCGCCGACCCCACCGCCCAGGCGCTGGCCTTGGTGAAGCGCGAGGCAATGGGGCTTTTTTAAGCGGCGCCGATAACCCGCCAGCTTGTCAAGTGGTTAGAGCTAGCGATGACTAAAAAACGAATTGCCGTAGATATGGACGAGGTAATGGCCGACTCCATTGCCCGGTTTCAGGAGTGGTACGGCCGCGATTTTCAACTGGAACTGACGCGGGACGCCCTGCGCGGCAAAAGCCCCTACGAAGTGGTGGCGCCCGAGCATCAGCCGGCCCTGCGCGCCTACCCCAACGCCGAGGGCTTCTTCCGCGACCTGCCGGTGATTGCCGACAGCCAGCGCGTGCTGCAAGAGCTAGCCGGTAAATACGAGGTTTTTATTGCCACGGCGGCAATGGAGTTTCCCAATTCCTTTTTAGATAAGTATCAGTGGCTGCAACGGCATTTCCCGTTTCTGCACTGGCGCAACTTCGTGTTTTGCGGCGATAAGAGCATATTGAATGCCGATTATCTCATCGACGACAACGCCTATAATTTCGACGGCTTCCGGGGCGAAGGTTTGCTTTTCGATGCGCCGCACAATGCCCTCGAAACCCGCTACCGCCGCGTGCATAGCTGGCAGGAAATAGCCGGCATTTTGCTGTAAATCAAGGTGCTGTTTTAAAAAGGAACGTCATGCTGAGCTTGCCGAAGCATGACGTTCCTTTTAATTAGAAGAGCCGCTCTGGCTAGCGCAGTTGCCGGGCGGCTAGCGCGGCGCGCTCGTAGCACTGCTCGTAGAGCGGCACGATGTTGCCGACAGCAAACTCCTCGGCGCGGGCGCGGGCGGCGGCTTTGAAGCGCGGCAGATTTTCGTCGTCGAGCACGTAGAGGGCATTTTTGACCATGTCGTCCACGTCGCCGATGTTGCTGAGCATACCGCTCACGTTGTGCACGTTGAGCTCGGGAATGCCGCCGGCGTTGGTGCTCACCACGGGCACTTCGCAGGCCATAGCCTCCAGAGCGGCGAGGCCGAAGCTCTCGTTTTCGGAGGGCATCAGGAACAAGTCGCTCACGCTGAGCACTTCCTCCACGGCTTCGAGCTTGCCCAGGAAGCGCACGTCGCGCTGGCAGTCGAGCTCGCGGGCCAGCTTTTCCATGCGCGTACGGTCGGGGCCGTCGCCCACGAGCAGCAGCTTGGCCGGGATAATCTGGCGCACGCCGGCAAAGATGCGCAACACGTCTTCGACCCGCTTTACCGAGCGAAAATTGCTGGTGTGCAGCAGGATTTTCTCGCCGTCGGGCGCGATGGCCGTGCGGAAGTGGTTCTTCTCCTGCTTCTTGAAGCGGTGCAGGTCGATGAAGTTAGGGATAACCTCAATCTTGTGCTCGACCGGGAAATACTCGTAAGTCTCGCGGCGCAGGTCGGCCGATACGGCCGTGACACCGTCGCTCTCGTTGATGCTGAACGTCACCACCGGCTCGTAGCTGGCGTCCTTGCCCACGAGCGTGATATCGGTGCCGTGCAGCGTCGTCACTACCGGCGCCGCGATGCCGCGCGAGCGCAGAATCTGCTTGGCCAGGTACGCCGCCGAGGCGTGCGGAATGGCGTAGTGAACGTGCAGCACGTCAAGCTTTTCGTTCTGCACAATATCTACCATCTTGCTGGCCAGGGCCGACTCGTAGGGCGGAAACTGGAAGAGCGGGTACGTGGGCACGTACACCTCGTGGTAGAAGACGTTCTCGTTAAAGAAATCGAGCCGCACCGGCTGGCTGTAGGTGATAAAATGGACCTTGTGGCCGCGCTGGGCCAGGGCCTTGCCCAGCTCGGTGGCTACCACGCCGGAGCCGCCAAAAGTGGGGTAACAAACAATGCCGATGTTCATGAAAAAGATAGAGTAGGCGAGGGGCTAACCGGAATACGCGGCGGATGTTGGCGGCAACCCCCGCCAAGTAGCCCCGACTTTACGCCGCGCCCACCGCTGAGGCTGCGCCAAGCCCCGGCGTAGCTTTGGCTACGCACTTTTGTATTGATTTCCTAATGAAGCATTTTTTACTGTTGGGTTGCCTGGCGGCTGGGCTAGCCACACCGGTACTGGCCCAGCCCACGCGAGCAAACTCTCCGCAGGCGAGCACCCGCAACTCGGCCCCGCTGGCCGCGCTCTTCACCAACTACTGGGAAGAGCAAGCGCGCCTCTACCCGCTGCAAGCCACCAGCCAGGGCGATAATCGCTACAACGACCAGCTGCCCAACTCCGGCACCCGCGCCTTCCGCCAGCGCCAGCGCAGCTTGTATGAGCGCTACCGCGACCAGCTGGCCCGCATTGACCGCCGCCGGCTGGGCGCGGCCGACCAGACGAGCTACGACGTGTTTCAGTACGAGATGACGACCCGCCTCAAGGGCCTCGACCAGCCGACCTGGACCATGCCGTTTACGCAGTTTAGCGGGCTGCCCATCGAGCTGGCGCAGCTTGGCGCGGGCTCTGGCGCGCAGCCCTTCAAAACGGTGCAGGACTACGACAACTGGCTAACCCGCGTGCGCCAGTTTCCGGTCTGGGCCGATACAGCGGTGGCCGATTTTCGGCACGGTATGCGCACCGGGGTGGTGCTGCCCAAGGTATTGGTGCAGAAAATGATACCACAGCTGGAGGCACTGGCCGTGGCTGAGCCCGAACAGAGCATTTTCTACGGCCCCATCAAGCAGCTGCCAGCCACGTTTTCGGCCGCCGACAAGCAGCGGCTGACTACCGCTTACGGCGCGGCCATTCGCGGCGAGCTGGTGCCCACGTACCGCAAGCTGGCGGCTTTTTTGCGCGATGAGTATTTGCCCGTAGCTCGCACCAGCACCGGCATCGCGGCCGTGCCCGGTGGGGCCGATATGTACGCCTACGCCGTGAGCTACTGGACCACCACTACGCGCACGCCCGACGAAATCTACCAGACCGGCCAGGCCGAAGTAGCCCGCATCAAGGCCGAGATGGAGAAAGTACGCCAGCAGTTGGCCTACTCTGGCACGCTGGCCGAGCTGCTGGCCTCGCTGAGCACCGACCCTAAATTCCGGCCCTACAAAACGCCTGAAGACGTGCTCAACGGCTTCCGCGCCATTCAGGGCCGCGTGACGCCGGGGCTGCCGCGCCTGTTTGGGCGGATGCCCAAAACGGCGTTCGAGATTCGGCAGACGGAGGCATTCCGCGCCGCCTCGGCCAGCGCACAGTACAACCGCGCCTCGGCCGACGGCTCGCGGCCGGGCATTTTCTACGTGCCCATTCTCGACGCCACCAAGTTTAAGACACCGGGCATGGAGTCGCTGTTTTTGCACGAGGCCATTCCGGGCCACCACTTCCAGGTGTCGTTGCAGCAGGAGAATACGGCGTTGCCCAAGTTCCAGCGGTTTGCCTTCTACTCGGCCTTCAGCGAGGGCTGGGCGCTCTACACCGAGAGTCTGGGCAAGGAGCTGGGCATGTACACCGACCCCTACCAGTACCTGGGCGCGCTGAGCGCCGAGATGCACCGCGCCATTCGCCTCGTGGTGGATGTGGGCATGCACGCCAAGGGCCTCACCCGCGAGCAGGCCATCCAGTACATGCTCGATAACGAGGCCACCACCGAGCAGGGCGCCACCGCCGAAATCGAGCGCTACATGGCCTGGCCCGGCCAGGCGCTGGCCTACAAAACCGGCCAGCTCAAAATTCGCGAGCTGCGCACGCGCTACGAAAAGCAGCTGGGTGCGAAGTTCTCGCTCAAGTCCTTCCACGACGAGCTACTGCTCGACGGGGCCATGCCGCTGGCCGTATTGGAGCAGCGTATGGATGCCTGGGCCGCCCGGCAGAAATAAACAGAAATAAAAGGTTAGTTAAAAAAGGGCGGTCATGCTGAGCTTGCCGAAGCATCTTGCTCGCATCGTTGGGTGAGTACCCTGGCGATGTGAGCAAGATGCTTCAACAAGCTCAGCATGACCGCCTTTGGAAGATTTAGCAGTCATTCTTTTAGCACGAATTTCATGAAACACAACCTTCCCCTCATCGCCGCGCTCGCGCTGGCCCTGCCGCTGGCCAGCCAGGCCCAGCAAAAAATCAAAACCAAGGTCAAAACGACCAGCGGCTCCACCGCCAGCGCCGAAAGCGCTATCCGCGAAGCGGACATCAAGCGCGACGTATTTGCCCTGGCCGGCGACCACTACCGGGGCCGCGAGGCCGGCACGCTCGACGAGCTGAAAGCCTCGGTGTGGCTGGCCGACCAGATGCGCGCCATCGGCGCGCTGCCCGCTGGCGACGATGGCACGTACTTCCAATGGTTTACGATGCAGCGCACGCGCCTCACCAAGGGCAGCACGCTCACCATCGGCAGCCACGCGCTGAAAGTGAACCACGACGCCATCCTCTTCGCCCCAGTCACGGCCAGCGTGAACGCGCCGCTGGTGTGGGTGGGCAATGCGACGCCCGCCGAGCTGGCTAAGGTCGATGTGAAGGGCAAGGCCGTGGCCATGCAGTTTGGCGGCGCTGTAACGCCCGGCCTGAGCTTCCGGCGCTACCAGATGGCGACCATGCGCGACCGCTCGGCCGAGCTGATGAAGGCTGGCGCCGTAGCCGTGGTGATTGTGGGCGACGCCCGCGCCCAGGCCGTATTTGAGCACTGGGGCCACACTTACGAGCGCGGCCGCTACGGCCTGCCCGGCGACCCCAACGTGAAAATGGCCACCGGCGCGCCCACCATCTGGCTGCCCGCCAGCGCCGCTGGCTGGGCCCAGCAGCCCGGCCAGCAGTTCGTGGCCAACCTCCAGCTTGAAAGTTTCGGCTACCCGTCGGTGAACATCGTGGCCAAAATTCCTGGCACCGATGCCCAGCTTAAAACCCAAAACGTGCTTTTCAGCACTCACCAGGACCACGACGGCGTGCGCGAGGCCGTGGCCGGCGACTCCATCTACAACGGGGCCGATGACAACGCCACCGGTTGCGCGGCGCTGCTGGCCCTTATGCGCGCCTTTAAGCAGCAGCCGGCGCGGCGCACGGCGCTCTTCGTGTACCACGGGGCCGAGGAGCGCGGCCTCATCGGCTCGCGCTACTACTCGGCCAACCCCACGGTGCCGCAGGCGTCTATCGTGGCGGTGCTCAACGCCGAAATGATGGGCCGCAACTCGCCCGACAGCGCCGCGCTGCTCGGCCGCCAGCGCCCGCACCGCAACTCTACTGAGTTGGTTGATATGGCCCTGGCCGCTAACCTGGCCGGCCCCAAGTTCAAGCTCGACACCCTCTGGGACCGCGCCGACCACCCCGAGGGCTGGTATTTCCGCTCCGACCACCTGCCGTACGCGCGCCTGGGCATCCCCTCGGTGATGTATACCTCGGTGCTGCACCCCGACTATCACACCCCCCGCGACGAGCCCCAGCGCATCGACTACCCCAAGCTCACCAACATGACGCGCTGGATGTATCTCACCGGCTGGGCCGTGGCCAACCGCCCCGCGCCCCCCGCCCGCGACCCCGGCTTCAAGCTGGAGCGCTAGGAAAAATTGACTCCGTGTGCTGCCAATTTGCCAGGTGGTGTACACAGTTGCCAACCAGGATGTTGTCAGTGCGAGCGTAGCGCGGCAATCGCCCCCGCGTGACACCCGAACGATGTCACGCGGGGGCGATTGCCGCGTTGCGCTCGCACTGACAGATTTTAAGCTTAAACCACTCTTCGAATGAAAACAAGCATACTAGCGCTGCTGCTGCTGGCTAGCCTCCGGCAACTGGCAGCCCTGGCTCAAACGGCCCCGCCCGTAACCGCGCCGCTCGATGTGGCGGCGCTCGATGCCACCGTGGCCCGCACCCTCAAGGCTTTCGACGTGCCCGGCATTGCGGTGGCGGTGGTGAAAGACGGGCAGGTAGTCGTGGCCAAGGGCTACGGCGTGCGCTCGCTGGCCACCAAGGCGCCGGTCGATGCCAACACGCTCTTCGGCATTGCCTCCAATACCAAAGCCTTTACCACTGCGGCGCTGGGCCTGCTGGTAGAGGAGGGCAAGCTGCAATGGGACGACAAGGTGACCAAGTACATCCCCGAGTTTCAGATGTACGACCCCTACGCGACGGCCGAGTTTACGGTGCGCGACCTGCTGTGTCACCGCAGCGGCCTGGGGCTGGGCGCCGGCGACCTGATGCAGTTTCCGGACTCGGCCGACTTTACGGCGGCCGATGTCATCCACAGTCTGCGCTATTTCAAGCCGGTGTCGTCGTTTCGCAGCAAATTCGATTATGATAACAGCCTCTACATCGTGGCCGGCGAAGTAGTGGCGCGGGTGAGTGGCCAGTCCTGGAACACGTTTGTGGAAACCCGCCTGCTCCGGCCGCTGGGCATGAGCCGGAGCGCAACCGTGTACGCCCGCCTGCCCGACCCTGCCAACGTGATTGACGGCCACGGGCCAGTCGATGGCAAAGTGCAGGTAATCAGGCGCGATATGAATACGCTGCTCGGCCCGGCCGGCGGCATCTACAGCAGCGTGAACGACCTCAGCAAGTGGGCCCTGATGCTGCTCGGCGGCCCCGGCGCCCCGGCGCCGCTCCTGAAGCCAGCCACGCTGCAAGAGGTGTGGACGCCGCAGACCATTTTGCCCGTCAGCCCGGCGCCTTCGCCCTACAACACGCACTTCGCCGCCTACGGGCTAGGGTGGTTTTTGCGCGATGTGCGCGGCTACAAGGAAGTAGCGCATACCGGCGGCGAAATCGGCATGGTCACCGAAGTAAAGCTGCTGCCGGAGTTGCACCTGGGTATCATCGTGCTCACCAACCAGGAAAATGGCGCGGCCTTTTCGGCGATTTCCAACACTATCGAGGACCATTACCTGGGCGTGACCGGGCTGGACCGGGTGCAAATGCTGGTAGACCGCCAGAAAGCGCGCAACACCGGGGCCGACAAAGCCACCGCCGCAGTGTGGCAGCAAGTGGCCGCCGCCCAAAAAGCCGCCGGCAAACACCCCAATTTTGGCGCCTTCGTGGGCCGCTACCACGACGCCTGGCTCGGCGACGTCAACCTGTATAAGCAGAACAATCAGCTGTGGATGAAAGCAGTGCGCGCGCCGCGCCTGGTGGGCCAGCTGCTGCCTTACACCGGCAACACCTACGTGGTGCGCTGGAAAGCCCGCAGTATGAACGCCGACGCCTTTGCCGATTTTACCCTCGACAAGCAAGGCCGGGCCGCCAGCATCAAGATGAAGCCCGTATCGGACCTCACCGATTTCAGCTACGATTTCCAGGACCTCGACTTGCAGCGCGTGCCGGAAACCGCCGCGCAGTAAAGGCTATTCCTACCGTAGCAAGGGCTGGCCAGTGGCGATAGCTCAGCAAGCAGTTAAACGGCAGGCCAGCCCGATGAACACCGGGCGGGCCTGCCGTTTTTGCTATTTTTGCGGCCTGGCTTGCAGCGCCAGGGTAGTTTTTTGCGTTAGTAGTTGGCGTGGCCTCTGCTCAAAAAAATGGCCTTAGCGCTTCACCAACGCTCCATTTTAGTTTTTCTGGTTGAAAAAGATTATTGGTTTTTCCCGCGTGGCGCTGTCTGCGCTGCTAGCCCTCAGCTGCTCGGCTAGCTTGGCCCAGGCGCCGCTGCCCATGCCCCGCAACCTGGCTGCCACCTACGCCAAGGGCACGCGCTTGCCCAGCGGCCAGCCCGGCCCTAGATATTGGCAAAACGCCGCCGACTACACCATCAAGGTCAACTTCGACCCGGCCACGCGCCTGCTGGCGGGCACGGTGCACATCGCCTATCAAAACAACAGCCCCGATTCGCTGCGCCAACTCTGGTTCAAGCTCTACCCCAACCTGTACCAAAAGGGCGCGCCCCGCTCGGGCAAGTTTGCGGCTGAGGATTTGAGCGATGGCGTTAAAATTGAGCAGCTCAGCATCAATGGCCAGGTTATCGACCCCAGCCAGCTCCAGATTGACAACACCAACATGACCGTGCCGCTGCGCCGCGCCATCGGTGCCAGGCAGACGGCGCAGGTGGACGTGACGTACTCGTACACGCTCAACAAGGGCTCGCACCAGCGCACGGGCGAGGTAGCGCCGGGGGCCGACTTTGTAGCGTATTTCTTCCCGCGCATTGCCGTCTATGATGATATTGATGGCTGGAACCGCATTGCCTACACCGGTGGGCCGGAGTTTTACAACGACTTCTGCCACTTTGCGGCCGACATTACGGTGCCGCGTAATTTCCTGGTCTGGGCCACCGGCGACCTCACCAACGCCGAGCAAGTCCTCACCAAAAAATACCTGACCCGCCTGCGCGCTGCCGAAAAAAAGGACGGTATTACGAGCATTATCGACAGCACCGAGGCTAAGTTGCACGACGCCACCGCGCCGAATGCCACCAACACCTGGCACTTCGACGCCCGCGATGTCACCGACTTTGCCTTTGCTACCGCCGACCACTACGTGTGGGAGGCCACCAGCCTCGTAGTGGACCCCGCCACCAAGCGCCGCACCCGCGTCGATGCCGTGTACAGCGCCCGGCACGACGACTTTAGGGAAGTGGCCCAATTTGGCCGCAAAACGGTGGATGCCATGAGCTACACCTTTCCCAAGTGGCCCTTCCCCTACAGCCACGAAACGGTGTTCGACGGCCTCGACCAGATGGAGTACCCCATGATGGTCAACGACAACCCCACCCGCACCCGCGAGGACGCCATCACGCTCACCGACCACGAGATTTTTCACACGATGTTCCCGTTCTACATGGGCATCAACGAAACGAAATATGGCTGGATGGACGAGGGCTGGGCCACCATCGGCGAGTGGCTCATCTCGCCCCTCATCCAGCCCGGCTTGGTTGATGACTACGGCATGGTGCCCTACGCCCGCGCCGCCGCCACTGAAGATGACCTGCCCATCGTGACGCTCACCACCCAGCAAACCGGCACGCCGTTCTTCCTCAACTCGTACCCCAAGCCGGGGCTGGGCTACCTCTACGTGAAGGATATGCTGGGTGATGAGCTGTTTACCAAGGCGCTGCACCACTACATCCGCACCTGGCACGGCAAGCACCCCATGCCCTACGATTTCTTCTACTCGATGAACGCCGGGGCGGGCCAGAACCTCGATTGGTTCTGGCAGCGCTGGTTTTTCGACGGCGGCTACCCTGC
>Ga0265798_10003667_pt1 | contig 21640 bp, 19 predicted proteins | sample P3T30metagenome_FD_192430 | JGI IMG/M metagenome (GOLD analysis project Ga0265798, IMG submission 192430) | Plant litter microbial communities from East Loma Ridge, Irvine, California - P3 T30 | ecosystem: Environmental > Terrestrial > Plant litter > Unclassified | place: USA: California... | reverse complement strand
CACAGCAGGGCGTTGATACGGAAGTCCGAAGCAAAGGTAGCGAGTTTTTTCATCTGGAAAATTCCTTGCAGCAAAAAAGTGAAGATAACCCTTTGAGCGCAGGAAACTTCCTAAGTTCAATCTTTTTTAAAGAAAATTTCTCCTTATGAATAAGAATTTATAGACATTTCACACACCAAATCAACGACTTACGAACCGACAATTGCAAACCTTGAATCAACGGGATGCGTGAGGAGAAAGACCGGATTTAACCATTGCACACCGCCCCTGCTCAGCACGGATCAGCTTGCGCGAACAAGCTTATGAGCTAGATCGTATTTCGTGCGGCAACTGACTGGTGTGAACACGGTCTTATTACACAGACCGAAGCACACAGCGGAGACAAGGCGATGGGTGAATACTTAAGGATTCAAGAGATGCTCAAGGAAGGCGAAGCCTATGCGGGCCTCATCCTGGGCAAGGACGGCGAGACCGACTACCACCTGGTATTGCTGCCGGACGACGTTTCCGATGTCAGCTGGCCGACCGCGCGCGAATGGGCGGGCTCACAGGAAGGCGACCTGCCCACGCGGCGCGAACTCGCCCTGCTGTTTGCCAACCTGCGCGAGCGTTTCGACCGGGTGTGGTACTGGTCGAGCGAGCAGCACGATACGCGGCCGCAGCTGGTGTGGGGGCAGAACTTCGCCAGCGGTATCCAGACCGTGTACGGCCGCCCCTTCCGCGGCCATGCACGCGCGGTGCGGCGCATCGGCACCAGCTGAGCTGCCCGCCGTAGCGGGCGCGGTGTTTATTTCGCGGCAGGAGCGGCTGCAGGCGCCGCCACGTTCGAACGGCCGATCTCTTGATCCATGTTCGCCAGGAACCAGGCCGTCGTTGCCATGACGGCGGCGTGCCGGCGCAGGTTGTCGGGATCGACCTTGTCGAAGGTATCGGCCGGGGTGTGGTGGTAATTGAAGTAGTTGGCCGAATCGATCCAGGGTTCGAAGCTCGGCACGCCCGAGGTTTCGAGATCGTGCAAATCGCCCGCGGCGATCACGTCCTCGCGGCGGAAGGCGCCGGCGCCGATCGGATACAGCGCAGCCTGCAGCGGCGCCATCAGCTTGGCCGACTTCAGGCCGATACCGGCGCGCAAGCCGAACGGGCGGCCCGAGCCGTTGTCGTCTTCGTAGGCGGCGAAATGCTTTTCGGCGACCGATTTGTAAGCTTCGTCGTAGCCCTTGCCGCCGCGGCCGCCGTTCTCTTCATTCATCCACGCCACCACGCGGATGGTGCGGCGCGGACGGTAGTCGAGCTTGCGCAGCGTGTCGATCACGCCCATGGCGCTGACCACGCCCGAGGCGTCGTCGTTGGCGCCGGTGGCCAGGTCCCAGGAATCGAGGTGACCGGACACCAGCACGATCTCGTCGGCCTTGTCGGTGCCGGGCCAGTCGGCGATCACGTTGAAGCTGTCGGCATCCGGCAGGGTCTGCGGGGTCAGGGTCAGGTGCAGCTTCACCGGGCCGCGCTTGGACAGGCGCGCGATCAGCATCGAATCCTCGATCGTGATCGCGGCTGCCGGAATCCGCTTGTCGGCCGGCAGATTCGTGGCGCCGGTATGGACGATGCGATAGGCCGCACCGCCGACGGCGCGTACCAGTGCCGCCGATGCGCCCATCTCGGCCGCCATGCGCGGACCCGCGCCGCGGAAGGCCACTGCCTGGCCGTAGGCCGTGCCGGCCAGGCCGCGGTCGGCCATGTTCTGGTCGAAAGGCACGTCGAACAGCACGATGCGGCCTTTCACTTCGGCTGCGCGCGCCTTCAGCTCGTCGAAGCTGCGCACGACGATGACCTCGGCCGTGATCCCGGCTGCCGGGGTCGCGCCCGAGCCGCCGAGCGCGGTCAGCACGACTTTCTGGATCACGCCGGACGGACGGCCCTTGTAGTCGACGACCTCGCCGGTCTCGACGCCGCGCACCCAGTGCGGCACCTTCACCGGCTGCAGGGTGACCTTGGCGCCCAGCTTGCGCAGCTCTTCGGCCACCTGTGCCACGGCGGCGGCGGCGCCGGCCGAACCGGACAGGCGCGGACCGACCAGGTCGGTCAGGTCTTCGAGGCGCTGGTAGGGATAGTCGTTCTGCATGGCCGTGTCGCGCACCCTGGCCAGCGCGGCCGGGTCGTTGCCCGGTTGCGCGGCAGTCGCGAAGCCGCCGAGCAGGCTGGCAGCAACAAGAGTCAGGGCGGGAAGGCAGGTACGGCGGCTCATGCGTTTGTCCTTTGGTTCGGGTCGAAATGACTGAAACAATAACGCAATCGTCGCCGTTTTAGGAAATTTATTGCGGTAAATACATTATTGGCAGCCTGTCAAGCCGGCACCAGGCGCACCAGGGTGATCTCGGACGGCGCACCGAAGCGCTTCGGCGGTCCCCAGTACCCAGTACCACGGCTGGTGTACACCCACAGCGAGCGCACGCGGTTCAGTCCGGCAACGAAGGGCTGCTGCAGCGGCACGAAGAAGTTCCAGGGGAAGAACTGGCCGCCATGCGTATGCCCGGACAGTTGCAGGTCGAAGCCGGCGTCGGCCGCCGCCGGGGCGCTGCGCGGCTGGTGTGCCAGCAGGACTTTCACGGCCACGTCCTCGGGTGCGCCGGCGGCGGCCTGTTGCGGATCGCTCCTGTGGGCCGGGTTGAAGTGCTGGGCCGTGTAGTCGGTCACGCCGGCGATCATCAGCGAGGCCTGACCGCGCCGGCGGATCACGTGTTCGTTCAGCAGCACGCGCAGGCCCAGGCGGCGCACCTCGGCGATCCACTGCTCCGCGCCGGAATAGTATTCGTGGTTGCCGGTCACAAAGAAGACGCCATCCGGCGCCGCCAGGCGTCCCAGCGGCGCGGTATGCATCGCCAGGCGCTGCACGCTGCCGTCCACCAGGTCGCCGGTCACGGCGATGGCATCGGGTTTCAGCGAATTCACTTTGGTGACGATGGCGTTCAGGTAGGCGCGCTTGATGGTCGGGCCGACGTGGATATCGGAGATCTGGGCAATGGCGTAACCGGCCAGCTCCTGCGGCAGGCCGGCGATGGGCACGTCGACCTTCACCACGCGCGCCAGGCGGCGGGCGTTGATGAAGCCGATGGCCGTCACCAGCAGCGCCAGCAGCGGCACGGCGAGCGCGCTGTCGTAGGTGATGGCGGGGCTTGCCGCGCCGGCGACCGTGAGCACAAGCAACGCCACGTCGCGCAGCAGGGTCAGCACCAGCAGCGAGGAAAAGAAACCCATCGCCAGCAGCCCGGCCCAGGCCAGCGGACCGGACCAGCGGCTGCGGCGCAGGCTGGGCGCCACCAGGCCGATGCGCACCAGTACCGCCGACAGCCCCAGCAAGACGATGCCGAGCAGCATGCCAAACACGCCGAGGTCCATGCCGGGCAGGAGGCGCAGGCCGATATACAGGTGCACCAGCACCAGGATGGCAAGTACGGAAACAGAGGAACGTCGGCGCGCCATGGAAGGTCTATATGAGTGAGGACCTCTGCTAGATGGGGCAGGCGCGACCGACTGCAAGTACTGCGCGTGTGAAATGTTACGTCCCCTGATGCAGGTGTAAGAATCTGTATTAACGCGTGGCAGCCTCGCCGGTGGGGACTATAGTAGGTTCATGCCTGGCGTTGTTGCGATCATCCTGATCCCCCGTTGAGGCTAAGGAAAAAGCCATGTTGAACAAAAAATGCTTTGGTGCGGTACTCCTGGCCGCGGCCGCCGTGTCCTCCACGGCAATGGCTCAGGACCGGGGAGCGAATACGGTGATCGGCGCGCTGGCAGGCGCGGCCATCGGCGGCAGCGCCGCAGGACGCGACGGCGCGCTGGTCGGCGCGGCAATCGGCGCGGCGGTGGGTAATTCGGTGCGCACGAACGACGACTATTACTACCGCGATCGCGGCAACTACGGCTACTCGAACAGCTACTACTCGGGTAACTATTATCAGCCGGCACCGGCCGCCGTGTATGTGGAATCGCGTCCGCGTTACTACTACGAACCGCGCCCGGTATATGTCGAGTCGCGTCCCTACTATGACCGCGGCCGCTATTACGACCGCGGCGGCCGTTACTACGGCGACCACGACCGTGGCCATGACCGCGGCGGCCGCGGCGGCTGGGACCACCACCGCTGATCGTCTCCCGATAGGAAAAACCGCGCTCCGGCGCGGTTTTTTTTCGTCCGCGTTTTCCCCCTCCCCCCGCTAGCTGGTGACGGCGGCGCCTGTGCCGTTGTTGATGGGAGGACACATGCTCGAAGCGGGCGACATCATTACCCTGACGGCCGGCGCCTGGCGCCTGCGCGAACCGCTGGCCAGTTCCAGCTATGGCGTGCTGTGGCATGCGATGGCGGCCGGCGGCGGCCGGCCCGCGGTCCTCAAGCTCGTCAACACGGCGCAGATGGCGCGCGCCCTGCCGCCCCAGCGCATCCGCTGGACCGCCTGCCTGGAAGCGGAAATCGCTTTCCTGCGCGCGCTGCGGCCATGGGACCAGCGCCACATCGTGCGCCTGCTCGACAGCGGCGAACACGGCGGACAGCCGGCGATGGCGCTGGAACAGCTCGACGGCGACCTCGCCCGCCACCTCGACGGGCTGCGCGCGCGCGGCAATGGCCCCTCCTACGCCCAGGCGCTGGCCTGGACCGCGCAGATCAACGCCGCGCTGGCCAAGGTCCACCAGTACGGCTGGCGCCACCTCGACCTGAAGCCGTCGAACCTGCTGGTCGACAGCCATGGCGGCCTGAAACTGGCCGACTTCGGCACCAACCGCCCCCTGCTCGATCGCGCCGCCCACTCCTATGCGGGCACCGCCAACTGGCAAGCTCCCGAACAATTCTTCCCCGGTGACGACGGCCGCTACCTCACCGATGCGCGCAGCGACTACTTCGCCCTCGGCGCCCTGCTCTACCACCTCGTCACCGGCGCCATGCTGCGCTTCTGCAGCGCCTGCGGGGCCGCCTGGCGCGAGCACGGCCAGGATGCTGCGGCGGCCCTTCGCGTCCGGCACCAGGGCGGCATGCCGGCCATCCTCGCACCGGACGAAGCGGCGCTGTACCTGCAACACGCCGGCCTGTCGGGCGCCGCTGCCGGCGAGGCGGCGCTCGGCCTGCTGCGCGCCCTGCTGGCGCCGCGTCCCGAACAGCGGCCCCGTCACGCGCTCGACATCAGCCGCCTGATCGAGCGCGCGCGCGCCTGCGTCATGCAGCCCCTGCGGAGTGCGGCATGAACGGCGCCGCGCTGTTCCGGGCCGGAGCGCGTGCCGCGCAGGCCGGGGCGACGCCGCGTGTCCGCTCGCGGCAGGGCAGCATGCCGGTGGCCGCCCTGCTGCTGCTTCTGTGCGCCCTGCAGCTGCTTTGCCTGCTGCGCACGCCGGATGCCTGGATGCCGGCCCGGGTCGCGGTCACGCTGGCGGCCGGCAAGGACACGGTGCTCGACGGCGCCGCACTCGGCCTGCCGCCGTCCGATGGCGCGCGGCTGCGGCTGCGCCGCGATAGCGCCGGCAACTGGTGGGTGGCGGCGGCCGGCGAGACCGCACTGCAGGTCCAGCGCGGCGACGTCAAACGCCGCAGCGGCAGCGTGCCGCTGGCCCAGGGACAGCGCTTCCAGCTGGGCGCTTCGCGCTTCGATGTCGAGGCGCTCGCTCCCGGCAGCGTCGTCTTCGCGCGCGGCGGCACGCACTGGCACTACGACGGCGCCACCCTGCTGCTCGACGGCCGGCCCCAGCCCGCCTGCCCGGACGCACGGCTGGCGGCGCGGCTGCTCGCCGCCTGGAACCGCTGGCTGCCCGCGGTGCTTGGCGTCGCCCGGCCGCTGGTCTTCGGCGGCAACCTCGATTGCGGCAACCGCATCGCCATCGCCGGCGTCCCCGCGCCGGGCGCCACCCTCAAGTCGACCCCGGCGGGCATGCTGCTGGCCGAAGGCCCTGGCGCCCGTCAGGCGCCCCTGCTGCTGCAGGATGCCGGCGGCGCGCGCGAGCCGGTCCTGCTGGCGGAACGCGAAGAACAGCTCGACGGCGTGACCGCCCTCCAGCTGGGCCGCACGCGCCTTCTCCCCGAGCGCAACGGCGACCTCCTGCACCTGCAGCCGGCCTCGCAGGTCGCGCTCTACCGCGAAGCCCAGCTGCGCCTGCCTGAAGGCGTCAGCTGGTCGTGGACGCGGCGCACGCACTGGCAGCTGCCGGACCAGGGCTGGCTGGCGCTGGCGCTCGTGGGCGGTCTCGGCGCCGCCGCCGCCGGCGCCCTGCTGCTGAGCGGCGCCGCACGCCGTCTTGGCCGCACGCGCAGCGCGGCCGTCGTCGGCGCCCTCCTGCTGGGCGGCGCCGGGACGGTACTGCTCTATCTGCAGAAGAGCGGCGCCCCGGCCGGCATTGGCATCCACCTGCTGGTGGCCTGGGCCGCGTCGTGGTGCCTGTGGCTCGCAGGCGGGCGTTCGCTGGCCGCCGGCGCCGCCGTGCTGCTGCTGGCGGTCGGCCTGCTGTCTCAGCTCGAACTCGGCCTGGGCGCGCCCGAATCGTCCTGGCTGCGCCTTGCCGGCAAGACCACCTCGCTGCTGGCGATCGGCGCCGGCGCCATCGGCCTGCAGCGCGCCCTGGGTCGGCTGCGCGATGCGCGTCCGCTGCCGCAGGCGCGGCTGGAGCTCGGCCTGCTGGTCCTGAGCGGCATCGCGTTGCTGTTGCTGCTGCTGCAAGTCGCATTCGGCGACGAGACCGGCGTGTTCGACCTGCAGCCTGTGGAATTCGCCAAGCTGGCCCTGGCCGCGCTCACCGCCCACTGCCTGGCGCTGGCGACCGGCGCCCAGCCAGCACCCGGCGGCCTCCTGCTGCGCGCGCTGCGCCTGGGCGCGCCGGCCCTGCTGTTCCTGGTGCTGCTGGCGGTGGCGCTGGTGCAGGTCGACGATTACTCGCCGCTGATCCTGCTGACGGTCTGGGGCGGCGCGATGGCGCTGGCCTTCGCGCTGGCCAGCGGCCGGGTCCTGCTGGCGGCCGGCGTTCTCGGCGCCGCGCTGCTGGCGGTCGCCGGCATCGTGCTGCTGCGCGCCGCCGGTCCGGGCGAGTTCGCGCGCTGGAATTTCTATGCCGACCGCTTCCTGGTCTGGCTCGACCCGGGTTCGCATCCGCACACCGGGCAGCAGCTGCTGCTGGGCGCGCAGGCCATCGCCGGCGGCGGCTGGTTCGGCGCCGATCACCTGTTCGGCCTGGCCTCGCTGGGCCAGGACGCGGGCGCCGCGCTGCGCATCCCGGCCGTGCAGGACGATTTCGCGCCTGCCTTCTTCCTGAACCGCCACGGCCTCGCCGCGGCCCTGCTGCTGTGGATCCTGCAGGCGCTGTTCCTGGCCGGGCTGCTGCATACGGCCGCACGCTGCTGGCTCGCGGCCGGTTCGGCGCGCGACTTCCGCCTCGCCTGGCAAGGGCGCTGGCGCTGCTTCCTGCTGTGCGGCGGCGCCGGCATCACGGCCGGCCATTTCCTGCTGTCGTGGGGCACCAACCTGGCGATCTTCCCGGTAATGGGCCAGCCCATGAGTTTCCTGTCGGCGGGCGGCTCGCACCTGCTGTTTTTCATCTGCCCCCTGCTAGCTGTCGGCGTCGCCAGCGAATCCGAACATCCATGAAGGAGAACGAATCATGCCCGTCTACGTGCAGCACGAAACCCTCGCCCGCATCAACGATGTGTTCAGCCCCGAAGCGATCTGGCAGGCGCCCGGGCTGGCCCTGTTCTCGCGCCGTCCGCTGCTGCGCGACCTGCTCGAGCGCGCGCCGCGCGAGCAGCGCGGGCGCGCCGCCACCCGCTGCTTTTCGCACGTGACGCTGGCGCTGCCGCAGGAAGAGGTCGACGACGACCGCCATCTCACGCGCGGGGCCCGCGTGCGCGACCTGGCCGAGGGCCTGGCGGCGCTGCACCAGAAGGACTTCGGCGACCTGTTGAACGGCGACGAGGTGCGCTACCACGTGGTCGGCGCCGACGACCTTGCACCCGGCGAAGTCGAGGTCCGCTTCGGCCACGCCGTCTACCTGCCGGCGCCGGGGGAGAAGGTGCAGTACACGGTCAGCGTCTAGCGCGACAGCGCCGTGTGGAAGACGGTCTGCCCGATCTACCCGAACCAGCGCCTGACCCTGATCGGCCACGACGAGCACGAGGCCACCCACGTGGCACCCGGCTGGCCCTTCGGCGCGGAGGGCGCCATCCTCCTGATCAACGACGGTCCCGATACGCCGGTCGAGGTGCAGGTGCGCCCGAAAGATGCCTTCGAGTGCAGCTGGGACCAGCCGGGCGGCTATTACACCATCCGCTCGCGCCGCGGCGGGGTCGATGCGGGCGGTGCGCCGCTGCGCCTGCTGCTGCGCATCACGCCGGCACCCGGCGTGCGCGGCGCCGCCACGCCATCGGCGCCGGTCCGCGCCGCCGCGCCCGTCCCTGCAACGATCCCCGCGCCGGCGCGCACGCCGGCCGCCGCCTCGGCCCGCCCGGCGGTCTGGAAGCCGCGCCAGGCCCTCGAAGCCGACATGACCGCGGTGCCGGTCGCCGCGAAACCGGCGCCGGCGGCCGGCGGCGCGGAACTCGATGCGACTTACGCACCGGTGGCGCGCCAGCGGGTGGCGCTGGCGGCGCTGGCCCTGCCGCGCCTGTCGCGCTACCGCGAAACCGGCGCCCAGGCGCTGGAGATCGGCCTGAACCGCGCGCTGGTGCCGTCCGCGCCGGGCGCGGATGCGGTACTGGGCTTCGCCGTCGACGACACCGACACCCTGCACGCGGTCACCGGCGCCGGACGCGAACCGGTGGCGGCGCCCGGTTCCTTCAGTCCCTTCGACGGCGCCAGAATCGACCTGCTGGCCGCTGCGCCCGAGATGGCGGACCGCTACCTCGCCCTGCTGCGCCTGCCGCAGGCTCCCGTCATGCCGGTGGCGCCGGGCGCGCGCCTCCTGTTCGGGCGCGGCACGCCGATGCTCGCCGCGCTGCGCGTGCTCGATTCGCCGCGCTTCCTGCGGGTGGCAGGCGGCACGGCCTCGTCCAGCGCCGACCGGCTCGGCCTGTCGCGCAATGCATTCAGCTTCGAAGCCGCGGCCGACGGTTACCGGATCGCCCGTGCCAGCGCGACCCAGGCCCTGTACCACCTGGACGAGCAGCTGCGCTTCGTGGCCGCGATCTTTGATGCCACGCCGGAGCAGCCCTACCTGCTGCCGCCGGGCCACCACCTGGTGGCCGGCCATTATGTGCTGCGTTTCGACGCCTGAGTAGCGATGACCGCGATGGCGATGAGCGCACCGACCCATGCCGCGACCGCGGCGGCTTATGCGCTGGGACTGGCGCTGACCCTGGTGCTGGCCGGCTGCCTGAGTCCGCGCCGCTGGTGGCGGCGCCCGACCGCCGGCAACCTGGCGCTGGCGGGCGGCGGCACGCTGGCATTCGGGCTGCTGTTCTGCGTGCTGTTCGCGGCCCTACTGCCGGGCCGGCCGCGGACCCTTGCGCCGCTGCCGCTGCCGCTGACGGCCGCGTACCCGCCGGCACCGGCGCACACGATGCCGGCACCGCGCTACCGCGTCATCGACGACCTAAATCTGCGCACGGCGAAAGCGACCGGGGCGCCGCGCCTCGCCGTACTGCCGCCCGGGACCGTGGTCACGCCAACGGGCAGGGTCGACGGCGACTGGCTGCAGATCCGCGCCCGCTACAAGGGACGCACGGTGGAAGGCTGGGCCAGCAGCCTGTGGCTACGCCGGATCGACGAGGGAGCGGCCGGCGAGCCCTAGGCGCATCGGGTTGTAAGGCACGATGCCTTCCTGGGTCGGCGCCGTCGGCACGAAGCCCAGCGCGGCATAGAAGGGCAAGGCGTGGTTCGAGGCGTTCACGGTGAAGACGCCGGGATGCGCCGCATCGAGTGCCGCCGCGCGCGCGGTCTCCCACAGCCTGCGCGCGATGCCGCGCCGGTGGAAGCGGCTGTCCACGTACAGGCTGTAGACATGGCTGCGCTCGCGCACGGCGATGAAGCCGGCCAGCACGCCGTCCACGTCGGCGCCGTGATACACGAAGCCATTCCCGAAGAAGCCGCGCATGGCTTCTTCTCCCTGGCCGGCCAGGAAGGCCGCGGCGTCGCCAGGCGTCGATTCGTGCAGGATGAAGTCCTGCGCGGCACGGCGCAGCAGTGCGGCGCACGCGGGAATGTCGGCGGTGGTGAGGGGTCGGATCAGCATGACCTGCCAAGTGTAATGGAAAACGGCCGCTAATCGTCGCTTGGCTTTTTGTCATTTGCGGTTAGAGTAAGGGGATGCAGACCTCCGACGCTTCGCTCGCCTCCTCCCTGCGCTTCGGCGCGCTCGACGTGGCTGCCGCATCGCGGCTGGGCACCGGGCCGCGCCTGCGCGAAGAAAACCAGGACAACCTGCTGCTGATCGACGGCGGCGGCCAGGCCGTATGGCTGCAGAACCAGCAGCCGCAGCGCCGCCAGCTGGCGCGCTGGCGCCCGGGCCACGGCCGCATCGCGGTGCTGGACGGGATGGGCGGACATGGCCACGGACGCGAAGCGGCGGAAGCCGTGGCGGCCGGCCTGCTGGCGATCCCGCCCTGCGATTCGGCGGGCGAGCTGGCCCACCGCCTGGACGGCCTGCACGCCGAGCTGCAGCGCCATTTCGCCCAGCTGGCCGGGCCGGGTCCGCGGCCGGGCACTACCCTCACCATGCTGGAGCTGCCGGAAGGACGCGACCCGATCCTCTACCACGTGGGCGATTCGCGCCTGTACGAGATCACGCGCGAACGCGTGGCGCCGCTCACCGTCGACCACGTGCCGGCCACCGCCTTCGCGATGGGCGGCCTGCTGGGCGAGCAGGAATGGTGGCAGCAGGTACACGGCGAGCACCGGCCGCAGGTCTCGCAGGCCTTCATCCTCGGCAACGCCTTCGCCAACCCGGCCCAGCTGAACGATCCGCTGTTCGAACTAACGCCGCTAAACCTGCCGTCCTGGCTGTGCGCCCTGCCCGACCGGCGCGCCGTCCCGTTGCGCCCGGGCGCCACTTACCTGCTGGCCACCGACGGCCTGTGGTCCTGCTCGGATCCCTACGGCTGGGTGGGCCAGTGGCCGCAATTGTTGAATGGCCGGCTGGATGCGTCCGGCATGCTGGCCACCCTGCTGCGCGCCTACGAGTCGCATCCGCCCGCCTTCTTCTACCCGGACAACGTGACGGCGGTGCTGCTGCGCACGGCGGGCGCGGTGCCGGACCAGGCGTCGCGCGACGAAACCGTGCTGCCGGGAATTTGATGCTTTTTAGCAAAAAATCTTGCCGAATGATGAATGCCGCGCGCCGGCCCAGCTTAAAATCACGTAAGCTTCTCCCGACGCAAGCGAGCTTATCCCGCCACCCATGAAACGCTGCAGCAGCCCCGACCATCCGCACTGTACCGCCTGGGTCATGCCCGGCGAGCAGGCCTGCGCGCACGGCCATGGCCACCCGGCTTCGGCCGGTGAGGCGATCGGCTCCAGCTTCGAGATGCTGCATGCGGTGCGCGCCCGGCGCGACGCTGCCGATGCGATCCGGCCCGGCGCCGCAGCCGGCCCGGATCACGAGGGAACCCGGCCGCATTTGCACATCAGCGGCTTCGACCCGCGCGCCGCCGGCGGCCGCCAGGCGATCCGGCTCGAGCTGCGCGGCATGCCGGACGACGCCCCGCCCGAGCTGACCCTGCTGCTGCAGTCGGCGCTGCTGCCCCAGGGCGGCGGCCGCCACACCTTCACGCGCAGCCTGCGCGGCGACTGGCGTCCGCTGGTGGTGGAATTCTCCTCGCGCGGCCGCGAACACGGCCAGTACCGGGTCGACGCCGAACTCCATGCGCGCGATCCGCAGCACGGCGCCCACCGTACCTGGGTCGCCACCCTGGTGCTGCTGGTGCCGCGCGCGGACGCCTCGCTGGCCGAGATCCACCAGACCTATCTCAGCGCACGCAAGAACGTGCGCATCCATGCCGACGACGCCTCGATCGCACGCCTGCACGGCCTGGACGCCGCCGGTCCGCTCGATATCGCGATCGATGCCCGCAATGCCTCGATCGCCCAGCTGCAGTTCGGCGCGGCGCCGGGCACGCAGCAGGGCAGGATCGACCTGGCGCTGCCGACCATCGCCTGGGACGAAGACCTGATCGAGATCGACCTGCCGGCCACGCGCCCGCGGCATCCCTGCCCGGCGTCGCGCGCCTGCCTGGTGTATGCGGAACCGGATGCCGGCATGCCGCGCCACCTGCGCCTGTTCGCCCTCGACGAGTGGGTGCTGGGCCGCATGGAAGCGGGTCCGAACGGCAGCCTGCAGGACGCCGAAGCCGACGTGCTGCTCTGCCATCACGGCGAGCACGGCCCGGACCCCGAGGGCCTGACACGGCGCATCTCCGCGCGCCACGCCGTCATCCGCCCGGGGCGCCAGGGTTTCGAGATCGAGGACGTGTCGCGCTACGGCCTGCTGCTGGACGGGGTCTGGCCCGGCAGGCACAGCCCGGTCCCGCTGCGGCTGGGCATGCGCATCGAACTGACCGCCAGCATCAAGGGCGTGGCGGCGATGGTCGTGACGGCGCTGCTGCCGCACGCGGTGGTCCTGCACCGCGTCGACGGCGGCGGTGCGGCGGAATGCATCATGCTGCTGGCGCCCGATATCGAGCCGGATCGCGCGCCGGCCATGACGCCGGGCGGAGCGTTGCCACGCGCAGCCGCGCTGCCACAACTCTTCCACCGCGACGGCGGTTTCTGGCACCGCGACCCGGCGAGCGACCTTGAAACGCCGCTGGGTCCCGCGGCCGCACTCGAGCGCCTGACCGGTTTCCACGGCCGGGTGCGTTTCACGGCGTCGCCCTATCCGGAGTACCGGTCCCTGCGCGGCGCCGACCGCCGTGGCCGTCTGCAGGCGGCCCGGGCCTGAATCAGTGCGGTACCAGCAGCAGGAAGACCAGCCCGCAGCCGGTCAGCAAGGCCGCCTGCAGCGACAGCACGATCACGGGAATACGGATATCTTCGGGGATACGCATCGCACACCTCCTCGGGATAATGGATCAGTCAGCCCAGCAACCGAAAGTCACTGGTTTCCAGCTACCCATTATCCGCCTTGTGCCCGTCGACGCGTGTATCGTGTTTCTGTCGGATTCGTCGTACAGCCGCTTCCGCCCCAACCAGGGCCACGGCCCGCCTACAACAGTTCCCGCACGACCCTGAAGCCGACGATGTCGTTCGACAGGGCGCTCGAAAAGCCGTTGCGCAGCGCCGCGCGCAGATAGCGCGGGTTGTACAGCCAGGAGCCGCCGCGCAGGATGCGGCGGGCCTGGTCGCCGCCCTCTTCCCAGGCGCTACCGTCGAGCGGCGCGCCTTCATAGTTGTCGTGCACCACGTCCTGCACCCACTCCCATACATTGCCGTGCATGTCGTACAGGCCCCAGGGATTCGGCGGGAACATCCCGGCCGGGGTCGTGCCGCGGCGGTAGGCGCCGCGCGCGCCGCCGTTGTAGGTGAAGTTGCCGTCGTAGTTGGCCTGGTCGGTGGAAATGGTGTCGCCGAAGCTGAACGCGGTTTTGGTGCCGGCGCGGCAGGCATATTCCCACTCGGCTTCGCTGGGCAGGCGGTAGCTGCGGCCGGTCGCCCCGGACAGCCAGCGCACGTATTCGATGGCGTCGTACCAGTTGACGCCGACCACCGGATGCGCGTCCGTCTGCGGAAAGCCGGGCGCCTCCCAGTTCACCTCGCCGCTTTGCTGCCAGCCGGTGGCCCGCGCGAAGGCGCGCCATTCGCCGACCGTGACCGGATAGCGTCCCATCGCCACCGGTTTCTCGATGCCGACCCAGTGCTGCGGCAGCTCGCGCGCCAGCCAGCCCTTCTGCGAGCCGGCCGCCATCGCGATCCTGCGTTCATGCTCGGGTGAGCCCATCTGGAAGCGGCCGGTCGGCAGCAGCACCAGTTCCGGGCCTTTGCCTTCGCCATCCAGGAAGCGGTCGCGCAGCACGCCTTCGAGATCCGCGACCGGGCTGGCCGGGGTCGGCAGCATGACCTCGAGCTCGGCCTGGCTGCGCGCCGCCTGCTCGGCGCGGGCGCGCTGCTGCTGGGCGAGGTAGGCCGCGGCGGCCCTGGCCTGGACCAGCCTGCGCTGCGCCTGCTCGGCTTCCTGGCGCGCCTTTTCCGCCTCCAGCGCGCGGCGCTCGGCCAGCTGGCGGCGCAGCTCTTCCTTGCGCACGCGGCGCGCTTCCTCGGCGGCCAGGCGCGCCAGCTTTTCCTGTTCACGGCGTTGGCGATCGAGCGCCGCCTGGGCTGCGGCCCTGGCCTCGGCTTCGATGCGCTTGCGGGCCGCGGCTTCCAGGGCCTGGCGCCGCGCCTGCTCCGCTGCGGCTTCGCGTTCGGCGTCCGGGCTCTGCCCGGCTTCCTGGCGCGCTTCCACTTGCATTTCTTCCGGAACCTGTTCCAGCCGGTCGAGCAGTTCGCTCACGCTGCCGGGACGCGCGGCGGCGCTGGGCGCAAAGCCGGCCTGGAGGGCAGCCCACTGCGCGTCATCCAGCCCTTCCGGGCGGACAGGAAGGCCGCGCCCGGCCTGGCCGTCGCCGAAAGGCAGGCGCCCGCTCAGCATCTGGTAGATCATCGCGGCCACCGCGTGCACGTCCAGCCCGCGCGCGGGCGCTTCCCGTCCCTGTCCGGCTTCCGGTGCGCGGTAGCCGGCGGTGCCGGAACTGCCCGGCGCTTCCAGCACACCGTTTTCGCTGGCGCCGCTGCCGCGGGCGCGCGCGGCGATCCCGAAGTCCAGCAGCTTGACCTCGCCATGGCCGGTCAGGAAGACGTTGGCCGGCTTGATGTCGCGGTGGACCAGGCGATGCCGTTCCCAGGCGTGGTCGAGGGCCGCCGCCACCGGCCGCAGCAGGCCCAGCGTGCGTGCGAGGTCCAGCCTGCCTACACGTGCCAGCACGCTGTCGAGGTCTTCGCCTTCCAGGCATTCCATGATGATGAAGTAGCTGGACGTGGCGGGGTCCTGGGCCCAGTCGTAGACCCGCACGATATGCTCGTGGGCCAGCTGGCGCGCGCGCGCCGCTTCCTCGATCAGCAGGCGCGCATGCGCGGTGTTCCGGGTCAGCTGGGGCGGCAGGATCTTCAGCGTCACCTGGGCGCTGTGGCCCAGTTCCGCCTGTGTGGCGAGATCGGTCGCCTGCCAGACCTGGCCCATGCCGCCGTTGGCGATCAGCCGCTCGAGGCGGTAGCGGCGCTCGAAGGGACCGACTTCCTGGCCGGCCATCAGGCCGATTTCGGTGCCGCGGTTCGCCACCGGGACGAGCGGCGCCGACGGCGACGGCGATGGCGCAGCCGGGCCGTCGGCCAGCGGCGGCGCGTAGGCGGCGTCGAGGATCGCGTTCTTGCGGCTGTCGAACTCCTGGCGGCTCAGCAGGCCGTCTTCATGCAGGGCGCGCAGCTCGCGCAGCTTGTCGATCGCGGTCTGCATCATCCCCGTGCCGGCAGCGCCGCGCCGCAAGCGCCGCAGTAGCGGTCGCCCGCATGCGCATCGGCGTGGCGGCAGGCTTGCGCAGCGCCGGCCAGCGCGCCGGCCAGGGACCCCGCCAGGCCGGCGCCCAGCTGGGCCTGGCTCGCCAACGCAGTCTTGTTGACGTCGTTCTGCAGCGCCAGCAGCGCGAGCTGGTGGCGGCGCTCGCGCTCTTCCTGGACATCGCGGCGGGCGCGTTCCTGTTCGACCTGCTCTTGAGCGAGACGCCAGGCATCGGTATTCGCCGCGCCGACCACGCCGGCCAGGGCCGCCAGCTGCTCGGCGCTCATCCCGGCGTGCACGCGGGTCTTCATCACATCGGCCAGCAGCGCCGCATTGGCGGGCGCCACCAGCGCGACTTTGGCGCTGTCGTCCAGCAGACCCAGCGCCTGCGCGCGTTCGATCTCGGCGCGCGCCAGCGCCAGCTCGTGCTCGCGCTGTTCGCGTACGCCTTCGCGCTCGTTGCGCGCGGCGATGGCATCGGCCTCGATGGTGCGCAGCAGCTTTTCATGCTGGGCCAGCGCGTCCTGCGATGCACCTTCGCGGCGCAGGCTGTCCAGCTGCTGGCGCACCTGCTCGGCGTCCAGCGACAGGCGTCCCGCCGCCTGGGCATCCTGCCATTCGAGCACGCGTTCGGCTTCGCGGCGGTGCGCCTGGTTTTCGAGCTGCAGCAGCTTCAGGCGCGCCGCATGTTCCTCGTCCTCGATCTCGCGCTCGCGCCGGGCCGCCGCCTGCCCGGCTTCGTGCAGGCGGGCCAGCTCGGCGCGCTGGCGGCCGGCATCCTCGATGCCGCGCGCCTGTTCGATCTTGTTGCGGATCTGCTGCTGCAGCAGCTGGTGGGCGAAACGCTGCTGGGCGATGGCGCGCGACTGCGCGGCGTCCTGCTGCGCCACTTCGAGCTCGGTGCGCATGCGGATCGCGGCCAGCTCGCGGGTCTGCTGCCACTGCGCCGCCTCGTCCTGGCGCGCGCCACGTTTGCCGGCCAGTTCGTGTTCGAGCGCCGCCACCGCATCGACGGCGCCGCGCTCGATCGCCTGCTTGCGCGTGCGCGATTCGACGATGCGGCCGTACAGCTCGATCTGACGGCCGCGGATCGCCTGGGCGCGCTCCGCGTTCTTCAGCGACAGGCCGGCGCGCTCGAGGCTCTCGTCCTGGCGCAGCTCGGCGCGGCGATGGCGCAGGCGCGCCTCCTGCTCTTCGCGGCGGAGGCGCTGCCATTCCTGCTCGCTGTACAGTTCATCGAGCTGTTTCGCATGCTCGACGCGCACGCGCTGCTCGTCGGCAGCCAGCCACAGCGTCCCGATGCGGGCGCGGTTGGCGTCGAATTTGTCGTGCTTCAGGGCGATCGTATCGACCCGCACCACGGCCAGCCCGTACTGGGACAGCAGCAGCGCCAGCCCGCCCTGCAGGTGCTGGTCGAATTCCAGGCGCAGTTCCTGGCGGCCGGCGCGCTGGTCAGCCATATCGCGCAACGAGCGCGCGGCGATGAACTCGCGGGCCAGTTGGCCGACCTGCGGCGCAATCAGCTCGCGCAACTGTACGTCGCTGATCGTGCCGGGCATGGTCATGAAATGGCGGGCGAAGGCCGGCACGTTCTCGATCTTCAGCGACAGGGTCAGCGTGGCGTCGACCTGCAGGTGCTCGCAGGTGGCGAGGCCGACCAAGGAGAACTCGACCGGCAAGGCGCCGCTGCGCGTGACGAGGATCTCGGCGTGCTGGTCGCGCAGCAGGTTGTTCAGGCGCGTGAAGAAGCCTTCGATCTCGTACTCGCCCTGCGGCACCTCGGTGGCCTGCCCGCCCTGCAGGATGTAGGCGCGGGCGGTGGCCGGCACGTGCAGGGTCTTGTTGAAGAGCCCGGACAGCTCGCGCACGCCGAAGAACACGGCCAGTTCGTCCGGTCCCGGCGCCCAGCGGTTATCCACCAGCACCGGCTTGTGGCGCGGCGCGCCCAGCAGCAGGCCGCAGCCGGCGCAATAAGACGCCGAGTCCCTGTTCCCCGTCTCGCAACGGGGGCAGGCGCTACCGCCGATTCCGAACATCTTCAACATGACCCGCTCCTTCTCTACCTGCTTCCAAACTCGGCCGCCGGACGATTCTAGCAGCCGCCGTCCCCGCCCGTTCCACGCATGACAATCGTGCGCGCCGTTCATTCCTAGATGATGCCGATCCGCTCGACGCAGGCCAGGCTCGCCCCCTGCATGCGAAGCTGTTCCGCGAAACCCGCCGGCAGCCCCTCCTGCCAGGCGCGCGGCAGCAGGATACGGTCGCCCGGTCCCGCTTCGCACAGCAGCAGCGCGCACTTGGCTTCGATCCCCTCGACGGCATCGATCCGGCCCGCATGCCATGCGCTCGAAGCGCCGCTGGCGATCAGGCGTCCGCGCGGCACGAACTCGCGCCCGCGCGCCAGGCGGTCCGCCATCACCAGCGCCAGCTCCCACGAGCGGCCCGCGAATTCGCCGCCGCCGAACCGTACCGCGGTCCGCCAGCGGCCGAGCGCGCGGCCGTCGAAGTGGCGCGCGCCGCACAGGACCTGGCGCACGGCCAGCTGGCGCGCCGCGTCGTGGCCGGGTGCCGCGATGGTCTGCTCCTCTTCCTGCGGCTCCGCGCCAGGCGCTTGCGCCAGCGGATGGACGCTGACCTCGACCCAGGCCATGCCGCCCGCCTCGCCGCTGTACAGCGGGAACCAGGCGCGCGCTGTGGATACGGCCGCGCCGGGGTCGGCATGCCCGCTCAGCAGGCCCAGATGCGGCAGGCCGCCGGCGCCGCCCAGCAGAATCTCCCCGCCCGGCGCCGTCGTCAGCGTGTGGCCGGCTACGCGGCCGCGCTCCCACGCGTCGGACCATCCGTTGGCAAGCAGGCCCGGGGGCAGGCGCAACAGGCCGCGCACGCCGCGGTCGGCCAGCACGGCCGCCAGTTCCCAGCCGCGCTCCCCTTCCGGCGGACAGCGGTCCAGGCTGAGCACGACCTGGTCGCGGGTATCGAAGCCCGCTTCGGTCAGGCGCGCGAGCCGCAACACCTGCTGCATGCGTTCCGCCAGGCGCGCATCGCCGGGGACGCTGCATTTCACCTCGGCGCGGTTCAGGCGCGGGCGGCGGGTCGCGGTCAGCGTCAGCACCGAGCCGTCGGCCAGCGGGCAGCGGTATTGCACGGTATCCGGGATCGCACTCATGCGGCCTCCTCGTCGGCGGACACGCTGCGCCGGCCCGCGCAATCGGCTTCCAGATTGGCGACGATGCGCTCCGCTTCGCCGTAGAGCTGGGGCAGCGCCGCCTCGCCGGCCTGGCGCAGGCGCGCCAGCAGGGCCCAAGCCTCGTCCAGGGAGACGCAGGCGCGCCGGCTGTGGCGTGCGCGGCGGCTTTGTTCCATGGCCGGCAGGGGCTGGTTCGGCGCTGCCAGCGCCAGCGCCGGCATCGCGTTGACGCCGACCGACACCAGGTCCAGGCGCTGCAGCAAGGCCTGCTGGCGCTGGAACTGCGCCGGTTCCGCCGGCATCGCCGCGAGGCGCAGTCCGCACATCAGGCAGGGCAGCTCCAGGAACAGGCGCCGCAGCGCTTTCGCGTCCGCCGCCGCCGGGTCGAAGCGTTCACCCGGTGCGTTCGCCGTCGGCTGCGCTGCCGGCGCCGCGGAGACGATCGCCTCGGCCGGCGCCGCAGCGCGCGCAGCCAGCACCTGCGCGAAGTCGCGCGTCTCGCCCAGGTCGACCGGCACGCAATCGTCGACGGTGATGCCGAAGCGCATGTAGAGCAGCTGGTTCAGGCCCTGGCGGAAGGCGTTCCACTCGTCCAGGGTGGTGCAGGGCGGCAGGTCCAGGCCGCCGGTAGCCAGTTCATGGCGCAGCGCGGCTTCGATGGCCGCCACCTGCGCCGCGAGTTCCAGCCGCCCCGCCACCTCGGCCGCCAGGTAGAGGTCGAAGCGCTGCTGGGATGCCTGCGGGTCCGGGGCGTCGACGGCGAAGCTGGTGCGCAGGCCGATCTCCGGCGCGGCCTCGAAGGGCTGCAGGTCGGCCGTGTAGGGACCGGGATGGAAGGCGTACGCGGTCTCGCCTTCGCGCGCCTCGATCTTGCGCGCGGCCTGCAGGCGCCGCGTGCGCCCGTCCGTGCCGACGACCACCGCCTGGCAGCCAGCCGGCGGTGCAGCACCGGCGGGTACCGCCAGCGCGACCACGCTCCTTCCCAGTTCGCAGGCATCGACGGCAGGTGCGGCGCGCTTGAAGAATCCCAGCATCATATCGACTCGACGCTGAAGGCGGCATCCGCCGCCTGCAGGTGGGCTGCCGGCGCGCTCGGGAACGGCCAGGCCGCCTCGCATTCGCCGTCGGCGTCGAGCCGGCCCTCCAGGATGGTGCGGCCGGCGCCATCGCGCACGCGCAGCGGCGCGCGCGCCGCCAGCAGATCCGCCGCGAAAGGCGCGTCGGCCGCCAGCTGCAGGATCGCGCGCCAGCCCTCGCCCTGTGGGACCAGGTGCAGGGTGAACCAGCCGTCGTCGGTGCGCAGGGCATCGACTTCGCCGCTGCTGGCGGCGCGCAGGCGGCCCTGGCTGCCGCGCCAGCCGGATACCGGCGATGCGGGCGCCTGGCGGGCGCGGCGCTCGATGGCGAGCTGGCGCAGGCGGCGCGTGGTCAGGGGCGACGCCTGCAGCGCCGCGCGCTCGCCCGCTGTCAAGGGCCGGCTGCCGTCGAGCGCCGCAGTCAATACTGCATCGGCCAGCACCAGGCGGTCGCCGTCGACGCGGCGGTCGAGCAGCAGGCGTTCCTGCAGCCGCCGGTCCAGGGTCTTCCGCGCTGCGGTCTTCGTGTTCATCCCGTTCTCCTCATGGTTGCCGCTTCCAGGCGGGCGATCGCCGCATCGCGCCGCTTGCGCAGCGTCGGCAGCGATACCCGGGCCAGGCCGGCCAGCTGCTGCATGGTCGGCAGCTCGCCGGTGGCCGGGTCGCGCCAGGCGTCCGGATAGGATTCGTCGCCCGGTCCCAGCAGCTTCGCATACACGGCCAGGCGCACGGCCAGGCCATCGCCGCCCAGTTCGCGCGCCACCCAGCCGGTGCGCTCTTCGGCCTCGCCCGCTGCCTGCATGTAGCCGGGGGGGAGTGAAACCGCCGCGGCGAGGACGTCCAGTCGCGGGTCCTGCGGTGGTGGCGCGTCATCTTCCGCCTGCGGTTCCGGTACGTCGTCAAGGCCGAGCGCGTCCTCGCGCGCTTCCAGGATCAGGTCCGGCCCCGGCGTGGTCCCCTCCTCCGATTCCTGCAGCACGCGCCAGTAATCTTCCATCCACAACGCGGCATCGTCGCGGTCCTGCAGCCAGTCGCGGTCCTGGTTCGCTGACAGCGCCTCGTAGTCGCCGATCTCGCGCAGCATCGCGGCGATCTTGTCGGGCGCGGTCTTGAGGTTGGCAAAGCGCTTCGAGCGCGTGTGCAGCGGTCCGACGCCGCCGCCGAAGGCTTCCAGCGTTTCGCTCCAGCGCAGCACCCATTCGGCGCGGCAGTCGGCGATCGTCCGCAGTTGCCGGACTTCGATGGGCGTGCCCTGCAGTTCGCGGCCGAGGATGGCGCCGACCTGGTCACGATGCTGTTCCCAATCGGCGAACAGGCGCGCGATGTCGCCGTAGGCCGTGTCGAGCATGCGGTAGGCGTAGATCCGGTTCGGGCTGCAGGGCCGGCCGCAGGCGGCCTGGTAGTTGTCGGCGTCGACCTTGTCGCGCAGGACCGCGTACATGTCGTTCAGCTTCTTGCGCAGCAGCGCGTCGCCGCCGGCTTCCATCCAGAACCCGGCAATGCGCGCCTGCTCGCTCGCGGCCGCGGCGCAGAAGGCCTGCCAGTCGGCGGGACGGGCCTGCAGTTCGTACAGCAGGCCGAGCGCCAGTTCCAGCACGGTGTCGCCGTAGCTGTTGCCGGGCGCCTGGGCGCGCGCGCCATGGCGGGCCTGGCGCAGGCGTTCGCCGGTGCGCTCGACATAGTCCGCGAGCAGGTCGTCCCGCGCGGCCGCGTCGAGCAGGCGTGCGGGATCGACGCCGCGCAGGGCCGCCAGCGAGCATTGCCCCAGCAGCTTGCGCACCTCTTCCCAACCTGGCTCCTGATACCGGGTTCCCGGCAGACGCATACCTTCCTCTTTCGTGTGTTCAGCAAATGATGCCATACAAACACAAAAGCGAGGCGCGCTGATGGACCG
>Ga0265798_10003664_pt1 | contig 21653 bp, 13 predicted proteins | sample P3T30metagenome_FD_192430 | JGI IMG/M metagenome (GOLD analysis project Ga0265798, IMG submission 192430) | Plant litter microbial communities from East Loma Ridge, Irvine, California - P3 T30 | ecosystem: Environmental > Terrestrial > Plant litter > Unclassified | place: USA: California... | reverse complement strand
ACCGCCTTGACGCCCGCGCCCCGCTTCCGTAGGAGCGCGGCTCGACTACACGGCCCCTTCGTCTAGCGGTTAGGACGACGCCCTCTCACGGCGTAAGCACGAGTTCGATTCTCGTAGGGGTCACCATCTTCGTAGCATTCCGCAGAAATCCAGCATTTACGTTGGTTTCACCTTCGCCTGGTACAGCCAGCGGGTACAGCGGGACGAATGATGGTGGCGATGGCGGAGCCCTGGCGGCATCCTGATACTGGTACGTACTATCTGCGTAGGCAGATCCCCAAACCGCTCCGCGACGAGTTCGGCGGGCGGCAACTCTGGAAGAAGTCGCTCGAGACCAAGGACCCCGGCGAGGCCCGCCGCGTGTTCACGGCTGCGAACGCAGAACTGGAGGCGCGATTCTCCGCGGCCCGTACGGCGATAGCGGAGCGGTCGGCGGGCAAGAAGCTTACCGCGACTCAGGCCGAGGCCGCCCTCACACGCGCGTCCGCCCTACACCGCGGCAGCCGGCTGGACCGCTTCCCCGCGCTGTCCAACGTCTACTGGGCCGAAGAAGCCGCGGCATCCAAGCTGGGAGGCGCCAGGGTTTCACTGTTCAACGATCCCTCGCCTGCCGGGTTCGCCGCCATGGATCCCTCGCACCTGCCGGGAGACGTGTGGCTGCGCGTCGTCAGAACCAGACCTCGCAACGAGGTCCTGTTCATGGCGGAGCATATGATCGCATGGATACACGGCGACTTCCGAAGCGAGGGCAGCGGCTTCGGCGACATCGTGCGCAGTTCGGACAACGACTGGTCGCTGACCGAGGCGGTAACCGCCGCGATCGAGCGGGAACAAGCCGACCTCCGCAGTTTGATAGCCTCCCCTTTCCGACCCACGGAAACCCGACTGCGCTCCAACATGCTCCTCGGAGAGTTGCTCACCGAGTGGCGCAACAAGACGCCAGCGCCCGGGCAGCAAGGTGCCCACGAGACCGGAACGACCGTTGAGGACTTCATAGACTTCGCCGGGGACATGCCCGTCGCTCAGATCAGCGGCGACCACCTCTACAATTTCAGAGACGCCGTCGCCTCGCTGCCGAAGGCCATGCCGCTGGCGTACCGCGCTCTGACATTCAACGCGCGCATGGCCGCGTGCCGCGAACTGAGAGGGCCAAAGGTCGCGCCCGCCTCGGTGAAGCGACGCGTCGGACATCTCCAGGCGTTGCTCACGCACGCCTTCTAAAATCGGTGGATCGAGGCGAACTCGGGTACCGGTATCCGCATCGAAGGCTACTCGAAGAACACGGGTGGCCGTCGCCCCTTCCTCGATGACGAACTCACGCAGTTGTTCGCAAGCGACCTCTTTCTACGGCCGAAGGAATGGTCGGAGCGACGGGACTCAGTAGGCGATCTGACGCTCGCCTGGCTGTTCCTTCTGGGACTGACGAATGGTGCGCGAATCGAGGAGATCGGTCAGACGGAAATCGCGAACGTGAAGCGGGACGGCGGGGTCCTGTATCTGGACCTAGGCATCGATGCCGTGGTCAAGAACGAAACCTCAAGGCGAATGATTCCCATCCACAATCTCGTCCTTGCTTTGGGCTTCGAAAACTACGTCGAGGCTCTCAAGAGCGATGGGCAAACTAGGCTCTTTCCTGACTTGCGTCCGAACAAATTCGACAAACTGTGCCAAGCGGCCTCGAGGGTCGGGAACCGTTTGATTGACAAGGTGGTGTCCAAGGATCCGCGTATCGCCTTCCACTCGCTGAGACACAACTTCAAGGATCTCGCGCGTGACGTGCCGATCGAAAAGTACATCGTGGAACAGATCATGGGTCATGCCGGCATAACCGCAGGCGACAAGTACGGGATAGGTGCGAGTTTGAAGACCCTAAAACGCGAACTCGACCGTGTCACCTTCGAGATGGTCGACTGGACCGCCGTCCGGGCGGCGTTCGCGACGGTCGATTGGAACAAGTCCGTGAGCCGCAGGTCATGAGGGTGTGCTACGTCGTCTTCACCGATCCCGGCCGCGTGTTCGAAAGCATTCATCGTACAGTCGACGGCGCTACCGCCGTCGCCAGTTCATGTGGCGCCGCACAGATGCCAGACGGGTCTGCGATAACCATCGCTGCGGTAGCAGCGAACCTTCGCCTCAACGCATCGATCTCGTTACCATGCGATCCACATGAGACGAATGATTTAGTGCACATCGAGCGGCATCCGATACTTATATAGATCGCAACGACCAAGGCTGAACCTGCAAGGATTAGGACGCCGATTGGCGCTTCGTCATGCGATCCGTCCACCTTCTTCGATGCGGAACTACACAACGTCAAAGATTGTCGCCGCGTCAGCGGATACAGTTTAGGCGGCGGTAATCTGTTGGCGAGGTTTCGCATCTAGTCTTGAGCTGGATTCCGAAGAATCCTCGTATGAGCAACTAATGGTCCAATGTGCTGATAGACCCCGGATCAGGAAGGGGAAAATGGTCGCGCCCAGCGCTACCAAGAGGAGGAACGGAATGAACCAAGCTGCCTTGAAAAGTGAACAAGACGCAATCCTAAGGGCGGAAATAGAATCCGAAGCCACCAACGCGCTGGCGGAACTAGAACCCTTGTACCGATGGCTTCTTGATACCGCCGATGCAAGAAAGCCTATGCCGAGGTGGGGAAAGCGGCCGCATTTTGGTAAGATCGCTATAGAGATGGGTCAGACTACGAAAACCGTAGGCAAGGCCTACAGTAATATAATCAGTCGATGGTATCCCAAATTTTTAGAAGCTTACGGTCGTGATAATATAAAGGTTCATATTCCGCATTTTCTACCAGCAGTCGTAGACTTTGGCAGCGAGCCCAACCTCGACAATACCGCCTATCGTGCATCATTGATTCGTGACCTGCAGGCGGCTAAAGCCGCCTCGCCAGAGCAGCAATCTCTCGCATACGACTGGCTTATTCAGAGAGCGGAAGCAGGCGCATCAGTTCCAACTCACGGCCAGCGCGCGAACATTCGCGCCATAGCTAATCTTATGGGAACTGGTTATCATGTCGCTCTTTCCTTTACCGACATATTCGCCTTTTGGGTGCCGCGCTTCACCTTAGCACCTACAAACTCCCTGCTCCGTCGCGATCGGTTACCCGGAAGTGATCGAGTTGGCACCGACGTGCCAACCGGCATGCTTTTGAAATCTATGCGGTTAGCACTTAAAGAAGAGCATCACGAAGATGGACAGAGACTTCTGGCGCACCTCATCGCAATCGCCGAAAGCGAACGTACTGTTCCGCGATTTCACGGACGCCCTGCCCGGGCGAAGATTTTTGCCGATGCGGGAGTTGCGCAAAGCCACGCGCCCTTCGTAATACAAGGGATATACGACGAGTGGATTTCGTTCTTTAGCCTAAGCGACCACTACGCTACTCGATCGTCTGACGGTACGTTCCACGAACGACGGGTCATCGCAGAAGACGTTCGCCGTTATGTTCAGCGCCTACGAGAAGCGGATATGACGCCACTGAAGCGAGATAGTCGAGACACATCGGCCATCTCGTTTAGATCTGTCAACCATGAACTCTTACTGACTGGTCGAGCTGTGGCGAGTGGTGAACCGCGGCGGATACTTGTGGCATACCGTGACGAATGCGCGAAGCACTACTCCACCGATGGCTTGGGAGATACGTACACTGGGAGACCAGCGGTCGAAAAAAGAGAGCGGGACGAACGGCGGAAGAGTTTGATCGCCTATTGCAAAAAGGAGATCGACGCTGGAAGGCCGCTTCCTGGACGCCCCTCGAGACCTACAATGCTCGACCATGCCGAGCTGGATCGGCGATTTAATCAACCAGGACCGAATCTAAGCGATGATAGCTACTTTAGATTGCAGCTTGGACGACTAAAACCGAGGTTTGCAGCCTACGATGCAGTTGCAGTTCCACAGACCTATGGGCAGCTTATTACTGAAGTACTATCAAGTCGCATACGAAACCAGACGGAGGGCACGAAGTCCGTTCTCACAAACCGGTACAAGACCGCAATTGAAAGCTACGCTGGCCAACTTGGTAAAGATGTCGTCTCTCAAGTTGGAGACGACTTCTCACAAGATACTTTTGACAAAACCATCCTCGCCATTACGCAGAACGGCGGCGTCGCAAAGACGTTTGAGAAGGATATTCGAGCGGTGAGGAGCTTCTTGGACGACCGTCGTGCCAACATGTCGCGTCATGCCGACTTTGCCAGCTTGCTCTCCGAGGCCGTAAGATATTCGCGCCGCTCAGTCGCAAATATTGTGGCGGGTACCAACCTATCCGAGGGGCAAGTCAACCACTGGATCCGGCGGAACAACGAACCTAGCCGTTCTCAGGTTGAAGATATCTCGAAGCTTGAAGATAGCCTGAAGCTTTCGCGAGGTACGCTAACCGGTAAGATTGGTGACGTATCATTTTCGCGAAGCCAATCGCCAATTAAACTACCAGAACGTGTCCGTTCATTTCTTCCGGACGATTACATGAAGCGTGATCCGCAGGAGGTGAAGGCTATGGTTAAATGGATAGATGAGAATCTCGTTCATCAGAACACAGATTTCGCACGCACCATGTCGGAGTTTCAGCGGCGCACTCATGCAAAGCGCAAAACCAACCTAGCGGCCGCTGAGGAGGATGATCGAAATTACGAGGCAGTCCCAGGCTTTTTGGACGAGGACGATGAAATTTTATCGGAGGGCGAGCAGGAGGATCTGGCTTCAGGGTCAGACTCCATAGTTGCCCGCAAGCTCGTGACCACCGCACTTGAGTATCACTTGGAGCATCAAACAGCAGGCCTTGGGACTAACGTCGTACTCGAGCTGCGCGAACTCATCACTCATATGACGGATTTCGTCCCTACCAACGACATGCTTCGTCGCCCAAACAGTCACTGGAAGCACCAGACTACTGCGCCGATGAGATTGGCTGTTCTCGCACGGTTTCTTAGGTGGCAAGTGATGAGCGAGGATGAGGGTGGCCTTGGTCGCGATCCTGAGGCACTGACCCTCGGAGACCTACTCCACCCTCCCCTCCTTTTCGCGTACTTTGACTGGAAGGTACGGCGGCATGAAAACGTCGAGCGCGAGGGCCGCCGTCGCGGTGTCCGATTCACTGGATCGGAAGTTGACATTCTTAGAACGGTTCGGGCGCTCCTCGATCCCGAATACGGTTTCGTCACGCAGTCCAAATCCATAGCGAACTCTATACAAGCCGACTTGAGGCCCCTCGCTGAAGGTGCCTTCGTCGGTCTTGACGGGCATGTCTTCGACGCATCGGAAAACAGTGATGCAGACAAACAAGAACAGTCCGGTATCCGAATCCGTGCCGATGAGGACATCATACCACGCAGCCTGACGTCTATGACCGATCGGGAGTTTCAAGATCGATGCGAGCGGGTAAGCCGTGTCTACGGAGCGGCGGCGCAGCAATTGGACACCGTCGCCGAAGCGGGACGCGATCCCGCCGAGGCAATCGAAGGTCTGCTTGAAAGCACCCATCCTATGGCCACGCTTCTTAGACAGCTCGCGCTCGCAAGCCACCGCACACCGCCCAGCAGCGTCGATATCAGACTGCATCACCTTCATATCCGCGACCTGCTGCTGTGCCGCCTCTTCGCCCTCACCGCACTGAGGCAGAAAAACATGCGTCAGATGACTGTCGACGGGCCATCGCCAAAGCTGCGTCAGGAAAAGAACAAGGGCGGAGCTCAGCGAGGTCTGAAAACCGAGGAAACCCAGTGGGTCATCGAGATCCACCACAGTGAGTTCAAGAATTCTCGAAACGCTTTGCTCTTCGGCCGACGACGGAAGCGCCAGCCCTACCGAAAGTTCCTCCCTGACACCCAGGGGCTTTACAAGCTGATGGACTACTACCTGACGGTGTCGCGCCCCTACTTCCTCGCGCGCAGGACAACAAGGGGCAAACCGTCGCTGGAGCTTTTCCTGACATCGACCGGCAAACCGCTTGATGGATCTGAGACGTGGCGGGCAGTCAACCGTTTCACGGCCCGGCATCTCGCCTACAATCCCTTCCGAGGAGAAGGCGTACCGAAGGTCATGCCATTCGGGCCGCATGCCTTTCGCGACATACGCGCGACCGACATCCTGCTCCACCCTCGGACCTCCAATCCATATCTCGAGGCGGCTCTGGCGTTGCAGACCAGTCCTGGCATGGTGCAGGCCCACTACGGCGTCATCAGAACGGAACGGCGAACAGCCCAAGACGACATCACTTTCCTCGCAAGCGAGAAGCAGGCATGGGCTGGCATCCCCGAACCGGAGTATGCGTAGAAAAGGATGTGCCGGATCCGCGTGTCGGATCCTGTACCGGACTACGGTTCAGCCGGTAGTAGAGGGCAGCCTTCCGTTTCCCGTCAACGGTTGGCAGCCCGTCGTTTCAGGATGAAAACGGCATCTTAATTGCGGTAGGCATCGCGTTCGCTGTGGGAAGCCGAGTAACCTCAAGGGTGCGCACGTACCTGCGAGGAGGTATGATCCAAAAATTAACTCGTTCAGTGTAAGGAATCCGACCATTGTCTTACACGGCGTTTGCCGAAAAATGACGGTTTTACAGTCGCTTACAATTTCGCCATTAAACTAAGCACAATATCAGCGGTTTTTCGGGTCTTAATGGCCGGAAAATAGGCCGGAAAACTCGTAAAAGAGCACCTCACTCGTCGACTAACTGACACAGCAATCTCAACATAGACGGTGCCGTAAGCGTGTTATCGGCTTGTACCGCTTGAACCGGTACACCGTTGGACATCGACGTGGTGCCGGTTGCAACTAGGCAGACTCAATCTCTTTTGCGCCAGCTATTGTCAGCGGATTTGCAGCATCCCGCCTAAGACCGAGCACGAACGCCCTAGGTGTTTGATCCCACGGCTTGATGGTTCGAGCCTTCCGTTGGGATGGAGGGAAGCAGTATGGGAGAGGTACGTCACGGGAGCGCCACGACCACGCACGCCGTCAGAGCAGCAATACAGCGATCGCAAGCTTCGCTCTCAACGCTGAGCCGGGAGCTCGGGATCAACCCGAAGACGGTGGCGAAGTGGCGTAAGCGAGCGACGGTTGAGGATTCAGAGACCGGGCCGAAGGCCCCTCACTCCACGACCCTGACCGAAGCCGAGGAGGCAGCGGTCGTTGCATTCCGGCGGCACACACTCCTGCCGCTCGACGATTGCCTCTATGCGTTGCAGCCCTCGATCCCGCATCTGACACGGTCAGCGCTGCGCCGCTGCCTGCAGCGGCACGGCATATCCCGTCTGCCGGATATCGAGGGCGACAAGCCCAAGCGACAGCGCTTCAAGCGCTACCCGATCGGTTTCTTTCACATGAATATAACCGAGGTTCAGACCGCCGAAGGCAAACTCATCCTGTTCGTCGGCATCGACCGCACGAGTAAGTTCGCGGTCGCCCGGCTCGTCGATAAGGCTGACAGGCGAACGGCGTGGGAGTTCCTTGAACACCTGCTGAAAACGGTACCGTACAGAATCTATACGGTCCTGACCGACAACGGCATCCAGTTCCCTGTGCAGCCGCGTAACCGGAATACCGCCTGGTCACGGCAGATGCGCTTCGACATGACCTGCGAAGCCAATGACATCGAGCACAGTCCTACCAAGCCGAACCATCCTTGGACCAACGGTCAGGTCGAGCGGAAGAACCGCACGATTAAGGAAGCGACCGTCAAACGCTTTCACTACGAGAGCCATGAGCTATTGCGGGTGCACCTCGCCGACTTCATGGCGGCATACAATTTCGCCCGCCGGCTCAAAACGCTGGGCGGCCTCACGCCTTACGAATACATCGCCAAAATCTGGACGTCAGAGCCGGATAGGCTCATCGTCGATCCGATCCACCAGATGCCGGGACTAAACACCTAGCGCCGTGCCGGCACATCGCCGAACCGCCCGCCATCGCTTGGCGGAAACAGCTACGGACCACGTTATCGCCGATTACCTGAAGTTCACTCCGCCGCTCGGATCGCTCCATTCGGCTAAGAGGAATGCATCATCTAGGGGTGACACCTTCTGCTCGACATGGGAGCAACCTCGGCCAAACGTCGGCCAGACAATATAAACGCAATCGCCACTAGTTCGATAAAGTAGTGAGAAGTTGAAGCATTTTGATTCATGCCCTGCAACGGATTCACACCGCAGTAACGATTCGGTTTCAAACCGCCCCTGCATTTAGTACCGGCGCGCGGGCTGAACGAGCAGGCCGGAGCCAAGGAACAGCCGTGTCGCAGACGGCGTCGTAGCGACAAGCTGAACATGGACCTGTGCAGAAAGTAAACGGATCAGATGAGGAGATCACAGGTTGTCCCACTGCGCTCAGATAGTTCGCAGAAATACGATAAATACGTGTAACTTCACCATAAAGCCGCCTTCTTTCCACAACGTCGTGACGTTCCCGAGCACCCGAGGTGAGCAACAAACGGCCTAACGTTTCGGCCGCCGGTAATTCGATTGAGCCGCGAGCTACGAGCATCATTTCGAGTGCCAGGTGAGGCATTGCGACCTCGGTTACGCCAAACTCTGAAATAAGCTGTCGCAATGCTTTGGATAGCACCGTCCCGATTGGCTCTATTGCTATGGATACCTCTGCCGATAAGACGCGCTCTAGCTTCTCCCTCCAGTCACCGCCAGCAACGTCGGCAACCGCCCGCAACGGTGCTGCGATCTCGTCACGCCGCGTCATACTGGAGGCAGCTATAGGGAGATATGAAAGGTGCACGCGCTCGATCTCGCACATTGCCCATACATGTAGTTCATCGCGTAGGGCTGGCGTCTTAATTCCATAGTCCTTTAAGCCGCCGTCTGATGTCATCGGAAGAGTGCGAATGGGAATCATACGTGTAAGAAGGACCTCGTCCGCACCACCAATGTTCGTCACTATCTTAGGTGAGAAAAAGTCCAAAACCTCAACGCGGCCATCCCGCCCCGGGGACACTCTGCGTGCCGTGGCGGCTTTATAACTGACCTTTAGAACTTGCGCCACGTCGTCTGAAGCGTGGCGTGGGGAGGAGATAGATTCAAGATCGTCCAGCACGACCGTCCCGCAACTTTCCGCAAGAAGACGGACCAGTCCCGATGAAGATATCCGGCCTGCTATAACCGCGTTGCACGAAAGAGCAGCCATCGCCTGTCCGAACTTCGATTTACCCGAAGCTTTGGGCCCGTTAATCAAAAGTATCGGAAAGCTGTCAAATGCACGAAAGACGAAAGTAGCGACAACAAATATCGCCGCCAATGCGTAGTCGTCCTGATGCGGCAACAGTACGCTAGAACGTAGGTACGCGTCTACGTCAGCCATCAGCCGAGGCAGAGCGCGACGGCTCGGCTCGACGCCATCCGCACGACATTTGATGAACTCCTGGATAGATGCGAAACTCCACGTTCCAAAGCGCCCTGGTCGAGGAGCCGATATGATCCGCGTGCCGTCGGAAAGCGCGAGCACCCGCCCCGTCGCCGGCGTGCCAGCAGGTGCAGGTAGGCGTTCAACATCCAGTAGCGCGCCATCTGAGCGCAGAATGCGAGTCACGTAACGTTGTACAAGTATCGCCGCCCCAGAGGAGTTCTCCTCGAACTGCCGACGCTCCATTGTGATCGGATAATACAAGTTACCACCGACGTAAGCGCCTTCGATCGACACCGGTTCAGCACTAAAGTCGCCGACGAGCGAACCGTTTGAACACGGCGCAGTCCGCTGTTCTGGACGCCATAAGCTTCTTTCTTCAATAAGCCGCCTCAGTTCCGCCGGCGACCCACCCATGTTCACGATGTCGGCCCAGGTTTCCGTACTCGAAGGTGAGCACCTCAGCACCTCTCCGCCCATCGCTTGGGCAACGACATGTGCAATGGCCTCTTCCTCAGGACTGTCGGACACGCCGAGCACAACCTCGTGCCAAGCCCGCCAAAATCGCGGATCGCGCCACTCAGATGGCGCAACCCCAAACATCGAGGGACAGGCGATAACCAGTGGACCGATCGCCTCCCCTAGACCCTGCCAAAGCAAGAACATATCGATCGGCGATGGAACCAGCAGTAAGGTCGCCCTGTCGATAACAGGGCTTGAGTAGCAGGTGCGCGATCCCCCTGGAGTCCAAGCTATTTGGTGCTGAGGTGCGATGGTCAGATCTTTCAGATTTAGAAAGCTCCACCGTCCTGCTCGTTCGCCATCTGGGCGGAGCACCGGGAAGGCCAAGGCGCGCTCGACTAAATGACCATCCTTCGATAGCTGAGGCTCGTTCAGACCGAGGCGGAAGTGGCGGATCGTTGCGTCGCTAAGACCAAGCGCCCTTACGGCACGTAGTGCCGCGGCATCACCCCACAACCGACGCCTTAGGCGCAGCTCGTTCTCTTCACCTTGGCCCAGGGAACTCCCAGATGCCAAATCGCGTGGATTTTGAGCATACCGTGCAGTCGCCATGACTATCTCCGTTCGAACGATGCTTGAAGAGAATTTCAGTAAGGCACTCCAAATTCGCTACCGCGTACTTCGTACCCACCTTCAAATAATTCATAAATTAGTATTTGATAATATTTGAAATCCGAATTTTAAAAACTAATTGTTTAGTTATTAAGAAGAAGAGGTGCCGGTTATAGATCACCCATGAAAAGCGCCGTCAATTAGTATAAGGTGTTGTCTGGCACCATTTGAGTAGTTTACCACATGCCCGACACCCCATCCGGTTACCGCCCCTTTTGCGTACTCGAGATTGGCCTGACATACTCCGGTGCAATAAATGCCATTGCGGGTCAGCGGCCGGTGCGTGTGCCCCAGCGTTGCCTTTATGCCGAGTCTTTCAAAAAAACGCACATCACCCTGCCGGCCATCCGCTCCAAGGTGGCCGTGAATACCTGCTTCGATTCCCGCAATCTTGTAGCTTTCTCCGGTGCGGAGGAAACGAACGCCGGCGAGCTGATCGGAGGAAACCCTCCGAAGAGTTTGCTCAAAGAAATCATCTTCAGTTTTGCCTGCCGCCAGACGAGTATGCAATTGGAGCGATGCCTCGAGAAAGAAAAGTGCGTTGATGGGGTCTTCTCTGAAGTCGGACTTCTTCAACCACCTTATTAGTGCGTCGTCGTGATTGGAGTTCACTACAATACTCTGCGACCAGTTCCGGCGAGTTGATTCAAGAAATCTAGCAGTCGACTTTAATTCCGCAGCGACATCGCCACCCCCGCCCGCCATCTGCACGAAGCGGCGCAGGTGATTACGACGATCATGATGATTGCGAGAGTCGAAATCGCAGACATCATGGAACACCATATGGCGAGGCCGCAGCCTATCAACGAGTGACAATCCGGAACACGCGCGAGTAGCGCCAAGCCCCCAAGTGGCAACCGCTACTTCCGGATCCATGTGCTTGTGATGGATGTCGCCGAACGTCAAAGCTTCCACTCTGCAGCCGTATCGAACGGCTCCGCGTGACACTCGAGCGTCAAGATCCTGAAACGAACCATCGCCGTCCGTCGGTGTGAGAATGTGTCGACAGTGAACCGCGCCGCCCGCAACGACCTCAATGATCACGGCGCCGAGTTCACGTGCGTTCTGCGACTGCGAATTCCGGGGCAAGCTCATGCACCCGGTGGTCAGCTGTGCCTTGTAGCCATCCGCCCTCAGCCTGGGCAGAGTTTCGAACTGTACCGCCGGATGACCTATTATTGTCCAGCACGCGGATGAACGACGGATTCCCTCGAGAGGACGCGCCATCCGCGCAGGTATCCGCTCGTCCAGAGCGACGTCTAGCAGTCCCTCGATGCCGAAAGCGTCGGTCACAAGATGATCAGCGTAGCTACTAGGGACGCACGCGCGTGGTCCAACGCTACCGAGACGGAAGACCAACAGGTCTGCGTTGCATGCGGCCGCGTAGGCTTTGAGATTCCGCCAGAAGCCAGCATGGACTCTTAGATCGGGCTCCACGGAGGTGATGATGTAGCGTTTGACACCTGATTGCGGAATACCGATCGCGAAGCGCTTGGAGGCTTTTCGCGATGTCGGGAGTACACCACCCCTCACTCGCTCATCGAGCTGCACGTGCTTGGCCGGACGCCCCCCGAACTCTGATCTGGGCACGCCGAGCCGTGTGGTGACATCGCCCTTCAGCATATCGCGCAGCGGCGGCGGCTGTATGCCGACGTCCCTCATCCGATTCCGCTCGTGCTGAACCAATGCCTCGCGGACACGGATCTGAGTGACGTTCAGTGCTCTCGCAACCTCCGACATGGATCTATGTTTGACGAACAGGGCATGGATCGTAGCCTGCCGCGCAGTCACAAAGGTGTGGCCGACAGGTTCAGACATTCGATAGATCTCCAATCAATTTGTCATCAATCGACCCAAGAACCTTGGGTTAGATTGACTCCCTAAACATTCCCGTAGTCTCGGTTACTCACGCAGTACCCGTCACTATCCGGTGGCCATCACTATTCCACGGAAGCTTCAACGGGCTTTCCCCGCCACGAAAGACAACCACAGACCCGCCACCGGACTGCTTGATCTCGCTCACTACTATGCCGCGGCCGCGAAGGAGCGGATGTTCGACGATATCGTCCAAGGCTCGCCCCTGGCAGGCGGCGGCAAGGGTTGCGGGCAGCGCACTGTCCAAAATCAAATGAGCCGTCCCGGCACGGGTTACCAACCGAAAGCCGGCGCCGTGGACGTAGACCTCCAGCGACGATCCGAAGATGCTGACCGCCACGTAATCGCTCAGGGCACCTTCCTGGATGATGGCATCCCCCCGGAGGTCGTACGGCTCCGCGCGCCACAGTTCGATGCGTACTGGATCCTCGCGCTTGCTGCGGGGGATCCGCCGGCCGATCAGGCCATGCGACGAGGAACTTGGCGCGCTAATGTTCTTGAGCCAGTGCCTGACCGGTCGCACGGCATTCAAAGCCGTTTTGACATCACATTCCGCGAACTCGAGGACGTCGGCGGCGAGCGCCGACATCGAATGCACCGTGGCGCGCAAGAACGCTCGAAAAGACGCCAGCCGGAAATCGATCACGAAACGGTCGATGGCTATCGCCTCCCGCAACGCACGCTGCCGCGCAGCTACTGCCTTTTCGGCAGCTGCGACCGACATCGCTTCACTTCGCTCCTTCATCCAACGGCTGTCCTCGCCGTCCTCCGCATACGGATCGGCGTCGTCGCCCAACGTCAACGGAACCGCTCCCGAGGAGTGATGCGCTTGATGACGGGGCCTAACGCGGTGGGGTTCGCCTCGACGGCGTAGACGTAGCTCGCAAGCCAAAACTGTTCCTCGACGAGCCGTGCGTCATCGACCTCGCGCCACCAGACCTTGTCATCGCCTGACCACCGGTAACCGCGATCCTTCAGCAGATGCTTGACCCCGAAGTCTGCGCCCCGGGCGCGGATCAGCCAGCTCGTCTGCGATCCACGTTCGATCAGTTCCGCAAGCCCGGTACAGTCATCATCCCTCCGGTGGCGAAGCAGCTGTATCAGCGCGTCGACGTCGGCGGATGCGCGGTGGCCGGAATGGAAGAAGCCGGACTGCATGAGCAGATAGCCGAGAACCTTCCCGTCGAAGCCACGCGCCTTCCAGTCGATCTGGCTCATGCTGCAGGTCCAAGGGAGATCGCGTACCTCGGGAAACCGGTCTTCGACCCATGTACGATCGAAGATCGAATTATGCGCGACGACGAAGGAGGCCGAACACAGCAGACGTTTGACGGTGTCATCGTCTATCTCACAGCCGACGAGGTCATCGTCGGTGAGGCCGGTCAACATCGCTACTTCCGGAGTAAGAAGCTCCCCTGGATCCTCCCGCCACTCGAATGCTTCGTCGATATCGGTGATGACACCGGCACCGTCGTACCGAAACCTACGACAGGCGAACTCGATGATCCGGCCCGTCTTGCTGTTGAGGCTGGTGGTTTCGACGTCCACGGCCACGCCGACGAACTTGCCTCGACCCACCCCATCGCCGGTGGGTCCCGCTTCGAGCTTTAGGGGACGAAGGATGAGTGCCGAAGCGCTGTCCTTGATCGCCTCATCGCCGATCTCGCTCTGGGTTTTCATGCCGGTCTCCCAAACTACGGCGTATCGCCGAGTTTCAGTTTTGACGTTGATGACTAGGCGTGGATGCACTGCTCGATATCGACGCCGAACCTCCTCAAGGTCCGTTCCTGGCACCGCTTCTGGACGGTTCCGATCATCTCCAGGACCGGCAGCGGCACCAGCGCCACTACGAGCGGAGCGGCGGGATGAATTCCCACCCGAATATCAGCCTGGTCGGCGAGATGAGGCCCGTAGCGACCTGCGAGACGGGAGCGTACCTCCAGCACGCTGAGCGCGATGGACGCATGAAACGCCTGCACCATAATGTTGTCGCGCGTCGCCGCGATCGTTGCAGTGTACAGCCGCAGCCTGCTCGATCCCATTCCCCGATATCGTGATGGCCGGGTACCGCCGGTTATTCCATCCTGTCCGTAGAGGTAGTGAGCCTCGTGCTCACTGAAAGCGTCGTCTTCGCCAGCTGCTTCAGGGGTCCGATCCGCTTTGTTCCGGGGCAACGGACTGGCCCCAAGCACTCGTGTCTGACGGCACTTGTACCGCATGGCGATCCTATCCTCACGTACGCGTCGCGATTTGCGTTGGCAGCGAAATCGGCGGCGCTCTGCTAAGATGAAAAGTGGCTCGACGGCCTAGGCGGCGAAACGCTGCTCCAGGTGGAGATCGAGTCCATCTGCAAGAGTCCCCGAGGGATCGTCGTCCACGAGCTGGAGCATTTCGCTCATGGCCGGGGACACCAGGGCCTCGGCGAAGGCGGAGGTCGGGTCGAAGCCCACGCTCAGCTCGGCCTGCGAAGCGGCATAGACGCCGTGACGGGCCGCCAGTCGCTGAAACACCTCCGCCGCGCTGGTACACACCGACGCATGGAACACCTGGAGCGTCGTCCGACCGTCGTCGAAGGTAAGCGTCGCGGTGTAGAGGTGCCGTTCAGCGCCATCGTCATTCTGCGCTTTCGTCTTGGTAGCGTCTCCCGGACGGAGCGGGATCGGCCCCCTAGCGCCGCGAGGATGCGTCTGCTTCCTGGCATCACCGTCACCCGACCTGACCCACTTCGGAACGTCCTCGTCGCGTGGGTGCCCGAACCATCCACCCTCTTCGCCGGTGACAGCCTCGCCTTCGTCCGTGTCCGCCGCCAGCTCGTCGATGAACCGGGGATCCGCGTCGAGACCGATCGAAAGTCCGTGAAGGAGAAGGGCGCGCATGAAGTCCTCCCGGCCGAGCACGGCATCGATCGCGGTACCACCGTTGAAAACGCGACGCGGGGACAGAAGCCAAGCCATCGGATCAGCCCCCTCGCCCTCGCGCTGGAAGCGAGCCCCCGTCTCGGCCGCTATGAGCGCAAGGCGGGTCAGTGCGCGGCGGGTGGTGGGAACTGGACGATCGCGAGGCGTATCCTCGTCCAGCGGGTCCTCATAGAGATCAGCGTTGCGGACCAGGCTAACTGGACCATTACAAGCCGACTGCATCATGGCGTTCATCACGAGCTCCGTTCGCAGCCTTTCTCGGGAGGTCTTCCGGAGGGTCAGTGGCCGCAAACCAGACCTAATCCATGAGCGCCAATAGTTCAATGGTTCGAGACTTATCGAATTGATGTTTTGCCGTTAGATTCTTACAACTGGTGGGTGTTCCGGCGTTCTGTTTACGCCGCCCGGGGAGACGGCGCCTCCGAAAAGAGGGTCGTCAAATGCAGGCGACCGTAACCACGACGCTCATTCGAAAACCGCTGAAGACATGAATTGCTGCTTGTACGACCGACCCAAACGAACCGTCGGCCTACACGTCGACGCGTCCGGTCTCGAAATGGATGTTGCTCAAACCGCGAGATGGACATTGGGTGAGCCGTTCCACGACATAGTCCCTCCCGACCAGCAACGGGTGACCAATCAAATCTCCAACCCGTCGACCAAGCATGAGCGATCCCAGCGTGAATGGGAGCAGCCGACGCAGTTGCAAACGCGCCTTTCCAGCTGCGGTCGTCAGGGAAAAATCACGAGACATCATGGCTGTCTCCAATCCATCGCCTACGACGTGGACGCATAGACCTACCTGCCCAACGGCAGGGCGTCGTATCATGAGGCAAGCCCTCGCCTCGCCGAGCCGTTCGAAGCTCTTCTCGATTTTCCGGGTGTCTGTCATCTTGCGGAGATCGAAAGCCCCTGCACGAAAGGCGTCGGGTGTTTGGATCGCCTTGTCGGGCCAATTGCAAGGCGGCCGCATGTGCTCCAAGGCGCCGGCGAGATCGAGTCCCTCGTCCTTCAGCACATCAGCCGTGATCGGGGATAGGTGTTTGATCGTCTCTCGTAACTCGCCTTTGTAGAATTCGAACCTAGCTTTCGTGTAGCGAACGCGGAGTCTTTGCAGTTCGGCTGAACCTGAGGGCGTACCTGCAGGCGGTGTCTCCGTGAACGGACCCATCGTGCGCATGGCTGGTCTCCTATCTACGACCCGGTGCCGTTCCGACGACGGAACGGCATGAACGCCAACATGGAGCCGCAGCTCGATAGTGCAACGATTCTCGAATCTTCGAATAAATTATCGTGCCTGCCTCGGGCCGTATTGAAAACGGAATCTTCACCCTATATTCTCGAACAATGGAATTAGATCGTGCTGTCGTCGCCTTCGCCGCCCTCGCCCAGGCAACCCGGCTACGCACGTTGCAGCTGCTCGTAGGGCATGACGGTCGCGAAGTTCGGGCTAGCGACATCGCCGCCGCCCTCGAGGTTCCGTCCAATACGATGTCCACGCATCTCGCGATCTTGAATCGGGCAGGCTTGGTAAAGTCGGTCAGGAATGGACGCGAGGTCCTGTACAGCGCCGACCCGAAAGCGGTACACGACCTACTCGGCTTCGCCGGTGAGACGATACTCCCCAGCGATAAGCGGCTGAAAACGCGCCAATAGAACCTATCAGCGGCATCATCGCCGCCACGTCGCTCATCGATCGAGCCGCGTGCTCCAATCTGCCGACGGCAAACATCCAGCAGGAGGCAACTTTGTCCCGATTCAAATTCCTCCATGCCGCGGATGTGCATTTGGACAGCCCGCTTCTGGGCTTAGGATCTCGCACTGACGCCCCGATCGACCGGATACGCGCCGCGACCCGCGAGGCTTTGAAAAATCTCGTCCAGTTCGCGCTCGACGAGAAGGTTGATTTCGTGGTGGTCGCAGGCGACCTCTACGACGGATCCTGGAAGGACATGAAGACTGGGATCTTCGCGATGCAGCAGTTCTCCCGTCTCGGACACGCCGGCATCCGAACCTTCGTCATATTCGGGAACCACGACGCGGAGAGCAAGCTGACCGCGGATCTGCCAAGACCCCCCAACGTGCACTTCTTCGGCAGTGCCGCGGGCGAGGTCGTCGTGCTCGAAGAGATAGGCGTCGCTATTCATGGCCGGTCATTCAAGACTGCCGCCGTTCTTGAGAACCTTGCGATCCAGTACGCCCCTCCGATCCCGGACATGTTCAACATCGCCATGTTGCATACCGCCCTGGAAGGTGGTCACGAGCATGCGCCCTACGCTCCGTGCAAACTCGTTGAGCTCAGGACGAGCGGACACGACTACTGGGCGCTCGGGCACGTTCATGATTACCTCGTACATGCCGAACATCCACATGTGGTCTATCCCGGCAACGTCCAAGGTCGGCATTCCCGCGAGACAGGTCCGAAGGGTGCCGTGCTCGTAGCGGTCGAGGACGGGGTGGTAACCGACCTGCGCCACGTCGCGCTCGACGACGTCCGATGGTCACATATGACCCTTGTCGTAGCGGACGGCGCGGCCGCTTCCCTACTCGACGACTTTCGAGACCAGCTCGACCTACTCACCGCTCAGGCAGCCGGACGGCCCTCGATCGTTCGAGTGACGATCGAGGCGAAGAACGCGGATGCAGACGAAATCGCAGGCGTCATCGACAGGGTCGAAACGGACCTGCGCGCCATCGCCGCCCAGGCGGCGGACGCCGTGTGGCTGGAGAAGGTTCGCCTCAAGGCGACACGATCTTCCCCGATCGCCCTTCCCAAGGAGATCGCAGAGCTGATCGACGGAGGCCCTGCGGACGCGGCGGCGCTGGACGCGCTCCAGGCGGCGCTGCAACCACTTGCGGACAAGCTTCCGGCAAAGCTGGACGATGACGATCCTCTGCTGGTGGCGCTGCAGGCGGGCGACTGGACCACGCTGGCGGAAACCGCGGTTCAGACGATAGGCAGCCGATTGCCCGGAGAACGCGCATGAGACTGCGGCGCCTCGGCATTCTTCGATACGGTGCATTTGCAGATCGCACGTTCGACTTCGGCGATGGATAAAACGATCTTCATCTGATCGTTGGCGCGAACGAAGCCGGGAAATCAACGTCACTGGCGGCCATCGGCGATCTCCTCTGGGGGATGGGTGAACGCCCACCTTTCGCGTTCAGGTATCCGTACGGCGAACTTCGGCTAGGCGGGATCATCGAGCATGACGGCAACACGCTCGAGTTCATTCGCCGCAAGGCGCGAACCGCGTCGCTTCTGACGCCGCAGGAGCAGCCCCTGCCGGACGCTACGCTTGCCCCATTCCTGGGCGCATTGGACCGTGACGGCTTCGACCGCATGTTCGGCTTGAACCACGACCGCCTTCGCTCAGGTGGCCAAAACATGCTCAGCGGCAAGGAAGACGTCGCGCGAGTGCTTTTCGAGGCGGGGACCGGACTCAGCGGGGTAAGCGAGATGCTCTGCTCTCTCGACGAAGAGGCCTCCGCGATCTTTGCCGGAACCGCGCGAAACAAGCCGTTGAACATGGCTTTGAAGGAGCGGGAGACGAGTCTGGCGTCGATGCGTACGGCCACCATGGCGCCGACGAAGTGGAAGGCGATCGCCGGGCGGCTCGAAAAGGCGATCGAAGATCACGAGTTGGCCCTGCAGCGAACGAAGCACCTGGAGCAGCAGCGGTCCGCACTCGAGCGGGTCCAGCGCGTTCGCCCAATACTGACGAAGATCGACGTGCGCACGGCCGAGATCGAAAGACTTGGTAACGTTCCAGCGCTGCCGGTCGATGCTGCAGCGTTACGCGGCACCGCCGTCACCGCCATCGCGGCAGCCGACTTCGGTATCGCCGAGCGGGCGAAACGCGTCGAAGCGTACGATCGGGCGCTCGAGGGTCTCGACCCGAGAAGCGTGCTGCTGGATCACGGGGACGTAATCATCCGCCTCACCGACGGTCTCGCTCTGCATCGCAGGTATGTCGCTGAACTACCTACCGCCCAAGCCAAAGTTGATGACGCCGCGAGCACGCGTCGCCGCCTTCTGACTGACGGTGGACTTTCGGATGTCACATCCCTTCCCTCTGCGGCTTCCCGACTGCAGGCCCGCAACGCGCTCGATGCGCTCGATCTGGCCGAACAGGCGGTCTCCTATCTCGAGAAGAATGTGCTTTCGGCTCGTCACAAGCTGACGATCGCAGAACAGCGGACGGCCAACACGACCGAATCCGCAGGACTGGCGCCGCTCCGAGCCGCGCTTGGCGCAGTTTCCCGCGGTGCCGTCGCAACGCTCGCGCAGCATGATGGACACATCGAGACGGCCAAGAAGCGTTCAACTCGCGCGTTCGGCCAGCTTGCTCCTTGGGACGGAACAGTAGCCTCGCTGGAAATGGTGAGCGTTCCCTCGGCAGATGTGCTTGATTTGCATCGCAAGAAGCTGGCCGACATCGCCGAACGGCGGATGAAGTATGAGGACGAAGTCACTGCGTCTCAGAGCGCGCTGAGCGTCGCTCAGGCTGAGCTAGTCAGATTGGATAACCTCGACCGAGAGCCGCCCACACCGGAGCTCTTGCACGAAGCCCGAGCGTCCAGGGACGTCTCAATCGTATCGCTCGGCAACGCCGAGGGAAATCGCCTCGACATTCTGGCTAGCGTGCAGCTCAACGTACGGTCCGCAGACGAGTTGGCCGATCGCCGCGAGGCAGAGGCAGCACGTGTCGCCGAGTACGCCGGCGTAATCGCAGCCATCGATCGCGCAAGATCGGCCCTGGCGGACGCTCCGCGTCAGCTGGCGTATCTCGAACAGACGCGAGCATCGATAGAACTCGAGTGGGCAGCGGTATGGCGTGCAGCGGGGTTCGACGCCGCGGTCTCGCCGCAGCAGGTCTCGGCGTGGATCGAAACGCGTACTCAGGTGATGGATGCTACCGACGCACTGATCGAGCGTGAAAGGGCTGCGACCGAGTTTAAAAACGAGCTCGAACGCCATCACGCCGCGCTGCGTCGGGCGATGCTCGTCTGCAACCTCCCGTCCGACGACGATTTGACCCTCGACGCGACGATAGAAATCGCCACGTTTCATCTCGATCTTCTGGAACGCGCACGGGACGAGGCGAAACTCGCCCAGACCCGCCTCGACGATGCCAAGCAGGCGCATGATGAAGCCGTCGATGGGCTGACCAGCGCAAGGATAGAGCGAGACCACCTGTTGGCTTCGCTCCCAACCGCGCTGGCGACTTTGAACCTCGGCCCGCTCGACGCTCATACCGCCGAACTAGCGATCACCGCCCTGGACGTGTTGGCGGACCGCGATGATGCTGATCGGACCACGACACTTGCGCTTGCAGACCTCGAACGCGCGATCCGCGGCTTCGACACGGAGCTCGCGGCTCTCCTGAAGGCGACGTCTCATACGGTTGGTCACGATGCCGTCGGCCGCCTTGAAACCCTGAGGGTCAAGCTCGACGACGCAAAGCAGACCGAGCGGGACCGAACCAGATTGATCGGCGATAGAGCGGTGGCGATCTCTGAGATCACGGCATTGAAAGACTCGGTACTGGCTGAGAGGCTTCGTATGGATGCATTGATGGCAACTGCCGGCGTCACGGACGTCGATGCCCTCGACGCCGTCGTCGAACGCAGTGGTGACCGCCAAAGGTGGACGCTCGAGATCGCGGGGCTGCGTGACGAACTCGCCGACGTTTCCGATGGGATTCCCGAGGTATCACTTCGCGTCGATGTCGAAGACATGCCGGCCGACGACGCCGGCGCCTTGCTGGCCGACGTAAAGCGGGACCAACAGGAGATGATCGACGTCATCAGCACGTTGTCGACGGAGCTTGCGGTAGCCAGGGCTGAGGAAAGGGAAGCCGCCACGGGAGCGGATGCGGCAGACGCGGCACAATCGTCGGAAACCGCTCGGGCAACCGTCGTCGATCTGAGCGGTCGTTACATTCGCGCAAAATCGGCTGCGACGATGCTGCGCTGGGCGATCAATCGCCATCGAGAAACTCGCCAAGCTCCGCTACTGGCCCGGGCGGGCACCATCTTCGCAAACATCACCGGCGGACGCTTCAACCGCCTGTTGCTCGACTGGAGCCGGGGTGAGGAACCAGTGATCGTGGCGGAACGCTCGGCCGGGGAACGCTGTGGCGTGGACGACATGAGCGAAGGTACGCGCGACCAGCTGTTTCTGGCGTTGCGATTGGCCGCCATAGAAGAGAAGTCCGCCGACCACTCGATGCCTTTGGTCTGCGATGACCTGTTCATCACCGCGGACGACGCACGCTCCGCCCGTTTATTTCACCAACTGAAAGCCCTCTCCGCGTCCAATCAGGTCATCATCTTCACTCATCACGAGCATCTGGTGGCGGTCGC
>Ga0265798_10003663_pt1 | contig 21653 bp, 22 predicted proteins | sample P3T30metagenome_FD_192430 | JGI IMG/M metagenome (GOLD analysis project Ga0265798, IMG submission 192430) | Plant litter microbial communities from East Loma Ridge, Irvine, California - P3 T30 | ecosystem: Environmental > Terrestrial > Plant litter > Unclassified | place: USA: California... | reverse complement strand
AAAATAAATAGTAAAAATCTGCGAATAAATGGATTGTAGCCACGTTTTTGATTTTAAAGTGAATAGGTTAATTGCTGCTTTTACGCTTTTTTTAGCGCTTTTCACTGTTGTACCATCTGTTTTAGCGCAGACTGACAGTGTTGAAGCCGGAGTTGCGCATGAAGCCGTTGCTGCTGATGCTGCTCATGGTGCGGAAGCTGGTCATGCTGAAGGTAATTTTGATCCTACAGCTGTGATTATGGAACACATTGCCGACTCTCACGTATGGCATGTGGCTGGACATTTCTCTTTCCCGCTTCCGGTAATATTGTATACCCCACAAGGTCTTGAATTTTTCTCTTCAGGTCATTTTCACCATGGTGAGGCAGACTATAAAGGTGCGCACAATACTTACCGTTTGGTGGAGAGCACCAAAGATCAGAGTGTAGGTCAGAACTTCTTCAATAAGAAAATTAAAGTTGTAACGCCAGACGGACAGATTGATGAAGCTGCTACAGCGAGCATCATGGACTTCTCTATCACGAAGAACGTTGCTGCAATGTTCTTAACCGTAGTGATCTTACTACTTGTTTTTTCAGCTGTTGCTTCTGCATACAAGAAACGTCAGGGTAAATCACCTAAAGGTTTGCAGTCTTTCCTGGAGCCAATCATTGTGTTCGTGAGGGATGATATCGCGAAGCCGAATATCGGTCATGATTACGGTCGTTTTATGCCTTTCCTTTTAACTGTATTCTTTTTTATTCTAATCAATAACCTTTTAGGTTTAGTGCCAATCTTTCCAGGTGGTGCGAACGTAACTGGTAACATTGCAACGACTTTCGTTCTTGCCTTGTTTACTTTGGTTATCGTAAACGTAAATGGTAACAAATCTTACTGGAGCCACATCTTTGCACCTGATGTACCAAAATGGATGTATGTGATCATGATCCCTGTTGAGGTGATTGGTGTGCTTTCAAGACCATTTGCATTAATGGTGAGGTTATTTGCAAACATTACCGCTGGACACATTATCGTGTTAAGCTTAATCTCCCTGATCTTCATTTTTAAATCACTTGCCATTGCACCGGTATCGGTAGCGTTCGTGATCTTCATGGATGTCCTGGAGTTGTTAGTTGCTTTCCTGCAAGCATTCATCTTTACCTTGTTAAGCGCGCTTTTCATAGGTATGGCTGTAGAGGAGCATCATTAATATTAAACTATAGATTCATTAATATAAATTAAATTAGTTATGGTAGGTTCAATCGCGGCAATTGGTGCCGGAATCGCAGTTATCGGTGCTGGATTAGGCATCGGTCAAGTAGGTGGTAAAGCAATGGAAGGTATTGCTCGTCAACCAGAGGCTGCTTCTAAAATTCAAACTGCAATGATCATCGCTGCAGCCCTTATTGAAGGTGTTGCGTTATTCGGTGTGGTAGTTGCGTTCCTTGGAAACAATCCTCAGTAATCTGAAGGACTGTAAGTACAGGAAAAAAACTAAGGTTGGAAGTCGACGATTGGTTGCCTTCCAGCCTTAATTAAATTAAGACTTAGAAATTTAAATATCATATGGAGTTAGTTACCCCAAGTATTGGACTTGTTTTCTGGACATTAATCGCGTTTTTGTTTTTATTGCTGCTTCTAAGAAAGCTAGCCTGGAAACCTATCATGGGTGCTATCCATGACCGTGAGCAGTATATCGATGAGGCTTTGAATAAAGCGGAGTTGGCTAAAAAAGAGATGGCTCGTTTAACTGCTCAGAATGAAGACTTAATGCTACAAGCACGTGCAGAGCGTGATGTTATCCTTAAGGAAGCTAAAGCGCTTAAAGACGGCATTCTGAATGAAGCAAAAGCACAGGCGCAAGCTGAAGGCGACAAGATGCTTGAAAAAGCAAAAATTGAAATTGCTAACCAGAAGAAAGCTGCCCTTGCTGAAATGAAAGCACAAGTATCTACTTTATCTATCGAGATTGCTGAACGTGTTTTACGCGGACAGTTGCAGGATAAAGCTAAACAACAGGAATTGGTTGCAGGCCTTTTAAAGGATGTTGAGTTAAACTAATTTTTATCCTAACGTAAATTCAAATGTCAAATAGTAAAGCAGCATCAAGATACGCGAAGTCACTTATTGATCTTTCTACCGAGCAAGGCTCTATGGAAGCTGTTCGGGCTGACATGGCAAGCATCGTTTCGGTAATTAGTGCGAATCCATTGTTGGGCGCAATCCTGAACAACCCAATCATTCCCCTGGATAAAAAAGCGGGTATCTTGAAAGATACTTTCTCCGGTAGAGTAAGTGCAGTGACCGATCTGTTCCTGAAACTGATCGTCAGCAAAGGAAGATCTTCAATCGTGTTTGAAACTGCTAAAGCTTATTTAACGCAATATAATGCCCTTAAAGGTATTATCACAGCAGAAGTAACATCAGCAATTCCACTTACAGATGCGAACCGCACTGAAATTGTGACTATAGTTAAAAGAGAAGTTGGCGCCAATGAAGTTCTGATCAAAGAAAAAGTTGATGAGAAACTAATCGGCGGGTTTATTCTAAAAGTTGGCGACAGGCAGTTTGATGCCAGTATCGCAAGCAACCTGAATAAACTGAAAAAAGAATTCAGCCACGGTGTGGTTTAAGAAACATTAACAGATTACTGATTACAAAAGAAATAATATAAAACATTATGGTAGAGGTAAGACCAGACGAAGTATCGGCAATTATCAGGCAACAATTGGCGGGCTTCAAATCAGAAGCTGAACTGGAAGAAGTTGGTACCGTATTACAAGTGGGTGATGGTATCGCCCGTGTTTACGGATTGACTAAAGTACAGTCAGGTGAGTTAGTTGAGTTTGACAACGGCTTACAAGGGATTGTATTGAACCTTGAAGAAGATAACGTTGGTGTGGTTTTATTAGGTCCTTATGGCGACATTAAGGAAGGTGATACTATTAAGCGTACAAACAAGATTGCTTCCATCAAAGTTGGTGAAGGTATGTTGGGTCGTGTTGTAAACACACTTGGCGAGCCGATCGACGGTAAAGGACCAATCTTAGGCGAAACTTATGAGATGCCGATTGAACGTAAAGCACCTGGTGTAATTTACCGTCAGCCGGTTACAGAGCCATTACAAACTGGTATCAAAGCGATTGACGCGATGATTCCAATTGGTCGTGGTCAACGTGAGTTGGTTATTGGTGATCGTCAGACTGGTAAAAGTGCTGTTTGTATCGATACCATCATCAATCAAAAAGAATTCTATGAAGCAGGTAACCCTGTTTTATGTATATATGTTGCTTGTGGTCAGAAAGCAAGTACCGTTGCGAACGTTGTTCGTACATTAGAAGAGAATGGTGCAATGGCATACACGGTAGTGGTTTCGGCTGCTGCTGCTGATCCTGCTCCACTTCAATTCTACGCACCTTTCTCTGGTGCTGCAATTGGTGAGTATTTCAGAGATACTGGTCGCCCTGCACTAATCGTTTATGATGATTTGTCTAAACAAGCTGTGGCTTACCGTGAGGTTTCTCTACTACTACGTCGTCCACCGGGCCGTGAGGCTTATCCTGGTGACGTGTTCTACCTACACAGCCGTTTATTAGAGCGTGCTGCGAAAATCAACGCTAACGATGATATCGCACAAGCGATGAACGACCTTCCTGCGTCAATCAAACACATCGTTAAAGGTGGTGGTTCACTAACAGCATTGCCAATCATTGAAACACAAGCTGGTGACGTTTCTGCTTACATCCCGACCAACGTAATTTCAATTACCGACGGTCAGATCTTCCTGGAGTCTAACTTGTTCAACGCAGGTGTTCGTCCGGCGATCAACGTTGGTATCTCGGTATCACGTGTAGGTGGTAACGCACAGATCAAATCAATGAAAAAGGTTGCTGGTACTTTAAAGTTAGATCAGGCACAATACCGCGAGCTAGAGGCTTTCTCGAAGTTCGGATCTGACTTAGATGCCGCTACCAAATCTGTACTTGATAAAGGTGCGCGTAACGTGGAATTGCTTAAGCAAGGCCAGTTCTCACCAATGCCAGTAGAGAAGCAAGTTGCAATCATCTACATTGGTACTAAAAACCTGATGCGTCAGGTACCAGTAGCGCGTGTTAAAGAATTCGAACAAGAATTCCTGGAGCAAATTGAACTACGTCATCCGGAAGTTTTAGCTGCCCTAAAAGCAGGTAAACTGGAAGATGCAACTACAAGCGTATTAGAAACAGTAGCTAAAGAGGTTTCAAGCAAATATTAATCTCTAACAGCGCACACTAAAATAACATGGCGAATTTAAAAGAAGTAAGAATACGTATAGCATCGGTACAATCTACCCAGCAGATTACCAAAGCCATGAAAATGGTTTCGGCTGCTAAACTGAAACGTGCCACCAATGCGATTACACAATTACGTCCATATGCTACTAAACTGAAGGAGATTTTAGGTAATCTATCTGCAAGTTTAGAAGGTTCATCATCACCTTTTATTCAGGAACGTGAGCCGAACAAAGTTTTAGTTGTGGTCGTGTCGTCAAACCGTGGACTTGCAGGTGCGTTCAACATGAACGTCATCAAAGCAACCAACAACCTGATCGCGGAACGCTATAGTGAGCAGTTTAAAAATGGTAATGTGAAAGTTGTTGCCGTAGGTAAGAAAGCGCAGGATTTCTACGAAAAACGTAACTACAATACCATTGGCAATAACAATGAGCTTTATACAGCACTAACCTTTGAAAACGTAACGAAAATTACCGAAGCCATCATGGATGGTTTCGTAAAAGGTGAGTACGATGAAGTGCAGGTTGTTTATAACCGCTTCAAGAATGCCGCTGTACAAATTGTTACGACAGAGCAGTTGTTGCCACTAAAAAGAGCTGCAGAAGCTGAAGTAGAGACTGTAAAAGGAAGCAATGTTGACTACATCCTGGAGCCTTCGAAGGTGGAGATTGTAGAGCAACTGATCCCTAAATCAATCAAAATTCAGCTTTACAAAGCCATCTTAGACTCACATGCTTCAGAACATGGTGCGCGTATGACTTCTATGGATAAAGCAACTGAAAATGCCGGAGATCTTTTGAAAGCATTGAAACTATCCTACAACCAGGCCCGTCAGGCTGCAATTACAACCGAGTTAACCGAGATTGTAAGTGGTGCTGCTGCCTTGAATGGATAATAAGAATATACAATACCGAAGCCTCTGTCGCACGACAGAGGCTTTTTTGTTTAATCAAAATAAGAGAATGAAAACACGTCTTGCGATACTCATCGCCATACTGATGCCATTTGGTTTATTGGCACAGGACACCACAAAAAACAACACCGGTTACCGTGATTACACAGCTGCTGTACTCTGGCAGCAACATGCCGGTGAATACCGCGCATTGACCTTTCAGGCCTATAACTTCGCTAAAATCTCCTTACTTCAGCGCTTGAAAGAAGTTGGTAAAGACAAGAAGTATGCAGTTGTGGTGGATGTGGATGAAACCGTACTGGATAACTCTCCGTTCCAGGGCTATCAGATCAACAACGGTAAAACCTTCGATCCGAAGGATTGGAGCACCTGGACTGGCCTTGGCGTTGCCGATACCGTACCTGGCGCACTGGGCTTCCTTAAATTCGCGGCAGCACATCAGGTAGAAACCTTCTACCTGACCAATCGCGATACTTCAGAAATGAAAGGCACCTTGTACAACCTGAAGACCCTTGGTTTCCCTTATGCAGACAAACAACACATCCTCCTAAAATCAAGTACTTCAGATAAAGAACCAAGAAGACAACAGATCCTGGAGAACTACCACATTCTACTGCTTTGCGGCGATAACCTGAGCGACTTCTCCAACATCTTCTACCGCTCCGGAAAAAACACCATTGAACAGGTAAATGCGGCGCAGGCCGAATTTGGTACGCATTTTATAGTACTACCAAATCCGATGTATGGTGACTGGGAGAAACAGTTCTACAAAGACAGCAAACCGACTGAAGCCATAAAAGCTGCAGAGCGGTTAAAAGGATTGAAAACTTATTAGTATTAATCCTTTTATATAGGTTAATAAATATTATTTTTGTGCAGTAAAACTAAAAAAATAACATGGAGAAGAAACCAATTTACAGTACGCCCAGCATGAAGATTGCGAACGATGAAGGGATCTACAAATTATTATTAGTTGGAATTATACTAGGTGTAATCGGCGTGTTCTTGCGTTTTGCGGGTGATTCTGATATGTTGTCACTTATCTCATGGGTTATCCTATTCGTAGGTGCAGCTTTCTGCTTCAAAGGCGTTTTCAAGATTTTGGGTGCATAACCTTATAAATACCAACAAAAAAAGCCAGTTCTTGTAGGACTGGCTTTTTTGTTTTTAGCTATTTTACACGCTTCTGGTTGTCCTTAGCAAAGGCTGCCCAGCCAGAGTACGACTTCCCTGCACCGCTCGCCGGTACCCGCTGAAAGGCATGGCACACCGCCACCCCAAGTCCGTCCGTCGCATCCAGAAACGCCGGCGTTTCCTTGAAGTTCAGCAAGCGCTGCAACATCGCTGCCACCTGCTCCTTCGTTGCACTACCATTGCCGGTAATCGCCTGTTTAATCTTTCGCGGTGCATATTCCGTTACCGGGATGCCTTTTGACAAAGCTGCAGCCATCGCCACGCCCTGTGCACGGCCCAGTTTCAGCATCACCTGAACGTTCTTGCCGTAAAAAGGCGCTTCCAACGCCATCACATCCGGTTTGTATTGTTCAATCAGTCCTACCGTCTTTTCAAATATCCTTTGAAGCTTCAGAAAGTGGTCATCCATGTGATCCATCTTTACCACGCCCATGCTGATCAATGTAATCTTACTGCCCTGCTCCAGGACCAATCCGTAGCCCATAACTGCTGTTCCCGGATCGATTCCCATAATCACCCTTTCCTTTTTTTCCACCAACATAGAACAATAATAAGCATATTTGCAGAGAGTGAGCGCAAAAAGTATAACACCCCGATACAAGACCATCCTATCTAATCTGATCAAAATTGGCGTTGTCCTTTTCGCTTTTTACTTCATCTACATCAAGCTCAGCAGCAATCAGGACCTCAAAGGATTTCTCGACCTCATTGCCACCATACCCACCATACAGATCGTCAGTGTACTATCACTGGTCTTTCTGCTCATGCTGCTCAACTGGGGTCTTGAAGCCATAAAATGGAAAAGACTTATCGGGCCCATAGAACGCATCAGCCTGTGGAAAGCCATTGAATCTGTATTCTGCGGCCTTACCTGGGCTGTTTTTACACCCAATCGCCTGGGCGAATACGGCGGACGGGTTTTCTTCCTTTCGCCTAAACGGCGGATCATTGGCGCCGTGGCCATGGCTGTGGGTAACATCGGACAGATGGTGCTCACCAACATCTTCGGCTCCATTGCGGTCTGCGTCTTTATCTACCGCTTCAAACCGATGGACAGTATGTTTTTCCTGTTCATCTGCACGCTGGCCTTTATTTTCTGTTCCTTCCTGGCCATCTTTTACTTTAACATCCGCTGGCTGAACGGACTGCTGCTCTCCATGCGCTTCACCCGCAAATACAAGAAGTTCTACACCATCCTGGCCCGGTACCGAAAAGCTGAACTCTTCAGTATCCTGTTGTACTGCCTGGCAAGGTATGCGGTGTTTAGCACGCAATATTTCATCATGTTCTTCTGGCTCATCCCAAGTCTGCACTTCAGCGATGTGTTCATGATGGTCTGCATTCTGTTTTTCGTACAGTCCAACCTGCCTTCACTCGACCTGTTCGACATCGGGATCCGCAGTATTACCGCGCTGTTCTTCTTCGAGTTCATCACCAATCAAAGTGCCGCTGTAGTAGCCTGTACGGCCAGCATCTGGCTGATCAATATTATTATTCCTGCTATCTTAGGATCTTATTTCGTCTTTAAACTGAATTTCTTTGGAAGCCTTAAACGTAATTAATGTCATTGCCCTGGTGCTCACCATGCTCTATGTGGTGGTGATCAGCAGCTTCATCAGGGGTTGGAAAGCATTGAGGCAATTCCAATACCAGCAGCATCAGCCACTGAAGGTTTCCATCATCATTGCCGCCAGAGACGAAGCTGAAAACATTGAGAAAACCATAAAAGATCTGCTTGCGCAGGATTATGAGAAAGCCTTCCTGGAAATCATCTTCATAGACGACCATTCTACAGACAACACTGCTGAAATCATAAAATCCTACGAAGCACAAGGCATCACGCTGATTCAACTTAAGGAAAGCAACATGCTCAACTCCTATAAGAAGAAAGCTATAGAAACGGCTATTGGCAACGCCAGGGGCGAGCTGATCATTACCACAGATGCAGACTGCCGTATGGGTCCAAACTGGCTTAAAACCATCGTCAGCTACTACCAGGAGGGAGGCTACAAGATGATCTCCTCACCGGTGGTTTATTTCGAGGAGCAAAGCCGCTTCGAGCGGGCACAATCCCTGGAATTTCTGTTCCTGATCGGCATGGGCGCATCCACCATCGGCAACAACAAACCATCTACCTGCAACGGTGCCAACCTGGCCTACGAACGCCAGGCGTTTTACGAAGTCGGCGGCTTCAAAGGCATAGACGACCTGGCTTCGGGCGACGATGAACTGCTGCTGCACAAAATGGCTGAAAAGTATGGCAACAAGATTGGTTTCCTGAAAAACCATGATGCCATTGTGTACACCCAAGCCAAACCCACATTAAGAGAATTTATCCAGCAGCGCAAACGCTGGGCATCCAAAAGCACCAGATATAAGAATCAGTCGATCATTGTGCTGGGGGTACTCGTCTGGTTGTTCAACCTCAGCATTGTACTCAATCTACTCGCGGGCATAATTCTGCTGCTTTTTGCTCCAGCACAGGCTGGACCATTAGCAACTATAGCCAACACTATGGAAACTACTACAATCTCCGGCGGGCAGCAGCTTTTATACCTGGCACTCCTCCAATTCTGTATAAAATTCCTGATAGAGTTCCTCTTTTTGAAAAAAGTTACTCAATTTGCCCGCAGACCCGAGCTCATGCAACTTTTGCCATTGTTAAACATCCTGCACATCGTCTACCTCATATATATCGGCATTGCCGGAAATTCCGGAAAATACAGCTGGAAAGGAAGGATGGTGCGCTAATGAATGATCACAGCCCTTCAAAAAAGATCTGGAAAAAGTTTAGGAAGAATAAGTTTGCAGTAGGCGGACTCCTGTTCATTCTCGCGACCATGATCATCGGGATCCTGGGGTACCTCGTTACGCCAGACCAGACACCCATGGCCAATACCATGCACCTGCAGCTCAGCAACAAGAAGCCGGGGCGCAGCTTTAAATTTCTGATCATCAGCCGCAGCAATTCCGTTCAGCAGGTCAATGTATTTGAAAAGATGCTCTACGGCCAGGAAGCCAACTTCAAGAGCATCCCCATCAACAGCTACAAAATCATTGGCGACAGGGTAGAAGCAGATGCGTACATCGGCGATGATGAACCCGGAGAAAAGAAAGTTTACGCGATCAAAGACCTGTGCAGCAGCTGCGATCTGAAAGACACCAAAAAGCTGAACACCCAATTTGAAGCAAGCAATATCTATGAACAGCGTTTCCTGCTGGGTAGTGATATTTACGGCCGCGACCTGCTGAGCAGGCTCATCCTGGGCATCCGTGTTTCACTTTCGGTGGGCCTTATGGCGGTGATCATCTCCTTACTCATCGGCATCAGTCTGGGTGCTATTGCAGGTTACTTCGGCGGAAAGATCGATGCCGCCATCAGCTGGTTCATGAACGTAATCTGGTCTTTACCATCCTTACTGCTGGTCATTGCCATCTCTTTTGCGCTGGGTAAAGGTTTCTGGCAAATCTTCATCGCCGTGGGCCTATCCACCTGGGTTGATGTTGCGCGACTGGTTCGCGGGCAAGTGATGGCGCTCAAAGAAGTGGAGTTTGTGGAAGCGTCACGCGCATTGGGCTTCTCCACCAGCCGCATCATCATCAAACACATTCTGCCCAATATTGCAGGGCCGATCCTGGTGGTGGCCTCTGCAAACTTTGCCTCGGCAATCCTGCTGGAAACCGGACTGAGCTTCCTGGGCTTCGGCGCACAGCCACCCATGCCCAGCTGGGGTACCATGATCAAAGAACATTACGGATACATCATAATGGATGCTGCCTACCTCGCCGTGCTGCCTGGCCTCGCCATCATGTTCACCGTGTATGCATTCAATGTGCTGGCCATCGGCTTACGAGATGCCTTCGATGTGAAGTCGCAAAACGTAACCGTGTAGCGCTGCATCAGCAAAGCCCGCGCTGTTCCAGCCAGCATCCCTAAAAAGAAAATTACTTTTCCCCTTTAATTCTTCAGCTGCATTATCCTTAACTTTGGGGCATGTTAATCAATTGTTTCCAATGGGATCTGATCGAAGCAGGCTGCGATGAAGCAGGCAGGGGTTGCCTTGCCGGGCCGGTATACGCTGCTGCAGTCATTCTGCCCAGGAAATTCAAGTCTAAAATCCTGAACGACTCCAAGAAGCTCACACTCGAACAACGCCTGGAAATGCGTGAGGTGATCCAAAAGCAGGCCATCTGCTGGGCGGTCGGTTCGGTAGATAACCATGAAATTGATGAGATTAACATTCTGAATGCCTCTTTTCTGGCCATGCACCGCGCCATAGACCAGCTGATGGTCATCCCGCAGTACCTGGTGATCGATGGCAATAGATTCAAACCGTACTCCGATATTCCGCATGCCTGCATTGTTAAAGGCGACGGCAAGTACCTGAACATCGCTGCAGCTTCCATTCTGGCTAAGACCTACCGCGACGAGTACATGGCTAACATTGCGCAGGAACACCCTGAGTACAACTGGCACCAGAACAAAGGCTATGGCACCGCGGCGCACCGCCTCGTTTCTATTGAAAAAGGATTAACACCATATCACAGAAGAACCTTCAGCATCAGTCACCCGCAATTCGATGGGATGCCTGATCTTGTCGTATAAATTTGTACTTTCAATAATTGAAAACGCTTTTTATTACAAACCGGGTCCCTTTTCCGCCGAAGAGCGGCTATCCTATAGTTGTTTATAACACAATTAAGGGCCTGCTTCGTATGGGCGTTGATGTCACTTTATTCAGCATTAATCCCAATCAGCATGCGGTTGATGTCGACGATATCTATGATCCGGTTTTCGAAGCCATCAAGTTCCACCACTACAACATCAACACCGAAGCGAATTTCATCGGTGCGCTTTTCAACATCTTCTCCAATGAGTCTTACAACGTCTCCAGGTTTTTCGATGATGAAGCGGCGCGTTTATTAGAAGATGTACTGCGGGAAACGGAGTTCGATATCATTCAGTTTGAAAGCCTGTTCGTGGTGCCATACCTGGACATTGTAAAGGCAAACAGCAAGGCCAGGCTCATTTACCGTGCGCACAACATGCTGTTCGACGTTTGGGAGCGCCTTTCGCAAAGCGAGAAGTTTAGACCCAAGCGCCACTACCTGGAGTTTCTGGCAAGGCGCCTTAAAGCTTACGAAAGTGAACAGATCAACCGTTTCCATCGGGTATTTGCCATTTCAGAACCCGACCGGCATCACATCATCAAACTGGGCTGTGAAACCAATGTAGACGTGTTCCCGGTATCCCTGGACATCAATGAATACAAAAGCGATGCGCTGCAACCCAACTTCCCGACCTTGTTCCACCTGGGTTCTATGGATTGGATCCCGAACCGGGAGGGTATCGAATGGTTCCTGGATGAAGTTTGGCCGGATATCGAAGAGCTAAACAGCGAACTCCGCTTTTACATCGCCGGGCGGAACATGCCGAGGAAGTTTTTCGACTACGACTCCGATAACGTGCTGGTTGAGGGAGAGATATTCGATGCCGTGGAATTTATGAACTCCAAATCCATCATGATTGTACCCTTGCTTTCCGGGAGCGGCATGCGCGTAAAAATCCTCGAAGGGATGGCTATGGGCAAATGTATCATTGCAACAACCATTGCCGCAGAAGGCATAACGTGTGAACATGGCAAAGACATTCTGCTTGCCGATACGCCCGACGAATTCTACCGTTACATCCTCCAGTGCCTTACCCAGCCCCGAAAATGGCGGGCGATCGGGATGGAGGCCAGGAAGACTGCCGAGCGCGAATACGACATCGATGGGGTATCTCAAAGGATGTTTCAGGTATATCAGCAACTACTTAATGCTTAAAAATTTGTGTAGTTTTGCATACAATTTTTAACAACAAGTATGAAAGAGATCGCTTTAACAAACAAACACATTTCCCTGGGTGCTAAAATGGTTCCCTTTGCTGGCTACAACATGCCGGTACAATATGAAGGCATTAATGCTGAACACGCAACCGTTAGGCAGGGTGTTGGTGTTTTCGATGTGTCGCATATGGGCGAGTTTATTCTTAAAGGTGAAAATGCTTTAGATCTTATTCAACGTGTTACCAGCAACGATGCTTCCAAGCTATACGATGGCAAAATTCAGTACTCCTGCCTGCCAAATCAAAATGGGGGTATTGTAGACGATTTACTGGTTTACCGCATAGATGAGAAAAGCTACATGCTTGTTGTAAATGCTTCCAACATTGAGAAAGACTGGGACTGGATCCAGCAATACAATACCAAAGACGTGGAGATGCACAACATCTCTGATAAGACATCTTTACTTGCCGTTCAAGGCCCTAAAGCTGCAGAAGCACTGCAAAGCCTTACCGATGTGGATCTTGCTTCTATGGAGTACTACACTTTCGTTAAAGGGCAGTTTGCAGGGGTAGACAACGTACTGATTTCCGCAACTGGCTACACAGGTGCTGGTGGTTTTGAGATCTATTTCGATAACGAACATGCAGATAAAATCTGGGATGCCATTTTTGAAGCCGGTGCAAGCCTGGGCATTAAGCCGATCGGTTTAGGTGCACGTGATACCTTACGACTGGAGATGGGTTTCTGCCTTTACGGGAATGACATTGACGATAATACTTCGCCAATTGAAGCTGGATTGGGCTGGATCACCAAGTTCACCAAAGACTTCACCAACAGCGAAGCCCTAAAAGCAGAAAAAGAAGCAGGTGTAAAAAGTAAACTTGTCGGCTTTGAAATGATTGACCGTGGTATTCCACGTCATGACTATGAAATTGTAGATGCTGAAGGTCAGGTCATCGGCCGTGTAACTTCGGGAACACAAGCACCATCTCTGCAAAAAGCAATTGGTATGGGCTACGTAAACAAGGAATTCGCTAAAGAAGGCACTGAAATTTACATCAGTATCCGCAACAACAAGATCAAAGCGAAAGTTGTCAAGTTCCCATTCTATAAATAAGACGTATCCATAATATACATGTCGAGAAAGATTGAAGTTTGTTTAACGCCCGCATTATTGGGCTTATATGATTTAAAGAATAGCATTGTTGTCGTGATCGACATCCTGAGGGCAACCTCTTCCATGGTTTACGGGATCGATAATGGCGCCACGTCCATCATTCCTGTGGCACAGGTTGAAGATTGCCTGGCGTATGCGGAACATGGTTATCTACTAGCTGCAGAACGCAACGGAGAAGTGGTAGCCGGTTACAATTTCGGGAATTCGCCATTCTCCTACAGCGCTGAACATGTTGCCGGGAAAACCGTTGTGTTAACCACAACAAATGGAACCAAGGCACTACATATGGCACGCGCTACGGCACAGCAGGTGGTTATCGGGTCCTTCCTGAACCTGCAGGCCTTATGCGACTGGCTCAAAGAACAATCGCAGGATGTACTCTTGTTATGTGCGGGCTGGAAAGATTCTGCGAACCTGGAAGATACCCTGTTTGCAGGTGCGGTGGTTAAAGCACTTCGTTCGGAATTTGTCGCCTTCGATGACTCCTCTGTTATTGCGGAAGATCTTTATGGTCTTGCACAACACGACCTTGGCGCATATATGAACAAATCCTCTCACAGCCACCGCCTTGCCGCATTAAACATCGGTGAAGATGTTAAATTCTGCCTCCAGCTTAATATTTGTCAGGCCATCCCAGTACTGGTAGGTGATGCCCTTGTGCCATTGAAAAAGAACTAGATTTTAGATACCCATAAAAGCAGCCCTGCACATCTTATGTGCGGGGCTTTTTGTTTGAACCTTGCCGGGCACAAGCTTGCATTTTGCTTAAGTGTTACTAAGTACTTGCTAAGGGGTTGCCCTATTCAACCACTTGCCAAGTGCATGTTAAAAACTGTTCAAATCGCTTGTTTCCCAAGCGTTTTGTCAGATTTTTACCGCGGCTTAAATCAACGAAGATCAATGTCGCAGTGGCACAAGAATAAGAGAGGTTTAAGCAAGCAGCTGTTTCAGCTTTTCATTCGTGTCGAGGGCACGTAAGGTTTCTTCGTAAGCCAGCCAGTAGATCGTCTCCGCTTTGGCCGTGTCGAAGGTTTTAATTTCACCCATACCTTTAGGTTCAATCAACACGTCGCATAAAGGTGATTTCTCTTCCATATCCTTGTTGATGGACATCAGGAAGGCACGACCCATCAGCGCCCGGATTTTCGTAATCTTCTCCACCGGGTTCAAGTGGTTGCAGGAAGAGCCGATGATGAAATCGCAGTTGCCGATCAGGGGTTCAACAGGGAAGTTGTTCAGAATACCGCCATCCACATACATCTGGTTGTTGATCATCACCGGACTGAAGATGCCGGGAATGCAGCTGGAAGCCTGTACCGTCTTGATCAATGGGCCTTGACTGAAGTATTCGATCTTCCCCTCACTGAAGTTTGTCGCCGCAATAGTCAAAGGGATCTTTAAACTTTCAATGCGGTCGTCCGGGAAATAGGTTTGAAACAAAGCGGTGGTACGCTCAATATTGATGAGGCCGAGTCCCTGCAGGGCAGGGCGGATGAAGCGGAGCAGTTTGGTCTTAAGGAAAATCTTGAGGCCCTCTTCAGGGTCTACACCAGAGGCATAGAAAGCGCCAGCAATGGAGCCGGCACTGGTACCGCTGATGTGACTGAATTGTATGCCTGCGTTGGAGAAAGCTTTAAGCACGCCTAGATGTGCAATGCCTCTTATGCCGCCGCCGGATAGTACAATTCCTATTTTTCTCATTGTTGTCTTGGTTTATATTTCGAGGCCCGCAGGATCTTTTCCGCGTCCGTATCGGCCATCAGTTCGGTTAAGCTTACATCCGGGTTCTCCTTCATGTACTTGCGCACGATCTGCCAACCCATCCATACACCCAATTTTGGTGCCGATTGATTCTTTTCGCCAAGGCCAGGTGTAAAGGGCCCTTCACTCAGGTACACCTGTATCTTCTGGTAGTCTGTTTTAAAGAGCAGTTCATGCTCCATAAAGTAGCCCCAAATGTTGCCTTCGTAAGTCGTGCACCAGCCCAATTGTTTATCTGTATAACCAATCTTTACTGAATCGGGTACCTTTTCATCCAGCACCTGGTCCATAAAATACAGGATCTTGCCATTATGCACCATTTTCGCAAGTAGCGTGCGGTCTTCATCACGTTCCGGGAATAACTCCTCACGTGCAAAAGTTTCCGCTAAGCGTGGAACAACATACGTCGGGGTGAACCTCCTGGAGATGTATTGCGGTACGCTGGACACGATGGCGGGGTAGAAACGACTGTCGCGCCCCAGGAACATATCCAGTCCGATGCCCATGTAGCCATCGCCAATTGGCGTTTGCACCTCAAAGCCGGAGATAAAAGCGATGAACCGTGGTACGTTAACTTTCGGGTAGTAGTGTTTGATGTATTTAAAGGTGGTGCTGAGCTCTTTTTCAATAGGTGCCATGTCTTTGAACACACTATCGGCATCATGACTCAGGTCTTTAAAGGCCTGATCTTTATACAACACATCCAGGATTTCCGGGCCGGAATAGGCCCCGTTGCCCACAATGCGAGTTACGTAATCCTGGTAGAAATAACCATACTGCTTAGCGAGTACCTGGTCGGTTTGCTGCGGTCCTTTATTCATGCCAGCCACCACGTCCTTATCAAAACGTTCAATAGCAATGTCCAATTTAATGTCTTCTACATCAGGGCGATTGTTTTGCTTGCAGGAAAACAGTGCTAGCAGAGCGGCAAAAAAAAGATAGATTTGGGAAAACTTAACGGTATTGTTCATGTTGAACAAATATAGACAGATGACCCCAGCCCACCGGGCCAATATTTACTTTTTATGAAAAAACTCTTATTTACGCTAGTATTCTTTTGTTTAACGGGTAGCGCTTTTGCACAATGGCAGAATGGACCTATCAGCAATGATTTTAGACTTGGTCTAACGGCGCATCCAACTTTCGGATGGTTGAAGCCTGAAAATGGTAAAGGTGAGGGCACCAGCCTTGGTTTCTCTTATGGATTACTGGGTGATTTTAACTTCGCTGAAAACTATAGCTTCTCTACCGGTTTAACCATCACCACCATCAATGGTAAAAGCACAGAAATCAACCCGCCGGGTTTTACTGGTGATGTTGCAAACGCTTATAAGCTGAAATACAAGCTTCAGTACATTGAAGTGCCGCTTACCGTGAAACTTAGAACTTCTAAAGTAGGGCAAATGGTTTGGTACGGACAGTTTGGTTTATCCAACGATTTTAACATTGGTGCGAAGCAGGATGTAGAACTGTCCGGCAGAAAAGTCGCTGAAGACAGGAACATCAAAGACCTTACAAACTTCTACAGAGCGGGCCTGATTTTAGGTGCTGGTGGCGAGTTTGACTTGGATTCACATACCAGCGTTGCGGTAGGTTTAACCTTCAACAATGGATTCACCGACATCAGCGATGATAAGAACCACAGCATTCGCAACCACTACGTAGGGTTGAACCTTGCTGTATTCTTTTAAGCTCTGCTTACAGGCTTTTTATGCCTGCCGGTTTATTGATCACTAATATGCTTAACTAATGAAGATAGCCCTTGCGCAGCTGAATTACCAGATCGGTAATTTTGAACTTAATACAAAGAAGATAATTGAAAGCCTGGAGAAAGGTAAAGCACAGGGTGCAGACCTTGTGGTATTCGCTGAACTGGCACTTTGTGGTTATCCGCCACGCGATTTTCTCGAGTTTGAGGAGTTTATTGAGCTTTGTGAGCAATCCGCTCAGGAGATTGCTGCGCATACGCAGGATGTGGCTTGTATCATCGGCCTGCCGGTAAAGAATCCACAGCTTGCGGGCAAGGACCTCTTCAATGCGGCATACTTCATTGAAAAAGGGGAGGTAAAGGCAGTAATCAAAAAGGCACTGCTGCCGAATTACGATATTTTTGACGAGTACCGCTATTTTGAACCTGCGACTTCATTTGAATGCATTGAGTTTATGGGGCATAAGATTGCGGTAACCATCTGTGAAGATTTATGGAACATCAATGATAATCCATTGTATATATCCAATCCGATGGATGAGTTGATCAAACAGCAACCTTCGCTGATGATTAACATTGCGGCTTCGCCGTTTTCTTACCTGCATGATGATGAGCGGGTTGAAATCCTTTCCGGAAACGCTAAACAGTACCAATTACCGCTGCTGTATGTGAACCAGGTCGGTGCGCAGACAGAGATCATTTTCGATGGCGGCTCCCTGGCCTTTGATGAGGAAGGCAACCTGTTGGATGAAATGGCGTATTTCCAGGAAGACCTTAAGGTTTACGATTTTGACGGCAAAGGCCTGGTCGGCTTACAGAAAACCGAGCACCAGGCGCTACCAGACGTGGCACAGATTCATGATGCTTTAATTCTGGGGATACAGGATTACTTCAGTAAATCTGGCTTCAGCAAGGCCGTATTGGGCTTATCCGGTGGTATTGATTCCGCGATTGTCTGCGCATTAGCTTGTCGCGCCTTAGGTCCCGAAAACGTAATGGCTGTACTGATGCCATCGAAGTACTCAACCGACCATTCTATTGATGATGCGATGGACCTGGTGAACAACATTGGCTGTATGCATGAGGTGATTCCGATTAAAGATGCTGCGGATGCTTTTGACAAGATGATGGCACCTGCATTTAAGGATATGCCTTTTAACGTTGCAGAAGAGAATATTCAGGCACGCTGCCGCGGAATTATCGTGATGGCAATGTCTAACAAGTTCGGCTATATCGTGCTGAACACCTCCAACAAGAGCGAATGTGCTGTAGGGTATGGTACCTTATATGGCGACATGTGTGGTGCTATTGGCGTGATCGGGGATGTTTATAAAACACAGATCTTCCAGCTTGCAAGATACATTAACAAAGACCGGGAGATCATTCCGGAAAATACCATTGTAAAACCACCTTCAGCGGAACTGCGTCCCGATCAGAAAGACTCCGACTCCTTGCCCGACTATGATCAACTGGACAAGATCCTGCAGCTGTACATTGAGCAGAAGCAATCTTCAAGGCATATTATTGCACAAGGCTTCGATGAAGCCTTGGTTCGAAAGGTCATTAAGATGGTGAATAACGCGGAATTTAAGCGTTACCAAACCCCACCAATCTTGCGGGTATCGCCTAAAGCATTTGGTATGGGTAGAAGAATGCCGCTTACTGGAAAATATTTATCCTAATTAAATGCGACCGTTCTTTAACCGTTTTTTGCGTCTGTAATCCTGTACCGGGATGATGAATACCATGATCAATCCGATGAAGCTGGCCAGTATGGCAATGATGTCTCCATTCTTTGTATAGAAGGTGATTTCACTGTTCAGGTTGATGTCCTGCTTTAAGGCTGTTGCCACCCACCATTTACTTTGCTGCTTGATGTCTCCACGTTGATCAATGAAGGCAGAAATACCGGTGTTTGCAGAACGCACCACCCATCTTCTGTTCTCTATTGCACGAAGCTTTGCATAAAGCAGGTGCTGATCCTTGCCTGAAGTGTTACCCCACCAGGCATCGTTGGTGATGACGCCAATAAACTGTGCGCCGTTTTTAACGGAACGGCGTACCCAATCGCCCCAAATGGACTCGTAGCAGATCACCGGGTCCATACCTACACCATTCTGCGAGTAAAATACACCAGGCTCTTCCTGCCAGCCATAACCACCTACACTACCACCAAGTTCTGAAAAGATCGGCGCCAGAAAGGCTAAGGCCGTAGGAAAAGGCATTTGCTCTACACCAGGCACAAGTTTCGATTTGTGGTAAAACTGTACGTTGGAGGAGTTCTCCACCTGTATTGCTGCGTTAAAGTTGTCGATGTAAACTCCTCTGCCAGGGATCAGTTTGGCACTTGGCGTACGCTGGTCGTTGTATTTGTTCAGCGTCTCAATTCCCGTAACCAGGTTTCCGTTTTTATATTTGGAAATGAATGCCTGCATGATGGCATACTCACGACTTTCGCGAATGGTTTCTTCTTCGCTGTATTGCGGTACCGCAGTTTCCGGCCATAGGAAATATTCCGTATTTGGCTGCGCGATGGAGTCCGATAAGTGTGTGAGGATTCGCATCTGCTCCGCTACAGGAATGTCGCCCAGCTTCTTGTAAGGGTCAATGTTTGGCTGCACCGTAACCACGTTCATGGGCATGCTTCTTTCTGTATAGCCGAAGTACTGTTTCAAGGAAATGGCTGTTGGTACCAGAATCAGCACTAGCCAGAATATTGCTGGGCGGATGCCAGGGTAGCCCTTGTATGTTTTGTAAGCTTTATAGGCTTCAAAAGCCATGATGTTGCTGAGCAGGATCCATAAGGAACCACCGTACACGCCCGTATACGAGTACCATTGCACGATCTGGTGCATACCGGCAAAACCGTTACCCAAAGTCATCCATGGGAAAGCAAGGTCCCAGCTTTGGTGCAGGTACTCCATGCCGATGTAGAAACAGATGAGGCCCAGGTAGGCAATTTTGCTGCTGCTGACCTGCGTTAAGCGGAAGTACAGCCAGAAAGCAGTGGTCATCAGCAATGCGCCCAGTCCGAAGGGGATGAGGCTCACCAGGAATGCGGTAAATGGATCATTATAGGCCGCGATGGCATTGTACACCCAATAGATGCTTGCGGTGTTCCAGACGAGGAAGGTTAATCCTGCGGTGCGGAAGACGCGTTTGCTGGTTTTCGGGCGACCGTCTTTACTGATGGCCTGTAAGGCGATAAAGAGCGGCACCAGGCCAACAAGTAGGAGGGGTGCGGTAAAAGGTATGGGTGGCCAGGCCAGCCACATTATGAAAGCGCTGAGCAGGGCCAGCAGGTACGTTTGTTTTTGGGTCATTGATTTTAAAAGCTATCCAGAATACTGGCTTTCTTGGCTTCGTATTCTTCGAGGGTAATCAGCTGCTTATCGTATAGCGTTTTTAGCTTGCGCAGCTTCAGGGTCGTTTCGTCTTCCGGCTCGGGAGCTGGTGCAGGGCTTTGCTGCGCTACAGGCATGGGAGCCTCCGGCGTTTGCATCTGACTGCTGGCGGTGGTTTCCGGAAGTTCAGCATGGTCCACAATTATGGCCTCTTCGAAGCCTTCCGTGTCCTGAAACAAAGGTGCCTTTGCAGGCTCTTTAAGGCTTTGCGCTTCTCTTGCGGCTATAAGCTGCTGCTCTTTGTATAACTCCAGCTGCTCTGAAGCGACCTGATATAGCTTACGGGCTTGTACCTTAGGAATGAAGTCGGTAACCAACGGTACACCTTGAACCGGAGTACAGGTAAATTTGGCGCCGAACAGCTCTTCTTTGAATGCGACTTCATGAATGCTTTTCCAGGAAATATCTTTGAAGTTCATGGTGATGCCTAAGTTGCCTGGTTCACAATAGAACATGCGTTTATTGGTTACTGCGATACAGTCTGGCAGCAAGTTTACTGCAGGCTTTTTCTGAACAGCGATGTACAGCAGTTCTTCGTTGCTGCTGAGCATGTCGGTTAATTTTCCAAGGACTTTATCTATAGCTTTCGGGTCTTGTTCATCAAGCAGAAATTTATCAGGTATCATCATCGTATTCCGGTATGTTTATTTGTAGTCTTTATCTTTTGATTTGCTCTTCTTTACTTCAGGTTTGCCTGCAACACAAATTACGAATTCTCCCTTCAGGATATTGTTGCTGAAGTGTGATTTTATTTCTTCCACAGTGCCGCGTACCGTTTCTTCATACATTTTGGTGAGCTCCCGACTTACGGATGCCTGGCGGTCGGCACCGAAGTATTCTTCAAATTCTTCGAGAGTTTTCAGCAAGCGGTGCGGACTTTCGTAAAGCACGATGGTGCGGTCTTCTTCTGCAAGGCGCTTCAGGCGGGTCTGACGACCTTTTTTCACCGGCAGGAAACCTTCAAATACAAAAGCGTCGGTTGGCAGGCCAGAGTTTACAAGCGCTGGTACGAATGCCGTTGCGCCGGGCAGGCATTCTACTTCGAGCCCTTCTTTTAGGACCTCGCGGGTAAGGAAGAAGCCGGGGTCGGAAATGGCGGGTGTGCCGGCGTCAGATATCAGTGCCACAAGCTTGCCTTCTTTCAGAAAACGGATGATCTCTGAAGTCGCTTTGTGCTCGTTGTGCTGGTGGTGGGAGTAGGCTTTTTTGTCTATGCCGAAGTGCTTTAGCAGGGGTGCGCTGGTGCGGGTATCTTCCGCTAAAATCACATCTGCTTCCTTCAGAATGCGGATGGCTCTGAAGGTCATATCTTCCAGGTTGCCGATGGGTGTAGGCACCAGAAATAGCTTACCAAACGTATTATTCTCCAAACTCTTGTTATCTTTGGTAAAAAAATAATTAATAATGCTGCAAGT
>Ga0265798_10003662_pt1 | contig 21654 bp, 27 predicted proteins | sample P3T30metagenome_FD_192430 | JGI IMG/M metagenome (GOLD analysis project Ga0265798, IMG submission 192430) | Plant litter microbial communities from East Loma Ridge, Irvine, California - P3 T30 | ecosystem: Environmental > Terrestrial > Plant litter > Unclassified | place: USA: California... | reverse complement strand
GCGAAAAGAAAAACACTGAAGAGACACTGAGGGCAGGACCTGCAAAAGCGTTACTGTAGTTCGTCAAGAAAACATTCTACCGTCCTCTGCAGTATACATGGCGGCACGCGGCGACAGCACAAGGCTCCCGATCGGTGCTCTGATCACCTGGTCTCACGGTCCTCACCTGGTCTCACGGTCCTCACATGATCACAGACGACTGAGGGTTTGAATGGTTCCAACTGCATGGTCTCCAACCGCGACAGGCATGTGGTACACATACACGCTTGTTCGACGATGACGGAACGACTAAAGCCAACATGGGATGATCAACGACAAACAGGTATGGCAGGAATTTTGGCTTATTGCGAGCGGATGTCTGGAGAGCCACGGCAAAACCACAGATACGGTACGTACTGTCACGCAATATATCGCTTTCCTCGCCACCAGACTAAGCTCAGGCAAAGAAAGCGTCCATACAAATGGTCTCTTCAACTTGGCAAACTCAGGAAAGGTACAAGAAAGCTGGCGACCAGCCGCGATGTGTACCGGCATTGGTTTTCGGATGAGAATGTCACGTCTCTGCGGGAGCGGAGGTGATCCTCTACAGGTTTGCGTCAGTCCCATCTCCGATACGCTGTCGCCGCAAGTCCACACGAGAAAAGTAATAGGATTGACTCACCCGATCTTACAAGCAAACCTCTCAGATCCCTACAAAAGCTGTGCCCGATCGGTTCTCGCAGCAGTGGAGTCTGTGGACCGAAACTGCCCTCTGGCACCCATGTCTTATCGCGGTATTTGTACTGAAACAGACGGACGAGCAGTGCGAAGTGGGAATCGATGCGCTCACAAGCGTTGCGGGCTTCCCGCTGGGCTTCATTGAAGGAGCGCTCGAGCTTCTGGACCTTGGCGTCGGCTTGGATCTGGACGGTGCGTTGGACCTCTTCGAGCACCATGGCAAGGACGAGCATGACGCAGAAGGTGGGAAGCCAGGTTGAGTCTTTGTTGCCGCTCATCCGGAGGGTTGCTTCTTGCCATCTGAGGACTTCCTCATAGCTTTGAGTGCGAAGGACGTGGAAAAAAAATTTCAGCTGGCGATTGGCGAGGCGAGGCGAGGTTTGAGAAGCTAGTTGTGCGGGCTTTCCGCGGCTCTTGAGGTGTTTGTGAATCGTAGGAAGCGTTTCTGTGGTAATTGTGAGGGTGTGACCCATGATGTAGGTGGTGATGGTCATGCGTATGAGTTTGTGAAGGAGTTTCTTGAGCTAAAGAATCACATTAGGACTGTGGATGTTGGTGGAGCGCATCATTTGCTTACATCGCGATCGAGCGTGGCGAGGTAGAGCTTGCAGATCATATCAAGCATGGTTGCTTGGAAATCGTCGAATTGGCTTTCCTCTTCGAAACATGTCCAGGGCAAGTCGCGTAGATGCTCAACGGTCATGAGCTCGTCAAGGTGATTCTCGAACCGCCAAACATCGCTGGGATCCAGCCTGATGATTCCCAATGGAGGAGACCACTTTTCGAAGCGCACAGACTGGCCAGTTTCGACATCTTGGAGGTATTGGTATTGTAGTAGCAGCTCTTCGGTCGCCGGATTGAACTCGTGTAGCACCCAGCGTAGTGGGTGTCCATACCCACTGGTGAGGCGCACCTCAACAGGATGAGCATGGTCCCAGGCTCGCACTTCCTTTTGCACGCAGTCTTCTATGCTCTGTTTCTGATGCATCACGGTGTGCGATGGGGGCAGGAAATCCATCACGAAGCCCGGCAGCTTCGTCCTGTTGCAATCGAAGGGGTGTTGTTGGACTCTACATCTGCGGCATGGCGCATCGCCATCGGGACACTGCTGATGTCAGCGACCGCAAACAAACGCTCAGCGCTCACGGCTATGCTCACTTGATCGCCCTTCATCACACACGACCAGCAACCCACATATGTACGTATCGGAAGCCGTACGATGAGACGTTCTGAGCCGCTGCGTCCGCCGTCGTGGGTAACGTTGTCGATGTTGAGATGTCCATGTCCGACGTTTTTCGAGTCACTGCGGGTACGAGAGACGGCGAAAGGAGTGGCGAGCTGGCCATGGACAGGTTCCGGTCTCTTGCCAGCCAGAAAGTCGGTGTACTTGACTACCATATCTTGCAGAATTTGTGTCCTGGACCAGCGAGGAGGGTGTTTGGTGAACAAGACAGAGGTGCAGCGAGGCGGTGGTCCCGAAGATCAATGGGCCTCACCACGAGGACCGGTGAAGATCACACTGGCGCCGAGAACTATCCGCTCGGTTCCTTGACTGCAATGGTAACTCAAGGCGAGGGATAAATTCGTTGGGCTGCAACCTGAGACGATTACACGGGAGCCAACGACCAATCGCCAGAGACACTGCGCTTCACCGGAGCTCGTGATGGCAGGGGTTCTTCGAGCACGGCGTGCAGATCGAGGCGCAGACGCCTTTAGCGATCTCATAAGGAGGGCAGGGACCGACGACCACAGACCATGTACGAACTCACATCAACCAACCGTCAACGAAGCATGGCGTGGGATTCGGCCGCTGTAGATGGCCTACCGGATCACACCTTCCGGCATGGTGGCGGTATCCAACGTGCATGGGTATTGCCAGGTATTGGCAGCACTCGCCCGTCTTTGCCCACTTGGCAGCATCGAGACTCTTTCTAGGCCCGAAACCTTTGCTGCTCACGACACTATTGGTTTCGCGTTCAGCTACTGATATTGGAAGATCTGCAGTGGCTGGGTTGGGGTTTGTGTGTGGAACGCGTGCCCTCCATGCTTCGATCGGGAACACGCGTATCGTTTGTCTACGAGCTACAACTAGAGTGATACAAGGAAGCATCCATCTCATCCACAGCAGCGTTGTGAGTATACGAGAATCCAGCATCCGAATTGAATGACTGCTGGCGCATATCTGCCGGACCGAAGGAGGTCCCAACCTCTGTGTCTAAGATGCCCCAAAAAGGGATGAGGTTAGATGAATATCGCAACCACGTCCCTGTGGCATCTCGTCCGACGTCTTCATAGCGACAGCCCATCGGATGCTGGTTCACATTACTACTTAAAGCTGGGAACACAGTGCACTCCCTGCGCTTGAGCATCATGCGTGACAGCCCAGTCGATCTTATACCAACGTCTGGATAAATCATATCCGTAGAAGCACTGTTGCTGCGCATCAATTCGGGCCCCGTTGTAAGCCTGGGTACCCTGCCCCCAGACATCGAACGACACGGTTGGGAGAGCTCGGAGAAAACATCGGATCATCAGCTTCTTGAACCGCTTGCTAATCATGCAGTGTCCACTGGTCGGGCGTCTTTTCCGCATTTGAGCTCAATTTAAAGTATCCAACACAGCCTATGATGGATCAACGGGTGACGGACAACAGCTTGTCGTATACACTGTAAAGTATATTTGGACCAGAGACGCTGCCGTTGAAGTCTGAGACTACCTATACTTGCGCAAGGAAGAAACCACTCAGCTTTTTCAACTTCATCATCTTCACTTCGAACGCCGAGTCCCTCACCATGGATATCGTAACCGTGGAAGAGGCCTCAGATCCTCCTCTGCTGAAATTTCCAATCGGATGCGCGGCTTTGGTTTTCGAGAAAGCGGAGGACTGGAAGCATCACTTCCAGATTGTGGTAGTACGTTGCGATATCTACCAACCAATCTACACTGTTGACATGTAATCTTCAGCTCGATGCCTGCACAGCAGTGCGGAAGAATCGCGTACCAAACCCAAACAAGTACTTTCTCGGTGACATCCTCTATACGTCTCTGGTGAGCAGCTCTTCGAGGTACCAGGCTAGCTTTCACTCTGACGATCTTCCGCCAGGTGCACAGTATCGTGCAAATGACTGAGGTTTTCATCCAGCAGAGAAGCGCGCTTTCGAACACTCGGGTTGACCTACCGCTTCTGATGAGCTCCACTGGGATTTGGAAGCAAGATGCGCAGCTCGACACCGTTGTAAAAGTGGCCACCTGATTTCTACTGCTGTACCACCGCGTGGACCCGGCAGCCGCAAACTTGAAAGTGAAACTCCTCATGGAGTTCGAGGTCGTCTGGAGAGAAGTCATCGATCCGTTCCTCAGCGCCGATCGCTCGCTTTCCAGGAATTTCTTCAATGGGGGCCATCTTGTTCCAGAGCTCTTAGGCCCCGAATTATACGCGACCTTGAAGTCAATAAGAAAGGATGTTCTCCGAACGCGAAAAAATGCGGAAGAGGCTGGTAGCTCACGCGGCACGAGCGCATCTGTGGCTTGGTAGAATGACAGGTCGTGGTCGGGCTCATGTACCGGGTTTGAGGAGTCGGAATACGGAGAGTACTGAGAGAAAAGCATTGTGTATGGTAACATTCGGTCATGAATAAATGCGAACACGATCGCTTGATTCCACAGAACTCCACTGTTTGGTAATAGCCCTCTCTTTAGAAGCCAAGAGTGGGCATTTCTGCATGCTTCTACGTCCGAACCAGTGTAAGCGTCGGCCAAGGTGAGGCGTGTCGGATACACTGTTTCTCTTGTTGCATCACTGCCGAGGCGATAGAAAGGTGGTTTCGAAGAACTATTTCCGTGCACATAGCCCTTGTTCATCGGGATACTGATCTTGGAACATGTACCATCCTTCGCAGTTTTTCTTCCAACTTGCCGAGTGCAATACAATCTTGAAATTCCAGGGAACCACTTGGCTGTTGCTGAAAAATTTCGATCACGACTCTGATTGCCTTCCGCGCTTCCTCCGGACTCGTCGTATGTAGCTGCTTCTGAGACAGTACGGCTGCGCCGGTTTGAGGGCGGCACAACAAATCCGCAGGGTCGACGGCTGTTGGCTGATCGATCGGATGGCTGGAAGTCGTAGAGTTATCGATGAGGCCGTCCGCGTGCGGGTTATGTACGGCACCACAGATACCGGGTGCATCTGACGGGACATTTGTGGTCCGAGGCTTGAAGCAATTGTCGTTGCTCGTCTGAGAAGGACAGGGAAGGCTTTGTTGAGTGGTAAAGGGAGTTGGAGCCGTGTTAATTCCTGATGTGGAGGAGTTAGACTTGGGCCTCAGGTCTTGGGGACGCAATGGTGACAACGTTGCGTTCGAGATGGTGCTGGCTAGGCTTCGCCAATCAATGAAATCGTTTCCGGGTCCGAGATTGAAGTCGCACTCCGTCCGTTTCAATCCAAGTGTTGCCACAGGCGGGAACGATGTTGTCTTCTCTGACGTGACTTCGGCACCATTTGGCGCAGCTCCCCTTCGTTCCCGCTGTACACGTGGTTCCGTCTTCCTCAAGTGCCACCGAATGGCACTAATCGTAAAATCAGTGCGACGATGGCGGTAACAGATGACACATCCAATTACCTTCTACTGCATCCAAATGCACCTGGGAACGATGCGGTAGAGCAGCATGGTTCAGGCGAGATCTCGGTAGCGCTACGGGCCCATCGTCGTGGTGACCAAGTCGACGGCGAGATTTACTCTGATTCGGGTGAGACCAACAATCTGTATATATCCAAATAATAATACAGCTACTTTTCAAGAAGAGGAATACTTAGTTCCAAGAAGTTGGTTTTGCCTCGAGAGTCCAATCAGTCGACGCGTACGATGGCATTTCGCGAAGGCCGTGGCAGTCGTAATTCCCATCCAAGCCTGGTCCTGAGGACGACGACGGCTGAGGTCGAGGCAGCGGTGGCATGTCTCCTGCAATCTGGGACGGTGCGTATATCGAAGCTCTCGCCGATACCTGACGCGCTGACTCCTGCGTGTCTAAGTCCCGTCGCAGTCGCCGCTGACTGAGTGCTGTATCGCTCTGCCACTGGCTCCTTCCGTCCACCGATCTGAGCTTCCTCTTGAGCATCTGCTTGGTTGCCGACAAAGCCACCGTGACGATGGAAGCCGACACCAGAACACAGTCCCAGACTATTGTTGATGCAAGACCAACGCTGGGTGTCCCGTGCTCCAGGAATGCCGCGAAGGCGAAGTAGCGGCAGATCTCGAATACTGGCACTCTGTCTTTCGTCAGTGGCGTCTAGCCTATGTTTATCTCCTCTAGAAACTTACGTTAGCCGGCAAAGGAACAACGCTGCCACTTTCAGCCTGTCGTTTTGTGATAAGTGCTCTGTCGTCCAAGGGACAGAGCTTGCGAGGCCGACCAACCAAACCTCGAGACACACGCTCAAGATCATGATTGCCCGCCATCGAGGCACCTATACTGTTGTTAACGTTGTGTTCGCTATTTCTTGCTGCTTAGCGGAGGCTGTGCTCACCATCGTGGGACACACTAATATGACGTTTGAATCGTCAGATGTGCATTCGATCATCGCGACCAACGGCGCTCCCACCGTCCACAATGCCACTACGACGAAGCTCGATAAGCTTGCCATATTCCAGCCTGCGATATGCCCTGTCAGGGTTTGGATGAAAAGTGCAGCGGAACACCTCGTCAGTCCTATGCATACGAGTCGTGGAATCTGATACCACGAAAACATCTGCCTGGGGGTCAGCGGTGAAGAACTCGAGGAGGGGTGAGTGTTTGCCTGACCTTTGCTACCATCAAGCTCGTGCTGTCGTCGAAATTTCTGGTGCTAGCTCCGAGGCCATACGATAGCCCGACAAACAGCAGGCTCCAAAACAGTACCGCGGCGATCTACGCACTTGTCAGCTCAAAGGCAAACCTTTCGTTACACTTGTCGATGTGCTTGCTCACAAATGCGATCGCTGTGCATAGAGTCAGTGGATGCGGAGAAGCAAGCGCAAGGGAGTCCTACGAATCAACTGGTCACTCGGGTTCCACTCCTTCCATCCTTTTGCTTTCCTCCTAGTGATACCGTGAATCACCGAGAACAGGAGTGCACAGGCGAGCGTGACAACTGCGGAGACCAATGGTAAAACCTGAGAATTGCTGATTGCCCTCGGGGCAGAGCGTTTGTCTTCGAAATGATACATCTGCGGCGGACTGCACCGCGAGTCGCTCTCGTAGCCTTGCTTCCCGGACACGGCCGCCGTCATATATATCCTCCCATCGAGACCGAGGCCGTTGACGGATTCGACGCAATCCGTCTTCGACCCAAGCCTTGAGCTCGTTGCGAAGGACGCAGTGAGTTGCATGGTTCTGCAACCGAGATTGTGACATGACGACCTACCGTCCGATCACCTGCAAATGGACGTAGTCCGCTTACCGGGGCTCATTGAGCGACCCCGAATAGAATGTGCCCTCGACAAACCTGGGTTGTAGCGAATGCTGACGGCTGACCCGATGTCGATTCTGCGAACGCGTGGACCGGCCGTAAGCCAAACCACAACCTCCTCATAGTGCTACTGCCTAATTTGGGATAGATTCATGTAACATCCTCGATTCCATTGCGTCGCATATCCATACTTGCAACGCAGGTGCAAGGTCTGCTCCAGACAAGCCGATATAGCGCGTTGCTCTCACCACAGCCAATGGGCGAAGGAGTGATCAGATGTGGGACGATGTGTTGAAGCTATGGCAGGAATCGTTATCATAGGCTATTGAGGGTGTCGCACTTGTTTTTTGTAGAATATACAATTATCGAACTTGCTGAGCTACGTATTGGAAGCGGATACTGTCCTGCCCCAGGCACAACCCGCACCCGCCTCGGGGCAGCTTTCCTTATCAGCCTCTCGCCAGTACACTCCTCCACCACCAGGAGTGGTGTAAACAACGTCTGCTTTCCTGACAGCCACATGTCTACTAGGTTGAGGATCAATCTCAGAGTAACACGTCCGCTCGCGAAGCTCCCCACGGAGGCTGTTCACGTCGATCTGAAGCTTGGAAACCTCCCAACACTTTGCATCCAGCCTCTCAGATATCCATCTGATTTGTTGTTGTAAACTGTGCATTGCACTGCTTCTGTCAGCACGTCAGTACATGCACATGAACTTGACTCTCACGCAAGACTTACTGCTTCGAGCGCTTCTTACTCCATGTCTGTCGTCTACGCGTCGCGCTGATCCTTTTGCCGTCAGGCTGTCGCTTAGTCTTGCTGCGTGATCGAATGGGTTTAATGCTTGAAGTAACGCTGCTGTCTGGCGTCTGAGGTTCGAAAGACGATTGGCCAGACTCACAGATCGACGTCGCCGCGCATGTAGATGATTCCGAGTCCCCGAGCTGTGAAACCCGCGGCCACGGCCGGGCGTCGTCAGGTGTCGCCACGGCAGTATGTTTGCCTTCCGGGTGGGGCATCGTGAAGGAGAAGTGCGGTGGAAGATGCGCGTGTTGTCAGAATGGCCGGCGGTGTGTGAAGGCCCTCATATTTGTCGTGCTTGCCCGTTTACGTTGTCACCTGGCACTAATTTTGCCTCCAAGCCCTATGAACCATTGTGATGTATGCAGTAGTGTTGTCTCAGTGTAATCGCGTGTTGAAGTATGGTTTGAGGCTATCGTCTGGGCCAGTATTGAGATACGAGTGATCGTATGTGGTGACGTAGACTAAAGTGGTCCTGCTGCAACATAATGCCCGTCATAGTGAACCTCCAGGGATTGTCGTGACGGTATCATCCCGTCGTGACATGTAGGAGCTTCGGTTCGACAATGTACGCGCGGAACAGTCTTGGAAAGTGCCCCTGCTGAGCTATCATTGTGTGTCAACGTAGTAGACTCTGCGCTCAAGCCGCGATCGATTGTCGATATGCTATCAAGCCATCCAAACCCTATGGTCGGCAGCTGTATGACCCCTTGTGCATCGCAGCTCAACGCACCGCATCAGCCAACAAGCAGCGCACAGACATGCAAACCACGACCCGCGACTCTCATGTCCGTGCTTTCATGATTTTATTCTCCTGTGGTACACTCATCGTGAACCCATCTACTTTACGAACCTTTAACCGGAGATGCCTCAAGAACCCCCTGACGCAGTTGCATCGCAGATAGTCCAGTTACTTTCAACACTGGACGCGAATGCCATCTCAACGCACCAGGTACAGTACACTGTTGAATTGCGATCCGATTGGCATTGACTTCTCAGCAAGGATCTCCGATACGCTGTCTTGAGCCTGATCGAACGAAGTGAAAAGGATTTCCGCGAAGAAGTCGTGACGCGGATAAACGGCAACAAACGACGTCGCAAGAACGCGCATAAACAGACACGAGGAGAAAATGAACTTGCCGGTTATTTCGCGGATCATGGATACTCTGGAGCTGCAAGCAGCGAGAAAATGATCGAACGCCTAGCCAAAGTGCTAGAAGGGCTTCTTTCAAGTCTTCTCGTCTCAGCTGATGACTTCAAGATACGAAACAGCAGGGACGCAGAGCACTCATCAAACGATACCTTCTTCTCGAGGACCACAGGATGCCGACAGGAAAGAGTGATGCAACATTACAAGATGTGTGCACAAAAGACACATCTCACCGAAGGTTGGAGGCGACTCTATTTAATATGGGTGATATACGAGGTCGATCGCTTGATGTCCAGCGGCGAACGCATAGGAACCGACAAGTCAGACGTCGCATATGCCGAGCGCGAGTTCTCCCGGCTATCTGGTGAGAGCGAAAAGGCTATCAGAGGCCTTCGCGATGTCAGCGGTTCTTATGTGACAGCAGCCAATCGAGAAAATGGCCTTGGAATTGTCATGATGCTGGGCTCCCAAAGCAGGGACGTGTGAGTGGGATGCCAGCAGCCTACTCCTTTTTGACAGTGCTGACAAGAAATTGCAGTTGGGAGCGCGGGCGTATTCTCGATAACGAGGCTGTCTCTTGGCTTTGGGGATTTTGCGAAACCAAACACAATCAACTCAAAGTCAGAGCGGAAGCTCTACAACGCGTGGCTTGTGAAACCATCCGCCAGGGTTTCTTGGAGTACGGCATCGATTCCTCTGAGCTTTTTGAAGAAGGTCATGTATTCTCCAGGCATTTCAGAGCGGGCAAAGCCTCCCAAAACTCAGCTGTCGGACTGCGTGCGTTGATCGCTGCCGCGGATCAAGTGCAAGCAAACACTCCTGGAATTGCTGGCGAAACCCTGCAAGGCCACTCGGTGGGGGAGATGCCGTCCCAGCAGCAGCTCCCCGAACCCCCATTGGACACGACGGCTACGAATCAACAGTTTCGCCAACAATCCATGCTACATCAATATCATCCAACTACTGAGATGGGCTGGCCGGGAGGAACAGTCAGGCAAACGGCTCACCCTAGGCATTCTTCAGATCCAAACATCCCAAATCACTCGACAGACGAATTTGCAGTGGCACGCGGGCCAGACTCGGAATTCACACCTAGCCTCACGGCATACGGAGAAACGGTTCCAGAGTCCCAGTTCAACGGCGGAATGCATGGGATGTACCAGGGCATGGTCACTAGTGGATATGGCGCTGGCGCTGACGATGAATGGAATGATATGGTAGCAGATCTGTACATGCGCATTGGATTTGGAGAGGGAGATGGCACAAGTTATACCGGATAGCAGTATCGCATAGGGCAATCGTTATACTCATACTACTGTAAAGGCAACAAAAATCTCTCCTTCTATGATGTCGAACTTTGTGTCTAAACTGAGCGAGCGACCGACCTTGTCCTTCTCATCCTCCCTATCGACAAATAGTGCCAGTAACCAGACGGCCCTTCGGGTATTCTCTGATGGGTTGGCGTTACCGATCTTTGTTTTGTCGTGTATGATCGTCTTAGTCGAGATGAGGATCTCGAACCTGGCCAACTGCCCGCCACCGTGCCGCTTACTGAGTTCCTGCAAGGAAGACTAAGCGACGATGACCTCATTTGGTGCAAGGCAATATCACTTACCTCGTGCGACAGGACAGGGTCTAATATATCTTGATAGTTCTGAGCTTGGTAGGCATCAAATACATGAAGCTTGGTCGCAGAATCCTTTCCGTCCGAGAGTCTTTCCCTCAATTTCACGCCCGCAAGCTCGGCGACTTCGCGAAAGTTACCAGAAGGGGCGGAGACATCTCGTGTAGATGAGAGACCATCAGCCATGGTCGTCGGAGGTCGTAAGCGCTCAGGAAAGTGGTGGCGATATGGTCTGTGTGGTTTTCAAGATCCTGGTGAGCAAGAGGGGTGACGGCTGGCTATGCGCAGCTGAATTGAGGACGAGGGTGGGGGTGCCAAGATACACGTCATCGGCTGTGTTCTCCCCACGTCTCCGACAACGTCAGGACAATGTGTGCTGCTTCAGTTATATATACAGCTGTGGTGCGCGTGTGGTACGGCTGTACAATATGAGGCGAACGTTAAGCCTGGCATGACAAGCTCGGGCTAACGAGATTTTCTTCGAAGTCACCGGGATGATGAGTTTGGGTGACTCGTCCAGCGAGCACACCGACCACGCTGTTCGTGGCACCTTGCCTTCGAGGGCTCGCATGGCCATTCTCTTACAAGACATCCCAGCCGCGCGTTGATGACATTGAGCGGCACGATGACTTTCTCGAAGGTGACAACTGCGCATCTCCAACCATCAGAGGAACGCCCCGGCTCTGCTTGTCCACATCGCCGTAGTGCTAGTGACGCGACGTGCCATAACTCACAAGCAGCAGCCGCTTGCCCCTGCCCAAACCTCTTTTGCCGCCTAGTACGCTTCACGCCGCGAACGCACCAACGGCAAAGAACATTAAGTAGGGCACTATGCGCGAGTAGTCGTAGGGAGAACGTAGCTTCCACCCACAGCCACTTGGATCACTCGGCAATGTGGGCCTCCTCAGCCACAGCCTGACCAAGTGTAGGAGCGATAGACGAGGAGAGTCAGGTTGGAGTGTTGCTGCTTAGGGATGTCTGTTCTAGGCTATCGTTCTTAGTACTCCTGCGACTCGGCGCCTCATTACTCTAATGTCGAGGTGCCTCCCCCTGAACAGCTGACCTGAGACAAGGCTTGGTTCGACTGAGGAATGTGGTAACGTTATGTAACTGTGTGGCGAGGTGAAGGACCACTGCCAGTACTTCACCTACCAGATTCTGCGGGCTCTGAAAGTCATACACTCTACTGGTATACTGCATCGCGACCTGAAGCCTTCTAGTCTGCTGCTCAATCAGGACTGCGATCTGAAGGTGTGCAGCCTCAGCATCGCCCGCTCTGCTGCCGGCATTAAGAGCGATCAAGATCCCGTGACCGAGTATGTCGCCGACCGTTGGTATCGTGCGCTAGAGTTGATGCTCACTTCTGCGAAATACACCGAAGTCATCGACTTGTGGTCGGTCAGCTGCATTTTGGCCGAGATGCTAGGCGGTAAGCCGCTCTTCCCAGGCAAAGATTTTTGGGATCAGCTTACTCAGATCTTCAAGGTACTTGGAACACCAAACGGGGACGATTACAACAACGTCAAGTCTGGGGACGCACGCGCGTACGCAGCCTGCCGTTCAATGCAAAGATCCCTTGGAAGGAGGCCCTCCCAAACGCCTCGGACCTTGCCCCCGGTATGTTGGAGGGGTTACTGGCATTCAATCCCATCAAGCGTATGAGCGTGAAAGACGCACTCAAACACCCGTACCTCAAACCTTACCATGACCATGCAGATGAGCCGATCGCGGCTCCCATTCCCAAGGATCTTTTGGACTTCGATAAGGTAATGGGAAAGTCAAGTAGCGAGGAGTTGAGGAGTAAGCCTTTTCCCCAATACGTCCTACAATGCTGGTCTGACTAATGCATTCACTCCAGAACTAACGTACGAGAAGATCGTATAATGACATTGCTTCGCCATGCCTTCGAGGTACCTAAAAACGTGGGGAGGCGATCACGCTGTTGTAGACTCCCTTCCAATATTCTCTACAACGCTTCAGGGATCTTACTGTGGAGTAACAAAAGGCACTTGATATCAATATCCAAACTTCCATCGACCACAGTGAGCTCACACGCCTCTATTGTTTCGGGATCGTAATAGAGGAGCATGTTGCCCCTTGGGGGATTGCATTAACTCAGCTAGAGTGGTTCAGTGAAAGTCGCTTTCGATATCATTGGGGATACTGACGATAACTTGCTCCATGTTGTCTCTGACTGTTGAGCTTGTAAGTTTGGATAACGTGTTGCTTGTGTGTTAAAGTGTCCACGTATCCGATGAAGTCGTTCACTAACTTCTCTGCGCTGCAACCACCTTCACGGTTGCAATTCTGGCCATGGCCTTCGAGGACCAGAGGATGTGGTAGCTGGAAAGTCTTATGGGGGCACGAACACGACATCCTCAAACTGTTGGGACACCAGTAACTCTCTTCGCCTTCATTCTTCTTCCCTTCGGGCATGTTTAACAGATAGAGATGATACTGTGTCAATTCGCCTCCCTGGCACCTAGATACTTGAACGACGCATTCTATACGTGCTCCGCTGCTATCTCCACTGTGCGGGTGCGCCAGTTACCGGTTTAGTCCCGTGCCAGCAGGTCGTCCAATTACGGTTTGCTGCTGTGTGGTCGGACACACAGCCTGATCGTCCCATGCAGGCTGTTGACGTCAACTTGACGATGGGGGTCGGGTTGCATGGGGATTAGACATCACCCCTCGCACGAGCTGACTATTGACTATGCATTTGCTGGGAAATCAGTAGGGACTAAATGCAGAAAAAGAAGTACACGATGCTAAACAGGCGCACGACACGCGAGGACGTTCACCCATGCCTCTTTAGCCAACGCCAATAGTACGAGTCAGCAGTAATCGCTCCCGCGGTCGCCTAGTACTACCACCGAGCGAAGCCCGCAACCAAGGGCTGCACGAAGAACCCACAACTAAGGGCTGCATGAAGAGCGCTGAACCGACACGGTGCTACAATCGCGCAGGATATGTCCCACCGCCCCGAGCTATCAAAGTAGTCAACGATTTCAATATGTCATCTGTCTCAAAGACACAAAAGTCGCACGGGATCACAATGCATGCTGCTGCAGACCAGATCTCCATTTTTATGCTTTATGTTTTCAGTGACCTTCAACTACATATGGGATGAACACCAAGCTGATACGACCACGACTAGGCGTTAACAATCCTTGATGGCCAACATCGATCCTCCATATGCAGCCGTAGGCTGGGATAAGCAGCTACTCTATCTCCCCTATATCACCGCTTTATGTCGTAAGAAACCGATATTACTTGTAGTAGTGGTTCGACGCAAGGACTTTCCCATCCTTGTCGAGTTCGAATGCAGAGTAATGTTGGGCAGGGTCATTCCTGCGTGGATGTTCTGCCTCTTTAAAAATGGAGTTAGCCACCTGACCGGTCTCTGAAACTTATGCGACTCACTTCATGGCGACTTTGACGGTATCGGGTTTGAGATCGTCTTTGTACTTCTCAGCTACTGTAGCAAACTCGCTCTTCGTACTCTCGGCAAGCATCGTGCGCTCCCACACGTCTGTCTTGGTCACGTATTCGATCGATATCTGCTTGCCCTTCGACGTGGTCATGGTCTTGATGAGTTGGCTGGCCTTGTACATCTTGACTTTATCTGGATCCAAGTGATGTAATGTTTTGATGACAAAGTTGATTGTGGAAGATGAGGTTTGGTTTGCAAGAAAACCTGGAGTGACAGAGTACGGTCTTAAGTACTCGCTGTGATGGGCGAGAGAGATTGCAGAAGGGTTCCATCACACTCGGACCGTCGTTCAAGGGCGACACACTATGCATTAGTGTCAGCGTCAAAGTCAACTGACTGGCTACCAAGAGCCCACTGGTTGTCCTTGTTACGCTATGAGCATATCGGCAACCTTTCCGACTAGCGCTTGCTTCTGGTAGCGATAGAATCATATGTAGGCTACGCTGCTTCGTCTAAAAGCGCTGGGTGTACCTCGTTGGACGATGCCATGACTTATGCGAGCGCCGAGGCACGGGCATCCCAAATGACTATTCGTGATTGGCGGGTATTCCTTGTGGTATGCGAGGTCCCGAATGCGAATATTTGAGACTGCTACCCGCTTCGGACCAAGCCCTGCCTGATCCCAGCCAAGTCAATAGCGTCGGATGTAACGTAGCCAGATAACTCCAACACTAAAATTAACGCTGCCTCCATCATCCTAAAACCTTGACCCGCGTCCTCACAGCTGTGGACCCGGATAAGCTTAACTCCCAAAACATCCTCCTATGCACCCTACCCGCTGATAGCCACTCCGTTATCAGAAAGTCCAGCGTCCAAGACGACTCTCCTCTCCAGCCGCCGTACTTGCTGGGCATACAGCAACATGCTTCCGACGGTGATGAAGCTGCCGTCAATACCTACCGAGCTGATCGGAATCACTGGAAGGTGCTATCGGTCAATGGAGCTTTTACAGGAAAGGCCGCAGATCGGATGTGTGTGGACAGCGATGTGAGGTTACTCCGTTGTCCAGTATTTCCTCGACTAACGAAGCCATAGGTGTAAGAAGAACAAATTCGTACTAAAAGATATCCCAAAGGATATCCTTACCAACTTTGATGAGCGAATTTGTCCTCGTCTCCAGGAACACGCAAGCCCATTGCTCCGTTTGCCGGTTGACAAAATTTCAGATCGGCCTACACTCGTCTACAAGTTCATGACCAACGACTTCCTACAACTTGTCAGACAAAGGCTCTCGATGCAAGACCGCCGGAGGGTCCTTAAGGCCAGTATTGAAGCTATCGCTGACCTACACAGCCGAGATGTCGTCCACTTAGGTATCATACTCCCATCTCTAGCCTGATCTCGAGCTAATATTCAGCAGATATCAAGCCTGACAATATCATGGTCGACTGCAAGCACGGAGACCAGGAGATTGTTCTTGAGGGTGTACAACTCACCGACCTGGAAAACGCCGCGTACTTACCTGACGGCAAGTGCGTCAAAGGGATGCTGGCTGGAAACGAAAACTGGCGTAGTCCGGAGGCGCACTTCAAGGGTAAACTCAGCAAGCCGTCCGACGTGTTCTCATTTGGCCTTGTTGTAAGTGTCGCGAACTCCGCAGCAGAACGTTGGCTAACCTTGATAGTGCCTCTATGCTGTAACAGGCAGAGTCATCTGTGGGCCTGATGAAGATTTCCAGAAGCACGAATCACAAGGCGCACTTCCGGCCATGATACGATTACAACGTCAGATTTCCTACTTTGGTGATCCGGATGGGCTGGAGGGGCTTATGAGGCATGTTGGCGATGAGGAAATCAACGAACGAATCCTCTCAGTGCTATGGGAAGAACGGGTTGAGGAACATATTCCGTACAAGCCGTTCTCTGAATGGCCCGAAGCTGCAGATGATGCGTTTCGAGATCTGATCAAGGGATCAATGAGCCTTGACCCTTCCAAGCGTCTTACTGCAGTTCAGATCTTGAGACTCCCGTGGTTTTCAGCTCAGGTGGATGAATGATCAATGACAAGATTAAATGCTTCGGGGGCAAACTGCATACCGACCAGGCGATATAGGTGCAGATAGCCAGAACTGCCAGTTAGGCTGTCACAGACTGAGAGGTACACATCCAATGAATAGACTTGGAAATAAAACCAGCGAGTTCATCAGACAGACCGGAGGCGACTGACTCACGCAACGGAGTTCCTCAGGTTGCGGTAACATCACTTACGAGCAGTGTGTCTTCAAGCGACTACTGTATGCCGATTTCACGAGGTGAAAGAATGCCACCACATGATACAGTACAACACATCCTTGCGACTGACTGGCGCCCAGGGTCAAGGACACGCTAGCAGGTTTCACCAGACTGGACACGCAGATCGTATGGGTCGTGATTACAATTGGATTGAAGGCCCCCTTCAGCGAAATAGCCGTTCAGCTGTCGAGTCACACATGGAAATGCTTCGAGGTATCTATGGTGAGCCACGATAGTATTGAAATTCGATCAATCAAGGCGATTGACATGATTAATTCGTAAACTAGGTACCTGTAAAACTATTCGTTGCCTTTCCATCATTGATCCCGACCCTCTATGCTCTACTTCCTCCAAGCGCTCTCCTCTCTAACCCAAGCCCTAAAATCCTTCAAACGCGGATACCTCTGCCTCAAATCAGGCACATCGACTCCAAACCCCTTCTGATCAATCCACTTGAACATTGCCCGCAGATCCGCCATCGCAAAGCGAACAGCATGAACACCAGCGGCTACCGCGGCCGCTGTTAGAGCTTTGCCATGTAACTTTTCCTTGACGTGGCCAGCGATCTTCATGAGAACGGCGAAGAGGCCCCAGATTGGAGTGGGTATTTGGGCGAAAAGGGCGGTCGAATTAGACAGATTCGCTTGGATTTCTGTGACGGTTGGCATTACAGCGAGGCGTTTCGCTGATGGGATGGGCTGGCGGCATTGCGGGTTATGGCATGGTTTTCGAAGGGTGGATTGTTGGAGATGGAAGACTTGGAGTTCAGGGCGGAGATAAGGGCGCCGCCTTGTTTGCCAGTGGCGCCTGTGATGACAAGGCGACGTGTCATCGTAGTGTCGGGGTAATTGGTGCGGTGCGTGCTGTGATGGCTGTTGGCTCAGATCCAGACAGTCAAGATGTTCCGATGGTTGATATGGTATTGACACATTGTCTTTGTCTCCGTAGGTGTGGAGAATAATGTTCAGGGAGGGAGACAAATCACTCTTACACTTACCGTGAGAGACGTGATCTCGTACCCATTTGCGAGATGGTCGTCTTCGACAGTATCTGAGCTGATTGACGTTGCGATGGTGATGTCGGTATGTCCGACTACTACAAGAGACAACTATGCTCGGATGAATGCAATGGCTGATTGTTCCGAGGTCGGACGCAGAATCGCGCTGATTTCTATACCCCAATCACGGCGTTAGTGAGTTAGTTAATCAAGTTTGAGATTTTGTCATTGGAAAAATGATCGGTATCCCCTAACTTAGTGATAACTTTAGTGTCCAAAAAATCCAAGAATTTATTACCACAGTATGTCGGTGGTGTTCTGAAGGCTTTTATTGTAATACACGTTCTTCAAGGCGTGCGCGGATGAGTGGATTGCGGTAGTCTTTTGCGGCAATCGCAGCCTCTCATCGGTTCAAATCTTTAGGGTCAGGGTTGGGGTAGTTTTAATCATTCCTGGTTCGCCAGTCGATCCTCTATGCCCGAACGCACACGATAACGGCGAAAAACACATGTCACGAGCGCCTTTCTTGGATTCGTTACGCACTCAGCTCGCTACCGACCGAGGGAAGTACGCAGATTGCTGTCCTCTCAACCTACACGGCGCCCGTGGAGCCTTGCTGAAGGTAAGGTTGTCTTTGCACGGGCACATTTTCGTCGCCAAAGGCGTGGAGGCACATAATCTTCGCTACCTTCGCCACGAAGCACGTATTCATCAGCACTTGCGACCGTTGCGCGGTGTTCACGTGCCGGTGTGTTACGGAGTTATTGGTCTGCGTGTACCTTGCCTGTACGACAACGCCGAGTCAAAACACTTGCTCTTCTTGAGCTGGGCAGGTCGATCTGTACTAGGCATGGAAAAGGCGGACACCATCTCGAAGACTCTCCGGCACTGCTTTGCGCGCCAGAAAGAAAAGGCGGTAGCAGCTCTTGGTACTGTAAGCTATCGGTGCAACACGGCGACCTTGAAGAGAGGAACATGACATACGACGATCGATCGGACTGGTCGGTTGATGGTGATTGACTTTGAGCGGAGCAGTCTACTTGAGCGAAATACGCTGTCTGTATTATCTCCCAACAAGAGGAGAGCAGATGACTTGGGAGTGATGTGTTCGAAGAAGAGATCGTTTCACCGCAAAACCTGCGCGTCGAGTGTGGTGTAACAAAAGCCGCACGAGTATAATGATGTGATGTATACAATGCGTAAGACGAGATGAAGTGGTACTTTTTCTCCCATCAGTCGAATTGTCCCGCCACGCGGGCCCTACCTTACACGGACGCCGAAACAAGCATCGTGATGTTGGCCTGCCGAAGTCCTCGCGCAAATCACACCGCTATGACATGGTGCAACAGGAGACATCGCCGCGCCTTTACTCACGATACATGTATCTAGAGTACGATCAAGACGGAAAATAAGGCTCATGGGCGAACGTCATCATGCCAATTTGGACGCCCATTCCAAATCCAACGTGAGCCTCCAGCGCTGTGCGGGCGGCCGGCGGCGTGGTCGACGCGCCAGGTCTCCAGCAGGAAGAGGAGGTCGAAGGTGCTGGCGTGGAAGCCCGAATGGTTGAGACTCCGAGAAAGGCCGCCGCCTCGGCCGCTCCCTTCTTCGCAGAGGGGGCGAGTGAACTTTTCTTTCCAAGTACGAAAGCGACCTTAAAGATGACCGCGAGGCCGAGAGGGCCGACCTCCTTTCGGATCGCCCTCCACTCCTCCTTGTCCTTGGTCTGGCGAAAGCGGTCTGCGAGGACGGCGGCGGCGGGACTTTCCTCCATCTGTACAACAACCATCACACGTGACACCAAGGTATCCGATGCCTTTCAGATGGCAAACTACGCCTCTTGCAGTGTTTTGTGCTCTCCTGTTTCCCTCAAGTTTTATCACTGGTCACGTACTACAGCCCTCAAGCTTTGCGCTCCATCATTGCAGCCGGCGCGACAACAAACGAACCGGGTGTTGTTTAAAGTCTCTGTCGGTCGAACGAACACAAACGGGCCTTACGGAGTAGAGGCATGATATCGGCATTCATCGCATGTCATGTCGTTGTGCCAAACATCGCAAGCGCATAAGTGTGCATGCAACACACGATCACCAAGCCAGTCAAGAGGACGCGCCGTAGATCTAAGTGAAGCAACATGCAATTCGCGAGCTCACGTTCAACCCGATGGTACCCTGGTAAGACGCTGCACGCCCTCGGGCTGCGTTCCTCATTGTCCGTTTCTTAGTCACCAGATTTGCTAGATATGTAGCTTGTCCCTCATGAAATCCGTGCGGTGCTTGTCGTATTGCACCCGACTGACGAGTTTGTGGGCGCTCGTATGGGTAAATCCCTTGTCCCTTCTTATTCGCGAGCGGCAGTACTGATCCTCCTGAGAGAGCTCTTGTGTATTTTATGCCCATTGTCCCTTCTCTTGCTCATCGTCGTTGGCGGCCGCGTCGGTAGTGGGGTGTTGCCAGATCTTCGTGCGGTCGCTGGCAAGCTTGGCGATGGTACGCGATACCACGTAAGGGACCTAGCCCTATGCATACCACATGAAAGGATCGCTGTCCGTCGAGCGAAGCAGCTGTTCTGGTACTGTATGGCACCAAAAGTGTTGGCATGCGCGTGCCCGTCACCATTGTCAAATGCAATCAAGACATCGAAAAGTTACTGTAGGTCCCGCCGAACAAATTTTCCGACTCCGACTGTCAGGGTAAGGGTCGGGGTGACATCTAATCTAACGTTACATCTTCTGAGATATGAATGGCACATTGTCACAAGCACGCAGCATGAAGCCTGCCGGTCGCTCGCTGTGTTAGATATGTATACTCCATCCGTCCCTCATCTCTAAACTTGAGATACACGTATCAACAATTCATCTCTTCGTGCGCCCTTCTAAGCGCTCGCTTTCACAGCCCTCTGTCACGTCTGCTTTGTTGTTGGCCTGTTAGCAGTGCCACACCCCTCTCGACATGCATCATTCACAGCAATCCTCGGCGACCATCTTCTCCTCGCCCATCATTGATTACTATCCTCTGGATGGGTTTCGGCTATTGCTCTTATTGCGGCTCATCCACTCCGGTCATAACTGTTGTGGCTGCCGGACGGAGAGCGCACACCTTCACGTGGTGTCCGGTGTGAGTAGCTGCTACGCAGTGAAACCAAGTGCGCTACAGAAGAGCGATGAGCCCATATGGCAGTCTTGCAAAAAGTCATCACTTGATGACTCCTATCCATCGACAACGCCTGACATGGTCGACGTGGCTGCCCACCTCGCCGTGCTGCCGTCGGTAAATCCCTGCACGATATGACAAAGCCTGCGCGCACCGCGCGCCAGCAGGCAACACGCCCTGACCGCCGCCGACGCAGCCGCCAACACCGACAACGCCGAATCGACATGATGAAAGAGCAAGAGTTGGAGCCAACACGCACAAAGTGCAGTGGAGTGCGATGAGCCCGCAAGCTCGCGCAGAAGACCAATACACCAGCTCATGACATGCCATGAGTCACATCAAACAAAACACCCAGCACAAGCGCCTGATGGGTTCGACCAGCCGGAAACGATACGACATGCACAGCAAACGCTATGTGTCAGCAGGAAGTGAAAAGAGCCTCTTGTACCTCGCACGCGAGATGGAAAGAGGCGGACAACAAGAAACTCAGGCCGGATAGGTACCCCAGCTTCGGCGAGCACTTCACAGGATGCAAGCAGCATGGATAAGACAGCGTACACCACCAACACGGGAGATGTCGAGCCTGTGGTACGTGGAGAATAGAGGAGCGAGGCAGAGAGGGGAGATGAGGGTCAGCAGTTGCGACCACTAAGATAAGCAAGTAGGAGGGCACTGAGCCTAAAAACCGTGGCGCCTTAATAAAGGCGGGATGGCGAACAGGATTGTATGGTAAAGGACCAACGCGAGAGTACAGATAGAAGACCAAGAAATGCCTGGGGCTTAGTCCAGGCCTGTCATAAGCTACTGTATACAGCTTGAATACAGTACGATTAAAATAAAAAATTAAAATAAAAAATCTATTGTGGCTGCTGTGTAGGGCGTCTTCATTTACAGCATGTACAGCTATCCTAAGCGGACACCATGTGGAGGTATACGCCTCTGAGTCTTGGAAGGTCTGACTTCGGAGTGCAAGACGAGAGAAACCATTGGCGTCAGTTAGCGTTGGAATGTGCATGTGCTGTCTTCTCGATTCTGTCAATTCTC
>Ga0265798_10003659_pt1 | contig 21663 bp, 20 predicted proteins | sample P3T30metagenome_FD_192430 | JGI IMG/M metagenome (GOLD analysis project Ga0265798, IMG submission 192430) | Plant litter microbial communities from East Loma Ridge, Irvine, California - P3 T30 | ecosystem: Environmental > Terrestrial > Plant litter > Unclassified | place: USA: California... | reverse complement strand
ACGAATACTGGCGTAGGAGGTTCTCTGAACCGGATTTTCATTCTTAATAACAACGTTGCGTTTGCAGCCGGAACCAATGTTTATAAAATGACAACGGGAAGTCTGGCAGCACAGGAAGTATCCGGTGAAAAGCAGGAACGGAAATTAAAAGTGGAAGTAGTGCCGAATCCTGTGAAGGATAAACTGAACCTGACTGTTCATTATGTACACTCTGATCACATTATTGTCGGTTTATATGAGGCTTCAGGGAAATTTATAAAAAATATCCTTAAAGACGATGTGAATGATAAAGGCCTGAAAAAATATACGCTGGAATTTAATTATCCCACAGGAAGTTACCTGCTTGATATCCATTCCAATTTAGGAAGGCAGTCAGTCAAGGTTATTAAAAATGAATAAGCAAAAAGCGCAGAAATTTCTGCGCTTTTTTTAGTTTTAAATTCTTTCATTCTTGATTTCCTCAACAATTTCAGGATTCAATAGGGTAGAGATGTCCCCGAAATTACTGAAGTCTCCTTCCGCAATTTTTCTCAGGATCCTACGCATGATTTTCCCGGAACGGGTTTTCGGAAGCCCGGAAACGAACTGGATTTTATCCAGCTTTGCAATCGGCCCGATCTGGTCTGAAATTAATTGATTGATTTCTTTTACCAGGTTTTCCTGCTTTCTGTCGGCACCCGAATCTTTTAAGATCACAAATCCGTACAGCGCATTCCCCTTAATGTCATGAGGATAACCTACAATGGCTGATTCTGCTACGGCAGGGTGTTCGTTGATGCTGTCTTCAATAGGAGCGGTTCCCAGATTGTGCCCGGAAACTATCACCACGTCATCCACACGGCCTGTGATCCTATAATATCCTACTTCATCCCTCAATGCACCGTCACCTGTGAAATATTTCCCCGGGAAAGCAGTGAAGTACGTTTCTTTATACCGTTGATGGTCGCCCCAGATGGTTCTTGCAATTCCCGGCCACGGAAAGCGGATACACAGGTTTCCTGTTACCTGGTTTCCTGAAATTTCATTGCGTTTGTCATCCATCAGCACAGGCTGGATTCCCGGTAGAGGCAGGGTAGCATACGTTGGTTTTGTCGGGGTCACAAACGGAAGCGGCGAAATCATGATCCCTCCTGTTTCAGTCTGCCACCAGGTATCGACAACCGGACATTTTTTCTTCCCGACATGGTCATTAAACCAGTGCCATGCTTCATCATTAATCGGTTCACCCACCGAGCCGATCACTTTTAATGAGCTTAAATCATGCTTATCAACCCATTCCGTGCTCTCTTTGGCTAGTGAACGAATGGCTGTAGGAGCAGTATAGAATTGGGTAATTTTATGTTTTTCAATCACTTCCCAGAACCGATCCGGCTCAGGATAAGTGGGAATGCCTTCAAAAATTACGGTGGTTGCCCCGTTTAAAAGCGGCCCGTATAAAATATAGGAATGGCCTGTAATCCAGCCGATGTCTGCAGTACACCAGTAAATATCATTTTCTTTATAATTGAATACATTTTTGAACGTGTAGGCCGTGTAGACCATATAACCTGCGGATGTATGAAGCATTCCTTTCGGTTTTCCCGTAGAACCTGATGTATAAAGAATAAATAAAGGATCTTCCGCATCCATGATAACGGTTACAAAATCCGGAGATGCCTGTTCATACAGATCAGCCATCCAGTGATCTCGCCCTTCCTTCATTTTAATTTCGTTGTGGGTTCTTTTTACAACCAGGACATTTTCAACAGTCGGGGTTTTTTCCAAAGCTTCGTCAACAATGCTTTTCAGGTCCAGAACCTTGCTTCCCCTGTAGCTCCCGTCTGAGGTGATCACCATTTTAGCTCCGCAGTCATTAACTCTGGATGCTACGGCAGCGGCAGAAAATCCGGCAAAAATTACGGAATGTACAGCACCTAATTTGGCACAGGCCAGCATGGTTACGGCCAGTTCAGGGATCATCGGTAAATAGATGCAGACCCGGTCGCCTTTTTCAATACCCATTTCGCGCAGGACATTGGCGGTTTTGTTGACGCGGGTATATAATTCGTTATAAGAAATATGCTGTGCCTGTTCTTTCGGGTCATTAGGTTCCCAGATGATGGCTGCTTTTTCTCCTCTCACGGAAAGATGCCTGTCCAGACAGTTTTTGGTAATATTTAATTTGGCATTTTTAAACCAGGTGATTTTAGCTTCATTCATGTCGTATTTTACGACCTTGCTCCACCGCTGATACCAGACAAAATTCTGATCGGCTATCTTGTCCCAGAATTTTTTAGGGTTTTTAATAGACTTTTTATATTCTTCAAAGTAGTGCGGTAAATCTTCTATCAGGTAGTTTCTCATATCCCTTTCTTTTTTGAATTTGAATTTTTATTATTTAAATGTATGTTTAATTTCTCGTTTAAGCCCTGTAATCATTGATTTTCTGCTGGATTTCTTCAATGATTTTCTCATCGTCAATGGTCGACGGAATCTGAAATTCTTTCCCGTCAATAATTGTCCGGATGAGTTTTCTTAAAATTTTTCCGGAACGGGTCTTCGGAAGCCTTTTGACGACCATCACGCTTTTCAGGAAAGCAACAGCACCTATTTTTTCCCTGACTTTCAAAATGATTTCTTTTTCCACATTCTGTTCTGAAATGTCAGAACCATTCTTTAAAACAACCGCTGCAAAAGGAACCTGTCCGCGAAGCTCATCATCAACTCCTACAACGGCACACTCGGCAACATCAGGGTGTGAGGAAACAATTTCCTCCATTTCAGAAGTGGAAAGACGGTGTCCGGCAACGTTGATCACATCATCCACCCGTCCTGTAATAAAAATATAGCCGTCTTCATCTTTTATGGCTCCGTCGCCTGAAAAATAATAGCCTTTGTATTGTGATAAATAGCTTTTTTCAAAACGTACGTAATCATTCCAGATTCCCAGCATGGCACCGGGCGGAAGCGGAAGCCTGATGACCAGATAACCTTCTTTATGTGCATCCAGTTCGTATCCGTTTTCATCAAAAATTTTAATGTCGTATCCCGGAATGGGTTTTCCGGCTGAGGCTCTTTTAATTTTATAATCTTCATCGAAAGTCATCAGACCTAACATCGGCGAGCCAGATTCTGTCTGCCACCAATGATCGATTGCGGGAACTCCGATATGTTTTTCAAACCAGTCTAAGGTCGCGACATCGCATCTTTCACCTGCCAGAAACTGTTTTTTGAAGTTCGACAGATCATATTTCTTTACCAGTTCACCGTTAGGGTCTTCTTTTTTAATCGCGCGGATTGCCGTGGGAGCCGTAAACATTGCTGCCACTTTATATTCAGAAATAATTCTCCAGAAAGTTCCTGCATCGGGCGTCATAATGGGTTTTCCTTCGAAGATAATGGTGGTGTTTCTGTTAATCAGCGGACCGTAAACACTGTAGCTGTGGCCCACTGCCCAGCCAAAATCGGAAGCTGCCCAAAACGTTTCGCCGGGTTCGATTCCGTAAATGTATTTCATGGAAAATTTCAGAGCGGTGGCATAACCTCCGGTATCTCTTGTGATTCCTTTCGGCTTGCCTGTGGTTCCCGAAGTGTAGAGCAGGTACAGCGGATGATTGGATTCTACCGGAACACAGTCTGCAGGTTCTGATTTACCGACCAATTCTTCATAATCAATAATTCCTTCAAACATTTCGTTCTGATTATCAACTAATTTTCTGTTGAATACAATGATGTTATCCACCTTATCCTGTGCCAGTTCAATCGCTTTTTCCACCAAAGGCAAATACGGGATTCTTTTCGCAATCTCTATTCCTGCAGTGGCGGTAATCAAAGCTTTTGGTTTACAGTCGTCAATCCTTACGACCAATTCATGCGGTGCAAAGCCTCCGAAAACAACATTGTGGATAACACCGATTCTAGCGCAGGCTAACATCGCAAAAAGGGTCTGCGGAATCATCGGCATATAAATAACAGCAGTGTCGCCTTTTTTTAAACCCAGGGAAACCAGGCCGCCGGCTAATTTTGAAACTTCTTCTTTAGTCTGGTTAAACGTGTACTTTTTCTTCTGACCGGTAACCGGAGAATCATAAATTATCGCCGTTTCTTCACCAAAGCCGTCTTCAATATGCCTGTCTATGCAGAGATACGACATGTTCAGCTTTCCATCTGCAAACCATTGGGTATACTTGTTTTCATCTTTTGATATAATCGTTTCAGGAAATTTAAACCATGAAATTTCCTTCGCCTGTTCTTTCCAGAACTGCACTTTGTTTTCTATGCTCTGTTTAAAAAAATCGTCTGCCTTCATATTAATTCTTGTGTTTCTGTCATTGCGGAGAATAAAGCTGCTGCATGATCTCAATAATCTCAGTTTCTTACATCATTTTAGTGGTGAAAAACTTGAAATGCGACTTATTCAATTTCTGAATGCTTTCTGTGATTTGTATGTTAATATGATCATTAGCCATAAATTATAAGTCTCTGATCTCTTCTCTATTATCTGAAATCTATTCAAACATTTCCTCAATCTGCTGGATCAGTTTTTTTATTGAATACGGTTTCGTTACATAGGCATCGGCTCCCATTTCAAGGCCTTTCTCTATATCTCTGGGATTGTTTTTGGCACTCAGGAAAAGGACTTTCGTGCTGTTCAGGGCCTCATTTTTTTTGATTTCTTCCAGCGTGCTGTAGCCATCGAGGTTCGGCATCATGATATCCAGTAAAATGACATCAGGAACCAGTGTTTTCAGGAATTCCAGGACTTCTGTTCCGTCCCTGGCGATAAAAACTTCGTAACCTATTTTCCGGAAACTGTATTCCAGGGACATTAATATTTTGTGTTCGTCATCAGCAATCAATATCTTTTTCATTTTTTTCTTTGTTTTGATTGGAGAACCCGAAGGGTTCAATTTTAATAGCCGCAGGTGAAACCTGTGTAATTATGATTTGCATCAAGCCAACCCGTAGGGTTGAATTTCAATTATTTTGTTTAAATTCGATTATATGCTCAGCCAATAGCTTTTTAAATTCATCTTCAAAACTTTCATGTTTGTGATGTTCTTTTTGATTTTTTATATAATTTATAATGGTCTCCTTTTCTTTTACCGAACTTGTAAATGCACCATAACCTTCCTGCCAACCATCAAATTCAGGAAATAATCCTGATTCTTTCATCCATAAATTCGTTGCAACTTTTATATCTTTTATTATATTGCTAAGACTCACGCTGGGATGAAGGTCACAAAAAATATGGATGTGATCCGGCATTCCATTAATCCTGTATAATTTACAATTTTTATTTTTTAGAATACCCCAGATGTATCTGTAAAGTTCTGATTCATTCTTTTCATTAATTACCGGGCTTCTTTGCTTTGTTCCAAAAACAATGTGGTAAAATATTTGTCTGTAGGTTCCCATTTGTGTTTGTTTTTAATATTGAACCCTTCCGGGTTCTTATTTGCTGCTTCCAATTTCCATGGGTTTCACCCAGGGCTATTAAAATTGAACCCTTCGGGTTCTGTGTTGTCATCAACAATGTTTTTCATCGGTAAGGTAATGGTAAACGTCACACCCAGCCCGCTGTTTTCCGCTTTTATATTTCCACCGTGGGCTTCGGTAATCTTTTTTGAAATAGCCAATCCGAGGCCGCTTCCGGTGGGTTTGCGGATATTCTGGTTTTTAGACTGGTAAAATTTATCAAAAATAAGTTCCAGGTCTTCGTCAGGAATGTTCTTTCCGGTATTGAATATTTTTATAATAAGATTATCGTTTTTCTGTGAAAACTTAGTCTGGATAATTCCCTGCTCATCCGTAAATTTCAGGGCATTTCCTAAAATATTCTGAAACAGCTGGATAAACCTGGCCTCGTCATATTTAAACAGGTAATCATTCAGCAAATCCACTTCGCTGACATGAATAAATTTCTGCTGGATCAGGTGAAAAATAGGGTTCAGGGCCTTTTTATAGGTTTCAATAATTTTAAAGCAATTTCTCCATGCTGAAGCTTGTCCAGATACAGAATATCGTTGATGATTTCACTCAGGCGGTCAGATTCCGTGATGATGTTGTTTAAAAATTCTTTTTTGATATCTGACGGAATATCATCATCGTCAGCTAAGATTTCCCCGGCTGAACGGATGGCGGTAATCGGAGTTCTCAGTTCATGAGCCACAGAATCCAGGAAATCGTCTTTCTGACGGTCTTTAACAATCAGGTTTTCATTGGCTGTACTGAGATCACTGGAAAGCTGCTTCAGCTCTTCGGATTTCTCGGTGAGCTTTTTATTTAAGGTGATATTCTCTTTGGATTCTTCCAGGATATCCAGGACTTCCTTTAATGAAATTTTATCCTCTTTGGTAACGCCTTCAATCAGGATTTTAGCAGAAGCCGTCCCGATTCTTCCGGCCAGAAGGTTCTCGGAAAATTTGATAAATCTGGAATCTGCCGTTTCCGTCTGCGAATCGATATTGTATTTGATATTGAAGATCCGCATTGCCTGTTCGGTTTTCTTTTTGCCTAAAAAACGTTCCAGGATGTTCTGTATATCAGAAACATACGCCGTTCCTCTCCAGATGAATGCGTTTTCGTGATTCTGTATGTATTTATCGATGTCAACATATAATTCAGCAAAATTTCTCTCCCGGTAATTTCCTTTCATGCTGACGGAAAGTATCGTAAACAAAGCAGTATTTACTAAAACCGACCAGAAGAAAATTTCCGGAATCCGGGTTAAAAAAGAAATATCAAAAAACTGGAACGCGTTGTAGAGATCCCTTAAAATTCCTTTCAGTTCAGAGTTATAGGAAAAATAGTACTGCGGAATAATCAATCCGAAATAGCAGATAATCAACCCTGCCAACAGGCCGGCCACCGCGCCTTTGTAGCTTCCTCTTCTCCAGAATATCGCTCCGAAAAAGGCAGGTGCCAGCTGCGCAATGATAACAAACGAAATCAATCCGACGGAGTCTAAAGAAGTTTTTAAAATGAAGTATTTATAAAAAGCAAAAGCCACGATAATCAATCCGAAAATCGAAAATTTACGGATGTTGGTAATGTTTCTGGTATTCTGGGTTTCGTTTTCAGCTTTAAATTTCCCCAGTAATCCGTAAGGGATAATCAGGTTGTTGGAAAGCATAATCGACAAGGTGATGGCCGAAATAATAATCATTGAAATGCTGGAACTCAGGCCTCCCAAAAATACAAAAACCGTAATCAGGGTATTGTCAAAATGCTGCGGAATCAGGATAGAGTAGAACTCGGGGTTTACGTTCTGCCCGTTAAAAATCAACCTTCCGCCCCAGGCAATCGGGAAGATAAAAACGGTGAATATCAGAAGATACAAAGGGAAAAACCAGATTGCTGTTTTAATGTGCTTTTCCTGTCTGTTCTCTACAATTGCAGTATGGAACTGTCTCGGAAGAATACAGATGGCCGTTCCCGAAATCATGCAGAGAACCATCCAGTTCATGGCACCTTCAATTCCGTTAAATGTATTTTTAGCTTTAAAATCCGGAAACTGACTTGCCTTCTGATACAGGTCTGAAAATCCGTCAAAAGCATAATAAATGACAAACAATCCAAGAATAATAATAAAGAATAATTTAAGGAAACTCTCTAGGGCAATAGCGGAAATGATTCCCAAGCGTTTTTCGGAGGCATCAACATATCTTGTGCCGTAATATGATGAAAATACAGCAATGAGGACGACCACAAAAGTCCCGCTGTCTGTCAGGATATTCGGTGATATTTTGGTTTCTGTCACCAGGTGAAATGTTTCTGAAATGGCTTTGATCTGCAATCCGATGTAAGGGATAATCGCAAAAAAACAAACCAGGGTAATGATGGCACTGAAGCTCCTGCTGTTCCCGTACCGCAATGAAATAAAATCTGCCAGACTGCTTATTTTATTCACTCTTGAGATGCGGACAATCCTTGTATTGATGTAAATCCAGGCCGGAACCACCACAATTGGTCCGATGTAAACGGGTAAATAATTGAGTCCGCTGGTCGCTGCCACGCCGATACTTCCGTAATACGTCCATGCGGTGCAGTACACGGCAAGAGACAATGCGTATATGTATGGGTTATTGATCCAGATCTTACTCTTTTTCTTCTCTGCCAGATGGGCAACTAAGAACAAAAGTGCGAGGTAAATAAGGACAACGATAAATAATGCGAAACTACTCATCATATTTTTTTACGATTACAAAAGAAATAATGATGGAAAGCATCCAGACGGCGAACACGTAAACCAAAAGCATCGGGTAGCCGAAAACCTCCTTTTCACTGTTGAAAAGCAGTGAAATGGGAATGCTGAAAGCAATAAATAAGCCTATGCTCAGGATAATCAGTTTTTGCTCGTGTCTTTTTTTCATTATCGATTATTAATAAAAGATAATTGATGAACAAAATCATTCATCAATTATCATCTATCATTTATAATTTATTTCTCGTCAGAGTATTCTCCTATTAAAGAATAATATCCGAAGATGGCCAGCCCGCCGGTAACAATCGGCACCAGTACGAAAAGTATGATGATACCAAATACCAGATCTTCCTGTTTGCCGGAGGTGATTTTAGGAATGCCCATCACCGTGATGCCGAAGTAGGCAACGGTTAAGGCAGCTAAAATCCATACAATGCCTAATATCTTTTTTAATCCGTTCATTTTAGTAGATTTAAAATTAATAAATTTTTAAGTGATTATCCCTATTAATCATGGATATTGTTGTTCTTGTTTTTAAGATAAATCAGTCCGATGACTAAGCAGACGGCAGCAACCCCAATCGGATACCAGAGCCCTTCAAGATACCATGTCACATGCCCCGCATCTTTTCCGGAAGTAACAAGATAAGTGGCAACGGCAGGAAGCAGTCCTCCGAAAATCCCGTTACCGATGTGATACGGCAAAGACATGGATGTGTAGCGGATTCTCACCGGGAACATTTCTACTAAAAATGCGGCAATCGGGCCGTAAACCATCGTCACAAAAATCACCTGAATAAATACCAGGAATACCAGGTACCATCTTGTTTCATTGTTCAGGGTGATTGCTGTGGAAACTTTCGGTTCTTCAGCTTTTCCGTCTTTCATTACGGGACCTGCAGCAGACCAGTGAACAATACTGTCTTTTTTAATTAAAGTTCCGTCTGTAAAAGCGGTTTCTTTATGAAAGGTAACCATGCTGTCCGTTGCAATCGTTTTATGAAGGGTAGCCATCCTTGTTTCTTTGACACCTTCACTCGCAACGGTTTTTGCCTCAATGTTCACGCTTTTGTACATGGCATCGTAGATCGGGCGGTAGGCTAAAATAGCAACCAGCATCCCGGTCATCATAATCGCTTTCCTGCCGATTTTATCCGAAAGCCAGCCGAAAAACACAAAGAAAGGCGTTCCCATCAGTAATGCTGTTGCCATCAGGTAATCTACCTGCATGGAATTGATGTTCATTACTTTCTGAAGGAAGCTCATGGCGTAGAACTGCCCGGTATACCAGATTACACCCTGTCCCATTGCAGCACCGAATAATGCCAGTAAGACAAATTTGAAGTTGAATTTATTTCCGAAACTTTCTTTTAAAGGATTTTTTGACGTTTTCCCTTCACTTTTAGCCTTGGCAAAAAGGGGAGACTCCTTCATGTTTTTTCTGATGAAATAAGAAACGCCTACCATCAGAATTGAAATCCAGAACGGAACCCTCCATCCCCACGAGTCAAATTCTTCAGCCGAAAGTGTATTTTTAGTAATTAGAATTACAATTAATGAAATGAAAAGTCCTGCGGTAGCGGTAGTCTGGATCCATGAAGTCCAGTAACCTCTTCTGTGCGGCTGTGAGTATTCCGCAACATAGGTTGCCGCTCCGCCGTATTCCCCGCCTAAAGCCAGTCCCTGTAAAAGCCTCAGGATTAAAACCAGAACCGGTGCCATGAATCCGATGGTTTCATAGCCGGGAATACACCCGATCAGGAATGTAGAAAATCCCATAATCAGTAGAGTAACGAGGAAAGTGTATTTCCTGCCGATAATATCCCCGAGCCTTCCAAAAAATAAAGCTCCGAAAGGTCTTACTACAAATCCGGCTGCAAAAGTTGCCAGGGTAGACAAAAATGCTGCGGTAGGATTGTCTGCCGGGAAGAATTTGGTCGCCAGAACGACCGCTAAACTTCCGAAAATATAGAAATCATACCATTCTATCAGAGTTCCGAGGGACGAAGCCGTGATGACGCTCCAGATGGTGCGGTTCTTTTGCTTTTCCGTCATATTCTCGTAAACATCGTGGTGTTGTTCGCTCATATCACTAAATTTTTTTGTTGATTGTTTAAATTATATGGAAGATGTTTTTATAAATATATCTGAAGCTGTACAATAAATTCCCCTTTAGATTTCGGGTTTTCTGTCGGACTTGTGTAAACCGGCCTTGTAGAATATTGCGTGGTAATTTTTGCATGGTGCCCGTCTAAAAACCAGTTGGCTCCCACATCAAACTGCGAAGAAGGCTTGTCAAACGCTTCAAAATCTTTATAGGTGTAAGCCGCAAAAGGCTGGATCCTGATTTTCGGTTTCTCTGCCTGGCTCGGTAATAGCAAACCTGCCTGCGCATAGACTACATTTCCGGTTCCAATCATCGGCTGTAAATTTCCGGGGCCTGCCAAAGCTCTTTGTCCCACAAAATTCGGATCGCTGGCAGCAATGTTCATGGTTCCTAAATTCCTGACGTAATTCGGGCCGAAATTATAGTTGTAAAATCCTGCATAAGCAGAAACGGCCATTTTGTTTTTGGCTCCACCCAGAGGAATATCGGCAAAAGCATCTACCGAAAGTAAAGTGATGTCATGCTTTTCTATATTTGAATTGACTGAAGTTCTGGTTCCTTCCGCCTGGTGGTAAAAACCGGCACCGATGTTGAACACTTTTTTAGTTCCCAGATAAGAACCGACTTTAAACGGAAGAAGATTGGATTCCGTATCTAAGAACTGATATTCAAAATAACCGGCTTTGGACCAGTTGGGGTTTCCGTTATTATCAACCGCGACTTCGTTTCCGGGAACCAAGGTGTTTGCAGGTGTTAAATCGGTTGCGAACGGCTTGTTTAAACTCATCCGGTACTCAAATTTTCCGTATTTCCCTTTAGCAAAAACACCCATCTGTCTGGCAAACTGATCTGAATTGTCAATCAGAGGCCAGCTGAAAACAGGGGAATCCAGGGTTAAAAAGTTGAGTGTTGAAGCCATCGTCATCCGGGAAAGCCCCATGTAATAATGAAGGCCGCCTCCTAAAGTAAGGCTGAATTTTCCGGCTTCTCCGGGCATTACAACCGCATACTCATTCCATGCATCATGAAAGAAAAGCTGTGGTTTTTTACCGTTTCCGTAACCTCCTGTTCCGGTTGTTCCGGTAGCGCCGCCGTTAATGAACGTCTGGTTATTGATCCCGATATGGGTAAGGATCATATAACGTTTTGTAATCTGGGCATAGGCTAAAATACGCGCCCTCCGGTTTCCCAGGTTCCAGGTGTTTTCGGTTGGTTCGCCGCCCACCATACTTCCGGGGTTCATTTCTGTATTCCGGATCCAGAACTGGTCCCATAATATAAATCTTACATACTTATCTCCTTCAGTATTTAAATTTATTTTCAAACCGTTTCCATAATCAGGGGAACCCTGGCCGTATACAGAACTGCTGATTAAAGCTAATCCAATAAAACTTAATATTTTCCTCATAAATTATTAATTTTTTGGCTGTTATTTTATGAAAGCCAAATTGTAATTAATAATTTAGTTGTGAAAATTTAATATATATTATAGGTAAGGATATAGTTAATAGTTTTGAGTTATAAATTAGGAGTTGAAAAAAAGCTTCTTTTTTAATTATTATTTTGATCAAGTTGATAATTAAATATTTGATTAATAGTTATATAAATCAATAAAAATTTCACGTTCTAGAAACTCAAAACTCATAATTAATAACTCATAACTTCTAAAACCTATTTTTTAAACCTTTCCCATTTAATCAGCATATACTTATCGGCAAACTGGGTAATAATCAAACCGGAATCTTTGATGTTTTCTTCTTTTGAAATATAGTCAATCAGCTCATTTTGCTTTAGGATTTTATAAACAGGATGAAAATCAGAATGCGGCGGTCTTGTGATATTGTATTTTTTGATCCATGAGCTTACCGTTACATGGGATACACCGATAATCCTTTCTATTTCACGGAAACTGAGGCCTTCAAGGTATAATTGCAGTGCTTTGGTTACATAATAATCATCTATTTTTTTACCCAGTTTTTTAACCGTAAAATAATAGCTGCATTCTTTACAATGGAATCTTTGCTTCTCATTGATGATTCCACTTTTAACCACTTTATCGCTTTTACATTTCGGGCATATATTTTCCATATATAGTATTTTAGCAAATATATAATAATTTAGCAATATTTACTTTTTACGGTAAAATTCATGCTTATAATACAATGAAAAATGAATATATTTTGGGAAACGGATATGGAAAAAGGGCAGGACTGAATAATAAATTTGATTTGAGAAAAGTCTTTATCAATCCATCAGGAAAGTGCCGGAAATTCCCATAGCAATAGTGGAATCATTCTAATTTAAAAGGTGCGCTGATTGACCTCCGGTAAACCTGCAGATCATATAGCCCGATTATAGCGGACTCTTAAATTTATGCCAGGTCAATTTTAAACTTGGTGGATTTTTTTACTTCATTAAGCACAATAGAGCTGTGATACTGACCGATATTCGGAATGTTGGAAATTACATTCACGGTGAAGTCATTATAAGAATTAACATCTTTCGCAATGATTTTCAGCATATAGTCATATTCGCCGGAAAGGCTGATAATCTCCTGTACTTCATCATATTTTCCGATATTCTTCTCAAAGCTTTCGAGCACTTTCTGGGACTGTTCTTTAAGACGGACATTGCAGTAGACCACAATATTCAACCCTAATTTTTCACGGTTCAGAAGACCGACGTATTTCTCTATGATCCCGTTTTTCTCCAGCTGTTTGATCCTTTCATAGGTAGGGGTAAAAGTAAGACCGATTCTTTCTGAAATTTCTTTTACGGACAGCGTAGAATTTTCCTGAACGATGCTGAGAATCATTTTGTCTTTTAAATCCATATAATTATGATTGAATGGCCACAAAAATAATATATAAAAATTAAATTATGGTATTATTGTGGTATTTTAACTAAGTCAGATTTTCTTTTGCAGATTTATAAAATTGTTATATCTTTGCACCTAATGAATAACACAGTATTTATATCATTAGAATTACCGGGCGTAGACGCCCTTTACGATATTTATTTATTTTAAGCGAAGATATTTTCTTCGCTTTTTTTTTGTAAAAAATTTGAGTTATTATGTTTACGATTACAGAACTGAGCACCGAGAGAATCAACAGGATACTGACAGAAGCCATGGCTTTTGCCAAGGGTAAAACGGCTAAAATTGAAGGGGAAGTTTTTTGTTCAAACCTTTTTTTTGAAGACAGCACCAGAACAAAGACCAGCTTTGATATTGCTGAAAGGAAACTGGGCCTTCAGGTAGTCCCTTTCGATGCCTCAAACAGTTCTGTGAACAAAGGCGAAAGCCTGTACGATACGGTAAAGACCATTGAGAGCGTGGGCGTAAATCTGGTCGTGATCAGGGATAAAAAAGACCGGTATTTTGACGATCTTAAAAACATCAGCATTCCGGTGATCAACGGAGGAGACGGAACAGGAAATCATCCGTCACAATGTATGCTGGACCTGATGACGATTTACCAGGAATTCGGGAAGTTTGAAGGGTTGAAAGTAGGGATTGTGGGTGATGTAAAACACAGCCGTGTTGCCAATTCAAATGCAGAAGCGCTGAGAAGATTAGGCGCAAAAGTATATTTTTCAGGTCCTGAACAGTGGTTTGATGAGGGTGCCCTTATTAACGGAACCTACTTAGCGGTGGAACAGCTGATTGCTGAAGTGGATGTCCTGATGCTGTTAAGAATCCAGCATGAACGCCATGATGCCAAAATGAGCTTTTCCGCATCGGAATACCATAGAAAATACGGACTGACCAAAATCAGGGAAAAAGCAATGAAAGAAGGAGCAATTATTATGCATCCGGCACCCATTAACCGGGGCGTGGAAATTGATACCGACCTGGTAGAATGTGAGCGTTCAAGAATCTTCAGGCAGATGGAAAACGGGGTGTATGCAAGGATGGCTATCCTGAAAGAAGCATTGGAAAAAGAAGGGCATACTTTTAAAGAATTGTAAAAAGTATAATGTACAAAGTAAAAAGTACACCACTACAACTTACATTATACATTTTACAAAAGAAATTATAAATAGAAAGAATAAGAAATAAAATAACAGAATGCAGAAGTCTAACTTCTAATTTCTAAAATCTAATATCTAATTTAAAAAATGAAGAAAAAGTTAATACTGGAGTCCGGTGAAGTATTTCATGGAGAAGGTTTCGGGGCAGCCTTGGAAACTGCAGGAGAGGTGGTTTTCAATACCGGAATGACAGGGTATCAGGAACTGATCTCGGATCCGTCTTACTGCGGTCAGATAGTCTGCATGACATATCCGCTTATCGGAAACTATGGGATTAATAGAGATGATTATGAAAGTATTGAGCCGGCAATCAAAGGTCTTATCGTAAAAGAGCTTTGTGACCTGCCATCCAATTTCCGTACTCAGATTACTTTAGACGAATTATTTAAAAAGAAAAACCTGTCAGGGATTTCAGGAATCGATACCCGGAGACTGACCCGGATTCTCCGTAACCATGGCGTGGTAAAAGGAAAAATTGTAAATGCTGATGCTGACGAAATTACGGTGGTTTCAGAATTGAAATCAACCACTTTCCCTACCAACCAGGTAGAGCAGGTTTCCACCAAAACGCCTTACGCCAATCCGGGCAGAGGCCTGAAAGTGGTATTGGTAGATTTCGGTTCCAAATTAGGAATTATCAGGGAGCTGTCTCAGCGCAACTGTGATATCACCGTTGTTTCCCAGGATGTAACTGCGGAAGATATTTTATTAATGGATCCTGACGGCGTGATGTTGTCCAACGGCCCCGGCGATCCTGAAGACAATCAGCAGGCTCTGGAAATGATCCGCGGACTGCTAGGAAAAGTTCCAATCTTCGGAATCTGTTTAGGACACCAGTTAATCGGCCTGGCCTGTGGTGCAAAAACGTTCAAACTAAAATTCGGACACCGCGGAGGAAACCACCCGGTACTGGATTTAGAAAAAAATAAAGTGGCCATCACTTCCCAGAACCACGGATACGCCGTTGACCAGGAAAGTTTAAAATCTACAGACCTTATAGAAACGCATATCGCATTAAACGACAGAACCAATGAAGGCCTGAAACACAAAATTCACCCTTGTTTCTCCGTTCAGTATCACCCGGAAGCAAGTCCGGGCCCGGAAGATGCAAATTATTTATTTGATGATTTCATAGAGCTGATGGAGGGTTTTAAGAGTGGAAAGAATCAGTAAATATTCAGATTTCAGATATTAGACCTCAGATAACAGACTTTATCATGCATAATTTTGAGAAATTACTTTTCTGGCAGAAATCAATAGAACTTGCAAAAGAAGTTTATATCATTTGTACCGAATTGCCGAAAGATGAAAAATTCGGTTTGATTTCCCAGATTAAAAGATCATCTGTTTCAATTCCGTCAAATATTGCAGAAGGCGCAGGCCGAAATAATGACAGGGAATTTTATCATTTTCTTGGAATTACAAATGCCTCTTCTTTTGAATTGCAGACACAATTGATCTTAACAAGAGAATTAAATCTACTGAATGCAGAAAAAGTCAACGGTTTAATATCAAATATCAATGAAATTCAAAGAATGATTTATACATTCAAATCTAATCTAAAAAAGTAAACACAACGCCGGAAGTCTGAAATCTGACATCTGGCATCTCATATCTAAATTAGAAAATGGCAAAACGTACAGACATAAAAACAATTTTAGTAATCGGTTCCGGTCCCATCATCATCGGTCAGGCGGCGGAATTTGATTACGCGGGAACGCAGGCCTGTTTATCTTTGAGAGAAGAAGGCTACAAGGTGATCCTGATCAATTCAAACCCGGCAACGATCATGACGGATGTTGAAATCGCGGATAAAGTATACATCGAGCCGATTTCCCTTCAGTTTGTCAGTCACATTATCAGAAAAGAACGTCCGGATGCGCTTTTACCGACACTTGGCGGACAGACCGGACTGAATATGGCGGTAGAGCTGGAAAAATCAGGGATTCTTGAAGAATGCAAGGTTGAGGTTCTGGGCACGAAGCTTTCGGCCATCAACAGGGCGGAAGACCGGGATTTGTTCCGGGAACTGATGAGGGAACTGAATGAACCCGTTCCTGAGTCTGATATCGTAAACACGGTAGAAGGAGCATTGAACTTTGCGGACAGAATCGGGTATCCGGTAATTGTGCGTCCTGCCTTCACCATGGGCGGAACCGGAGGAGGGATCGCTTCCAATGAAGTTGAATTGAAGGAAATTGCGGAATTAGGGTTGAAATACAGTCCCGTAACGCAGTGTCTTATTGAAAAATCAATTGCTGGTTTCAAAGAAATTGAATACGAAGTAATGCGTGATGCAAACGACAACGCGATTGTGGTTTGTAACATGGAAAATATAGATCCGGTAGGTGTACACACCGGTGACTCCATCGTGGTGGCACCTTCTCAGACACTTTCTGACAGGGAGTACCAACTGTTGAGAAATGCGTCTTTAAAAATCATCAGGGCTTTGGGAATTGAAGGCGGATGTAACGTACAGCTGGCTTTAGACCCGCATTCATTTGACTATTATATCATTGAGGTAAATCCAAGGGTTTCCCGTTCATCCGCTCTGGCCAGTAAGGCAACCGGTTATCCGATTGCTAAAATTGCTGCAAAAATCGCGGTAGGATTAACTTTAGATGAAATCATGAATCCGGTGACCGGAAAAACATATGCCTGCTTCGAGCCGGCCCTGGATTACGTAGTAACCAAGTTCCCGAGATTCCCGTTCGATAAATTTGAAACGGCAGACAGAAGATTATCAACACAGATGAAAGCGACAGGCGAAGTAATGGCCATCGGAAGAAATTTCGAGGAGTCTTTACAGAAAGCCATCCGTTCTCTGGAAACAGGAATCAAGCATGTCGGTTTAAAAACCAAACAGGCAGAAGCGCTTACCGAAGAGGAAATTGAAAGAAGAATCAGGGTGTGTGACGATGAAAGATTATTCATCATCGGGGATGCTTTAAGAAGAGGATACGACTGGGAACAGATTGTAGAATGGAGTAAGATTGATAAATTCTTCATCTGGAAAATCAAGAAATTAATTGATTTCGAAAAAACAATTGCAGATAACAAATTTGACAAGGAAACTTTAATCCAGGCCAAGAAATTAGGGTTTGCCGATGTTAATATTGCCGTGCTTTGGGATGTAAAAGAACGTGAAATCTTCAATTTCAGAAAAGAAAACGGGGTAATGCCGGTATACAAAATGGTAGACACCTGCGCCGCGGAATTTGAAAGCGAAACGCCTTATTTCTACGGAACGTACGAAGAAGAAAATGAAAGTGTAGCTTCTGATAAAAATAAAATTATTGTTCTCGGTTCCGGACCGATCAGAATCGGGCAGGGGGTTGAGTTTGATTACGCAACGGTTCACTCGGTTTGGGCAATCAAAGAAATGGGATATGAAGCCATCATTATCAACAACAACCCTGAAACGGTTTCCACGGATTTCTCCATATCGGATAAATTATACTTCGAGCCGCTGACGGAAGAAGATGTCATGAACATCATCGAGCTTGAAAAACCGATGGGCGTGGTGGTTCAGTTCGGCGGACAGACAGCCATCAACTTAGCCGATAAACTTGCCTCTCACGGCGTTCAGATCTTAGGAACTTCTCTGGAAGATTTAGACAGAGCCGAAAACAGGGATAAATTTGAAAAAGCCCTTCAGGAAATGGGAATTCCGCAGCCTTTAGGAAAAACCTCGACTTCAAAAGAAGAGGCGATAGAAATTGCCAACGAAATCGGGTATCCGGTATTGGTTCGTCCGAGCTACGTTTTAGGAGGAAGAGCCATGGAAATCGTCTATACCGAAGCTGAACTGTCTCATTATATGGAATTTGCCGTAGATGCAAGTCCGGAGCACCCGGTTCTGGTCGACAGATACATGGTTGGAAAAGAAATTGAAGTGGATGCCATCTGCGACGGTGAAACGGTAATCATTCCGGGGATTATGGAGCATATCGAAAGAGCAGGGGTTCACTCCGGAGACTCAATTGCGGTATATCCTCCACAGAATATTTCACCAAGCGAAGTTGAGACGCTGGTAGATTATACGCAGAGATTGGCTAAAGGATTGAAAGTAATCGGGTTGATGAATATCCAGTATGTTCTTTTCGAAGGAAATGTATATGTGATTGAAGTGAATCCAAGATCATCCAGAACCGTTCCTTTCTTATCTAAAATCACGGAAGTTCCGATGGCCAATTTAGCGACCAAAGCAATTTTAGGCCAGAAATTAACCGATTTAGGGTACAAAAACGGATTGGTTCCTAATAAAGAAGGTGTTTTCGTAAAAGTTCCGGTATTCTCTTTCTCAAAATTAACGAAGGTGGACATTTCTTTAGGACCAGAAATGAAATCCACAGGAGAAGTGATGGGGAAAGATACGACGCTTGAAAAAGCATTGTACAAAGGATTGGTTGCGGCAGGAAGAAAAGTTCCGATGCACGGCTCGATCCTGTTCACGGTAGCGGACAAACATAAGCAGGAAGCGGCAGATCTGGCGGCGAGATTCCATGAAGTAGGGTTCAGGATCTGGGCAACGGAAGGAACGGCTAAATTCTTCAGCGAGCAGGGCATTCCTTGTAAAATAGGCTACAAAATCGGAGAGGAAAGCGTAAACCTGATTGATTTGATTCAGAAAGGAAAGGTTCAGTATGTGGTAAACACCATGACCAAAGGAAAACAGTCTGAAAGAGACGGCTTCCAGATCAGGAGAATGAGCGTGGAAAACGGCGTTCCTTGTTTAACTTCAATGGATACGGTAGAAGCGATCCTGAAAGTTATTGAAAGCATGACGTTTAAGATGGAAACGATGTAGTTTCCGGAAATAAAAATAAAATAAATAAAAAATGCATCTTATTGTTAAGATGCATTTTTTATTTTTAACAGTTTATAATCTAATACAAATGGATAGTTTAAAATATATATTAATAATTTTTCTATATGGAATTACAGTTTCCTGTAATCAGACAAAAACAGAAATAACAGAATATAATACCATTTCAAAGACAAAAGTTAATGCCGATTCTATAAATAAGCCGATCAGATATACAAAGGATGAAGTTTTTGATAAATCGACATTTAAACCTATCAGGAAAGTTGAAACTCTGATCTTAAATTATAATGCAATTTCATGCACTTGTGCACAATGGAGTGATTCAAAATCTGATAAAAAACAAAATCCTGATAAAAAGAATTATTATTGGCTGGAACCGGCTAATGAAAAATTATTAGCTGCAGATAATTTATTTAAGGGAGATAATTTACCGATACAAATAAAAGTAACAGGACAGACTATAGGCGAGAAAGGGTTTCCTAAAGGAAAAAGATTGTCAAAAGTATCCCAAAACGAAGCTGGAAAAGTATTTCGGTATACTGAAATTGAGATATTAAAAAACTAAAGAATTATAATTTGATAAGGCTCAAAAATAACTGCGATTAAAATTGTCTTTGCTTTCGTCGATGATGTATAAAAAGGGATAGAAAAGTTTCAGTTTCAATATCCTGATCAGATGTTCTAATCTATAAAAGTTTCGGTGATAACCATCATCTTCGAGAACTCATTTAAACATCATCCCGAAAAATGCACCTTTATATTTTGATCAAATCAGAATCCGGAACCGCTCAAAATGCATACCTTTAAAAGCGAATTAATAATTTTGAAAATCAGATGACCAAACATCAGCAGCGGGTAGCCGAAGTCTATCATTTTTTCGATAATAAAGACACGGTTTTAGGATTCAGGAAATTGCTGGATTCTGCCATGGATACCCAGGATATGGAAATTTACCGGCAGGCCGTTGAGCTCACCGACTGGAAAGAACAGTTTCCGGAGTCTACCGAAGAACTTATCGAAAAATCAAAAACCCTTCTTCAGAAAATCGGGAAAATTCCGGTTAAGGAATATGCTCTGGGGCAACCGGTGCTCCGGGCCGGGAATATCATAAAATCTTACGGCAGAAACCGTTTTTCTCTGGGCCCTGTTTCCATGGAGATCTGTAAAGGACAGGTGTACGGACTGGTAGGCGAGAACGGCAACGGCAAAACAACGCTGCTTCGGATCCTGGCCAAAGAGATTTCCTACAGCACAGGCGAACTGCATTATTCTTTTAACGAAGACCCTCAGGATGAATATGATCTCAGAACAAAACTGGTCTATATCCCGCAGAGAACGGCAAAATGGTACGGGAATTTAAAAGATAACTTAAAATTTGTCCTCTCGAATTACGGCATAAATCCGGAGGAAAATGAAACGCGGACACTGATGATGATTGCCCGCCTCGGGCTTTGGAATTACAAGCACCTGAAATGGAACGAACTTTCTTCCGGGTATAAAATGCGTTTTGAATTAGCAAGAACGCTTCTCAGGAAACCTGAAATCCTTCTTCTGGATGAACCGCTCGCAAATCTTGACGTTGTAGCCCAGCAGGTGATTCTGGAAGACCTTAAATCCATAGCCAATTCTGTTAACCATCCCATTGCGCTGATTTTAAGCTCGCAGCAGCTTTATGAAGTGGAAAAAGTTTCAGATAAAGTCATCTTCCTGAAAAACGGTCAGTACAAAGACAACTCCGAACTGAAAAATGATATAGGAAACCAGCTGATTATAGAAATTGATAGCGTAGGTTCCAGGGAAGAACTGTTGGAGGCTTTCAAAGATTTCAACCTGGAGAAACTGAATTTCAACGGTGGGGTATATGTTGCCTACTTCTCTCCTGAAACGTCGTTTTCTGACGTGATGACCGCCCTCGGGAAAGCAGGAACGGACATTGTGTATCTCCGTAATATCTCCTCTTCCACAAGACGGTTCTTTGTTAATTAATTTGTTTTAATCCAAGAAAATGCAGAAAAAAATAAAAGACTTCAACCGGTATTTACTGGAAAAACACCCCACGGTCTGGAATACGAAAATCGTATGGATGCTTTTGGCAGGCCTTATTATTCACATGATCTTCTTTTTCATCGGCTATATTTCCCATGCGGACCCTAAGTCGCTTCATAAATTTGATGTAAGGGATGATTACTTTGCAGACGGGATGATTTTTATTCATCTGATCATTTCGATCCTGATGATTGTAGGATGGCTGATCCTGATGTTTAAAAACAATGCCTTCAAGAATTTTTATCCTGTTACAAAATGGAAAATGTTTTCACAGTTCCTGCAGTACTTTGTGATCATATTTACCTGTACATCGTTCTTCTTTTCTTATATGACAGGCTTCAGGCTGTTTGTAAAGAATACGTATCCTGATGATCAGATGTCTGAAAGTATAGCGGTCATCAATAAAACCTATCCTTTCTTTTCACAGGATATTGAACACTATACCCTGGACAATAAGATTTTT
>Ga0265798_10003658_pt1 | contig 21670 bp, 15 predicted proteins | sample P3T30metagenome_FD_192430 | JGI IMG/M metagenome (GOLD analysis project Ga0265798, IMG submission 192430) | Plant litter microbial communities from East Loma Ridge, Irvine, California - P3 T30 | ecosystem: Environmental > Terrestrial > Plant litter > Unclassified | place: USA: California... | reverse complement strand
GCGGATCAAGAACATCCCGCTCGACGCCAAGATCATCACGATCGCCGGCCAGAACGGCTCGGGCAAGACCACGCTGCTCGACGCGATGCGCACCCTGTTCGGGCTCGATTGCTCGATGGGCCGCACCTACAAACACTATGCACGCCACTCGGGCCAGCAAAGCGCCTGGTTGCGCGCCGTCGTCGACAACAAGCCGATCGGCCGCCAGCTGTCGAACCGGCCGTTTCGTCACTCGGGTTTTTTCGCCGACGATGAAGTGACGCTGTTCTGCCAAGTGCAGAAGAACGGCGGCGACTGGAAGCGCCAGTACCTGATGCGCCCCGGGAACGTCGAGATCGAGGAAGTGACCGAGGCGACCGACTGGCTCGGCGTGGAAAACTACAGGAAACGCCTGGCGTCGGCCGGTTTATCTCCGGCGATGTCGAAAGTGCTGGCGCTGGAGCAGGGCGAGACCGACAAGCTGTGCGAATACGCGCCGCGCCAGTTGCTCGACCTGGTGTTCCAGGTCTTCGGCGACAAGGAAGTGCTGGACGCCTACGATGAAGCCAAGCGCCACCAGCGCGACACCGAGACGGAGCTCAAACGCTTCGAAGCCGAGCTGGAAGCCTCGCGCACCAACCTCGAAGGCTTGCGCCTGCGCGTGGCCAACCACCACCAGTGGTCGGATCTGCACAAAGAGAAGCGCGAGCTGCACGAAGAAGTGCTGCCGGCGCTGCAGTACCACGAGGCGCGCGAGAAAGCCCTGCTGGTCTCGCGCACACTGCGCGAAGCGAAGAAGCCGCTGGTGCAGGCCGACGGCCAACTGGCCGAGAAGCGCAGCCAGCTGGCCAGCCAGCAGCGCGCACTGACCGAGGCGCAGAAACAGGAAACCCAGCTGGAGCAAGAGGGCGGCGAACTGGCCAGGCGCCTGACGGAAGTCAACACGCGCCTCAAACCGTTGGAAAGCCTGCTCGAGCAGCGCGACCGCCTGCAAAAGCTGTCGGCGGACGCTGGCGCCGACATCGCCGAAGTGGGCAAGCAGCTCGCTGAAAAAGAAGCCGAGCTGGCACGCCAGAAGAGCGCGCGCGAGGCCGTGTCGGCGAAAATCGCCGGCGAAATGGCGACGATTTCGGCATTGCAGGGCAAGACCTCGATGCCGGAGCCCGAGGCGCAGCGGCTGATGCGCCGCGCGCTGCGCGACGAGGGCATCGCCCACGCCATGCTGTCGGACATCGTCGAAGTGACCGACCCGAAATGGCAGGGCGCGGTCGAGGGTGTGCTCGGTGGTTACGCGTCGGTCGTGCTGCTTGAAAAAGCCTCGGATGCGGCCAACGCCTATCGCCTGGCCGAGAAAGAGCGCTATCGCCACTTCATCGTGCCCGACTGCGTGAACGCGCCAGTCGTGAAAGATGACAGCCTGCTGTCGGTGGTGAGCTTCTCCGGCAAGGCCCCGGGCTGGCTGATCGACCAGCTGGAACGCATCGTGCGCGTGGACTCGGTCGACGACGGCTTCAAGAGCCGCTCGGACGAATGGATCACGCCGGACGCCTACCACCGCGAACGCCGCGGTGGGCGCTCGCTGTTCGTGGAAGCGTCGCGCTACCGTTTCGGCGCGGCGGGTAAAACGCAGCGCCTGGAAGCGATCCAGAAGTCGCTGCCGGCGCTGGAACAGAAAGAAGATGCGCTGACGCTGGCGATCTCGAAGCTGGCCGCCGAAGTGGGCGGCCTGAAAGCGCGCATCGCGGGCGTGGACGCGGCCAAGGAACTGTCGGCGCGCCAGGAAGAATTCGAGGAAGCCGCGCGCGCACTGGCGCCGCTCAAAACCGAACGGCTCGAGGTGGGCGCGCGCCTGGGCGAGCTGCAAACCCTGAGCAAGAACGCCACCGTCGCGCGCACTCGCGCCGACACTGTGTGGCAGAACGCGCGCATGGCGCTGTCGGAAGCCGAAGCAGGCATGCGCCTGAACCATCGCCGCCAGATCGATCAGCGCACCGAGCATGCGAAAGCGCTGCTGGAGCTGCGCCGCAGTTGGCGCGCGGTGCCGGGCGCGTGGAAGAACCCGAACTGGCGCGGCGACCTGGTGGCCAGGCATCAGAACGCGCACCAGGTCAATCTGCGCCTGGGGTCACTCGAAGGCTCGCTGGCGCGCGACGACTGGGAACTCGATCCGACGGTGGTCGACCAGTATGCGCGCCTGCACGATCAACTGGACAGCCGCCAGACCGAAACCGAAGAGCGCCGCTACCAGAACAACCGCGCGATCGAAGCGACCGGCAACGCGCGCGGCGCCTACATCGAGCGCCTGCGCTACACGATCAAGACCTATACCAAGAACATCCGCGAGCTGGGTGGGCTGGCTGGCATTGACGTGCAGGCCGACCCGGTGCGGCTGGAGAACGACGACGTGCAACTGGCGCAGGCCGGCCTGCACGTGCGCTTCAAGTTCGACGGCAAGGACCAGATCGGGATGAACGACGGCGAAGCGTCGGGCGGCCAGCAGGTCATGAAATCACTGGTGCTGTTGATTGGCTTGTTGAAATCCGAGGAAGGCTCGGGCGGCTTCGTGTTCATCGATGAACCGTTTGCCCACCTGGATATCCGCAACATCCAGCTGGTCGGCGAATTTTTGAAGAACACCGACGCCCAGTACCTGATGACGACCCCGCTGACGCACAATACGGACGTCTACGATCCGTCGGAACTGACGCTTATCACGAGCAAGAAGAAGAAGGACCAGCAGTGGGCGCAGCCGATTTTCGTGCTGCAGCGAAGGAAAGAGGCGGCGAAGGCGGCTTGATGCGAACTTGGGTTCCCGCCTTCGCGGGAACGACGTCGTTTAGTGTTGGAGGTACGCTACGTCACTGGTTCCGGACACGTACCCAAGAACGTCGTTCCCGCCCTAGCCGGGCGCCTTGGCGGGAACCCAAGTACTACCCCAACTTCACCCCTGCATACTCTCGCGCTTGACCCGCCGCCGCCAGCGCAGCAATCCCGCCGAATAACACGCAAAATATCCGCTCGTGAGCCCCACGCACAGCATGGTCAGCGGGCTGTCGCTCAACTGCGGCGTGGGCACATCCTTGCCCTGGTTGGCGTAGATCTCGACGCCGATGTACAGGATGCGCGCCACCAGGATCATCGCCATCACCAGGCCCAGGCGGGCATTCGGCGTGAAATAGTAACCCTCGGGCGTGTCGTCGAAGCGTGTCAGCTTCAGGCCCCACACGCCGTAGCCGATGCCGCCAGCGGCGCCCACCAGCAGCGCCGCCAGGTTGTACGGATTGGCAAACAGCTGCGCCGCCGGCACCACGATCATCGCACTGAATACCAGGATGCCGGTGTAGTGGCGCTGGTAGATCGAGCGCTGGCGCAGCATCTGCTTCTTGATGCGCGCATAGATGCGCCAGACCAGCAGCGGGGTCAGGACGAGCAGGGCCAGGGTCGTGATCGAAAATTCCATGGGGGCGGCAATCAGCGGTGTTCGGAAAGACCGCATTGTAGCCGACTGCCGGCGCGCGCCGCGCCGCCGGAGCGCATGCTAAGGTAGGTCGAACAGCATCCACCGAGGAGGACCGCATCATGCAAGCAGGCCACACCGCGCCATCGGCGCCGCAATGTCGCGCGCCGTTTTCGATCCACGCCCACCGCGCGCCCGACCCGGCGCCCGTCGACGATCCGATGCCCGAGCCGTTCGAGACGCCGCATCCGCATCACCAGCCGGGCCATCTGCCGCACGACGACGAGCCGGTGCCCGATCCGAACCCCAGCTGACGCAGGTTGGCGGCGAGTGCTACCATGGAGCATTGCCGCTCTTCTGTTGGACGCAATGAAACACCGCCTTTTCCTGTTTGACCTCGACGACACCCTGCTCGATTTCCGGGCTTCCGAACAAGCCTCATTCCAGCGCACGATGGCGCACCTCGATCTGCGCGACGGCCTCGATGCCCTGTTCGCGCAGTACCAGGCGACCAATATCGCGCTGTGGCGCCTCTTCGAACAGGGCGCCGTCACCAAGGACTTTCTGCGCATCGAACGCTTCCGCAAGACCTTCGCCGACAACCGGATCGACCTCGATCCGCACGTGGCCAGCGATGTGTTCAGCGAGGCCCTGGCCGATACCGTGGTGCTGATCGACGGCGCCGTGCAGTTGTGCGAGCTGCTCGCCGGTATCGGCGAAGTGGGCATCATCACCAATGGCGCGCATTCGGTCCAGCACCGGCGCATCGCCAGTTCGGGCCTGGCGCCGTCGCTGTCGTTCGTCGCGACATCCGAGGCCTGCGGCTTCGCCAAGCCGGACAGCCGCTTCTTTGACTACACCAGCAAGATGGCGCGCAGCTTCACCAAGCTCGATACCGTGATCGTGGGCGACCGCCTGGACGCCGACATCCTGGGCGCGAACCGCTTCGGCATCGACAGCTGCTGGTTCAACCCGGGCCGCCTGGCCAACGAATCGCAAGCCATCCCCACCTGCGAAGTCGACAGCCTGCACGGCGTGGACGCCTCACTGCGACGCCTGGCGCTCGCCTGAATTGACCCCGGCGCCGACGCCGGCAATGCTGAACGCCTCGCCACACGCCTGGTTGCGCCCCGCACCCTTGGCCCGGTAGAGCTGCATGTCCGCGCGCACGACCAGGTCGGCCGTGTGCAGTGATTCCTTGCCGCCAGGCTCAAACGACGCCACGCCGAAGCTGGCCGTGACGATCTCGAACGGCGACTGCGCATGCGCGATACGCAAGCCCAGGATCTCGTGGCGAATGCGCTCGGCCACCGCCATGGCGCCCTGCAGGTCGGTGGACGGCAGAATGACGGCGAATTCTTCGCCGCCGTAGCGCGCGGGCAGGTCGCCGGTGCGATTGAGTCTATCGGTCAGGACGCCGGCCACGCTGTGCAGGCACGCGTCGCCAGCCGGATGGCCGTAGTGGTCGTTGTACTTCTTGAAGTAGTCGACGTCGATCAGGATCAGCGCCAGCGGCGCCTTGCTGCGCTGCGCACGCCGCCATTCGTGGTCGAGCATTTCATCGAAGCGACGCCGGTTGGCCAGTTGCGTGAGCTTGTCGGTGTGCGCCAGTTCGTGCAGGCCCAGGTTATCGCGCTGCAGGTCTTCGGAATAGGCGCGCAAGGTCTGGTCGAGCCGGTCGCGGATCGTGATCTGCCGCACCAGCTTGCGCGCGAACAGGGCGAACAGTGCCGCGATCAACAGCGTGACGGCGCCGATGAGCAGACTCGAACGCTTCCAGTCGCCGAGCAGTTCATCCTTGGTCTGGCCGACGGCGATCACAAAGGCGAAGCGGTCGACGCGGCGGTAGCTGTAGAGCCGCTCGATCTTGTCGACCGTGGCAGTCAGGAAGTCGGCGCCGGCAGTCTTGTTGCGGATCGCCTTGAACACCACGCCCTGCGACAGGTTGGTGCCGATGATTTTCTCGTCGAACGGGCGGCGATAGACCACCGTGCCATCGTCCAGCGCCAGCAGCACTGTGCCGGTGCGGCCGACATCGAGCTCGTCGTAGATCTTTTCAAAGAAGTTGACCTTCAGCGTTACCAGCACGACGCCGGCGAAGCTGCCGTCGGCATGGTCGATACGGCGCGAGACCGGCAGCACCCAGATGCCGGTCGAGCGGCTACGCACGGGATGGGCCACGTGGATGGCGCGCCCCGGGCGCTCGCGGTGGTACTGGAAATACGCGCGGTCGGCATTGTTGCCAACGATAGCTTCTTGCAGCGACGTGGTCAGCCAGGCGCCATCTTCGCCATACACGAAGATGCCATGCAGCTCGGGGGTGGTGCGGGTCAGTTCGATCAGGTGGGCCTGCAGCCGCGCGAGCGCCGCGGGACTGGTGCCATCGTGCTCGACCCGTTCGGCGATGTTGGCCAGCGCCATGCTGGTGGTCTTCATGGCCGATTCGACCTGGGCCCCGACCATGCGCGCGACGTTGCTGGTGGCGACTGCGGTTTGCGCGATCTGCGCCTGGCGCGTGGTCCAGATGAACCACGCGGCAAAGGCCACCAGCAGGATGCAGGCCAGTACGGTGGCGGCAACCACGAAGCGCGCCACGGGCCGCCGCTTGCTGGACAAGCGCAGGAAATCGAGCGCCGAATTGTCGGTGGATGGTGTCAATGCGCCTCAGCTGTGTGGAAAGCGGCGTTGTCTGCAACGCCGCCCGTGCATGAATCGAATCTGTCCTCTGTGCGTATTGTGCCACCAGACGTCGTGCCATGGCGCGACGCCATGTGCGCACCCTGGCCGCGGATACTTGCCCGATGCTGGCCCGATGTCTGCCCGATGTTTGCCTATTTCTGCAGCGTCGTTGCCCGATCGCCGCTCGCCTGTCGTGCTCCGCGCGACGATCGTCTACATTCATGTCAACAGCCGATCGTCGACATCAGGAAGGAACGCCATGACCACACACGCCAGTGCAGAACAATCCGGCTCTCCAGGCCCACAAATCGACCGCCGCGACTTCGTGCTGTCGGTCGTGGCGCTGGCCAGCGCTTCGAGCGCCGCGAGCGCAGCGCCTGTGCCTGCAGCGCCTGTGCCTGCAGCGCCTGCGCCTGCGGCGCCGGACGGCCCGACCGTGCATGCCGGCAGCGTGCCGCTCACGTTCGTCGTCAATGGCCAGGCGCGCGCCCTGGCGGTCGATCCGCGCACCTCGGCGCTCGACCTGCTGCGCGAGGGCTTGCAGCTCACCGGCGCCAAGAAAGGGTGCGATCACGGCCAGTGCGGCGCCTGCACCATTCATGTCGACGGCCGGCGCGTGGTGTCGTGCCTGACGCCCGCGCTGCAGCTCGATGGCCGCACGGTCGACACGATCGAAGGCCTGCAGCGGCCGGACAGCAGCCTGCATCCGATGCAGCAGGCGTTCATCGATCACGACGCGCTGCAATGCGGGTACTGCACGCCGGGGCAGATCATGGCAGCGATCGCCTGCGTCCGAGAAGGCAATGCGACGTCGCCAGACCGCATCAGGGAATACATGAGCGGTAACCTGTGCCGCTGCGGCGCCTACAACGGCATCGTGGCCGCCATCGGGCAGGCCGCCACGCAGATGCGGGTGGGCTGACGCATGCGCGAATTCACCCTGATCCGCGCACGCTCTGGTGCGCAGGCGCTGCAAGCGCTGGCCGCGTATCCCGATGCGCGCCTGATGGCCGGCGGCACCACGCTGTACGACCTGATGAAGCTTGGCGTCGAACGCCCGCAGCATGTCATCGACATCAACGGCGTCGACGAATTCAAGCGCGTCGACACGGCCGCCAACGGCGAGCTGGTACTCGGCAGCCTGGCGCGCATGAGCGATGTCGCCGCCGACCCGCGTCTGGTCAGCGACTATCCGGCATTGTCGGAATCGCTGTGGCGCGCGGCGTCGCAGCAGTTGCGCAATATGGCGAGCCTCGGTGGCAACGTGCTGCAGCGCACCCGCTGCGCCTACTTCCGTGGCGGCGAGCCGTTCGCCTGCAACAAGCGCGTACCGGGCAGCGGCTGCGCGGCGCAGGACGGCATCGACCGCGGCCACGCGCTGCTCGGCGCCAGCAGGCATTGCAGTGCCACCTACCACGGCGACTTCGCCGTGGCGCTGGTCGCCTTCGATGCCGTGCTCGACGTGCTGGGGCCGAATGGCATGCGCACGATGCCCTTCGAGGCGCTGCACCGCCTGCCGGGCGATCGGCCCGATCTCGAGACCACGCTGGCCCCGGGCGAGATCATCGCGCGCATCCGCGTGCCGGCCACGCCGCTCGGCCGCGCCTCGACCTACCACAAGATCCGCGACCGCGAATCGTATGCGTTCGCGCTTGCTTCTGCCGCCGTCGCGCTGCAGATGGATGGGCCGGTCGTGCGCGAGGCCCGCATCGCACTGGGCGGCGTGGCCACCAGGCCGTGGCGCGCGCGCGAGGCCGAACGCGCTCTGATTGGCCAGCGCTTGAACATCGAGACGGCGCTGGCCGCCGGTTTCGCCGCATTTGCGGGCGCGACGCCGGGCCACCACAACGCGTTTCGCATCGACCTGGGCGCGCGCACCGTTGCCGACGCCTTGATGATCGCTTCCACGAGGGCTTGACCATGACCGACTCACCATTTCCAGGAACGCCGCGCATCGACGCGCGCGACAAGGTCTGCGGCGCCGCACTGTACGCGGCCGACCAGGGCCGTCCCGACATGCTGCACGCCGCGCTGGCCGTGGCCACCATCAACCGCGGCGAGGTGCGCTCCATCGACACCCGTGCGGCGCGCGCCGTGGCCGGTGTGCGCCTGGTGCTGACCCACACCGACATGGGCGACTACAAGGCGCCGGGCCACGTACTGGCCGGGGGCTTCGGCTTTCAGAGCATGCAGCCGATGCTGTCCAACCAGATCGCGTATCGCGGCCAGCCGATCGCGCTCGTGGTGGCCGATTCGCTGGAAGCGGCGATCGAGGCGGCGGCGCTGATCAAGGCGAGGTACGACGAGCAGCCGTCGCAGTTATCGCTCGATGCGCCGGCGAAGGACATCGTGGCGCAGCAAGGTTCGCCCCTGCCGCAAGCGATGTTTGCCGACAAGGTGGCGGGCGACGCCGACGCCGCGTTTGCCCGCGCCGGCGTGCAGGTCGACGCCGTGTATGCGCACCCGCCGCAGCACCAGAACCCGATCGAGCTGGTATCGACCGTGGCCGAGTGGCGCAAGGGCACGCTGGTGATCCATGAAGGCACGCAGAACAGCGGCGCGATCCGCCATGGCCTGGCGCGCCAATTGGGGCTCGACCCGGCCCGCATCGAGGTGATTTCGCCGCAGGCCGGCGGCGGCTTCGGGCTGAAAAATTCGCTGCAGATGCAAACCCTGTTCGCGGCGGTGGCGGCGCGCAAGCTGGGGCAACCGGTCAAGCTGGTGGTGCCGCGCGGCCAGCAGTTCCACGACACGAGTTTTCGCCCGGCCAGCCGTCATCGCATCCAGCTTGGCGCCGATGCGGCCGGCACGATCACGGCGGCGATCCACGAAGCCGACCAGCAAACCTCGCGCCACGACCTGTTCCCCGGTAGTTATGCCGAGATGAGCGCGCGCCTGTATGGCATCCCGAACTTCCGGGGCCGCGAGCGCCTCGTGCGCACCGACGTGCAAACGCCCGGCTTCATGCGCGCGCCCTACGAGCAGCCGGCGTCGTTCGCGTTCGAGTCGGCGATCGACGAACTGGCGTACAAGCTGGCGATCGATCCGTTAGAACTGCGGCTGCGCAACGATACGCAGACGGACGTTTTGACCGGCAAGCCGCTGTCGTCGCGCTTCCTGGCCGAGTGCCTGCACGAGGGCGCGCGCCGCTTCGGCTGGCGCCGGCGCAACGCGCTGCCGGCGTCGATGAAGGCAGCCGATGGTGCGGCCATCGGCTGGGGTGTGGCGTGCGGCGCCTACAAGGCTGCGACCAGCCCGACCATGGCGCGCATCGCGGCTACTGGCGACGGGCGCATCCTCTTTACGGTGGCCGGCCACGAAATGGGGCAGGGCATGCGCACCGCGATCGCCAATGTGCTGGTGCGGCGCTTGCGCGTGGCGCCGGATATGCTTGTGATCCGGATTGGCGACACGCGCGGCGCGCCGCAGCACCTGACGGCCGGTTCATGGGGCACGGCGAGCGTGGTGCCGGCGGCCGAGCATGCGGCGCAGGCGCTGATGGAGACATTGGCCGAATTGGCGCCCGGTCATGCCCCCGGCCTGCTGCCGGCGCAGATCCTGGCGCTGGCCGGGCGCGAGCGCGTGGAAGTCGAGGTGCGCAACAAGGCGCCAGGGCAGCCCGACGCCGTGTTCGGGCGCCTGCAGGGCGGCATGCCGGCGCCGATGGGGCCCGTGTATCCGGACTTCGTGTCGATGAGTTATGCGGCCCATTTCGTCGAGGTGATCGTCGAGCCGGTGACGCGCCGCATCCGCGTGGCGCGGGTGGTCAGCGTGATCGATTGCGGCCGCGTGGTCAGTCCCGTCACCGCCGACAGCCAGGTGCGCGGCGGCGTCGTGTGGGGCATCGGCGCGGCGCTGCGCGAAATCAGCGAAGTCGATCCGCGCTACGGCGGGTTTCTCAATGCCGACCTGGCCGAGTACGTGCTGCCGGTGCATGCGGATATCCCGCCGATCGAGGTCGCGTTCATCGACAAGCCCGATCCGCTGCTCAATGCGAGCGGGGTGAAAGGCCTGGGCGAGGTGGCGATGGTGGGGGTGGCGGCGGCGATCGCCAATGCGGTGTACCACGCCACCGGCAAGCGCGTGCGGCATTTGCCGATCAGGATCGAGGACGTGCTTTGATCATTGTTCGGCCAGCGCCAGCGCCTCGACTGCCGCCGCACGCTGGGTATCGCGCCTGGGCGGCGCGCCGAACAGCCGCCCGTACTCGCGCGTGAACTGCGACGTGCTCTCATACCCCACCTCGAACGCGGCCGTATTCGCGTTCACGCCTTCATACACCATCAGGCGCCGCGCCTCGATCAGGCGCAGGCGCTTCTGGTACTGCACCGGCGTGAGCGACGTGTAATCCTTGAAGTGCTTGTGAAAGGCCGTCAGGCTCATTGCCGCGGCCTGCGCGAGGTCGTCGACGCGCAGCTTGCGGCTGTACGCCGTGCGCAGCAGCGACACCGCGCGGTTCAATCGCGCAATATGCCCGTCCGGCGCCAGGCTGGCGCGCAGCTGGCGGCCATGCGCGCCGTTCAACAACCAGAAATGCAGCTCGCGCATGAGGCCCGGCAGCAGCACCGGCACGGCGTCGGGCCGCCCGATCAGGCGCACCAGGCGCGCGGCGCAATCGAGGATCGCGGCGTCGACGTCCTGCACCAGCATCGTGGCCGCCGGGTCGAGGGGTGACTGCGACGCGTCGCGCATGCCATCGGCCAGCTCCGAGGCCAAGCCCAGATCCAGTTCGATGGCCAGCGCGAGATAAGGGCGGTTCGGGGACGCCGTGACCACCTGGCCCGTCACGGGCAGGTCGGCGCTGACGACGATTGCCTGGCCTTCGCCGCACAGCCGTTCCTGGCGCGCGGCCAGCAGGTGTTTTTCGCCCTGCAGCACCAGGCATACCAGCGGGCGGTAGGTCGATTCGAGTTTCTCGCCCGGCGCGTCGAGGCACATCATGCGCAGCCCGGGAACGGGCGTGAGCGCCAGGCCGTCGCGGTTGGCGTGGGCGCGGGCATAGGCGCTGACAGCGTCGAGGAGTTGCTGGTTCATGGCGCACAGTGTGCCGCCGGCAGGAGCGCATGTCCAGCCCCGCGCACCGTGGCTGGCGGTGGATTCATGTGCTGGCGTCATATGCCCAATGCATGAAAGGGCCTTACTCGCGCGCGCGTCCGGTTTTATATTGGTCGATTGTTCAGCCGATCACGGCGCCCGCGCCGCTGCTCGCACCATCACAAGGAAGACTCCATGACCGTCAAAGCCTACGGCGCGTACGCCGCCGACAAACCTCTCGAATCGATGGACATCACGCGCCGCGCGCCTGGCGCGCACGACGTGCAGATCGCCATCGACTTCTGTGGCGTGTGCCACTCCGACCTGCACACCGTGCGCGGCGAATGGGCCGGCTCGCAGTACCCGTGCGTGCCGGGCCACGAGATCGTCGGGCGCGTGTCCGCCGTCGGCGCGCACGTCACGCAGCACAAGGTCGGTGACCTGGTCGGCGTCGGCTGCATGGTCGACTCGTGCAAGGCCTGTGCCGATTGCGGCGAAGGGCTGGAAAACTATTGCGACAATATGGTCGGCACCTACAACGCGCCGACTGCCGACGCACCGGGCCACACGCTGGGCGGCTATTCCGAGCAGATCGTCGTGCACGAGCGCTTCGTACTGCGCGTGACCCACCCGCAAGAGCAACTGGCCGCCGTGGCGCCGCTGCTGTGCGCCGGCATCACTGTCTGGTCGCCACTGCGCCACTGGAAAGCCGGTCCCGGCAAGAAGGTTGGCATCGTCGGCATCGGTGGCCTGGGCCATATGGGCATCAAGCTGGCCCACGCGATGGGCGCGCACGTGGTGGCGTTCACCACGTCCGAATCGAAGCGCCAGGACGCGCTGGCGCTGGGCGCCGATGAGGTCGTGATCTCGAAGGATGCCGCCGCCATGGCCGCGCAGGCCAGGACGCTCGACCTGATCATCAACACGGTCGCCGCGCCGCACGACCTCGATGCGTTCTTGCAGATCCTCAAGCGCGACGGCACCATGGTGCTGGTTGGCGCGCCCGATTCGCCGCACCCGTCGCCGCAGGTCTTCAGCCTGATCATGAAGCGCCGCGCCATTGCCGGTTCGATGATCGGCGGGATCCCGGAAACGCAAGAGATGCTGGACTTCTGCGCCGAACACGGCATCGTGTCGGACATCGAGATGATCCGCGCCGATGAAATCAACGGCGCCTACGAGCGCATGCTCAAGGGCGACGTGAAGTACCGCTTCGTGATCGACAGCGCCTCGCTGGCGGGGTAGGCTGAGTTCGGCCAACGTCGGCCAGCGCCGCCCGCAGCGGGCTGTTTTCTGTGCACCTCCCGTGCCTTCGGCGCAGGAGGTGCGTTTTTTTCTACTCTCGCATAATCAATGAATCCAACTGTCACCGTCGCTTGCGACAACAAGCCCGCCCAACCTGCGGCATGGGGCGCCGTCATGGCGATGTCGCTCGCCGCCTTTGCCCTGGTCGCCTCCGAATTCATGCCGGTCAGCCTGCTCACGCCACTGGCCGCCGACCTGCGCATCACCGAAGGCCAGGCGGGGCAGTCGATCGCCATTTCCGGTGCGTTCGCGCTGGTGACCAGCCTGTGCCTGACGTCGGTCGTGGGCCGGCTTGACCGCAAGACGCTGCTGCTGGCGCTGACCTGCCTGATGATCGCTTCCGGCACCGTCGCGGCGTTCGCGCCGAACTATCCGCTGTTCATGGTCGGCCGTGCGCTGATCGGCGTTGCCATCGGCGGCTTCTGGTCGATGTCGGCAGCCACTGCGATGCGCCTGGTGCCGTCAGCCGACGTGCCGCGCGCCCTGGCCATCCTGAATGGCGGCAATGCGCTGGCCACCGTGATCGCGGCGCCGGCCGGCAGTTATCTGGGCGGGGTGATCGGCTGGCGTGGCGCCTTCTTTTGCCTGGTGCCAGTGGCGACGGTGGCCCTGGCCTGGCTCTGGTGGAGCCTGCCGGCGCTGCGGCCCGAAAACCGGCATGCATCCGCCAGCATGGTCGTGTTGCTCAAGCGCCCTGCGGTGTGCCTGGGCATGGCGGCAGCGAGCCTGTTCTTCATGGGGCAGTTTGCGCTGTTTACCTATTTGCGGCCGTTCCTTGAAACCGTCACCCGGGTCGATGTGTCGACGCTGTCGCTGATGCTGCTCGTGCTGGGCGTGGCCGGGTTCATCGGCACGACCCTGATCGGGTCCGTACTCAAGGCGCGCATGTATCCGGTCCTGATCGCGATCCCGCTGATCATGGCGGTTATCGCGGTGGCGTTGCTCGTCGTCGGCAAGTCGGCGGCGGCGACGATGGTGCTGCTGGCGGTATGGGGCCTGGTGGCGACAGCGGCGCCCGTGGGCTGGTGGACCTGGCTGGCGCGCACGCTGCCGCGCGACGCCGAAGCCGGCGGCGGCCTGATGGTGGCGGTGGTGCAGCTGGCGATCATGCTCGGGGCCACCTGCGGCGGCCTGCTGTTCGACGCCAGCGGCCATGTCGCAACGTTCGGGTTCAGCGCCGCCGTGCTGCTGGCCGCCGCTGTCCTGGCGCTGCTGGCAGCGCGCGCCGGCCGCGCCGCTCAACCCTTGTAGTTCAGCCGGTGTAATTCAACCGGTATAGCGCAGCGCGTCGATCACCAGGCCGAGCGCGCGCGATGAATGGCGGCGGCTCGGATAGTAGGCGTGCAGGCCGGGGAAGCTGGGACACCAGTCTTCCATCACGCTGATCAGGCGACCGGCCTGCACGTGCGGTGCGACGAGACTCTCGGGCAGGAAGGTCACGCCAACGCCGGAGAGCGCTGCCGCCAGCATATGGTGCACGTTGGTAAACACCGCCTGGCCGCGCACGCGCGCCTCGAAGGCCTGGCCCTCATGCTCCAGCTCCCACGCATACAGCCCGCCGCTGCTGGCCAGCCGCAGGTTGATGCAGTTGTGCTGCATGAGCTCCTGCAGCGACGTGGGCCTGGCGCGCTGCGCAAAGTAGGCCGGTGCGGCGACGATCCGCATCGGGACGTCGGCCGACAGGCGCACTGCGATCATGTCCTTTTCTACCTGGTCGCCATGGCGCACGCCGATGTCGAAGCGTTCGGCCGCGATGTCCACCAGGCGGTAGTCCGAACTGATTTCAACGTGCAGGTCGGGATATTGCGGCAGCAGCGGCGCGATGCGCGGCCACAGCACAGTGTCGATCACATGGTCGATCGCGGTGATGCGCACGGTGCCGGCCGGCTTGTCGCCCATGTCGCTGATGGCGATGATCTCGGCATCGATTTCTTCCAGGCGCGGGCCCACGTTCTGCAGCAGGCGCTCGCCTGCTTCGGTGGGCGAGACGCTGCGCGTGGTGCGCGTGAGCAGGCGCACGCCCAGGCGTTCTTCAAGCGCGCGCACGATGTGGCTGAGCGCCGACTGGCTCATCCCCAGCCTGGCGGCGGCGCGGGTGAAGCTGCGCTCGCGCGCAACGGCGATGAAGACGAGGATATCGTTGATGTTGTCACGGGCCATGGATTGATGATACAGGATCATCAAACAGGATGCCTATCCATGCGCCTGCATCATGAGGTGCTACGCGTGCTGCGCAGCCAGTCGCTGCCCTTGCCAGCGAGTGCCGTGTCGATGACATTCTGCGGCAGGCTGTAGACCGTGGCCCAGGTGGCGCGGCCATCGACGTCGTTGGACGGAAAGCTGGTGGTCTCGATCGGCCAGTTGTATTTGCGTTTCAGGGCGCGCACGATCGCGGCCAGCGTGACGCGCCCGCGCAGCGGCTCGCTGCCTGCCTGGTCGGCATTGGACAACAGCACGGCCAGTACCACGCCGCGTGCGGTGCGTGGGCCGGGATAGATGGGATGTTTGCTTGCCATGGCAGGATTCTACCCGGCCAGGGCGAAGTTCGCGCCGCATGGCGGGCAGTTGGCGCCGGGGCAAGGCCGGTTCGTCGCATGCGCTCCCGCAGCGCCAGGTCCGCTCGCATACTGGCCACACCTTTTACCTGCCACGGAGCGCACCATGCTGATCCAGATCCTGACCCACACACCCCTCTATGTCTGGGCGATTCTCGCGTTCTTGCTGTGGCGCGGGGCGGTCGAGATGCGCGATCGCGATGTCGCACCGCGCAGGCTGTTCGTGCTGCCGGTGGTGATGCTGGCGCTGTCGCTGCACGACATGACGCGCAAGTTCGACCTCGGCTTGACGCTTGCCAGCATGTGGATCGCCGGATGCATGCTGGCGGGATGGCTGGCCTGGCGCTTCTGCGCGGTCCGCGTTGTCGCCGGGACGACCTCCGGACACGTGCACGTGAAAGGCAGCGTCAGTGCGCTGGCGATCATGCTGGCGATCTTCGTGACCAAGTATGCGACGTCGGTGCTGCTGGTCGTGCAACCGGCGCTGGCGCTGCGGTGTGCGCCGGCCATCTGCTTCGTCTATGGCCTGTTCAACGGTTTCTTCCTGGGGCGCCTGGCGCGCGACGCGGGCGTCTGCTTCAGTCGTAACCCGGCAGCTTGCTCACACACTGACCCAGTTCTTCCCGCGTGAGAAACACGCTTGGCGCGCCCTGCGCGTAGCTGCCTACTTCATACGGATCCCAGTGAAACGCAATGCCGGAGGATGTCGGCAAGAACTTCGGCTCTTGCAGGTCGGCGAGCGCGCCTTGCTCCGGCCACGACAGGCCTCGCGCGCGCAGCTTTGCCACCAGGGCAGTGGACACCTTGTCGCGGCACGCGGTGCCCGCTGCGACGAAGTTGGTGAATCGGGTGTGCACCGGTGCGCCGCTGCCAAGCGTGTAGTGGCGCATCGCGCTGCGATACTGGCCATGCGCCGCGCCGTACGAGTAGGTCCAGGTGCTCGCCTGAAGCGACATCTGCGTAGGCGAGTGCCAGCGCACCAGCACCTTGTTGCTGCATTCGAGGTCGGCGCTGCACTCGGCGACCAACGTGCGCACCCAGTCGTCGACGCTGCCGTCGGGCAGCACGGGGAACAGGGCGGTAAACGAAAATTGCCGGTCGCTGCCTTCGGCGAGGGCTTCGGGCGAAAGGCGAGAAAGCGCCACCGCCCGGTACAGCACGAGGCGCTTTAGAGAAAACGTGAGCTGGCGGCCAAGCGTGGCCGAGGTCCAGCTGCCGGTGCCGCCACGCTTGCCGTCGTCGAGCGTGAGCGCGAACCGTTCGCCGCTTTGTGCGCCGGTGTCATGCACCGGTACCAGTTCGATGACGTCGCCTGCGCCGCGCCGCGGCGTGAGCGTCAGTACCTGACCGGTGAAACGGCGCGGGTACCAGTAAGCACCCTCCATGACGTTCTTGCCGTCTGCATGCACTCCGGCGGGCGCCGGGTAGGGCACGTCGATCTGGAACGGCGTGCCGTCGGTGAAGCGGCCTTCGTACAGGCCACCGGCGTCCCATTCGACGCGGTCGCGCGCCTGCAGCAAGTTGTCGCGATCCTGCGCCGACGCGGTCAGCGCCAACGTCGCACACCATGCACCGACTACCCAGCGAATCGTCTGCATGGTGTTCTCCCGTTAGCCGATCAGTCGAATGCCCACGAATACAGTATGTCGAGCGCGCTGTTGGTCCCGGTCTGGAACTGCAGCGAGATGCGCGGCGTTAGCTTGTAGCGCAGGCGCACCAGACTCGATGCCGTGCTGGTGCCTTGCTCGAAGCTCAGGTAAGCGCGCTGCGAGATGCGCTTGCCCACCGTGACCACGGTGCTTTCCAGGCCCGAACCATCGCCGCCGCCGGCGCCCTGTTTCAGGCCCAGTTCATCCACGCCCAGTGAGTTGGCGATCTTCGACTGGATGCCGCCCGTGCCGCCGCTGCCACCCAGCAGGGCGCCGGCAGCCGCCGCCAGCACGCCTTTCTGGTCGCCGCTGGCCGCGTCCATGCCCTGGCCGAGCACGAGCCACGACAGCTTGTCGCTGTCGGACACGTTCGGCGTGGATACCAGGCGCGCCGTCGGCGACTGCGCCGTGCCGCGCACCTGCACGCCGGCTTCGACGTTGGTCTCGGACAGCTGCTCGCCTTCAGGGCGCTTGCGCACCGCGAGGATGTCGAGCGACGGGTTGTCGTACGGCCCGCTGAAGGTCATCACGGCGCGCTCGATCGACAGGTTCTGGCCATACGCCGCGTACGTGCCATTGAGCGCGCGGATCGTGCCGTTGATGCGCGGCTGGCCGCTGCCCGTCATGCGCACGCGCGCCGTGCCAGCCAGGTAGGCGTCGATGCCCATCGCGCGGATATGGAAGTCGTCGCCCAGGTCGGCCGCCAGGTCCACCGTAAGTGGCACTTCCTTTGCGGTCGTCTTCGGTGTTGGCTTGGTGGTGCCGCGGCCCAGCACGATCACGTCGTCCGAGATCGTCGGCGTGCCTTGCGGGGCGAACTCGATCAGGGCGCGGTCGGCGCGGAATTTGCCTTCGAGTGCAAAGCGGCTGGCGTCGCGCACGAGCGATGCCTGGCCGCTGAGAATCACGGTGCGGTCCGGGCGCGACAGCGCCTCTAACTTGTCCATGTTCAGGCGGATGTCCATCGTCGGCGCGCCATCGGCGAAGCGCACGTAGCCGCTGGCAGCGGCGCCGCCCTGGCGGCCCTGGAATGCCAGCTTCTCGAGACGCAACTGGTCGCCAGCAAGCTGCGCACGCAATTCGCCATTGCGCAGGTTGACGCCCTGATCGGCCCAGCGCACGCCCAGCTTGTCGCCGTCGAGATTGCCGTTCAGGCTCGGCTTGCCGATCGTGCCGCCGCCCGTCATGGCCAGGCGCAGCGCGCCGTCCAGTTCCAGGCCCGGCTGGCCGGCCAGCGCCGCGAGCCAGGCGATCGACGGCAGGTTGGCGTTGGCCGTCATGCGCAGCGGGCTGGCGCTCTCGAGGCGCCCGTTGATCATCTGCGCGTTTGCTTCGATCTTGGCCACGCCAGTGCGGGCGCCGTCCAGGTCGAGATTCACGCGCAGGCTGCTGCCGACCACTTCGGCGCGCGCTTCCAGCTGGCGCAGGCCCAGCGCCACGGGCGTGTCGCCACCGACGATGGCGTCGCCCTTTTCGCGGAACACGCGCACATTGCCGGCCAGCGAAGGCGCGGCGCCTTGCGCCTGCGGTGCGCGCATGTCGACCGACCAGGCCGCGCCGAGCGTCAGGTCGCCGCGCGCATTGTCGGCCAGTGCCGGCGAAAATTGCGCCAGGTACGTCAGCGGCACGTTGTCGGCGTGGCCGCGGCTGGCCCAGCGCGGGCCGTCCTTGGTCAAGGTGTCGACCGTGATGCTGCCGTTTGGCAGGGCGATCACGGCGCCGTTGAAGGCGATGCGTTCCGGGCTGGCCAGGCCAGCCAGGCCGCCGCCCGGCGCAGCACTGACGCTCAGGGGCACCGGTTTTTGCAGGTTCATGGCGTAGCGGCCGCGATTTTGCAGCGCCGCCAGTGTGCCGCTCCAGGTATCTTTCGTGAAGCCGCCACGCAGCTCGGTGTTGGCGTCAAATGCATCGCCCAGCGCCGACAGGCGCAGCGTATGTGCGCCGCGCGTGCCGTCGGTTTTCAGGCGCACGGACGCTACGCGCGTATCGCCATTGACATAATCGAGCACCTCGACGTCGGTTACCAAAGGATCGCTTGCGCCGCGACCGGAGCCCAGGTTGGCGCTGGCTTTGAGCGAGCGCACCGTGTGCGTGCCCATCGCGCGCAGGTTCTGGCCGGCGATGGTCGCAGTGAGCGACGGCGTGTCTGCGGTACCGGACAATACGCCCGAGCCGCGCAGCACGCCGCCGTATTCGGGGCCAAACGCCGCCAGTTGCGGCGCATCGATGCGCCAGTTGAGCGCATCGCGCGCGGCGCCGAAGCTGCCGGTGGCGGCGATGACGTTCGGGCCGACGTGCAGGTCGACATTGGCGTCGGATACGTGGCGGCGGTCGGCCGCCAGGCGCGCATGGCCCCAGAACGGCGAGTTGGCCAGCGTCGAGTCGACTACCTTGAGGTCGAGCGCACCGCGCCAGTCGGCGCCAGCGCGGCCGCTGCCGCTGAACGTCGAATTGATATTGCCGGCCAGGGGCGAACCGAAGGCAGCCGGGTTGAAGCGTTCGGTCGCGCCAGTGGCCTTGACTTCCACCACGCGTGCGTCTTCCGGGCCGCCGAGCCAGGCTTCGCCCTTGGCGCGCACGACGCCGCTGTTGTTCTTGCGCTGGGCGTCGACCCAGCCCAGGTTGCGCGCATTGACGTCGAACGTCGTGCGCGGCGCGGCCATGGTGCCGGTGACGACACCGTTGGCGGCCACGGCGCCATACAGGTCGGCGCGCACGGCGGCGAGCTGGCGGCCATCGAGGCGCCATTGCAGGCGGTCGCCCGCGCCGCCAAAGGCGCCTTCCAGGTCCACCGTGTTCTGGCCCAGCGCGAGATCGGCATCGATGCCGCTGAAGCGCTTGGCGTCGGCCGTCAGTTTGCCCTTGCCACTGAGGGGTTGATTCATGAAGCGGCTCTGGCGCACGGCGAAATCGGCGTCGACCTTCCATGCGGGGCTCAAGATGCCGGCGGCGTTGACCGTGGCGTTGATGTCGGCCGCCGGCAGGTCGCCGAATTCCGACGGATCGAAGCGGCTGGCGCTGGCCGTGGCCTTGAACGCCTGGTCGCCTTCGAGATTCATCGTGCCGCTGGCGGTCACGCTGCCGCGCTTGGCGCGCAGCGTCGCTTCACGCAGCGTGGCCACGTTGTTTTCCAGCGTGGCCAGGGCGCTCAAGCGCAGGCCGGCGTCGATGAGGTTCGCCTCCAATGTCTGGCGCGTGGCTTCGTTGGTGACCGCGATATCGCCCTTGATTGCCGTCGGCTTCATGGCCGAATGCACCTCGCGCAGGTTGAAGCGGTCGGTGTGCAGCGCGAAGCGCGCGGTGCCGATGCCTTCTTCATCCTTGCCGCGCTGGACACCGCCGGTACCGGTGAATTTGCCGGCCGCGCCGAAGTCGAGCAGCACGTTCGAAACATTCAGCGCCGACAAATTGCCGCCCAGCTGGCCGCGCGCCGCGCGCAGCGGCAGGCGTTGCTGGTCGATCGTGCCTTCCGGCCCGGTATTGGTGATGTCGACGCTGCCGCTGATATTGCGTTGTTCATCGAGCTTGCCGGCCACCGCGAAGGTCAGGTCGGCCGTCGGCAGGGCAGGGTTGAAGAAGCCCGGGTCGACGTTGCGGCCGTTGATGCGCAGCGCGCGCAGCGGAATTTCGGCGTACGGCGCGATCGTGAAGTGGGCGTCGCCAATGGCGCGGCCGGCCGTGCCGGTGGCGTCGATCAGCGTGGCGTGTTCGATGTCGCCGCCGACCTTCAACTGCAGTTGCGCGGCGCGGGCGCCGGCGCTGGCTTGTGATTGGGTCAGGCTGGCCGACGCGTTTATCTTAAAAGGTCTTCCTGAGCCAACGGTGGCGTTGGCCGCCACCTGGCCCCACGGCGTGGTGGCCGCCGCGTTCTGCACGACCCAGCTGCGCTTGTCGCCCTTGGCGCGCACGCGGATATTGTCGATGCGCGTTTCGGCGCCGGCGATGTTCACCACCGTCATGTTCGTCAGGCGGCCATCGTCGACCTCGACCCGGAACGGCGGGGCCAGGCTCGCTGGCAGCACCGACGGCTCGTCGGTTTCTTTCAGCGTCTGCATGCGCACGCTGGCGGCCCACAGCTGGTCGATCAGGATGCCGCCCGACAGCACCTGGCTCGGCGACCAGTCGATGGCGATCTTGTTTGCGGTGATGACCTGTTCATCGGTGCGCCACACGAGACGCTCGATGTACATCTTGCCGTACAACGAACCGGTGATGCCGGTCAGCGTGAGCTTGCCGCCGGTGGCGCTGGCCACGCGCTGGGCGATCATCTGCAGCGTGGTTTCGCGGCCCAGGTACCAGAGCGTGCCGCCGACGATGACGCCGGTGGCGACCAGGCCAATGGCCACGCGGCGCGGCCAGCGGCGAGGCTTGCCCGGCTGCGGTTGATCGGGCGTCGAATTGGTGTCAGGTGTATCCATCAGAACGTAAATCCGAGTGAGAAGTGCAGGCGCGCCTTGCGCACCGCGTGGCCATAGGCCAGGTCGACATTGATCGGACCGACCGGGCTGCGCCAGCGCGCGCCCACGCCATAGCCCGACTTGGGACTGAGGTCGCCGAACTTGTCGGCGGCATTGCCGACGTCATAGAACACGGCAACGCCCCAGGGCGGCTTGAACCAGTACTGGTATTCGGCGCTGGCGGTGGCCAGGTAACGCCCGCCGACGGTGGCGCCATTTTCTTGCACGCCCAGTTCTTGATAGCCGTAGCCGCGCACCGACTGGTCGCCGCCGGCGCGGAACAGGAAGGTGCTCGGCACGCCGAGCTTTTCCTTCGAGGCCACCGCGCCCGTTTCGCCGCGCAGGATCAGCGTGCCGGCGGTGCCGACCGGCTTGTAGTAAATGCCGCGCAGGTACATGCGCAGGAATTTTTCGTCCGTCAGGAGCGGTAGCACGGCGCCGCCCAGCTGCGCATTGACCACGTAGCCGTTGGTCGGCAGGATCAGGCTGTCGAGCTTGCGCTTCGTGATGCTGTAGGTCAGCGGCAGGCTCTTGGTGCGGGTTGGTTCCAGGCCT
>Ga0265798_10003657_pt1 | contig 21674 bp, 15 predicted proteins | sample P3T30metagenome_FD_192430 | JGI IMG/M metagenome (GOLD analysis project Ga0265798, IMG submission 192430) | Plant litter microbial communities from East Loma Ridge, Irvine, California - P3 T30 | ecosystem: Environmental > Terrestrial > Plant litter > Unclassified | place: USA: California... | reverse complement strand
CATGGTTGAGCAGATAAACCGTTCCGGGAATATTGTTGGCAAGCAAACGAAACTTTTCCTCACTTTCGTTGATGATGTTCTCGTTAATGTTGCGTTCGATGGCAAGCGAAATGTTGCTGGCCAGCGACTGCAGGATCGTAATTTCGTCCTCGGTCCAGATGCGTTCGGTCGCGTCGTCGAATACGATTATGCCGTAGAGCTCGTGACGGACGAAAATCGGCAGTATCAGCAAAGATTTGACCGAAAGGCCTTGCATGAGTTCGCGTGTCTCTGCCGAATCCAGGTTACGGACGATATTGTGGAACGGCCGGTTGTCGAGCAGCGGCTCCAGGATTTCAGGGATTTTGGAATACGGCAAATGCAGCAGATCCGGGTTCGGAGGCGTCATGCTCCTGATGCTGCCAAGCCATCGGTGTTCCTGCCTCAAACCTTGCTGTAGAGGATTGTTCCTGAAATACGAAAGCCGGTCCACTTTCGTCACGTTTCCGACGGATTTCAGGATGCCCGTAAAAATCTCGTCCGTGCTTTTGCTCATCAGGAATTTTCCCGTATTGCGCGTGATGACGGTCAGGATTTCACTCTTGTAGGCCAGGTTTCGTTCGGCCTGCCGCCTCATATGGGATTCGATCGCCGTGGCGGTAAAATCAGAAATGGAACGCGAAAACGCCACGTCCTCGCTATCCCAATCCGCCTGGTTGTTTACGGTTTCGAAGCAGATCACGCCTGAAATTTCCCCGTTAATGAATGTCGGGGTATCGAGCAGCGACTTTATGCCGTATCTCGGGATGTAGTTCTTGCAAAGTTCGATTGTCTGGGCATGCGACGTGACGTCAGAAGCTACGATCTGACGTTCGTTTTCCAGAGCCGAAAAATAAAGCGGATATTCCTCACGGTCCAGGGTTTGCGGCTCCACCAGCCCGTTGGCCTGTCCGTCGAACCGGGCCATCCTCTCTAAAAATTGCTTGCTGTAGGACCAATATCCGGCGCGGTCCACGTTCAGGCTCTTTGCCGACAATTCGAGAATTTGCTGTAGCACGTCCTCGAGTTTTTCCGAATCGGCAAACCGTTGTGCCGCCAGAACCTTGAGCGTCTCATTATAGCGGGTGACCTTGATTTCCTTGCGCGTTTTTTCGTCTTCAAGCGACTTGACGAGCGTTATGTCGCGTGCAATGACTGAAAATCCGATGATCTTGCCCCTGTCGCTGCGCTTGATGTTAACGCTTTGGGAAACCCACAAATTGTCCCCGTTTTTTTTGACGAACGGAAAAACCTGAATGGGATAAGAACTCCGGTTTTTAGGCGCTTTGTCGTATTGGTTCCGGATCTTTTCCCGGTGGTCTTCCCGGATCAGGACGCTGTAATGGCGCTGGTAGAATTCTTCCGCGGAATAACCGAGCATATTTTCGGTAAACGGGTTGACGTACGTGTAATTGCCGTGGCGGTCGGTTTCGTAAATGATGTCCGATGCCGATTCGATAAGGTTCTTATACTGGTTCTGGATCTGGACGTGTTCGGTAATGTCCTGTCCGATTCCTATAAAAAGATTGTCGGAATACCGCTGGTCCTTCCACTGTATGTACTTGAATTCACCGTTGCTGCATCTGAGTTTGCGCACATAGAGACGCCCGTCGACATAATTGTCGTGATAGGATTCGCCTGCAAATTCGGAATCATCCGTCAGCTCCCAGAAATTCATGCCCATCATTTGTTCGTGATCGTATCCGAGTATGCTTTTGACGCTTTCGCTGCAAAACAACACTTCTCCTTTGCGGTTCGTGGCGATGATGAGCGAATTGCCTTTGTTCACGATTTCGTTGGCGAACAGGAATTTGTCTTTGGTATTGAGTATGCCGATGTGTTTCGTATAATGGAAAACCGTCGTGATCAGGCTGCTGTTGAATAAAATCGCGACGGTTTGTTCGTCAAGCAGGCCCGATATCAGAAGGTAGAACAGCATTACGAAGACGATTATCACGAACACGAGATATTGCCTGATGTTCTTGAAAACGCTGTATGAAAAGTAATAAGTGAGCATGAATTCAGAGATCGTGATGACCTCGTACGGCCCGACCACGATCTTGACGGTCAGGTAAAGCAGGTATCCTGAAAATGCCGCGGCGAAAATATGCCCGATATTCCGGTACAAAAATCCCGATTTCCCGGTGGCATAGTACAATCCGATGAGCACCGAACTGAATACGATATTTTCCGCCAGTTCGCTTTGCAGCCTGACGTTGAAAAACTCGAGAAACATTTCGGTCACGAAAAAAATGATCCCGAAGAACAGCAGGTAAAGCCGGAATTGTTCGGGATTGGAATCGATTTCGGAATAATTCGAAACAAAATCCTTGTTAAAACTCGTTTTTTTGTTGAACGTCAGATACAAAAGCCCGGCGGTAAACAGCAGCATCAAAGCCAAAAACCAGCCGTGGGAATAAAAGCGTTCCTGCCCGAAACCGGCATCGGCGACGAAAATCCTCAGGGCGTGATTCTGAATGGCAGGAGCGGAAACAAAGGACACGGCGTTCCCCAAATCGTTCATATAAGCGTAGTTAGCGGCATAAAAATATAAAAATTTGCGATCTATGGTTCATGGCGACAGAAAAAACCAGATCGGCGGTACAAAAAAACCACGGCAATTACCGTGGCTCGTTATTTTATGGTGAATCGTCAGAACCTGTCGTATTCCCCGATATCCTCGATTTCGTCATGTACCGAAATACCGACGGAATGTTTGTAGATCGAATAATACATGACGTACACGAACGGAATCGTAAAGAAAATACCGATACAGAACACGATGATCCCCATCGAAGCCAGGATCAGGGCGACAAACATCAGTCCGAAAAGCGCAAGCGGTTTTTTGGTGACGACCACAAAGCTGCCCTTGATCGCCTCAACGGGTTGTAGATTCCCGAAAAGAATCAGCGGCACGGTCATAAGGGTCATAAACGAAACGAAAAGGCTGAACAACGTACCGAGAAATGCCAAAGCAGGCAAATACGTGCTGATCACGGTAGAAATCCCGACGCTCACCGACGAAATCAGGATGCTTTGAATGAATAGCGGTAAGAAATACGGTTGTTTATAGCAGGAAAATGCGTCCCCGAACGAAACTTCGCCGCTGGTATCGGCATTGCGCGCCATCATCATCAGGCCGGCCAGGAACGGGCTCATAAAGCCACCAAGCACGACACTCGACGTGATATAGATGATCAGGTTCACGCCGGTCAGGTTCTCCAGTTGTAAGGGCGTGAAGTATTCGGCGGCCCCCGAAGCCAGTCCGAAAGCGGTGGCGATTCCCGCTGCGATAAAAGCCAGCACGATACCGGAAACGATCAAGGCCAGACCCGCCATGAGCGCGATGCGTTTGTAAATCTCGAATGCATCGTTGAAAGTGTAGGAAAAATCTATTTCATAACCTTGCGACCTGATCTCTTCAAGCCTTGCCTGCGTGTGTTCCATTGTAGTGTTTTGAGGTACAAGTATACGGTTTTTACGCTGATATTTAAAGCCATTTGAGCCATTTTCCTATCCGTCCGATTTTGTTTCCATAGGGCGGATATCGCAGCGTAATGTCGAGCCATGTGCCTCTTTTTACCACGGCTTTTTTATGGACGAACGTGTCGAAACTACGCTTTCCGTGATAGGCGCCGGTCCCGGAATTACCGACTCCGCCGAACGGCAATCGCGAATTGGCGAAGTGCACCACGACATCGTTGATGCAGCCGCCGCCGAAAGGAAATTTGCGCATCAGGTTGTCCGCTTCCTTGGTGTCATCCGAAAAGACGTAAAGCGAGAGCGGCTTTTCGTAAGCCGAAATAATCTGGTCGAGGTCGTTGTCGGAATCGTATCCCAAAACCGGTAAGACCGGACCGAAAATTTCCTCCTTCATTAAGTCGCTATGGCGGTCGTTTTCGTCGATAAGGGTAGGAGCGAGGTACAGCGTCTGGAAATCCGACTGTCCGCCATGCACGACTTTTTCAATGCGGATCATATCCGTGAGCCGTTTCAGATGTTTTTCGGACACGATTCGCGCAAAATCCGGCGAATCCATCGGACGCTCCCCGTATGCCGCCACGATTTCACTCTTGAGCAAACCGATGAATTTCGATTTAACGGATGACGACACGAGCAGATAATCGGGCGCGATGCACGTTTGTCCCGCGTTGATGAATTTGCCCCAGACGATGCGTTTCGCCGCGAGCTTCAGGTTGGCATTGGCCGTCACGATACACGGATTTTTACCTCCGAGCTCGAGCGTGACGGGCGTTAAATGTCTTGAGGCGGCTTCTGCGACCTTGCGTCCGACGGCAACGCTTCCGGTAAAAAAGATGTAGTCCCAACGTCGCCCGAGCAATTTTTCGGATACCTCCGGACCGCCCTGAAAAACTTCGACATCTATCGGATTAAAGACTTCGGAAACGATGTTGGACAACAGTTCCGACGTATTCGGCGTCAGCTCCGACGGCTTTACGATCACCGAATTCCCTGCTGCATAAGCTGAAATGACCGGCAACATCGCCAGCTGGAACGGGTAATTCCAGGGCGAAATGACCAGGACCGTCCCGTAAGGCTCTTTGGATATGCGGTCGAATGACGGAAAGTTGAGGATCGACGGTATTACAAATTCGTCCTTTGACCATTTCCTGATATTGCGGATCGTAGCTTTGAGTTCGGACCTGACCACGAAGGTTTCCGTCAGGACGGTCTCGAAGGCCGGCTTTCCAAAATCATCCCGGAGCGCCGCAATGATCGCGCTTTCACGTTTATCTAGGACGTAAAGCAGTTTTTTCAGCGTTTCTTTTCGTTCGGATACGGATGTTCTGCCGCGCATAAGGTCGTTTTACCCAAATATAGCCGAAAATTCGTTTAGTCCAGCCTGAATCCGTAGCCGATAAAGGCGTCCGCCTGGTTGTTGTCGCTCAGGAGGTTTGTGATGATCGATCCCGATCCGATGTAAAAACCGTATGCCCTCAATCCGATACCGCCTGAAATGCCAGAAATTTCATGGCTCGACCAGCTCGACCACACTTCAAAATCATCGAGCGCGAAGCGCGGCGTAACGGTTATTATGTTCTGGTAGGTGATCTGGTCGTTGGCGTCGTCGGGATTCAGCTTTTGCTGCAGATAGACCGAAGTGTAAAAACGCGGCACGATCCTGACGTCGGCATAAGCCGAAAAGACGGAAGGCAGCCTGACCTTAAAATCCTTTTTTGTGTTTTCGGTGCGGTCCAGGTAGCCGCTCGCCAACAGGACGTCCTCGATTTCGTCAAGACCTTCCACATTCTGGAATTGGTTTAAATCAAGCGATTCATTGCCTTGAACCAAAAGCAGATAATTCGTGTCGGAATTGTTGGCCGACCTTAACTTCATGCCGCCGAGGTTTCGGATGGCCAGGCCGGCGTTGATGCGGTGCTTTTTTGGATCGGACTCGTCTGCCATGCGATAATTGACGCCCAAGTCAGCGGCAGCGCCACCCAATCGTCCGAAGAGCGAACTGGTGTAATCTCCGAAACGCGTAAAGTCATCCCCGAGATTTCCGGAATAGGCAATGTTCAGGTTGGCCTGGGCGTTCGTCAACTCGACATCGCCCAGGTCGTTCGTGATGGTTCCCGTGAAGCGGTTCGCGCCGAAATTGGCGTAAGAGCCCGGAAACAATAGCTTGAAGGTAATGCCTGCACTGAATCGGTGCAGTTCGTCGTCGTAAAAATTATGTGCCGCAGCCAGACCTATCTCGCCCCATGTCGTGCCGTTCAGTCGCTGGTTGGATGCGGTATTTATCGTGGTCGATCCCGTAATCAGGGCATCCAGTCCCGCCGATGTAACGGCATCCCCGATATTGACGTCGACGTCGACGAGATCGAGTTTGGCCGAGGCTTTTGAAATGACGGCAAACGTCCATTTTCCGGTTTGGAAGGCGAATCCAGGCCCGTAAATTTCCCCGTCGAACCTCAGGTCTGCCGCCTCATTTCCGCGGAACAATTTGTCGCCGAGATTTCCGCCTTCGAACAAATCGCTGAATCCGATCTTGTTGTTGGCCGCATTGGCGCTGACCGAGAAAAGCTGCACTTCGTATCTGGAACCGAGGTTGGCCAACTCCGCAGGATTTATTCCGGCCTGGACCAAACCTGTTCGCCCGGTAGCGTTCAATCCGGTGAAATGCTGTTGGGCGAACGCCGGCAATCCGATAAGCAACAGTAGGGATAACGTTCTCATAGCATAGGATTTAGGATGTGCTATTTAAAAACGGGATTCTTAGGGTGGAAATTGTGTTTAAGCGCCGAATGTCGAATATCTAAAATTCAAGGATTAAATACGGATAATTGTAATCATTCCACCGCCTTCCAGATCACATCGTCAGGAACCGGCGCTGTGATTTCGAGCGGCTCCTTTTTTACCGGATGGATAAACGACAGCTTCCGCGCGTGCAGATGGATTCCGCCGTCGGGATTGCTGCGGTCGAAACCGTATTTGAGGTCGCCTTTGATGGGCGAGCCAATGGCCGACAACTGCGATCGGATCTGATGATGGCGACCGGTATGTAAATTGATTTCCAGTGCGTAATAACTGTTAAGTTCCCGGATTACTTTATAGTCGAGGCTCGCCATTTTACTGTCCGGAACCTCTTTGAGATGCGCTTTTGACGTGTTGGATTTCTCGTTCCGCCTGAGGTAATGCACCAGCGTTCCGGCATCTTGCGCCGGACGGTTCTTCACCACGGCCCAATATGTTTTTTGCGTTTCCCGGTTCTTGAACATTTCGTTCATACGCTCGAGCGCCTTGGACGTGCGCGCAAACAGCACGATGCCTGTTGTAGGACGGTCGAGCCGATGCACCACGCCCAGGAATACGTCTCCGGGCTTCCCGAACTTGTCCTTGATGTACTCTTTAACCACTTCAGAAAGCGGTTTGTCTCCGGTCTTGTCGCCCTGAACGATATCGCCCACGCGTTTGTTGACGACGATAATGTGGTTGTCCTCGTAAAGGACCTGGAGGTTATGTTTATTGGAAATGGTCTTCATTAACAGATCGCGTTGCGAAAAACCTGATTTTTACTTTTATCCTGATACTCTCGTTCGGTTGACACTCGACTTTAAGACTTTAAGACCTTATGACTTTAAGACCTTATGACCTTATGACCTTAAGACTTTAAGACCAGTCGTTCGACGTTCGACATTCGACATTCGACATCAATATTGCTCCTTATCATTCGGAAAATCCCCACTCTTAACATCTTCATGATACCTGCTCAAAGCGCCCGTCATTTCGTCCCAAAGGTTCGCGTAACGCCTCAGGAATCGAGGGCTGAACTCATTGTTCATCCCCAGCATGTCGTGGATGACCAGGACTTGTCCGTCAACGCCGCCGCCGGCTCCGATGCCTATAATAGGAATATTCACGCTTTTGGCCACTTTTTCAGCCAACTGTGCCGGAATCTTTTCCAGAACGATCGCGAAGCAACCCAGTCTCTCAAGCAATTGCGCGTCCTCCATAAGCTTCTGCGCTTCGGCTTCCTCTTTGGCGCGGACGGTGTATGTCCCGAACTTGTAGATCGACTGTGGCGTCAGGCCCAAATGTCCCATTACGGGAACGCCCGCGTGCAGTATGCGCTTGATCGACTCCTTGATCTCGTACCCGCCTTCAAGCTTCAGTGCGTGGGCGCCGCTTTCCTTCATGACGCGGATCGCCGAGCGCAAAGCCTCTTTCGGATCGGACTGATAACTCCCGAATGGCAGATCGACGACGACCAAAGCGCGTCCCACTGCACGAACCACCGAAGAGGCGTGATAGATCATCTGGTCGAGCGTGATCGGCAACGTCGTTTCGTGCCCGGCCATGACGTTCGAAGCCGAATCGCCAACGAGAATCACGTCTACACCCGCCGTATCGACCATTTTGGCCATCGTGAAATCGTATGCGGTCAACATCGAAATGCGCTCGCCGTTGTGCTTCATCTCGATCAGCGACTGGGTCGTGATGCGCTTATAGTCTTTTTTTGCAACTGACATGATGTGTTTTTTAGAGGCATTAAAGGTAAGGGAATTAATACGCAATACCATTTTTTAAGAGCGGATGTTCAAAATTACGGGCGTTTCCCCGGAGGCCAAAAGCTGATCGCGTTTGGCCTCCGGCGCCGGGCTCTGCGCGGCAATCTTTTATTGCGCAGGCTCCATAAAAGGATTTCTGCTGCGATCCCTAACGCGCTCCGGTTAAAAGAAAGTATCATCCAAAAACCGCAAACCGCATAAACTGGAACAGTAACACATCGCCAATATCGCCTACTAACCTAAAAAACCAAACCATGAAAACACTATTGATTATCGGGGCCATACTGGTCTCACAACTTTCATCCGCACAGGACCCGGAGATAAAAAAGGCGGTTCAGCAATTCTTTACGGCTTTCCACGCAAAGGATTCGGCCGCGTTGAGAAAGACATTCGCCAAAGAGATCGTGCTGCACTCCATATCTGATAAAAATTCGGAAGCGAAAGTGTCCGTGGAACAAGCGTCAGTGTTTCTCCAATCTATCGCTGCGATCCCGCCCGACATGAAATTCGAGGAAAAACTGCTTTCCTTCAGGATCGACCAGGACGGTCTTATGGCCCACGTCTGGACGCCTTACGAATTTTACATCAACGGGAAAATGAGCCACTCTGGCGTCAATTCCTTTTCGCTCGTAAAGGAAAAAGGCAACTGGAAAATCCTGTATTGCGTCGATACCAGGAGGCGGCCGTGATCTGACAATCACCTTTATGGTTTGGCTTTCCCGTTTTTTGGGCCTATCTTGTATGTTTTTACGATGCGATATATGGCAGACACGCCCTATTTTTTAAAGAATGGAGGAGAAATGGGGAGTCTCATGCGGGCGTTCGATTGGTCGTCCACACCTGTAGGCGAACCCTCCGGATGGCCTCAGGTACTGAAAACCACGATTTCGACGATACTGTCGTCCCGCTTCCCGATGTTTTTATGGTGGGGAGACGACCTGATCCAGTTTTACAACGACGCCTACCGTCCGAGCCTCGGGGAAAACGGCAAGCACCCGAAAGCCCTGGGACAAAAAGCGGTCGATTGCTGGGCCGAGATCTGGGACGTCATCTATCCGCTGATCCTACAGGTCAAGACTACGGGCGATCCGACCTGGAGCGAAAACCAGCACATCCCGATTTTCCGCAACGGAAGGCTCGAAGACGTGTACTGGACCTTCGGTTACAGCGCGATCTATGAGGAAGACGGCCAGATCGGCGGCGTATTGGTCATCTGCAACGAAACCACGGAACGCGTCCTTTCTGAAATAAAATATTCACAAAGCCAGCGCAACATCCTGGATTTGTTCGAGCAGGCGCCTGTTGGTATCGCAACGATCGTTGAGAAAGACCTGACTTTTACGATGGCCAATGCCTTTTACGGCGAACTTGTGGGTCGCAGCCCGATTGATATTGTCGGTAAACCGCTGCTCGAGGCATTGCCCGAAATAGGAGGCCAGGGTTTTGACCAGCTGCTCCGGAACGTCATCGAAACCGGTCATCCTTATATCGCTAATGAAGTCTCGGTTAAACTGCTTCGGAACGGCGGGCTTGAAAACGTTTACGTCGATCTCACCTATCAGCCGAAATTCGATCCCGACGGCACAAAAGGCGTGCTTGTCGTGGCCACAGATGTCACCCAACAGGTCCGGTCCCGTCTCAAGGTCGAACAAAGCGAGGCCCAGATGCGCGCCATTATCGCCGCCGCCCCGGCAGGGATAGGATTGTTCGTCGGGCGCGACCTAATCGTGGAAATGCCGAACCAGACGTTTATCGATATCGTGGGCAAAGGCTGGGACATCGTCGGGAAACCGTTGCGCGAAGCCATGCCCGAACTTCTTACGGAAGGCCAGCCGTTCCTCAAGATACTCGATGACGTCTATACGACCGGGGTCATGTTCCAGAGTTTCGGGAGCCAGGTCAAGATCATTCAGCACGGGGTGATGACTTACAATTATTACAATATTACGTATACGCCCATCCGCAATGAGAACGGCGATGTCTACGCCATTCTCGACATTGCAATCGACGTCACAGACTCGGTCCTGTCGATGAAAAAAGCCGAAGACGCCGAACGTGCCTTGCTGGGCGCCATCGAACTAGCCGAACTCGCCACCTGGCAATACGACATCCACACAAGTACGTTTCACTATTCTCCTCGCTTCCTGGACTGGCTTGGAATGGCCGAAAATATGCCTGGCCAGACCGAAAGCCCGTCACCGAGAGAATTCCAGTCCTACGTGATGGACGGTATTCAGGATGCGATCCGGTCGGAGGGAACCGGGATTTATCGTGCCGAACATCCGATCGTAAATCGTCAGACAGGCCAGGAGCGCATCATCCAGGCGCAGGCCCATTTGGTCAGGGACATCGACGGCGTGCCTCAGTACCTGACGGGAACCGCCGAAGACGTGACGCAGGAACGCGTACTTCAGAAACATCTCGAATGGCAGGTTCGCGAACGCACCCAAAAGCTGGTCGAGGCCAATGCCGAATTGCAGAAATCGAATTCGGAACTGGAACGCTTCGCCTACATCGCCTCTCACGATCTCCAGGAACCGCTGCGCAAGATCAGCACGTTCGCCAGCATGTTCAAGGCCCACAGCGGATCTTCCGACGCGAAAAGCATCCAATATATCGAGCGGATCCAGTCCTCGGCAGAACGCATGAGCAACCTGGTGCGTGACATACTGGGTTTTTCAAGGCTTTCGCATTCCCATGATGTGTTCGTCCGGATGGACCTTACTGAAATTTTCCGTAAGATTTTATCCGATTTCGAACTGCTCGTCGAACAAAAGGGAGCCGTGATACAGGTTCGGGATCTGCCCGTAATGGACGTGATCCCGCTCCAGATCGAGCAGCTTTTCGGGAACCTGATCTCCAATTCGCTCAAATATTCGCGACCGGATATCGCTCCGGAGATCTCGATCACAGCCGCCATCTTGTCCGATAAGGAAAAAGAAAGATTGGGAATTAACCTGAAAAAATCCTATTCCAGACTGGAATTCCGCGACAACGGTATCGGGTTTTCCCCGGAATATGCCGAGCAGATTTTCCAGATTTTCCAGCGGCTGCATGGCAAAACCGACTACGAGGGAACGGGAATCGGCCTGGCCATGTGCCGGCGGATCGCTCAAAACCACACCGGCCTGATTTTCGCCTCGTCGGAACAAGGCAAAGGCGCTGTTTTTACGGTGGTACTGCCTTTTACGCAATAATCCGCGAGCGACAGCCGATTGACCGGACGAATTTCTAACTTTGCGCCATGACCTCCATCCTCATCATCGACGACGAAGAAAAGCTGCGCGGGCTCCTGGCGCGAATCATCAAAAGCGAAGGTTTCGACGTGACGGAAGCGCCTGATCTCAAATCGGGATTTAAAAAACTTGAAATCCAGCATTTCGATGTCGTGCTGTGCGACGTAAAACTGCCTGACGGGAACGGCGTCGAATTCGTGCAAAAGGTCAGATCGGTATTTCCGGACGTCGAAATTTTACTGCTGACGGCTTTCGGGAACATTCCGGACGGCATCCAGGCCATGAAAAACGGCGCTTTCGACTATATTGTAAAAGGTGATGACAACGATCGCATCATCCCGCTTCTGTACAAAGCCGCGGAGAAAGCCGGATTGCGGCAGCAGGTGAGGAGCCTGAAGAAACAACTGGGGAACACGCATTCGTTCGATGCGATCATCGGTAAATCGAAATCGATTGCCGCCTCGGTCGACCTGGCGCAAAAAGTGTCCGTGACCGATTCCACCGTTCTGCTTTTAGGGGAAACCGGTACGGGGAAAGAAGTCTTTGCACATGCGATCCATGAGAACAGCAAGCGTGGAGACAAATCATTCGTCGCCCTGAACTGCAGCGCATTCGCTAAAGATCTGCTCGAAAGCGAGCTTTTCGGATATAAGCAGGGTGCGTTCACGGGAGCCGCCCGGGACAAAAAGGGGTTTATAGAAGAAGCACACGGAGGCACCTTGTTTCTGGACGAAATCGGGGAAATGCCGATCGAATTGCAGGCTAAATTATTGCGCGTCCTCGAATCGAGCGAATTTATTCGGGTAGGGGATACGGTCCCAAAAAAGTCAGATTTCAGGCTGATTGCCGCGACGAACCGTGATTTGAAGTCAGAGAGCGAACAGGGACGTTTCCGATCGGATCTTTATTTCCGCCTCAATATTTTCGAGATCCGGATACCACCGTTGCGCGAACGGTTGAAGGACGTGGAGGCGCTCGCCGATTTTTACATCGGACAATTTTCAGACAAGATCAACCGCAGCAGGCCGGCGGTCAGCGAAGAATTTCTTTCGGCACTGCAGACGTATTCTTGGCCGGGAAATATCCGCGAGCTCAAGAACGTAATCGAGCGCTCGGTGATCCTTGCATCTGATGAAGGGCTGACGACCGATTTGCTTCCGTTCGAGATCCGGACATCGGAAAACCGTTCCAGTACCGTGTCGGCATTCTCGATCGCTTCCGCGGAAAAGCTTCAGATTCAAAAAGTGCTCAACTATACCAAAAACAACAAAGCCGAGGCTGCCCGACTTCTGGAAATCGGCATCGCGACTTTGTACAGAAAAATGGAAGAGTACAAGCTGTAAACCACTAGTCTTTACAGAGGCCTTCGCCCCGGTGCGGTCAGTTCCACATCGTTCCGTCCAATCCCAATACGACGCCGATCCACAGCGCAATCACAAACGACAAAATTCCGAAAACCATGAGTCCTGATCGTACGGTCCGGCTCGCACCTTTAAAACGCGTGACGAAATACAAAAATGCACCGCCAGCCGCACCGGCTAAAGGTGTAACGAGTAGCGGACGCGCACGCCAGTTTGCAGGCCATGACGGATCAGGACTGTTTACAGAAAATAGGAAAAAGGAAATGACACCGAAGGCAACGGCGGCTCCCGCCAACGCATAGATCGCGAATTGGCGTGGATTGATCTGGGTCTGGAAGGACGAAAGCTGGCTCATGATATAAAGATTTATTATTTTTTAAGAGTACTTTGAAATACAAAGTTATTCGTTTTTTGTTTGCTTCGACATTTCAACCAATTTTTTTATCCTATCATTTTTAGAAAGGCCTATCATTTTGATAGGCTTTTTTGCTTGGTACTACTTAGTAAAAACTTATAACCATTTAATTGTCTGAGCATTATAATCCTTTGTGCGTTTGCGGTATGCCGTTTGGCATAAGCGTCGAAAATAAAATCAAACAACATGAAAAACCGAATCACATCGATCTGCAACCAAGCCGAGCGCTTGGCCGAGATCACCAAGGCGTTCATCCGGACCGGGAATATTTCACGAGCAAAGAAGTGCCTGGCCGTTGCCGAAAAAGTATTCGCCGAGGGCAATCAGCAAACCAGAAACGCCATTGCCAATACGTACGTTTTCTCGGTCACTACATTCATGGAAATGCGCAATTGCCGCATCGCCGACCTTTTCCCTAAATCGCTCAGGGCGGAATACATCAGCCAGATTAACACCTCCGGAGTCTGATGGAAGCGATTCTGACATTTCTCGTGGCCGTCGCACTGTTTGCGATCTGCTACAAATCGGTTGACTTTTTCGAAAAAATGTAATCTATGACCGCACTTCTTATCGTCGCAATCCTCGTTTTCGGCTATCTGGTTTATGTCCTTATAAAACCCGAAAACTTTTAAACTGAACCTTTATGTATACAGAATATACCGGAATTGTCCTGGTTTTCGCGTTTGCCGTTCTCTTCGCTATTCCTTTCGGAAAGTTCATCGCCTCCACATTTTCAGGAGAAAAGACGTTTGCCGATGGCTTTTTCAATCCGTTTGAAAGGATCATTTTCCGCATCTCCGGGATCGACCCGACGCGCCAGATGACCTGGAAACAGCAGCTCAATGCCATGCTCGGCCTCAACTTTTTATGGATGGCGCTGTTTTATATCATCCTTTTGTGCCAGGGATTTTTACCGCTGAACCCTGACGGAAATGTCTCCATGTCGCCACACCTGGCGCTGAACACGGCCATTTCGTTCGTGGTCAACTGCAATCTGCAGCATTATTCTGGTGAAAGCGGCCTGAGTTATCTCTCCCAGATTTTCCTCATGTTCCTGCAGTTCGTTTCGGCCGCGACCGGAATAGCCGCCGCCGCGATGGTTTTCCATGCGATGAAGGAGCGCACGACGGAAACTCTTGGAAATTTTCACGACTATTTCGTCAAAAGCTGCACGCGGATTTTGCTGCCGATGGCATTTGTTATCGCGGTATTTCTATGTTTTTCCGGTACGCCGATGACGTTCGAAGGCAAAAATGCGATCACGACAATGCAAGGCGATCACGTCGAAATTTCCCGCGGGCCCGCTGCGGCCTTCATCGCCATAAAGCATCTGGGCACCAACGGCGGAGGGTTTTTCGGAGCCAATTCGGCTCATCCGCTTGAAAATCCGACGTATCTCACGAACTGCGTCGAATTATGGGCGCAGCTGATCCTACCGTTTGCGATGATTTTCGCACTTGGTTTTTATCTCAGGCGACGCCGGTTTTCCTATGTGATCTTCGGTGTGATGACCGTCGGATTCCTGCTTTTGGTAATTCCCACGGTCATAACCGAAATCAACGGAAATCCCGCTATCGAAAGAATGGGCATCGCACAAAACGGGGCGATGGAAGGCAAAGAAGTGCGGTTCGGCGCGCCTATGACCGGATTCTGGAGTATTGCCACGACGGTCATTTCCACCGGATCGGTCAACGGCATGCATGATTCCGCTATGCCGATGTCGGGCGCGATGCAGCTGCTGGCCATGATGGTCAACGCCTTTTACGGCGGATGCGGCGTCGGGTTCCTCAACTTTTACATCTTTATCATCCTGGCTGTTTTCATCTCCGGATTGATGGTCGGGCGCACACCGGAATTCCTCGGCAAGAAGATCGAAGCACGGGAGGTCAAGATTGCGGCATTCATCGCAATCCTTCATCCTTTGCTGATCTTGTCGGGAACGGCTCTGGCGGCACATTTCGCTTCATCCGGTACGGAAATGGGCTATTGGTTCGACGGCAAAGCCTCCGCCTGGCTCAGCAATCCGGGATCCCACGGGTTTTCCGAAATGTTGTATGAAACAACGTCAAGCGCCGCCAATAACGGATCGGGTTTCGAAGGCCTGGCCGACAACAATCCGTTCTGGAACCTGCTGACGAGCGTCATTTTGTGGCTCGGACGCTTCATTCCGATAATCGGCCCGGTCGCCATCGCCGGAATGCTCGCCAAAAAGAAGTTCATCCCGGAAAGTTCGGGCACGCTCAAAACCGACACTTCCATTTTTGGCGTGATGATCTTTGCCGTGATCGCCATTATCGCAGCCCTTAGTTTCTTTCCCGCACTCGCGTTAGGCCCGTTGGCGGAATATTTTTCCCTTAAATAATTACCGAAATGACAAAAAATAATCCTCCATTGTTCGAACGCACTCAAATACAAAACGCGTTCAGGCAAGCCTTCGTCAAGCTAAATCCAGCCGTAATGATCAAGAATCCGGTCATGTTCACCGTCGAGATCGGAACCGCCATCATGTTTGTGGTTTGCGTATCAATCCTGCTCGGACGCCAGGGCGAGGGCAGTTTCATCTATAATCTGATCGTGTTCCTGATTTTGCTCGCGACGTTGCTGTTCGCCAATTTTGCCGAAGCCATTGCCGAGGCCCGTGGAAAAGCACAAGCCGACAGCCTGCGCCGGACGCGCGAAGAAACGCTGGCTAAAAAGATGCTCGCCGACGGATCCGTAGAGGAAGTCAATTCGTCTTTTTTAAAAAAAGGTGATCATTTCGTCTGCGAAGCGGGTGATATAATTCCGATGGACGGCGAAATTGTCGAAGGCCTGGCCACGATAGACGAAAGCGCCATTACGGGAGAGAGCGCTCCGGTCATCCGCGAATCCGGTGGCGATAAAAGCAGCGTGACAGGAGGTACCAAAGTCTTGTCCGACAGGATAAAAGTAATGGTCACATCTGAGCCAGGTGAGAGTTTCCTCGACAAAATGATCGCACTTGTCGAAGGCGCGAGCCGCCAGAAAACACCTAATGAAATCGCACTGACAATCTTGCTGGCCGCTTTTACGCTCATCTTCATCATCGTGTGTGTAACGCTCAAACCGTTTGCCGATTACGCCAGAACGCCCATAACGATCGCGGCTTTTATCTCGCTGTTCGTCTGCCTCATCCCGACTACGATCGGCGGTTTGCTGTCGGCGATAGGGATCGCGGGAATGGACCGGGCATTGCGCGCCAACGTGATCACCAAATCGGGTAAAGCGGTGGAAACGGCCGGAGATATCGATGTTTTGCTGTTGGATAAAACGGGAACGATTACGATCGGAAACCGGAAAGCCACGAACTTTTATCCCGCACCCGGCGTGTCCTTTCACGATTTCGTTGAAGCCGCCGTGCTGAGTTCGCTGTCGGATGATACGCCGGAAGGAAAATCGATCATCGAACTGGCGGGACAAATGAATGCTGACATCGGACTCGACATTCCGAAACTTACTTCCAGAATCTCCGAGTCGATCAAGTTTACAGCCGAAACCAGGACGTCGGGTGTAATCCTCAACAATGGCGTCGATATTCGCAAAGGCGCCCAGGACGCGGCACGCAACATTTCCAGAAATGAGGGCAACGAATTTCCGGCGGCGACATCCGATAAGGTCACGGTCATCTCACAAAACGGAGGAACACCGCTTGTCGTCATCAAAAACGGAAAGGTGCAGGGCGTCATCGAATTGCAGGACATCATCAAGACGGGCATGAAGGAGCGCTTTGAACGGCTCCGGAAGATGGGAGTGAAAACAGTCATGGTGACGGGCGATAATCCGCTGACGGCGAAATTTATTGCGGAAAAAGCGGGTGTCGACGATTTTATCGCAGAGGCCAAGCCGGAAGACAAAATGAACTACATCAAAAATGAGCAATTGCAAGGAAAACTCGTCGCGATGATGGGCGACGGCACGAACGATGCGCCTGCACTGGCCCAAGCCGATGTTGGCGTGGCGATGAACTCAGGCACTCAAGCTGCCAAGGAAGCGGGAAATATGGTCGATCTCGACAACGATCCGACGAAACTGATCGAGATAGTGGAAATCGGAAAACAGCTTCTGATGACCAGGGGAACGCTGACAACATTTTCGATCGCAAACGACGTTGCCAAATATTTCGCGATCGTGCCCGCTCTGTTTATATCCGCGATCCCGGCCTTGCAGGGACTGAACATCATGGGGCTGCATTCTCCCGAAAGCGCGATTTTATCTGCGGTGATTTTCAATGCGATCATTATCCCGATGCTGATCCCGCTTGCTCTCAAAGGCGTGGCCTACAAGCCGATAGGGGCGAGTTCCATCCTCAAACGCAACCTGCTCATTTACGGTCTGGGAGGAATCATCGTGCCGTTTATCGGGATCAAGCTCATCGATATGATGGTGTCCGTTTGGTTTTAAGCAGTGTCAGGAATCGAGGTTACAAAAATCAGAATTCAAATTCCAACAAAATAATTTACAATGAAAAATATACTTTCCATGTTAAGGCTGACCGCGGTGTTGGCTATGATCTTCTGTATTTATTATCCGCTGATGGTTTTTGGCGTAGCCCAGGCGGCTCCGAACCAGGGTAAAGGCGAGATACTGACCGTTGACGGAAAGACTGTCGGCTACAAAAGGATCGGGCAGAAGTTCGACAAGCCCGGTTTTTTCTGGGGACGACCGTCTGCCGTGGATTACAATGCCGCAGCAAGCGCCGGAAGCAACAAAGGGCCTTCGAATGTTGATTATCTGGCGCAGGTCAATACTCGAATTGATGCCTTCCTGGCCGCGCACCCGTATCTGAAACGATCTGAAATTCCATCGGATATCGTGACTGCATCGGGCAGCGGGCTCGACCCTCACATATCGGCACAAGCAGCGCTGATACAGGTAAAACGTGTGGCGAAGGATCGAAGTCTCAATGAATTCAAAGTGCGGACACTCGTGCAAAAACACATTGAAACGCCTAGTGTCGCCGGAACGCAAACGGTAAACGTACTCGAACTCAACCTCGAACTGCAACAACTCAAATAACATCAGGAATTACAAATTTCAAAAGTCCACATTCAACTTATAATTCAGAACATGAAATTCTTTAAAATTCTGGCAGCGATTATGCTTGCCTCGCCTGGCCTTCAGGCTCAAACCGATACGACGTCCACGCCAAAAATACCGTTTGAAGGCATGGACCTTACCTGGATTAACGGCCAGAACCGACAGTCTGACTTTCCGCTTCAGCTCAAGGACAAAAACGGTGACGTGATCCTGACGGGCGTCGCGTACGTCGATTCCTATTACAATTACGATTTTCATCATCCGAAAGACAACACCCATACGATTTCTTCGACAATCGGTCGATCGAACGAATTTACGATCAACATGGCGAGCATCGGGATCGAGACGAATTACAAGAACGTGATCGGGAAATTGTGGCTGCAATACGGTCAGATGGGCGCGATCGTGCAGGATATGGACGGAACCGTCGGCCACGGCCGCAACACGAGCATCAGCAATCTCAAGTATATCCGCGAGGCTTCCGCCGGATACCATTTCGACGTAGCCTACGGATTAAATGTCGAAGCCGGGATCTTTATGAGCTATATCGGGCTTGAAAGCTATGTTTTAGGCGAGAACTGGTCGTATCAGCGTAGTTCCGTCTGCGATTTTACGCCGTTTTATTTTCAGGGTGCCCGGCTTCAGTTTTATCCGACGAAGCATCTGAAAACCGAAGTCTGGGTGCTTAACGGATGGCAGTCGTACAACAGCTGGAACCAAAGCCTCGGCCTGGGATCGTCGACATATTGGCGTCCGAACGAAGATTTGCAGGTCGTTGCCAATTTCTATATAAACGGGAAGGATTCGAGAAATTCCGATGCGGCGCGTTTCCACCATGACAACAGTGCCGTATACCGGTACTTTAAAAACAAGCAGGGCAACGGCATTTCCCAGGCGGCGTTCAGCCTGAATTCCCACTACGGCTTCCAGTCGGGCGACGGAGTAGAGGCAAAGGACAATTATTTGCTCGGGACGTCGCTGGCCAACCGCGTCTGGTTTGCCAAAAACAAGCTGGCGCTGACCTTGAGAGGTGACGTGCTGACAAATCCCGGTGCTTACCTCGCGTTTTCGCCTTCGCCTGTGGCGGACAACGATTTCAACGATGCGCTTGCAGCCGGAAAAGACCTGAAAATGTTCCAGGGGACCGCTACTTTCGACGTAATGCCTAACGATTTTGTAACGTTCCGGATCGAATACGGCTACCGTTCGAGCAATATACCGTATTTCGCCGGTCCGGGCGGAACCACTTCTCCCGATGGCTGGATCGATACGCCTACCGACAACTGGCGGCCTGATTTAAGAAAATCGGAAAACCGGGTTACGTTCGCCGTGAGTTTCAGATTGTAAATTTTGATCTGATAGCGAACTAATTCAAACAATTTAAGTATGCCCACACCCGAACATTTTCTCGAGCTTATCCAAAAATCGCGTCGTGGCAAATTCAAGATTTACATCGGAATGTCAGCAGGTGTCGGCAAAACCTATCGAATGCTGACCGAAGCGCATTCCCTGCTGAAGAGCGGCATCGACGTCAAGATCGGATATGTGGAAACCCACAAACGCCCGGAAACCCATGCGTTGCTTGAAGGCTTGCCGGTTATTCCGCGACGGCGGCTTTTTTACAAGGGAAAAGATCTTGACGAGATGGACGTGCAGGCGATCCTGAACCTGAGGCCGGAAGTGGTTATCGTCGACGAACTTGCGCATTCGAACATCGAGGGAAGCAAGAACGAGAAGCGGTGGCAGGACGTTCTTGAGATCCTGGAAGCGGGCATCAATGTCATTTCGGCGGTCAATATCCAGCACATCGAAAGCCTGAATGAAGACGTCAAGCGCATTACGAACATCGAGGTCAGGGAGCGCGTCCCGGACCGTATCCTGCGCCTTGCGGATGAAGTCGTCAACATCGACCTTACCGCGGACGAACTGATCGCGCGTCTGAAAGAGGGAAAAATATACACGCCGGATAAGATAGCGTCGGCCTTACAGAACTTTTTTAAGCCGGATCAGATCCTGCAGTTAAGGGAGCTGGCGCTGAAAGAAGTAGCGGGCCAGGTCGTCAGGAAAGTAGAATCGGAAGTGCCCAAAAACATGGCTGTCCGGCATGAACGGCTGCTGGCGTGTATTTCATCCAACGAAAAAACCGCCAGGACGGTCATCCGGAAAACGGCGCGGCTAGCCAATTATTACAACAGCGCCCAATGGTTCGTGCTGTATGTGCAGACGCCTGGCGAAAGCCCGGACAAGATCGCGCTGGACAAGCAGCGTCACCTCATCAACAATTTCAAACTGGCGACGGAACTGGGAGCCGAAGTCGTCAAAATCGAATGCCGTCAGATCGCCGAAGGTATTTTAAACGTTGCATCGGAACGAAATATTACGACGGTCTGCATCGGAAAGCCGCACTTTCGATTGTTTAAGGTAATTTTGAGCACGTCGGTATTCAACCGGCTGCTGAACCGGCTGTCAAGCTCGAACGTGGACCTAGTCATACTCTCATGAAAACCAAAACCAAACTCAACCTGGCCGTGGGCCTGCTGTTATCGCTGATCTTACTGCTCACGATACTGAGCGCGTTTTACATTTTTGCGATAAAGCGCGATACCGAAAATATCCTCAAGGCCAATTACAACACCCTGGAATATTCGCGAAAGATGCTGTCGGCGCTAGATAATCTCGATAACGGCAATGCCGATGCTACCTTCACTTTCGAGGAAAACCTGACCAAACAGCTGTTGAATATCACAGAATCTGGAGAGAAAAAAGCGACCCAGATCGTGCAATTCAATTTTGCGGAATTGAAGCGCAACCTGGCAGATGACGTTGCAAAAGCCAACATCCGCCAGGGTATTTTCGAGATCATGAAACTCAATATGGACGCACTCAAATCCAAAAGCGACATGGCAAGACGAACGGCAGAGACCGCCAATTGGGTCATCGCGATTGCGGGAACGCTTTGTTTCCTGATCGCTTTTAATTTGATGGTGAACCTGCCCAACCACATCGCCAATCCTATCCGCGAACTCACCGACAGCATCAGGCAGATCGCAAAAGGAAATTATAATGAGCGCGTCCATTTCGAAAACAGCAGCGAATTCGGCGACCTGGCCAAATCGTTCAACGTAATGGCACAAAAACTTGAAGAATTCAACAACAGCAACCTGAACAACCTGCTGTTCCAGAAAAAGCGCATCGAGACGTTGCTCAACAATATGCACGATCCGGTGATCGGACTGGACAACGACGGACGAATTTTGTCGGCGAACGACGCAGCGCTGAAAATTATGGGATTGCGGTCGGAGGACATCATCGGGAAACCAGCGTCGGAAGTCGCGCTCCGGAACGACTTGCTCAAATCGCTTATCGTGAACGAGCTTGAAAGCGTGAAGGCGCATCCGATGAAAATCTTTGCGGATGGGAAAGAGAGTTATTTCGAACGGGAAAACGTCACTATCAGCATCGTTCCGACGGGTGAGGAGCATCCGGCGGAAATCGGGAATTTCATCATCCTGCGCAACATCACCGCCTTCAAGGAACTGGATTTTGCCAAAACGAA
>Ga0265798_10003656_pt1 | contig 21677 bp, 36 predicted proteins | sample P3T30metagenome_FD_192430 | JGI IMG/M metagenome (GOLD analysis project Ga0265798, IMG submission 192430) | Plant litter microbial communities from East Loma Ridge, Irvine, California - P3 T30 | ecosystem: Environmental > Terrestrial > Plant litter > Unclassified | place: USA: California... | reverse complement strand
GGTCGCGCCTACGTAGAAGCTATCCTCAATGGTCCCAAAACGTCAACCTACAAGGTCATTATAACGGCCCGGAAGGCCGAAGCCGCCAAAGCTGCTGCCAAAGAGCTCAGCGCGACGCAAGTAGCTGGATATGGATGTGATATTGAGGATGAGGGACAGGTAGATGAGCTAGTCAAGGTTGTCGAGAAAGAGTACGGGAGAGTGGACATCTTGATCAATAATGCTGGTACGTTCTCGCCTTGAGATCAGCTGATGATAGGGGCGGCATATGATGGCCAAGCACAGAAGGGTGAGATGACCCCGAAAGAAGCATGGACCAAATCGTACTCTCTCAACGTCACCTGCACCCATTTCTTCACCGAAGCTTTCGTACCCCTCCTCCTAAAATCCCAATCCCCATCCATTATCTTCATCAGCTCTCGAGTTGGCTCAATCACATCCCAAGTCAATAAAGGTATACCCATGATGGACTCTTCTCCCGAAGCTGGCTGGCCGAAAGCTCCAGGATTCAACCCTACCGCCTACCGATCGAGTAAGGCTGCATTCAACATGATGGCTAGGGAATGGTCTCGGACGTTGCTAAATGATGGAGTCAAGTGTTATATACTTGCCATGTCGGGGTATGCTACGGAATTTGGGGGTGGAGCGGCAGGAGAAAAGGCCGCGATGGGAATGCCTGGGCCGGAAGTGGCCGGGGAATGGGTCCGGGGGTTCGTAGATGGGGAACACGAGGGTGAAGAGGGCAAGTTCATGGCACTGGACGGTGAACATGGATGGTAGATTGATTGATATCAGCCCGAAATGATGCATGTTGTTTGTTGTTAGTTCCTCTCTTAGAGTGTCCTCCTACTCTATTTCGGTTTCCCCCCGGACACCACGACGCCTTCCCCCGGCTTATGCCACCACTCGTCTACTTGGCCTGCTGCTTCTTCTGCATCTTCCTGAACTCTCTCTTCTTGTCCAACTCCTCTACCCTCTTTCGTTCCTTTTCGCTCAGATTAGCCCTCTCTGCCTTCTTCTTTGCTGCCTTCTTCTCTTCGGCAGTCTCCTCGACGGGGGCGTCCTCGCTCTGTCGGACCTTGAAGTCCTTCTCCAGGTCGAGATCGACAGTCTTTCTGGTGCTGATCAATTTACGCGAGACCTGATTGTTAGCTTGTACCGTGTGAAGGGTGGTGAACGTACATCAGGCTTCAAGAGGTTCTGCCTGTCCATGAGATCAACAATGTTGAGGGCGACTTGAACCCATGCCTTGACAGCTTCAACCTGCTCGTTGTTCTTGGGCTTGTAGCACGCGAGGATAATCTCTCGGGATCGGATCTTGGGGTTGAGAGGACCCTTGGCAGGTCGTCGAGCGGGGATGTCGGTGATCTATCATGAGCTCACGCCGAAAAGAGATGAGAGGGACTCACCAAGAAGTACTTGAGGACAGCGTTTGCCTTGGGGTTTGAGAGGAGCTCGGAGAAACCGACAAGGGGAGTCTTCATGATGACATCAGTGACATCCGAGTGCTCGGCGAACAAGGCGTGGGTGATGGGGATGGAGGCAAGGTCGTGTAGTCTAGCAAAGGTCTGAATGTCAGCCAAGCATTCATTGTAGTTCAATGACTACTCACGAGATCCCATCGCTTAGACTTGGTCTCTCGCATAGCACTCTTGTCGACAATAGACCAGACACCAAGTCCCTCTCCTTGTCGACCTTGTTGACCTCGACCGAGGGTAAAGTTGAAGAGCAGAGTTTCAGAATTGTCATGTGTAGGCTCGACAATCGACTTGAAGGTATCGACAATCAAGGTCAAGGGGTCGTGGAAAGGCGTCAACTTGAGTGTAGTGTGTAGTGACAGCAAGTTTCGTCGACCTGACGAGTAGACGAGGTGCTGCGAGGGAGACGACGAGACGATAGGTTTGGTCTGCGAGAACTGGGAGTCGAGTAATGACTGGTAAGGCTTGAGCCTAGGTGTCAGCCGCTAGACAGAGGGACAGAAGTAGAGACTTACGCAGCCTTGGCCCGAGCCATGTTGACGAATCGACCGATCATGTGTAGAGCCAGATAAGTCAATAAGACAGTGAAAGCAATAGCCTCAAACTTGAAGTATGCAGGCCTGAACGTGACGAATCGATACTTGTACTCTAGCCCGGTGTATTCCCTAGGAGCAGGCTGAGCGGGCGGTGGCATGACCGCATTGATGAGTTTGAGGAAGGCCGACATGGTGCTCTATGACTTGAGCTTTTGGGTAGGTGATGATTAGAAGTATATGGAAGTAGAGATGGTGGAATAGACGCCTTGAGCCAAGAGCCCCAGGGTGGAGAGCCGGTCCGGGCCAATTGCGGCTTACCACCATTCAGGGTAACAAAGGGTTACAAACATGAGTGTGGCAGCTTGCTCTGGCTATTTCGTCAATATATGGAAAGTCTCCATATCTGATGGGCATACTCAGTAAGCTCTCGACACTATCTGCATTTTAGTTCACATCTTCTACAGCTTCCGACACGTTCTCATCCTTTCCCTTTGACAACTTCGTCCGACTGGGCGCTTCCATCACTGTTGAGACTCTCCCAGCTTTAACGCTTTCTCAAGCTGGCCGAGCAGCGTGGTGAGTCGCTGTCGCTCCATGGTGGTAGCTTTGCTCTCACCGGCGAGAGTTTTGAGCTCTTCGTCCGAGAGTCCACCGACAAAGGCCGGCGAAAAGTACTTGAGTGGACCGTCTGGTCCCATGAAGTGTCGCTCGGTCACTTGAAGTATGACATTATCGACAAATCGCTTCATCGCGACCTTGTAGTATGCTTTCAGGATGTCGTGAATGTCGTATACCGCCGAGTCTTCATTGCTGAGGTGGGTTCGCTTGATCAAGTCGTGGAGGTTCAAGCCGACATAAGCGGGAATGCCACCTTCCCCGGTCTGCTCCATAGGTCCCAGGAAATTCTTCAATCTGATCAGGACTCGATCGTGACGGTTCCTGGCGAGATTCTCGGCAAAGTAGTTGTTTGTGGTCTGCAAGACGCCGCCCATCTCGTCTGCGAGAATCTGATCGAGTTGTGCAGAAGCGAGCTGGAATGATTTAGCGACCGCTCTCTTGTTTCGATCCCCGATACGTTTTCGGATCGTTTTGTCCGTGATCAAATCCTCGCACGATCGCTTAATGTGACGGAGCACAGCCTTGTTGACATTGGCGAGGTACTCTTTGGCAATGTGCTCCCAGCTTGCCGCTTGCTGTCGAAAGAGGCCCTCTAGTATCGCAGGATTGACGGTACCAGGCAGTTCAGCGCCTCGAGAGGTACGGTATTGCGTTCGAATCCAATCGTAAATGTCGCTGAAGCCGGTCTTCTCGTCGTGGTCTTCGTCGCTCTCGGATTCCGAGTCAGTCGATCGATTCTTTTTCGCAGCCGGTCCAGCTGGTGTCTTGGTTTTGGCAGTCTCGCCCCCTTTTACCTGAGTCCCCTCGTCGTCCGTGTGCTCTCCCGCCAGTCGCTCCTGATGCTGGACTTGATTCTGATCGACATCTTTGGCTCGTTTGAATTTAAACATATGGCCTTTGGCGTTGACTTTTGAAGCGAGCTTGTCGTTCTCAGCAGCGATGTGCATACGGAGTTTTCGGGGATCCTTCGACTTTAAGGTGGGTCCATAAGTGCCTCGTGATGCCTCATTGTTGCCATTCTGGAATTCGTTCGCAATTCGAGTAAGGAATCGCCTTTGCTCCGACGTTGCATTTCTAGATTCGCCGAATCCATCCACTTGCTTACGGGTCTCGAGCATCTTTGTCCTGATGTCGTCAACGAGCTGCGGGAACTCATTTCGAATGTGATCGTAGAGGATCTGGGCGAGGTTGGTCTTCAGAGCCGGAATTCCAACTCGATCCTTGGACAGTTGAGACCAAGGGTCTTGTTGGAAGAACTCTTCCTCCTTGGCATGTCGGTCAGCGATGGTGTAACCGTTCTTTTTCTCCTTGGTGGATCGATTTCGAAAAGCGAACCAACCATGTCGGAAGACGTATGCCTCATTCTGAGCGACTTTGATGATCTGAATATCAGCACAAATCAATACTCTTTGCGCGAATCGCTTACCGGTCCCTCATCCCCCGGGCTCACTGCATCACATTTGGTAATGACTCCGACAATTCTTTCTCCAGTTTCATCGGCTTCTTTGGCCATGTTGAATATTTCTTGATTGGTAAAGTTGTTCAGTGCGTCCATCACCGTTCTATGAGTCAGTACAGACCCAAGTATAAGTTACGCAGACGTACAGCATGATGGTTCGCTTATCCTCCATGTATGATCTGATCATAGCTCGAATGGTGTTCAGGTCTCCTTGAGTTTGGGTCGGAGTAGGGTCTATTCTAGCAGCTCCCTTCACCTACGTTCGCTCTTTGACCACTTACTATGGAACAACCCGGGAACGTCCACGATACTGAGATGCTGGTGCTCTGGTCCACTCAGATTTATGGACAAGACGTCATCCGAGAACCTTCTATCGAGATGATCTACATTCTTCTGGGTGCTGGGAGGTAGACCCATGGCGATAGCTGCCTGATCATGTCAGCTTCATCCAGAGTCTGAGATAGTGGGTTGGGGCTGACCTCATCCATGATCTCGGTAAATCGCGGTCCCACTAGTTCGTTGCTATTGAGCTTCGGTGCAAACGCCAATAGAGCCTTTCTTCGTGGAGCTGCGTTTGCAGACGATGCTCCAGGTATGATGGACACTTTGACCTGCCTTTCGGCAGATCGACGAAGGATGATTCGAGTTGCGAATCGAGTACAGAGACCACTGTGGGTCGGGAAGCTGATACCGGTCAAACCCTCAAGTAGAGATGATTTCCCACTCGATTGATCTCCAACAACTACCAGCTAGACGCTCAGCCAGAAAAAAAGGCATTGGCGCGAAGACTACTCACCTGAGGAAGCGAGATCTCTTTGCTGATACCTATGGTCCTAAATTTGTCAACAACGCTGAGAAGCTGGGCGCGTTCGGGGTTGTCGAGACCATCCACGTCCATCGTGATTGCAGTCATAGGGGAAGGTGAAATGTAGTAGTGTGATAGAGAGAAGAAAGAAGGGAATTGAGTAATGATATGGAGATTTTAGAAGGTGAGCACGGACCCTCAGGGGACAATCAATGTGTGTGTGCACAATAAGCATGTCACCAATTTCGAAGCGGTATCTCCGTGATGTCCATCTTGCCGCAAGATTTGCTGCATTGCCTACTGAAAGATGCCTCGGCGCTTGCTTGTCGAATTAGTGCGAGATACCAGTCTGTTCGAGTTATTAGTCACTTCAGAGTGGAGAAACCCGGAAATCTGCGTTTGGCCCAGTCGGTCATCTCCGATGGTGACCTCATGCCCACTTTACCTACTCTACTGAACGATCCGCTGCTTATCTATCGACACTCTCACTCCATCATGGACGACAAGCAGTATCAAAAGTCAGAGAGCTATCAGAAACAGCCTCTTCCTCGTTGGGCAGATGAGCGGAGCGAGTCAAAGCAGAAATGGCGGAAACCCCTCTTGGCGCTAATAGCCTTATCAGCACTAGCGATCTACACCCTCAACCCGACCTACCAAACTTCCAAATCGAGTCTGAGATGTCCGTACCAGCCCGCACCCCTTCATCCTAAGCTCGATTGGACTCCGAGTCACGCCGAAAAGGCTCGAAGCGCAGATTTACTAGCTCAAGCTGTGGTATGTCACCCTCTTGCAACGAAGCTGATAAGATAGAGGATCCCTACTCAAAGTTTCGATGATAATGGGGAACCTAATGAAGATCCAAGGTGGGCTCCATTTAGGGTCTTTCAAGGTTGGCTGAAGGAGACTTTCTCTCTTGCGTGCGTTTCCCCCTCGCAAATGAGGATCAGCTGATTTGTAGTTGGGAAACCGCAAATGTGGAGTTTATCAATGGTGAGTCTCAAGCACGGCTAAGCTGATTGAATAGAGCTTGGTATTCTCGCTACGTTCCAGGGATCTGATCAATCTCTCAAACCGCTTATCTTGTTCGATAACCTTCCCCATTGGTCGAGCCTAGCTGACAGGCAGGATGTCACACTATGATGTCGTTCCCGCTCCCAACTCGACTGCCGACCGATGGACCCACCCCGCTTTTTCAGGTTTCAACGACGGAAAGTCCATCTGGGGCAGAGGTGCTGCAGACGACAAAACCCTCCTCGTTGCTCAATGTATGTCATTGAACCGACTCCGCTGATAGTAGGGGAAGCAATCACCGATTTATTAGAGAAAGGGTTCAAGCCCCGACGAACATTGATCCTATCTCATGGGTTTGACGAGGAAGAAGTATTTGCTAGGAGGGGTCAGGGAACCATTGCGCCTTTCTTGGAGAAAAGATATGGGAAAGATGGGATATTGATGGTCATTGATGAAGGCAGTGGGAACGAAGATGATGTATGTCCCTGTCGAAGGGGTTCGCTAACAAAAGTTCTACGGCGCCGCTTTTGCTATGCCCAATATGGGCGAGAAAGGCTATATGGATATCAAAGTATGTTCTTCTCCCTTAGCCAGGCGTAGCTGATGATCCAGATTACCGTTGGGACTGCCGGAGGGGTAAGTCATGTTCAAAAGGGCGAGATTGACGATAGCACTCGTCTGTCCCGCCGAAGCACACTGGTATCGGGATCATGGCCGATGTGGTATCCGGGCTCGAGGACAACCCATTCGACAACAAGGTAAGATATCTGTGGTCTCACATCGAGCTGAGCTGATGGTCAGCTGACCACTGCCTCGCCATACCTCACGACCCTAACCTGCGCAGCCGAACATTCTCCATCTTTCCCAAAACACTTGGCACACCAACTTAGCGTCGGAACCAAGCGAGCTCTCAACAAGGTCGCTCAATCTTTAGCCAAGACTTCGGATTTTCAGCGTGCAATGCTAGGTACCACCACCGCTGTCGATGTCATCAACGGCGGAGTCAAGGTGAATGCCCTCCCGGAAGTGGTTACTTCTCTGGTCAATTTCAGGATTGATTTCGATGAATCGATAGCTTTTGCTCAGGAACATGTCGAAGGCATCTTGGAGAAGGTTGCCAAGAAACATGATCTAGAGTTTCTTGGATTTGGAAGTAAGGGTAAAGGAGGGGGAAGATTCGTCAAGGTTGAGCAGCTTGGTGAGGCTTTGGAGCCTGCCCCGAGAACACCATCAGAGGGACCTGTCTGGGAGCTATTTGCCGGTACTGTCAAGTATGTCTAAATCTCGCCATGGGTGAGATGGAGCTGACAAAATAGGGCTTCCATCCCTGGTCCTAAAGGACAGGAACGTATCGTCGCGCCATACATTTCCACGTACGCTGGTCCATGAGCGATGCGGGATGGAGCTGATATTTAGTGGAAACACCGACTGCAAGATGTACTACAACCTCTCGAAGCACATTTACCGGTTCATGGGAGGACCAAGCAAGGGAGGCGCAGGTGTAGTAGGTCCCTCCTACGATATTGAAAGGCAAGAGTGACTGATGATTAGCACACTGTCAATGAGCGATCTAGTATTGCTGGACATCATCAGATTGTTCGATGGGTTCACGCAATCATCCAGAATACCGATGCCTATACTGGTCAGGAGTGAGTCTCCCTGGATCGTTGATCAAGTGATGTAGACCATGTGATTGAAAGAAAGCATGCATAGATCTTGAGTTGGTCTGCACTACCACACAGATCGAGAAGCTGGCTTCTCACAGTCCTCGCCAAAGACATTGATATCCCACCTAATCGTCAGCATCCTTTCCTATCAATTTGCAGAACGTGTACATACTGAGGCTTGTACTCGTAAGGAGCATTCGACCTGACCCTATTCTTCTTACCCCAAGAATTGATAGCCTCAAAGTCTTCCTCCTCGAGCTTGAAGTCCTCAAAGTTGGACCTGATTCTCTCTGGGGTAACTGATTTAGGGATGACGACGAATCCTTGGTGAGCTCCCCAAGCAATGAGAATCTGGGCGGGGGTCTTGTTGACCTTCTTAGCGATTTCCTTGACGGCTGGAGCGTCGATGACTCGAGGTTTACCGGTGATATTGTTTCCTAGTGGAGAGTAGGCGGTAATGATGATCTTCTTCTCCTTGCCTGTTTATCAATCACTTGCGTCTGGTGAAGAAGACAAGGAGGGGGACGTACAGTATGCAAACAATTCTGGTTGGATCAAAGAAGGATGGCACTCGATCTGGTTCATGGTAGGAACAACCCCAGTCTCTTTAATGACCTTCTCCAACATCTCGATCGAAAAGTTGGATACTCCGACAGCTTTGACCTTTTTGGTTTCTTTGGAGATCCTAACCATTTCCTTCCAGGTAGCAGCAACCCCTGGAGCTTCAAGATCGATAGCTTTAGTTCCGTCTTCATTGTTTGGTGCTAATTCTTTTCCGGGCTTGAAAGCGACGGGCCAGTGGATTAGGTAGACGTCTAGGTAAGGTGTTTTGAGTTGGGAGAGGGTAAGGTCAAGATCTGCTTCGACGTTTTCGGGTCGGTGGGAGTTGTTTCATAGTTTCGAGACTAGGGTGATTTCTTCTCGGGGGACACCGGATTGTTTGATTCCTTCGGCGACCTTTCATTAGATTTGGGCAAACACATCAAGGAGCTGCTCACCTCATTTTGGTTCTCTGAAAGCGGAGTCAGCATATGCCACAACTTCTCGCATTATAGTCGGCTTACGGTAGATCTGTGGGTTAGTCACCGTCAGATCCAGAAAGATAGACTTACCAAAGCACAATCAATATGCCTGTATCCAACTTTCAAAGCTTCGGCAACGCTGGCATCAGCTACTTCCCCTGCACTGACGTCCAATAACTTACGCTTTCTCAACCTCCCCAGGGGCAGATTGCCAAGTTCCAAATCCAATTTGAGGGATCGTGAGCCCGTTGTTGCTATCAATCAGCTGAGCTATGACTGGAGCGCACGGGTCTTACAGAGTGACTGTTCTTCCTAGTGACATTGTAATGGAGTGCAAATGCAAGTGTAAGAGAGGAAATCGGTGGAACGGCCCGAGTGCATTATAGAGTGGGGTGTGGTTCCGGCTTGTCAGTTACCCTGAGGTGATTACCGACACAGCCGCTGGAGTATTAGATATTCCGAAGCTTAGGTCTTGGAGCCGAGGTCTATTCATGCATAGAAAGCTCATATCTAGCAGCGAAGAATGGTGCATACTGCTTGTCAATACTAGCTGTGACATCTAAGGTGGTTCGGAAAAATGGCTGCGTCTTGACGGCCCAGAGTGTTCTAGTTGTGGTAGTATTTGTTGAACTTCTCGACCAATTCCGGATCATCCTTCCCGTCAGTTTCAGTGTTTTCTTTCACGGACGATGTGACCTACTCGATAACGGGCCTGGAATCCCGAGAATCCCTCTCTCAAAACATAGACTTCCTGAGGCTGAGCATCCGGTGCAATCTCTTTACGCGTTTCGGCGTATATCTGACTAGATGAGCTCATCTTCTGCAGGTAGTTGAGCATGTCTTACACGCGCTGCTTTTGGGCCTCTGTTCATTCAGCTGGCTCAAACCGGCGAGTGAAAGGGTGGCTTACCTTGCCTGGGATAATGCACAGTCTGGGCATCAGCCTACACGGCTTCCGCTACACGTCCGTACTCACGAAACACGACTTTTTCGACTATCAAATCAGCTATTCACTCCCGAGCCTGGATCAATGAAGTACGCACCTCCGTCAAACTTCTTGACTAATCCTTCGACATTGACATGAAATGTATCACTAGGAACATTGACTGCTGCTACGATATTTCCTCCCTACTTCATCAGCCATGTTCACCTTCTAGGTAAGAATACCTCACCACGAAATCACTATCCCTCACATCGACAACCGCGAACTTCTCGAGCTCATTTGAGGGTTTCGACTTGATCATTTCCGCCAATTCCTACCCGTTCAGTCGCAGGAACAAAGCAGGTCATAGTTCACGGACCTCGGCTGAGATGTATTTGTAAGCTGGCGTGAATGACATTCTAGATCTAGAGCTGTATGCTATCCTCAAGTTCGGTGCGGTGCGTATTGGTATACTTAGCCTAGATAAGAGGTACATGCATACATGTGTTGATTGATGACTCATAACTAGTGATGACCATGGACGGAACCAATCCGGTTCCTTCAATTTCAAGCCGTTTACCACTTCAACTCCGCCGCTCGATCGTTACTTTATTACATTACTAATACCCTAATATATATAATGTCTTTCGCTCGATTCGGTCTACGTACCCTGGTAAGTCCATCTTTGTAATATGACAAGGGGTCTGTGCTGATGAGATAGCGTGCCGCACCCCAAGCCCGTCTACAACATGCCTCGCTCCTCGCTCGCCGTAGTCTCTCCAGCGAGGCCAAGAAGCTCATCGACAGCGTAAGCTGCCATTGATGAAGCACGGTCATATAGCTGACAGATAGGCCGTCACCGAGAACCCTCTAGTCCTCTTCATGAAAGGTACACCGGAACAACCTCAGTGTGGTTTCTCCAGGGCAGTGTGCCAGATCTTGGATGTTCAGGTATGTCAACTACTTGTCGGACTTGAATGAAGCTAATAAGCAGGGAGTACCAAGGGAGACCATCAAGAGCTTCAACTGTCTTGCCGATCAGGAGTTGAGGGAGGGTATCAAGGAGTACAGGTAAGCCTTGCACAATGGACATGAGCATCAAGCTTATGTCAGTGACTGGCCTACGATCCCTCAGCTATACGTTAAGGGTGAATTCGTTGGAGGTTGTGATATCGTTCTTTCCAGTATGTACCACTCTCAATCACCCGATCTGTACTGACAGACAGTGCACCAGAGCGGAGAACTAGAAAAGCTACTAGCAAAGGAAGGACTCGCACCACCACTAGACCAGCCCACCGCACCCGCAGAGTAAATGGATCTATGCCAGTAATGCATTGTCTATCATACATTGGTCCTCGATGCTGAGCTCTGACTTATGACAAGCCATATCCCTTTCCCTTGGCCTTTTTCCCAGCTAACGCTTTGATTCCCTCTCCACCCTCTCGCTGGGGGGACATCCATCTACCCTGTGCTCGTCCTCGCATACGGGGAGCCATCTTTGTAAACCATTCCCAACCCAGACTCATCAATTCTCCACCAGCATCAAACGGTGATGGTATCTCGGAATATCTCGGACGAGCGGTTGGGTGTCGAACGTATACACATGAACATGTTGTGAAGGATGGTAGTAGGTAGGCGGGAATGAAGATATGGGGCTGGGCGAATGGGGGAAGGTTGAAGTGGGATGAAGCGGTTTCGGATTTGGTGGGAATAGCGGTTTGAACTGGTTCAGGGGTGGGTGTGGATTCTGTCGTAGTAGCTTCGGGGGTTTCTGATGTCGTCTCGACCTCCTCTGATGTTGGTGCGTCTTCTGTCACCTCGGCCTCGGGAGCTGGTTCTTCTGCGGGTGCGGCCGTGACCTTGGGAGCCTGGAGCATGGGAATCGCTCTCCAATCCACCGTAAAGATATCTCCTGGATTCAATAATGTGTTTGGATTACGGACCTGGACATGAGCTTCATCCTCGATGTTATGGTTTAAGAGACTCACTACATTGCCATTCAACTTAACTTTTCCTCCGACAACAAATGCCTTTGCCTGCCAGACACTGCTAGCAAAACAACTCCTGAATACCAATACATCCAGTCTCCTTTCAACTTCCGAAAACATCATAGTGCCCACAGGAGCCATTCCTTCCTCTGCCTTTTTCTTCGCTAAAGAATCATCCTTAGTCCGTCCTCCTGCCCTCTCTTTGCCTTCGATCCATTTACTTAATGAACTCGTGTTGTTTTGCGATGAGGATGTGCTGGAGTGAATGGAAGGTAGGGATGGAGGTAGATACCAACGCTCGAATGCTGTTGTACCGATGTGATCTCCGTGATATCCCCTGATTAGACGTCTTGCTTTCCATCGCTGTTGGTATAATGTCATTGATGTTCGGGTGAAATCTGTTTCACGTGTCATCGACCCGTCTGAGGATGTACGTTGCCATAGGTTGTATAGATTCTCTGGTGCCCAACTCTGATTGATCAGCTTCCATCGCATATCAGCGTTGGGATCGACCACTTACCATACGAGGTAAAGCCCTCTTTTTGTCAAAGACATTGCGTACCGCTACCGGGCGCATAGGCATTTTGGCGTTTTGTTTTTCGGTCCAGGTCTATAGAATGCTACTAGATCGTCTTATGTCGGGACTTGAGAGCTAAAGCTATGCGTATGGTCTGTCGATTTAATTCGTGAAAAGTCAAAGTAGTAGTGTGACTGAAATTACAGCTTCGAAATGTCAAGTGGTGGCAGAAATTTGCCTCCGTCCATGGTGTACGCCGAGCACACGAGCTATATACATGCACTCAACTCTATAAAACAATCCATCAAGGGATGTACTAATCAACTATCTGGACTTTGATCGCTAGCTTGCTCCTATCTGCGGTAATCTCCATTGCTTCCACTGCTTTCTCAATTGGCAAAACATGGGTGATGAGTTTTGTTACGTCCCCGAAAACTCCTTCGTTCGTCAATCTAATTACTGTTGGCCAAGATTGAGTGTATCGGAACGATGTCACGATGTTTACCTCATCATCAGCATTTAATCACCACCTTGAACGGGGGGCCTCACCTCTCTAAATCCCATTGACATTAGCGGGATTTCGACTTCTGGTTTCCCACATCCAACCTGAAGTAGGGTGCCTCCGTTCTCAAGTGCCTGGGCGTCAGGTTTGCCCTACGAACCCGACCATGGCACTCACATAACAAGCAGAGTTGATACTACTAGCAGCTCCTGTACACTCAAACACGATCTGCGGCAAGCATCCTAAGCCCATGACTTTCCTGATATTCTCGGCTGTCTTCAATCTATCCCATCCTAAATCAATCTTGAGTGTCCTCTCGAATCCCATCTCCCTAGCTTGCTGTAGTCGATTCTCCTCGAGATCGGTGATTACAACAGGATTGGCTCCGGCCGCTCGAGCACATAGCGCCATTGCTAGACCGATTGGACCTGCTCCTGCCACTACTACCGGTTGACCTAGGTATGGCTTTGCCCTCTTTACTGCATTATATGCTACGCTTAGTGGTTCGATGAGCGCTCCTATAGCGTAGGTCATCTCCTCAGGCATCTTGTGTAGGAATCGAGCGGGATGAGCGACAAATCGACGCATGGTCCCGTCATTTGGGGGTGTTCCAGAAAAACTGTCGTCAGTCTCTATTTCCCGCGAGTGTCGATGGTGAACTCACATGACATTAGGACAGATATTTGAACGACCTCTCAGACACATATCACACTCCCAGCAGCTGACTCCGGGCTCAATAGAAACCCTATCGCCAACTTTGAGATCTTTCACATTGTTTCCCACCTCCAAGATTTGTCCGGCAGATTCGTGACCTAGGATGATATCGTGGGTGACACAACAATCTCCAATTCGTCCACTCTTCCAGAAGTGCACTTCACTCCCACATATGCCAGTCGCTCTCTGGACTGTCAGTACCCTTGCCCGAAGAAAGGGTGACTTACGACGTGAACAACACAGGAGTCAGGTGGACAGGTAGGAAATAATTCCTCCGTCATCCAGATTCTGCCTTTCAGCTCTACTCTTTCATAGTAGCCGAGACTCACTTATGTTCCTTGCTGACCCATAGCGCGCAATTAGGACGCGTTCTTACCTCCGGATCAATCAGATGAGTCTCAGACCCTGCAATGGCCTGCTCCTGGAATTTGAGCGAAGCAACAGCCCTATTGGCTGTATTCAGTGCGGTAGGTGCCATTTTCGTTATTGATATGGATCCTTGAGTAGGAGATATCACCTCTGCATCAATCCATTATATACATAGCGGGGTATAGGCTGTTCTATAATCCAGACTTGACCAGGGAGACGGACCGGGTTAATTATTCGGTTGTTAACTACCGGTTCATCAATGCCCACTTGGCACATTATTACGTAATTTGGGGGTGGGGTCGTGCCTCTCTTTACCGTGCCGGGAACTCTACTGTGACCGGAAAGCAAGATTATTGACAATACTTACATCTCCAAGTCCCTCGATTTGGACTCGCGGACCACAGGCGAGACCGGGAACGAATAGCAAATTCTCACGAGAGTCCACATCAGTCGAGCTCTGTTGCCAGATCGGCCCATTGTCGTCGAATCTGTGGCTCAATGTCTCGTTAGCTATACCAGGGGATTCCATAAACGTCCCGCAGAAGAAGCGTCATCAAGCCGACAACACCTGCAGAGACGGCTCGATGCACATACCCTCCGAGAGCTCGAAGAGACAGTCCGAGGACGCCGAGTCAGAGCCAGCATCAAAGAAACAAAAGTTCTCGAGATCTCGTACAGCATGTCTACAAGTAAGGTTGCCAGCCTGTAGCGGGTAGCTGATAGATAGTGCCGATCAAGAAAAACAAAGTGCGGAGCTCGTCCACCAAACCCATGTCCGAATTGTGTAGAAGCGAAACTGGAATGTACGTGGCCAAGCGAGGATGGGCGGTCTTCAAAGGCTAGGATGCAAAAAGCTCAACAAGCTTTCTTGAGTCATTCGGGTATTGGGGGCGTTGGTCATTCTATGGAAGGTGGCAATGATGGTTGGCTAGAGGGATTTCTAGCTCATGGTCAATCGACTGAAGGCGCCGGAGGTAAGTCGTTGGTATGTTGGATGAGGGGTACTGATGCCAGACTTTGATGGGCATGTTGAAGCCCCCATACCCGTATCCCCCGCCGCGACACAGAGTCTTGCACTGGATCCCTCCTCCTTTCAAGTCCTGTTCAATGCCCTCCATCCGCCCGAAGATCACACGTTCGTCCCAGGGGCTATGGGCGGGAAGATCCCCGGATTTGTATACGGTCAAGCAGGCCCCTCCAACACAAGTCTAGAGGAGACTACTCCATATGATTTTGATCCTACTCAATTCATATCGGCACTTTCGTCCCAACTGCCCCAGATCGAAGATGAACCTCCGTTCGATGAGCAGAATGGGACTGTTTCGGGGGGTCCGGCAGGGACTCCCGATCTGGGAGAGCAAGCATCTAAGAAGGGCAAGGAGAGGGGAGATGATGGAGAGGGCAGTAAGCTTGTCAAGGTCACTTGGTGGAGACCGCATGGGGCTGTAAGTATATCACCCGATTTAGCTGAGGGACTATACTGACTGACAGACGGCTATCGCACCAGGTCAGCCCAAAGACTCTTGATCAACACGAGCTCAACTGAAAGAATAGGCTTGAAGAAGATAACCCTAAAAGTGCGGGTGGCCGAATCACCGTCTCTTTGGAAACTTCCCACCCCACGACCAGCTTCTGACCGAAATGACAACCTAGAACAGATCATAGGACCCACAGGCCTTCCACATCCAACCATAATGCGACATCTTTTAGACATATTCTTTATTCATTTCGGCTGTCAATTCCCCTTTCTCGATCAAACGGGATTGGAATCTCAAGTCGATGCTGGGGCGGGATCTGCTTTCTTGTTTAATGCTATTGCCGGGATCGCGGCCAGGTCAGTCTTATGTTTGACGACAAGAAGAGAGCCAGCTGATTGTCAGATTCTCTTCACATCCATCTATTGCTTTGCCGGGGCTACAACCCCACGCGTATGGCAATGTATTCAACGATCGGGCGAAGGTACTACTTGGGTCGATGTTGGGAGTACCGTCCCGAGAGACTATTATCGCATTCGTCTTGATGTCACATATCAGTTTCGCCAATGGTGCGTCCAGATTGCATTTCAAAGAGTAGTGGCTGATGATACTGTAGATTCCGAATCGGACCTGTGGATGTATACTGGTTGTGCCGTCCGGATGGCATATGATCTAGGACTACATCTGGTACGTCACTCTTGCCCATTTCCATTATCGTTGGTTGATGGATAGGAGCCTGAAGACCTTCCGGACGCATCATCAGAAGAAAGCCGCTTAAATCGCCTAGTATTCTGGTCAGTCCTTATCATGGATCACGCTCTAGCATTCGGAGTAGGTCGTCAAACCACCTTCCGACTTGAGGATATTACCGTATCACTGCCCGCCCATTCCGATGTACACCCAAAAGGTATACCCGAGGGGGAACCGGGATCTGCATTCCCTTATGCTGCTAAGCAGATGATGATCTATGGTACACTTATTAATATGTTGAATGCCAATCATAGGGATCAAGATCCTATGAAATTGGATGCGGATATCCAAAATGCAAGAGCGGCTGCTATGGTCGAATACAATCAACTTCCTGATGATATGCAATGGAACGTCGGCAAGTGAGTCACCTCATATCTCCACACATTACATCTAAAAGGCATAAGCTGACCAGCAGTCTGCAAAGCCATAATCGAGCAAATCGCGCACCAATCTACCTCCAACTTCACCTCTGGATGCATTTAATCTTAGCATCAGCTTTCTTGACTGGTCAAAGCCTATCGAGGCGTTCGAAACCATTTACGAGCGGTACAGGTACGAGATCAGGAGCAGCCACTCCCAACTCTGCAACTGTTAGTTCTGTATGGCGGAATTCAGCTCGTACCATTGGCGATATATTGGTATTGAGCGATATCATCAATGGTCATTCTTATTTGGCATTACCATTCGTGAATCAAGCTTTCTACGTGGCTGGTTGCTGTTATGTCAAAGGTCAGTCCAATCAACACAAATGAGGAGCTGATGGTAGAAATCGAACAACATCACTCAACGGGCCCAACGCCTGCTGGCTCACCTAAACGGATCCCCCAGTCATTAAATATGACAACCCACTCATCATCCGACGCGAAATCCCCTTCACCTCCAAAAAGGGATCCGCGTCAACTCGCTCTTTCTAGGGCTTTATTGACCTCGGTAGCGACCAACAATATAACAACCCTCCAACAAGGTTTAGCGAAATTAACGACCTACTGGTCCGGAGTCGCTTGGGTTGCTGGAGCATTGAATCAGCGGATACAAGGGATCAAAGCTCAGGATGTTGATCTCGTGAATGTCACGGAGACGTTAGGGAGTTATGTTAGTTTACCCGATGCTGGCAGTGTTCCTAGACATACTGGCAAGGGGGACATTGTTGATAGCGGGATCACACCTAGAACTTGGGATTTGTTGATAAACCCAAATGGGTCTGATGCGATCGGTGAGTCCTCATTCTGAGATATTGATATTTTATTGACTATTAAGCGGATATGGACTTTTTGTCGTTACCCTTCGAACTTGGTGCTATCGAAGGAGGAAGTCAGAACGTAACAGAGCAGGATATACCCCTTCAATCCATCGGAGCTGAATGGTTCCGATAGCTATCGCCACGGATCCCTTGGAATGGCAGTTATAGTATACATGCAGTTGTAAAGTATGATTAATTCAGTATTTCCAAGACGACACCTAGCAATCAGCTTGAGTCAAATAAACAAAGAGGACACATACCGGCAGCTATCGTCTCTCCACCCCTTCTAATCAATACCCGACCCATCTCCTTATTCCCAGAAGCAGTCTCTAGAGGTATAGTAGCAGCCCTCGAGCTCCCCGGTAAGGCACGCAACGAAAGCTCTACGGTTGCAGTCACACCTTTTTGCAATACCCTATCCATCAGTCCACCTTAATTGGACAAAGGAACGAGAGACTGACCTTGGTTTCTGACGGACGTTCCCGCCCTTCTCATTGACTGAGATCAATTGACTGATGGTCGCGGGTAAATTGATTGAATGGTGGAACAGTTCGACCTTCTCGTCAGTTCAGCTCAAGGGGAGCAAGAGGGACATACGGCAGTACCTGTGATAATTGGGCTTTGGAGGTCGAAGACCAATATCTGAGCGGTGAATTTCGTTACTAGGGGAACAGGCTGGGATGTTGGACAGAGGACGGAACCAATAGCGAGATGAATAGGATCGATGCCGGATAAGTAGAGAGTGACGTTCTGTCCAGCAATAGCGTATGGGGCGGTATCATCATCCACCTCGATTGCTGATCATCAGCATAGTGACTCAAGGCTTTCAAGTGGACTTACTTCGGATAGTCCCAACCTCATCACCCGGAACCGACCTTACTCGATCACCAACCTGTACGATACCACTGCATAAACGTCCGGAGACAGCAACTCCAGACGCAACAGCAGTTTGACCCTTGAAAACGTTCGATAGCGGTATACGGAATGGAGTCTCGTACGGTCGTTTTGGTACTTCTACTTTATCTGATTGTCAGTTCCGCAAGGACAGATCACGTACCAAGTGTATTCATAAGTGTAGGGCCGGTGTACCAGCTTTGTAGCAATGGCTCATTATTCTCCAAGACGTTGATACCCTCCATAGCTGCCAGTGGCATGTAGGTAGTCTTTGAAGCGGCAAATCCAGCCGAAGCAAGGAACGGTTTGAGTGCTTCGACAATCTCATCATATCGATCTTGTGACCAGTTGACCTGTTTGATCAGTATATCGTCTCACTAAGGGACCTACCATATCCATCTTATTGACTCCGATTATAATCTCCTTTACACCCAGACTCCTAACTAGCCAGGCATGTTCCCTTGTCTGTCCACCCCTATCGAATCCAGCCTCAAACTCCCCTGGACTACCGTCCACTACCATGAGTGCAACATCCGCTTGAGCAGCTCCAGAGATCATGGCGGGTATAAAGTCCTTGTGACCGGGAGCATCTAGTAATGTAATGTTTCGATGAGGCGTTTCAAAGTGAGTAGTAGCGATATCGATTGTTACCCCTCTGATCGTCAGCTCAATCGATGAAGGCGGACGTACCGATCTCGCTCATCGCCCAAGGCATCTAGACCCCATGCGAAAGCAAAACTGCCTTTTCCGATTTTCTGACTTCCCCTCTCATTCGCTGTTCTCTCTTTTTCTGACAATTCGCCGACTTCGTATAGCAATCGACCCATCAAAGTGGATTTTCCAGCATCAACGTGACCTGCCATCAGCTACCACATCTGAGGATGGATCAACACGCACCGACGACGATAAGACTGATGTTCTTCTTATCCGACTCTTCCTCATCTTTGCGCACTTTAGCCAATAGTTCCTCTTGCTTCATACTCAATCCAGGCTGTTCTTTATACTTTTCCTTCTCAGCTTCATCTTCAGCTTGATCACCTAGATGTAGGCCGGCAATATCGTTAGTCGTGCTACTGATTGTTGCAGTCGAGAGTGGGGTATTCCCAACTGATGATTTGCTTGATTGACCCTTAGTCTGAGGGCTATTTGGTTGTGTACGTGGAGTGATAGATTGGGGAGCTGGTGTAGCCCTTGGCTTTCCTGGTAGAGAAGCTGATTTGGCCGGAGCGGACACTTTTGCAACTATCATGTCAGCTTTTCAGTATAGCAGCATCATCAAATCAAGGTCAAGTCAAGGGAGGAAGGGGGTAGCATGTCCATCTATGTCTTGCTGTCTATCGCGACCTGAGCCGGTATTCCGCCTCGTCCACTCCTTGCTCGAAGAACGATATCGTCCGGACTTTCCACGCCTTCGCCAAATGCCGTTCGTATCCTTCGTTGTAGTTCGTCCGCATCGCCTATAGCGGGTAGATGCATTGACAGCTCGGACGAAGGAAGAAGTGGTTTTCGATGTGTGGAAGTCAGGACATTGAAGAAGGTAGAAGGCGTCGTGGTTGATTGAGAGGGAGCTTTGGGTGCGGAAGATGGGAATAAGGTGGTGTCAACTTCGTCAATCTCGACTTCCTCTTCCGCTCCATTGATCGCGTCCATGCGTGGTGCTTCGCCGCCCTTGCTCGTGGAGGGTTTGGCCGATCCGTCCGCCTTGGCCGCTCTGGCAGCTGCCATCTTTTGCGCCAACTTGGAAAGTGGTTTGGAAGGACTCGCATCTGCCGGTAGCTGTGACGTAGAGGGTGTCGGTGAGGACGCCGCGGGGGTCTGACTGGGACTCGCTTTGGTTGAAGCAAGTCGTCTCTGCTCGGCCAGTAAAGCCAACTTGGATTTCGGTTTTCCACCCTCTGGCGTAGATACCGCAGGTACAGGGGCGGAGGGTCCAGGTGTGGATACTGGAGGCGAGGTCTTGCGAGCCAGAGATAATCGCTGTAATGCGGAAAGAGGGATTTCGGGCGAAGTCATTCGTTGTCGTTTAGCTCCCTTCCTACGGGGCTTTTGATCTGGCGTAGGTTCCAGATGAGCCGGTATCGTAGCTTCGCCTGACGGGCTCAGCCGAAATTCGATCGGAGGTACTTGACAGGTAGACATAGATAGGATGCTGCTCCCAGAGTGAAATGATGTGATGTTTAAGGAAGAAATGGAGGAGTAAACATACCTTTCTTCTCCCAGTCTTTTCTTAACCATGCTACTGCTTTGTCCACATCGAACCAGTAATGCCATAATGAATCTGCGATTGCGGTATCTGATATTGGTGGTTTTACGTCTTTGAGCAGTGCTCGAGCAATCGGCATCGATGTTGCCAGCTGGGCTGAGGGGTCAGGTTGACTCTAATATATGAGGAAGGGGACACACCCTTTTGCTCGGCTGTCATTCCCTCGTCCTCTTCTTCATCTTCTTCTTCCATCTCGGCTATCGCGTCAGCTTGAGGCCCTCAACAGTAGACAGAAAGCCTACCATCAAGATCGAGGTTCTTGACGAAACGGTGTCTTGACATTTTGTATGTTGTCTAGATGTGTGATTGAGAGACCGGTGATATGTATGCACGGTCCTGAAGTATATGTCTAGGAGTATTATAACGATATAATGATGATGTATGATTCAACGACATCAACGTTCACAAACGTCACTACTCGATCATATACTTACGTAATATGTAAGTCGGCTGCACCCCCGTTCCACTCTCCCCTTTCGGTGACGCTACGTAGACACACCTACTCTAGACTACCATCTTCACTCATTCTACATCCACATCTCATACATCAACAACAATGTCATGGTAAGCTACTCATATCAGATTCAGTTGAACATAGCTAATTATACAGGGGAGGGTATGTACACTCTCAACCCCACTTAAAGCGGTGCCAAGCCTTCTGTACTAATCAACCAGATTCAAGAAAGCAACGTCCCGTATGGGCACGTCGATAATGCAAAAGACCGGTCAAGTAGAAAGGACCGTCGATAGAGAGTTCGCAGAGGAGGAGGGTAGATACCGAACGTATGTTTGGATCAAGTACTCGGGACATGAACTGATGCTTAGTATGGAGAAGGAGACTAATAACTTGCAAAAGGAGGCCAAGACTTACCTTGATGCTATGCGAGGTATGCTCTTTATCGGGACTCAGGGGGGGTGAGCTGACTGGTAGCGATGGCTTCTGCCCAGACTCGGATTGCCGAGACTGTCGCTCTATTCTACACTGCCGACAGGACCAGTGATGTACGTTACCACAGTTACTGCGAGACCCAAACAGGACTGATGAACAGGGAGCAATGGCTGGACATGCATACAAATCCGCCGTCGACGAATTAGATGCCGGTGTCGGTCGTGATCTAGTGAGTAGCCTTTATGCCCATCACGCCTCGCCGGAGCTAATGCCAGGACGCACCTTTCCGAGCTACCGTTCTCGAACCAGTTGGAAGGATGAACAATTACTACGGTACCATCAATACTGCTATCACGAAACGTAATCACAAGGTGAGCTCCGCAACCCATTGGGAGACACGAGCTGATGGTTAGATGACCGATTACGATGCTGCTCGTGCCAAGATGAAGCGATTGGTTGATAAGCCCGCTGAGGATACTACCAAGCTACCTAGGGTGAGCTAGAGTGTTTCGAGCTTCTGGGGTAGGGGCTGACAGATTAGGCTCAACAAGAACATGA
>Ga0265798_10003654_pt1 | contig 21685 bp, 19 predicted proteins | sample P3T30metagenome_FD_192430 | JGI IMG/M metagenome (GOLD analysis project Ga0265798, IMG submission 192430) | Plant litter microbial communities from East Loma Ridge, Irvine, California - P3 T30 | ecosystem: Environmental > Terrestrial > Plant litter > Unclassified | place: USA: California... | reverse complement strand
AACCCAACATGCCTGTCTTTCCCCAGTTCAACGTGGCCCAGTCTCGAGATCTCGCAGCCGCCCATCATGGCTACCGACGGACGAGCCTTCTGTTATAGTCGGTTTCTGAGGCTCTTCTTTCTTCGGCACGGCCGGTGGTGGGATCGCCGCAACCCAAAACTTCGGATACTGTCGCTGGATGTTGTTGACCATCAAAGCCGTGACGAGAACAATGGCCGATGACAGCAGCAGTACTGGTAGATAGTACCATCTCAAAGCCCATATAGTCGGTTCGATGCAAGGAAGTAGTGCTGTTGCTCCAGCCGGAGGATGGGTGGTTTTGGTGAGATGCATGACGACGAGCGCGATGGCAGTGGCCAGACTGGCCGAGAGCCACTGGTAGCGTGGGAACGGATCGTCATTGAGATTGAACTGGAAGATAGTCGCAACGATGACACCAACGAGACCGCTGAAAAAGTGTCCAAATACGAGTGAGCGCGGCTGCGCTAAAGGAACATCTATGGACCCATAACATAATATTGCTGAAGCTCCCTATCATGGTCAGTCACAATTGCACGGTATCTGAGGCGGTACACTTACGAATGAAGCCACGATGGGTGGCACCATGCGCGCTGTGAAGTACTCCGTATGCTCCATGATTGCCAAAATGACGCTCAATCCACAGAAGGAACCGATGAACCCATACAAGCATACCATCCAAGACGGAGATGGAGGCAGCGATTTACCGTCGCGATACCCAAGCCATCGGCTGAACCATGTGGGTAGATGTGCGAGGCCTCGCTGAATGACGCGCTCGACGGGAATAAGTGGGTCGTACGGTGGCATCGTGGAAAGATAGAGAGCGCAAAATACGGAGATTGACAATGGTGTAGTTCTAAAGTCGATCTGTATCTAAGCTGGGAACTCAAAGCTGGCGCAGGTTGAGGTTCACGAAGTCGTGGAAGGAAACTGGAGGCAAAGAAGTTTGCTGTCGTTGACCTGAGGTCGACATGTGTGTACTAAGGGAAAGAAGCGATGCCGAACGTCACCGGCAAGCACTAGGCATGTACCCCGGACTACCGGCGCGTGCGCATGATTATTATGTGCTGACGATCATGTATATGACAGAGCTGCTTGATGTTGTTAGGGGTGAGGTACTGTTTGCTCTTGCCATGCCTTGTACAGCACCTTGGGACCCGAAAAGCCTTTACTTACATCATTCAGCAACAGAAGCGATTTGAATTTCCTTTCATACTATTGACATCATAAAGACGATATTTCAGTCATTTGCGAGTGCGAAATTACAAGGACGCGGAGAAGTGCGCTATTATGTAAAAGCGGCCGAGGTTCGGGCGAAGCGGTCGCGATGAGCGAGATTTCTCCGCCTCACCCTACGCGTCGTCGCGTCCTTCATCAGCCAAAAGCTCCCTTCACAACACCTCCAACGTGTGCGTATCGCGAAGCAGGGGTTCGGTCTTTCCTGGTACCATGTGAGTGCGCCGCGGATTCATGTCAACGCTTCGCGCCGTCTAATCTTCACATAGGCGAAGCAACCACGCAGCACAAATTCACCTGTGCGTTGTGCCATTGGTCTGCTAGCAGTTCTCGAGGTGATCCCTTGATCTGCTGTATTGGAAAATAGACGCTCCGGGACTCATCATTAAAAACCGATTGCATACTGCCAGACTCATACAGTATTTCCTACCGCCTGCTGCAGGCTAGTTTGCGAGGATGAGTTGCCGACCTGCACAGCTACCCAATCAACTCTGGCTTCAGCTTTCCCATTGGTATCGCTACCATCGACAGCCGCTCCAAGCATGCTTAGGTCGTCAATAGAACTCGGACTAGAAGTCTGTTACTTTTGGGACGCCCGTCATTTCCAGCAAACGCTCGGCATGGTTCTTCAAAGCCGATGCTGATACGGCAATGATGCAAATCTGCTCTTCCAGTTTCGCCCACAGCGACGGATTTGTCGTCCCTTGCCTCGGGTCATCATTGCCAAAAGACTTGGCCGTGGTTGTTTTGGCGCATGCTGTAGCGATAGCAAGGCGATCGAAAGCCATCAATACGGAGATCAGGATCTTCTCGGAATTGCTGCGAGGAGAGTTCGAATCAAGGGGATAGGCATGGGTGACAAGACGAGATCCATGGCGACGTGTGTCCTTACAGGAAGCTAAAAGAGGTTGGTAAAGCTGCGTGTTCAAACTCCCCAGCGACGGCCCAGCCATAATCCGTCACGGGCGCCATGTCCCAGCACTTTGCGCCTGGTATAATTTCCAATTTGAAGTTATGGACGTGCATGGAACAAATCTAGACTGCCACCTGCAACACAATCATGAACTTCAGCGCCAATTTTCAGACTTTACCAAATCCATAGCGCAGCAAAGAGCAGGCAATAGATAAACCAACGAGACGATAAGTAAAAACCCAAACTATTTAGAGAGCGGATCGTAGTCGAAGCAGGTACTGGGCCCCGCCGACGAGCATGACTGTGGCTTCCCTGCCATACTATGAAGCCACACTTTCGCCATCATGCAGTCTCTGAACGCGGTCGCTGCAAAGAGTGTTGCAAATTGTTCGGTGAAAAGGAGCGGACGATCTAAGCTGACCGCGCGCCAATTGCAGATGCCACGAATGTGAAGGTGAATTAGAAGTCGTTCGAGCTGGTGGACAGGAAACCACTTGAGTCAGATTCGGCGTGCCCTTTTGGTCACCTTGCGGCAATACTGGGCTTCTTCAATCTACGGCCTTCCGGTAACACAAGAGAAGTCAAATCTCGGTGGTCCTTGGCTGTACAATGGTAAGAGCTGATTGTCTACCTGATTCCAGATGTGTGATGACATCATGCCCCTCACCTAGCGCGAACGGACATCTTCGGATCTTGCGAGACATTCCAACGCCCAACAGCCACGCCGGAATCTAAAACATATTCTAAAGCCACGAAACACCGAATAATGGTCGAGTGCCCTGAATGCGGAGCTGGGGCGGATCTGACGAAAGATGGCAAGTGGGCGCACTGCGCATCGTGTAAGTTTGGCACAGTACGCTTTGCAGAGCAGGCCGAAGCTCACGATGAAATATAGGTAATACAGTTTTCGAACCCGGAAAGAAGAATAGTCACTATCAAGGCAGTGGTAGTGGATCTGGTGACAAAGAAGAGAAGAAGAAAAATGAGGGGAAACAGGGCGAGAAGAGTGAGAGCAAGAGCTGATTTGGACAACATCAATGAATGTACGTACTGACTACATCGAACGTACACTGAGCAGCTATATACTGATCCAACAAGCTCCAGATGCACCATACCTCAACAATTCAACCTCACAAGTGTTAATCATTCATACGTCTCTTCCGCACTCTCCTACAATTGCACCATGACAGTCTTCGCAATGCTCGGCACGCCTTGAGCGCTCACTGCGAACAGAAACCATGATCCCGGCAAAACAATCCCTGGATCTCCGGGAAGCCTCAACACGACCTCAGATCCATTGGATGACTCGGGCACCAGCGGTATACGCCTTTGGTCGGTATTGACGCTGTGTGTCACGCTCCCAATTCGAATCAACGAGAACGCGACGCCCTCAGCAGAATCGCCGAGCGTGAGGCGTAGCTCGCCGCCAGCCCTCGTGATCGCGCTGGCGAGGTAGGTGATGCTGGGCCGAGCTGCCCCTGTGAGCAGGTAAGGCGGCGTGAAGATTTCACCATTAGGATGATCAATGTTGTTGTGGCAGTTGACAGGAATAGTATTAGAGCCGTTGTATTGGCAGAGACCGCCTCCGCCTGTGAAAACGGTTCCGTCTCCGAGTAAAAGCGACACAGAGTGGTAATTGCGTGGCATGGCGGCGGAAGCCAGCTCGGTGAAGGTCTTCGTGACTGGATCGAAGATCTCGGCTGCGAAAACGGCTTGTGTGTCGGTAAAGGGCTGTGCTAGTCTCTGACCGCCAGTGATTAAGATCTTGCCATCTGGAAGCACGACACCATTCGCGAACCCACGCGCGTTGATCATGTCGGGAAGTCTTTCTACAGTTGGAGGCGCGCCGACTTGATCGATGGTGATGAGGTGTGCCACCTTGATTGCCGGGCCATAACCGTAGTTGTTGTGCCCTCCAGCTGAAAAGATCTTGCCAACGTCGTACATGATGTTGACACCGCACATTGCAGCGTTATCCGGATCCCGGAAGCCTGCTGGGCTGACTGCGCCTCGTCCGTCGGTAAAGTACCTGTTGCGGTTAGTTTGGACAGGTGTGACGTTGTTTGGGGTGTGCCTCACCAGTTCATGGCCTTGCTTGGACCAGCCTGGAGAACAGAACCGTTGCGCCATGCGTGCAACCACGCATGGTTGTCCCCGGAAAATATTCCCTTGGAGTCATTGTCATCGACTGTCTGCATGGGTTCGACGGCTGCGCCTGGAAGAAGTGACCACGTGTTGGTAGTGGGATCGTATATCTCCCCAGTTTTACCGCCGCGCGCACCGCTCCATGAGCCGCCGATTGTGACTTAGGGGCCATGTTAGTGGATCTCTCACAAGCAATTATGAGACCGCTACATACAGATCTTCCCATTGCTGAGGATGGTACTGCTTTGGTACCCTCTTGCAATCTGCATGTTCGGCCCTGGAGCGAAGGTATCTGTGACTGGGTCGAAAAAGCTCGTTTTCTCGGCATTGCTACCGCCGGTGACCACGAGTCTTCCATCAGCCAAGGTCGACATGCCTGGACAGAACATATCGTGGCCAGTCTCGCTGACTTGGCGAGGAGATTTGATCATGGTGTTGAAATCGATCTCGACGAACTGAGTGTAGCCATGTGTACCAAAGGCACCCTCGAATGTGTCGGTATTGTAGGCGGAGTACACCATCATGCGATGCGACTCCGGATACTCTGGGATGATATATGCCGCCACCGGTATGAGGGGGAAGTCAATGATAGGACTCCATGACCCTCCTTGAGCAAGTGTCCTGGTAACGATCGACGAGAGAATGAAAGAGAAAATCGTTGGTCGTATAGCGAGGATCATGCTGAGTTCTATCAGACCGTGATGGACTGAAAGTAGAGTAGATGGATGGCTCGAAAAGGTTAGTCTCGCGAGCTTGAAAGCAAGAGACGAGCAATCTCCAGGTCATGAGCAGTGAAGACGGTCACGCGAGATACGCTCCCACAGTGGTGACTTATACCGCTCACCAGTGCCACATAACAACCACTTCACTCCCTCAATGAGAACGTGCAGGCCGTGGTGTACATGCGGGAGAAGATCTTTGGTCACCGGCGGAGCATGGAGCAGCCCTCATCGATATTCATTGGAGGATTTCGGATGGACGTACGCTGTGGAAGATTACTCAGCCTATTGCACGCCTCCTTGAACCACAACATTCGGTTGTGACGACTTGGCAGCATGAGGCTGCGTAAACACGTCAAGCGATGCTTTGTGGAGAGTGAGATGTGTTTTCCTCACAAATCAGGTCAGAGGACGTGGATTCAAAGTGATTTGTGTGAGATTGGGTCGTGCCTCCAATGGTGCAATGGAGCGGATGCGTAGGCGTGTTGATATGAGGGAGTGTTCACGTTTGAGCATGGTTGCAGAAGGTATGAGATGTGTTGATCGCATCAGCAGCGGATATTAGAGTGGCAGGAAGAGATCGACCGACTTTCGTATTCAAAAAGCAAATGACGTTGCTGCTTCAGCACGAGAAGGTTGTTGTGGTTGCAACGCATCGGGTTGGGACGAGAACACAGATGCATGCAGGGGTAGGCCTAGCGCCTACGGTACTGTACGAGCGTTCGCGCTAGCCGTCGCGAATCTCGATCAATTGCGCCTGACTTCCTACACCACACATCACCTCTTCCCATCGCCATGACAGGTAGTGAGGGAGCTTTTTTCGTCTTCGTACATGTTTCACTCAAAGTGCGGACCTTGTGCGCTTAGACAAGGTTAGGAAATGTCTGTGCCGCAGATATGCTCAGCGCCTTCGACGAGCCCGATTTCACAACACCAAAGGTCGCCTCGTCCGTCCAGAATTCAAAGTCCGCGGCGCCTTTCCCTGGTTTATTAATCTGCCAAATCATCCATGGAACCTTGAGCCCATTGAAGATATCGATATGCTGTCCTACAACAGAAGCTTTGTCAGATCCCGACGCTCCAAACTCCTCGAATAGCAGGAGCTTCTTCGCTGCTTGTGCGTGTTGCAGGGCGATGGGAGCTTTGTTGCGCCACTCCGATACGCCGCTGTAAGAGTGAATGTCAACAAGATCGAGGGTTGGGCAGTTCCAGTTCTCGGGGATGTCGCTGTTGGGAAATTCGTTTCCTCCGCCTGAAGATGCGTAAGCTAGATTGCGCCATCGACATGCTACGGTGAAAACTTACCGGTGGAGATGAGAATCGCGCTGCTTCCCATGATACTGCGCATCTTCTTGCTGCGATTGCACCACCACTCTGGAGCAGGTGCAATGTTGTTGCGCAGATGTCCTTGACCCTCATTCTGGATGTTGAAGGAGAAGATGTAGTCGGGCAAATCTTTCCACTGTGGAGAGTTTGGCAACAATGAGTTCCTATGCTGCAGAATGTGGGTCAGGCGATTGTCGAAGTCAAAGATGGGCGACGCGTCTTGGTAGAAGAATGTCACGTCGTTCTTTGCCGCAGGGGTCTTCGCGCAATCGATTGCCGGAAGCTTGTACTTTGACACGTAGGTATCTGAAAGTATGAGTGAGAGTGCGACCATGAGTGTGGGTTACGTACCATTGCCCCAGCAGCCCAGCTGGTAGCGATCATGCATGGCTATGACGAGTTTGATACCTCTTTCACGGGTCTCCACCATCAATTGGTCGATAGCTCGCAGTTGAGTATCATCGTACGTCCCCACTTGCTCTGGCTCGATGTCTGGCATGTTGACCGAGCCGGTTGCCTTGTTGTTCTGGGGCGTGTACGAGATGAAGATTCGCAATGTCTTAAGCTTCGCATCCTTGACTGCGTCTAGCACGGCCAATCGGTCAGACCTGGAAATGATGAGTTGGTAACCAACGGAAGTTTAACATTGTTCCTACTTCTGGTAGGCATGGAGAAAGTAGGAATTGACTCCTGCCCAGCTTGACGAAATAGCACGCTCTTCGAGCGGGTGAGCCACCGAAAGTGGTGCGCAGATGGCAAGAGAAAGCCAGACATTGAGAAGATGCATAATGATAGTTGGGATAAGGTGAATGTGTGCGATGTCAAATATCGGAGCTTTGCGATGCTTATGTGCTTCGTCCTCAGGCAAGGCTGATGTTCAGCTTCGGGCTGTTTTCGCTGCACGACCTTCTATGTTGTCTCGTCCTACATCGAAGTTGCAGTAATTCGATGAACGCTTGCCGAAAGCGACTTCATTGTAGACGGAGCTACGATGACCGCGTCGCAAGAATGTTAGTCTTGAAGTTTTCCTTCTACACCGAGCCTGGTTTTGGACGAGGCCGAACGGAGCATCACAAGCCGCGACGCATCTGGCTAGCGGTCTTTTGTAGTCGTGTCGATCACACACAAGTTTCCTGTACTGTGGATCAACCGCTGCCAAAGCATGTCACTACAAGGTGCTGGCTGCGTGGTAGAAATAGTGTGTGATGCTGCACGGTAGCTAAGTGGCCGGGAATATCAATCCCATATCTCGTTAGTCACCGCATTAGTTTCCGCGCGGACATTTAAGTACTGCCGGGAGTCGGTGCTCCAAACTCACAGCAAGTGGTAGTCCGGGGTTGCCGAAGGTGTGTTTCTAGGGAGCGGAGAAGACACCACATTAGACGTGGGGAGTGAAAAGAAAGGACAGATGGGGAAGCCATGCTTGTCCAAAGTCTAGGCACAATGCCAGCCGACGACCGATACGCTCACATGAACGGGTCGTATATCTTCCCCGATGATGTCTCTTCCCCGATGATGTCTCTTCCCCGATGATGTCTCTTCCCTGATGATGTCTCTTCCCAGGGTGCCTATAGTGTTGTAGTCGATGTGTCTAAGTTAACCCTCACGGCTTGGATCCTTCAACTCCCAGCGCACTTCCGCTCTCGAGCTACGCTTCTCCTTGCCACAGGCCAATTGATTTGTCAAACTGAAGGACGGTAATATAGCGCGATACTGTGCGTATTGACGCTCAAGTGTGGTCAGTGGCCATGTTAGCAGACTTCGTTGTTGAATTGCAAGCGAACCATGGAAATTGCCTTCAGTAGCAAAGGCTGCGCCGATTGTCTCTACTTGCCTCACGAAGCACAGCATAGAACTGTGGGCCAGATTGCTTTTGGCTCTCAATAGCTTTTGCAGATTTGAGGGGTGAGATGTTGACTACCTCCCATTTCTTCATCACAACTTTCATCACACCGTGGTCACATCTCACACACGCAATAGAGCTTATCTCTCATTAACCTAGGTATTATCATTCGTATTGATCGTTATCTATCCATATATCGTGCTCTTGCGACCAGCGCTACAGCCAATCGCGCGGAGCTTCAAAGCTTAATCCCCTTCCCTCTACCGATTCCAACCGTATTGATGTCATGGTGTAGGACTATGACCCACGAAAGTCCCATCAGATCTCCCACGTTGCATTCGTCGGCTCGACAATCTACTCGTCTACGGGGTTTATCTTCTTCAAGATCTTGCCCGCGAGCTCCGTTCCGCGGAGGTTAGTTGTGTCTTCGAGCGGGTTCGTCTGGCCACCTGTCTGACGACGAGGGACTTCCATCGGAAGTTTCTGTCTCGAACCCTTGGGCGCGAACGACTTTGGTTTCTTTGCGTTATCGTCGCCATCAGTTGATCGAATCGCAGCGGTGGCATACCGTATGCGACCCCGCTGGATTGCATCTTCAGTCTCAGTACGATCTGGTTTGTCAGGTAGCAACCCCAAACGCTATTCCTCCTTTCTTCTGGTTGTTCTTGGTCTGCACAGTCTTGACCTTATACTTGCCCTTGTAAGTCTGCTCGCTAGCGATCATCTTCTGCTGCTTTTCGACCTCGGTTTGTTTGGCGTATGCCTTCTCCTTGTTTCACTGCGTCCAGTAATCATTGTAGAATCCGGGAGGAAAGAAGCCGCTTTTCTCGATGTGCTCCTCGGCCAGAGCATTGACTGCGGCCACCTCCTCTTCGAAGGTGTCATCGTCCACTTCGGACTCACCCTTGAGGTTCTGAAGATCTGGAACGTGGAACTCGGACAGCTCTACGTGCTCGCCATCAGCAGCCCTATAAAAGGGCTCGTTGCATCCTAGAACGCGAGGATGTCGTTTACATCCATCTGAATGCACACACAAGCGCTCACCGCACCTACCGCGTTGGCCTTTGCGGAGGACCCACTCAGCGCAGAACGCGTAATGGAATTCCTCGAAGCAGGCTATGGTCATATTTTTTGCGCAGATGTCACAATGATGGTGTTTCCCCAACATAGCTCCCGTGCTCAAATTGGGGGTAAGAGGCTTGAACTTGCCGGAATTGTAGAGATCGCCCTCTCCGTATGAGGCATCCAGTATTTTCAGGTCCTTTCTACCTAAGTCGTTTTTCTTCCCCATATCAATCGGGTTTGAGAGGCAGTTGGCAGACTATGAATTGTTCCGAATCGATTGGTTGATGAGAAAGCATCGGTCAGGGTGGTTGCGGTAGTAGTTGTTGGACTTCGATGTGCCGCTGGGATCAAACAGGGGAAGAAAGGTTTACATACTGACGAGTTCCCCTATTCACTCATCGCGACATGGTTCACTCATGGAAGATGCTCTGTTGCTCCACAACGCGTTTCCTAGAGGCGTGTATGTTGTAGCCTTGTAGTCGAGGAAACAGGTGTGACTTGATCCTTACAGGCACATTGTGCATCTACTCGAGGATTGTAGTCTCCCTGACGGCGCTCATCGTGAAAGCACGCGGTATCGAGCGCTACGTCCTGACATATTCACTCTTCTCTACTGCTCTTCCCTAGCTAGAATCATTTGCCGCAACCCCGCTGCCGACAGCATCAACGTCGAAAATGCGCCTCTCCATCCTTCCTTTCATTCACGAGAACGTGCCGGCCGTGTCAAATACGCAGCACACGTAGCCACCGGCGCCCGAAGGCTATAGTACACAGCCTGACACAGTACCTTTGCAGATGCCTGTGAAACGCCCGTTTGTACGCTTCGTGACATGCACGAAACAATTGCTTGGCTTGTATAACAACAAAAATCGAAGGGCCGCTATAGCTGCAGCCGCACCCTCTACAATCACACCTCAATTCGTAAGCGACTCTGAAGAAACGATCACAGTCTCTTCGTCGTATTCATTGAAGGAAAAGTCTTCGCATTGGTCGGCGAGCATCGAAACCAATCCCAAGACCTCAGCCCCAAAAGCTCGCATGGACCCTCTTCGATGCTTGTGGCAGCTCTTCTGTCACATACCACGCCATGTAGAGGTCCCGTTGAGTCAAGAGGACCTCGTTGCAACCGAAGGCGCGCAGTCCGAACATCGCTCCCAGCTTCCAATACCTGTTACCTACCACGAAAGCGAGACTAGCGACGACAGCGAGTCCGAGGACGAAGACGACAACGATCGCGAAGACGAAAATGAAGATAACGATCGCGTCGAGCCCACCGATGTGGATAGCAATAACGGCGAGCATGACGAGGAAGAGGAAGGCTAGAACGAGCGACGTGACTTCGAGGCAATTCGCGGCATTCCCCACATGGCAATGGAGGACCTTATGATGTAGTCAATTTACTCAGGCGACGAGATCTTGACCCGCAAGTGTCGTATCACTGATAGAAAAGAAGGCTCATTCCATCATTGTGTCTGCTTTCGCATCGACGTTGATGATGTATTGGCGGATCGATACGTTCTCAAAATACCGGCTCACGGTACTGACGAGCACTGGCAGGAAGGCGATGCCTTCATGCTGCGCAATGAGGCTACACTGATACAACACACTCGACATCACACGAAGTGCCCCGTCCCAGAAGTCATCGCCTTTGACGCGACCTTGGACAATGCCATTGGTGCACCTTACATTCTCATGAAAAAACTCAAGGGCATGTCAGCGTCGGACATGTGGCAGGGCCTAATGCTTCCGAACCCTCCAAAGTACGACAAAGAGTACATGAACGCGGACGAACCACACCCGGTGCTCGAAGCCCTTCGTGTCAACATCCTGAAGTCCCTCGCGTCCGCGATGGTACAGCTACAGACACTGGAATTCGACAGCATTGGCATACCCGTACTCGATCGACCTGAAGATGCGCAGCCGAGCTCCATTGGACCGGCGTGGCGATGGCACTCAAAGCTGATGATGCAGAAACTCAACCCAATTGGGCCATTCAAATCAAGCAAACAGTTCTTTGACGCTGGATTAGTTGCATCTTGGAACGAAAATGTTATCGTAAGCGAAGATCGCATGCGAGATTATGTAGCGGGCTTAGCAGGTACCGAGAAGCTGCTGAAGATCATCCTGGACTCACCACCATTCGCCACCTTCAAAGAGTCATTGTCCTTTAGCTTTTCCAACCAGAAATTGGAGCGCAAGCCTTTCGTGCTCCGTCACGACGATCTAGATCTCCAAAACATCATGGTGGACGACGATGGTAATCTCACTGGCATTATCGACTGGGACGGCTGCATGACCGTACCACGCTGCGTGGGCTAAACCTCACTGCCTACCTTCCTCCGACGCGACTGGCTACCTGAAAACACTATGGTAGAATTTCCGTACATGTCATGGTCCTTTTAGCGCTACCGAGAAGTCTACGTCGCTGCTTTAGCTGCCGCTTCCGGCTCGAACGACGCTGACGTTCAGTACACATCAAAGTCGCACATCTATCAAGCAATTCTAGCAGTGCTCTACGATGATGAAGACCTTCTAGAGGTGCTGGGTAAGGTCCTTGGCGAGATTGAGGAGTTTAGGCACGTCGATGTCAAGGCTCTTTGTATCGGGCTTGGTATGGGCTGGCCAGCTGCTGAGAAGAAATTGCAGGAGAAGATCGCAGAGCTGTTAGAACCTTGCCTATAAACCTTCGGACTGGAGCCGGAGGCAAAGATTGCCATTTTCCTCATTACACTATCATAACTCGCGATTGCGTTTTGCAACGTAGTCAATGCATTCCTTTGATTATGGTCGTCTTGGCTTGAAACATCGATAACTTCTAATATACAGCTGCGTAGTGAAGATGAGAATGCTGTAAACATATTACGTATTCTGATACGTTAGTAATTGAGGCAGCAATTCGATACCTAACAGTACCATTACCAATGGGCTGAATGAACGAGAAAAGTCGCACAGGACATCGAGCCATGTTTTCGCACTCTATAACATTAGCATCGTTCATTGTTCTCACACAATAATCGAAGCTAGCTTGGTGGCGTGTGAGATCGTAGTCCGGCCAGGGACGCATGACACCTGGAAAGACTCGAGCTCTGTCTGACCGCCACGAAAAATCATCGCTGTCAGCGAAGCGTAGATCACCAGACTTTTATTGGAAGTCCATCCGGTACGAGGAGGTCGCCAATGTGAATCAAGCTGGGGGAACGTTTGTAACAGGCCTGAAGAAAACCAGCTTCATCGTTTGCCGACACGAATCGTAGTTTGGTGATCTGGCTGCCATGTAAAGCGATCAACCATCGAATACATCTCCAATCGCCCATATCGTCCATGGAAGGTAAACCAGCCGAGGTAGTAAAGTCGAGATGATGTGTTGATACTGCCGCGAAATGCGAAGTGCGAAGTGCGACGCGTCTCCGCGCTAAAGTACTGACCAATCAAACTCCACCACCAACCTTCCAACCACTCACAGCCACTTCCCCATCCACTCCAAAACCTGCTTCTCCGAATCCTCCAAACACTTCCTCTCCTTCTCATCATCCGGATTTCCCCTAACCGCAAACCCATGCCGTCCAGGCGTGTAATCCTTATGCTGCATCTCAGGCACATCCTTCCTCGCAGCATGTAACGCCTCGATCTGGCCCCTAAGCTTATAACTCACCGCCACATCCTCAACGCCCCAGCCAAAGCTCGTGGGCACAGCTAGCTTCTCCGCGTCCTCTGGCAGTACAAGATTGCTTGGGTGGAGCGCAACAACGGCATCGATGAGCGGTCTCTTAGTGCCATTCACATCGATGATGTTGGACTCCAAACCGGCGCGCAGTGCATAGCGTCCGCCCCAGCAGAAACCCACCATGCCAATCTTCCTGTCCGCGGGCGTATCTTTGCGCAATTTCGTCAAAAACTCAATGCAGTCCTTATCGCAGTCCGCGTGCTTGTGTCGCGTCATCCACATCAAGAACGTAGGCATACTCGCCAGAATGCCCGTGTACTTTGAGAATGTAGACTGCTTGGCTGCATCGACTGGAATCAGAGCATCGGCGACTTTGAGCGCGACGGGATCGCCTTTGAAGAAGTCGGGCAGGTACACCAAATACTCGCCGCTGGCGGCATAGGCATCTGCGATAAGTTTGTTGTTGGGGAGGGAGAGCCCGAAGATGTCGGAGTAGATTACTATGGTGGCGCGGGAAGTGGTGCGGTTGCCAACAACGTAGGTGTTTAGGCCGTGGATGAGTGCTTCTGTTCCGGTGGGTTGGCCGGAGTGAATGCTGCCCTGTGGGATGTGAGTATGGCAGAGGTGGGTATGGCGAGGGTGCGGGGCTTACCTTGATGCACTCTGAGCATGCGGGATCGGCCATCTTGGTTTTTAGCTGCAGATATGGAATTTTCGTTCGTGGAGAAGTCGAGGAGAACGTGGAGAAGTCGAAGAGAAAATTGAGGTTAAGATACGATTTACTGACCACAAAGCCGGGCTCTCAAGAACTCTTATATCAACCGCTCACTGCCCGACCCGGCCGACCGGTCGCTCCGACTCGGTTCTACTTCTGCCCGCCAGCGCCAGCGAGGCAGCATGGTCCTGCCACCAACATGCGTCGGTTCTGCAAGCACAGCCCTATTCGATGCCAGCTTATCGGTGAGTGCAGGAGTTGATGTGAAATGACAGGGGTTCTCGCGCAATGAGCCGCAAGAGGAAATGCGCGAGCTTGATCTGTGCTAGGTTGGACCCTGAATTCCAGCCTTGCATGACACGCGCATAAGTCCCGTGTCGTCAGATCTAGCCGAGCGGTTGATACAAGCGTTGCTGCGTGAACGTTTTAGCAATAATACAAGGCGGGTCAGTAGTCCGAGGAGAGCAGCAGTGTGTCTGAAATTTGAGGAGCGATGATTCAAGAGCTATGGAGAGACAGGTTGGAACAAACTCGGTATGTTGACCGAGGCTGACATGATGCACATGTTGCTAACCTACCCGCAGTCGTCGATTTTCCCAAGCACATGAGCACACAGTCCTGCAGCAACGCCTATGCTGAGTTATCCTCCTCCGTTCCACCTTACACTCGCGACCGCTTAGTCAGGATGTGATTTTTGATCATTTTGCCGCCGGTATGCACTCCCGCAGAGACACTGTTAAGTAGCATACCAAAGCATGAGTTCTCTCAATAAAGGAAAATGCCATCATCGTAGGCTCAATTTGTCTTTCCATGCTCGGTATCAAAGGTCCTTTCCTGTCGATGCCGATTTGGTATGAACGACCCACTACTAGTAGTTACCAAAGATTGAAATCACGGCTCTCGGGTCCTATCTCAGCTTTTCCGCCAAGCACCCATAGTAGGTATTCGATTGTCTGGGAGATGGAGTCGTTGAATGGAAACAGCCGCGCACCGCAAGTGTCGCGAGGACAGTCGTTGCAGCCACTATCTGGCTTAAATCAGGCATTATAGTGAAGATGTGCATCACTGTAGCGGATTACTTTCTTGAGAACTTTGCCGCCCTGCTGCTCATTTCCAACGTGTGGGGTCGTGTTCTTCCTCGGTTCCGTGTCCATTTTCACTAAATTGCCCCACCCGTCCATCCAGATGCTCGGACACGATGTGATCTTATCCTTCGAGGGAGCGTCGCATGTCGTCTTCAGTTTCTCAACGATGGTGGACCGGATCTGTTGGAACGTGAGACTGTTCCGTACTTTCAGGTCTCCGGATACGTCGTGTATCTCAATAGCGAGTATGCAGTCTCCGGCGGCTTGGACTTGGTAATTGTACATTCAATTCGCTTTAATTTCCATTTCCATTCCTTTTCCTTGCTATTCATACACTCCCCTCCGTTCCTCCCCTTTCCCTTCCCTCCTTCCCGTCCCCTCCCCCATCCCAACCCTAATACCTCCTTCCCCTCCTCCTAACATGCGGATCCACCCCCTTCCGATTCCTCCTCCTCCCCTCACCAACTTTCTTACCCTCCCACTTCACGCCCCCAAACTCATCCCTGTAGCGCGACAACATGTACTCATCTACATGCCTTCTCTCCCCCTCCTCATTAACAACCTCTTCCTTCGCCGCAGCAGGAGACGGCGCGCTCGTCTCGTTAAAATCGACATTATCATCATGCATTTCATCCAACTGTTCCTTCTGCGCGAGACTAGCCGCATTGCGATCTTCCGTGTCTTCAACAGTATTCATGACGCGCGCATCACCTAGGAGACCCGCGCGCTCTCCCAACACCCTTTCCATCGCAGCGCCAGCTTCATCCTCAACACCATCGTCCAGCGCGTCTTTCCACCCGACTTTATTAAACGCATCAGTCGTGAAGTCGCCCTTTTGAATGATAACATCATCCAGCAGCCTTTTTTGGTTGGATTTGCGTAAGATGTTGGCTTCGATGGTGTATTCGCTCACGAATTTGTATATATGAACATCGCGCGTCTGGCCGATACGATGCGCGCGGTCCTGGCACTGTTTGTCCATGGCGGGATTCCAGTCCAGGTCGTAGAAGATAACCGTGTCTGCGCCGGTGAGATTGATGCCCAGACCGCCGGAGCGCGAGGACAAGATGAATGCGAGGATGGATGTGTCGGAGTTGAATCTGTCGGTGAGGATCTGGCGTTGTTCGACTTTTGTGCTGCCATCGAGGCGGAGGTAGCGGTGGCCGTGGATGTTGAGGAATTGTTCGAGCACGTCGAGGACTTTGGTCATTTGCGTGAAGATGAGGGCGCGGTGGCCGCCGGCTTGGAGGTCGCGGAGGAGGGTGGCGAGGCGTTGGAGTTTGCCGCAGTCGTATTGTAGAAGGCGTTTGTCGGGGAAGGCGATGGATTGGCGGATGCGGCTCTCATGAAAGGGATCGTAGTCACTGGAGGCTAGGGATGAAGAGCGTATGAGATCGACGCCACGTTGGGACAGAGATATTTGGGCGACTTCGTCGGCGGCCACGGCGGGTGTGACGCATGTGAAGCGTGTGACGAGCGGTTTGAAGGCTTCAGCGCGTTCCTCAAGCGTCGGCACCATGCCGAAGAAGTGTGTGATTTGCTGGTTGTTCCACTCCAGACTCGCCGCAATTGATCTCGGTTCTCGGAATCCAAGGTCGCCGCGATAGTTACGGATAGTGATCGTTTCAGGCTCGGGCTGGGCGGAGTACATCATCTGCGGGTGTTGATATGCCATGGCTGATGGATACAACTGGCGCTGAGGTTGCAGCGACCTGTTCTTGGGTACTTCGAAACCTAATCTGCGGGCGCCAAAGGTGTAGGCGTGCCAGTCGACGGTCACGGCGGAAATGACGTCTGCGCCGTAGACGGGCATGAACTGTGTACGGGTGCGGGTGAGGTGGAGACAGTGCTGGAGATGATCTCGTACAGCGGCTTGTTCTCTGCGAGCCATTGCTGCTAGTGTAGATTGCAGCGAAGATGACGATGGATCGGTCACCTTGCTGATTCGACGAGTTTGACGCTCGACTAGGTCTTCCAGAGGACGGGTGGCTCGAATGTGATGGACTCGTCGAGCGTGACCCAACTGCGTCTGCTCGCGATGCGCAAAGACAAGGTTCAGTGCAACCAGGTTCACCTTGCCATCTTCTGAGCATTGCAATCGCTTACGAACGAGGAGGTCCTTGATCTCGTACTGAGCAGGGACTGATCGCGGCATAGCCATGGAGGTGACAATGGCGCGAGTCTCGAAAAGATCCGGGTGGTTGCAGACTTTGCGTAGCGACATGAGGCAGTTGATGATGGACATGTAGTTGCCAGATGACAGGATCTCCTTGGTAGTAGCTCGACCCATGAAGCCATCGTACAGCTGACGCTGTCGTTTGGAAAGCTTGCAGTAGACGACGTGCTCGTACTTTCCAGGCATCTGCTTCTCGACTTCGGCTTTCAACCTTCGCAAAAGGTACGGTCGCAAAACTTCGTGCAGTCGCGAGACCACCTTCTGTGCTTCAGCATCGAGCTTCTGCCGGCCTTGGTCCAGAATCTGCTTCGTCGGATCCTTGAGAGCCAGGGTGAACTCCTCAAGACTTGCGATGCGACCCTCACCAGCAAAACCAGCAGGCATGAGGAAATACAGCAGCGACCACAGCTCATCGATATTGTTCTGCAATGGCGTACCCGTCAACAGTAACCGTCGCTCTGTGCGCAATGTCAACATGGTCTGCCACCGTTGCGACTTGAAGTTCTTGATATTATGCGCCTCGTCCAGCACAAGGTAATGCCAGGGCCGCATCTTGAACGCCGCCGCGTCCTGGAGAATAAGCTGGTACGATGTGATGACGACGTTGTACATGTCCTTGCCCATATTACGCCAGCCCATGCGCTTGCGTTTGCGTTCGTTGATGTCACCGTAGTAGGTCAAGATCTTGAAGCCAGGCAGGAACTTGCGGAACTCCATCTCCCAGTTCAGCATGACGCTGGTGGGCACGACGACCAAGTGCGGTCCCCAAATTCCGCGGTTCATGGCGATGTAGGCGAGGAGGGAGATTGTTTGGATGGTCTTGCCGAGACCCATCTCGTCGGCGAGAATACCGTTGGTCTCTGAGTCGTACATGTTGGCGAGCCAGTCAAGGCCGTCGTGTTGGTACTCTCGGAGGGTGCCGCGTAGGAGATGTGGAATTTCTCGTCGAGGTGGGGACGACGCTTGACGAGATCTCGGGTCGGAGACAGTGGCCTCTTGTAAAACTTCTTCTATTGGCTCCTCATCTATCGGTTCAGTCGAAGGTGTTGGATTTGCATGACCATTGGTGTGTGGCTCGTCCTCGGTATGTCCATGACCATTCGTGTACGACTTTTGCATCTCTTCATCGTCTGAGTCATGAGCATGTCCATGGGCGTGTGACGTCTCCGGCGCGATATTCTCCGTATCATCAGGCTCCACTTGTTTCTTAGCCGCTGCCTTAAGTTTGTTGATGTCGGCAGGACCCAGGAAGCCCATCATGCCAACATCTCCATCCTCGTCCTCTTCAGACTCTTCTTCCGACTGCTCTTGCTCGTCGCCCTCGGCATGGGAATCGTCACTCGACCAAGCTTCGCTGCCTGAACCAGTGCCTTTTTCGTCCTCATCGGAGTCCAGAAGCACCTCGTCGACCTGCTCCAGCTCGATAGTAGCAGGGTCAAAGTCGCCGGGCTTCTTCTCGCCTGCTTCATCACCGTGGAATCCATTCGCGTGACTGAAATGGTTCTCCGGTAGAGCCGAGGTATCGCCTTCCATCTGAAGATCCGTATCTGGCTTGGGTTCTGGGGTGCTGTCGTCATCATCATCTTCCTCCGACCCAGCTTCCACCTCAGAGCTCGACTCAGCAAGATCCGGGAGCTGCTCGTACTTCGCGCGCAGCTGCTCAGCCGTGAGATTCGCATCGTCATCATTCGCCTCCCCATCCTCACTATCCTCACTCTCAGACATGACATCATCCCCATCAACGCCTTCACCACCCTCCTCATCCTCGCTCGCGAAATCTTCCTCAAAGTCCCGGTCATCACTGACCAAACTCGACGCATTGTCCGCCGCATTCCGGCCCAGAATCTCCTGTGCCTGATTGAACATGTCGTCCATAGCCTTGTGACCCAGCTGCATCTGCTCCTCTTCCCACTTCGCCACGCGCTCCTTGTCGATCTCGACCCTGACGTTTGCCCACGCGCCCTTCACGTCCATGACGAGCTGCTTGTAGCGCAGAATCTGGCGGTCCAATTCCTCCTGCTCGATCTCGTCCTCGCTCTTGCGCTTGAACTTGTTCTTCCAGAAGTCGTAGGCCTCTTTGGCTATAGTGCGCGCCATCTTGCGGTGGAAATCCTTCTCTTCGCGCAGTAGCTTGCGGAAGTGCAGTGAATGTGCGACCACGTGATCCCAGTGCCCATAGCGTGGAAGTAGCTCGGCGGCGGCTTCGGGCGCAAACATGCTACATCGCGCCTGGCTTAGCACGCCATGCTCGGCTGCCTCGTAGATTTGTATGCGGCGTGCAGCTTCCTGCTCAGCCTTCTCCTTGTCCACGCGCTGACTCTCCTCGCCCTCCAATGCATCGTCCTGCTCCAACCATTCTGTAAGAGACGCGTGCTTCGCTTTCGGCGGGGCGTGTGCGGGATGGCGGTTCGGCGGGTCAGGCTTGCGGAAGCGCAGACGCAGTCGTGGCGCGGGCATGGAGGGATTCGAGTCGTCGGGCGATGCATACAGCCCAGCATAGGGGTCGTGGCCATTCGCGGCAGGTGTACTCAGCGCGTCGTAGCCCACGTCATCGGACTCAGTGTGCGTGACTCTCCTACTCCGACTCGGCCTCTTCCGCGCATCTCCGGGCGAGCCAGGCGACGATGTCTGCACGAGTGTCGAGGGCCGTCTCTGCCTGTCCGACTTGCGAGCGCCAGGGTTGAGCGCGGGTGCCGAGGCCTTCTTACTCAGGGCGGGCGCCGTCTTACCCTTTGCAGCGGATGCAGGCCCCGAGACGGTGCGCTTGCCATCCTTGGGCGTCCCATTCGTCTGCGTGCCCTTGGTAATCCCACGTGATGGTCTCTTCACGGGCTCGGGCGTGGGCGGCGCGGCCTCTCGATTGACGCGCGACGACTTGCGCACGCCGTTCTCGAACACCGTCGTCGGGCCATCGACTGCAAACGGCTTCCACGGCGGGGACACAGCGCGCGGTGTGTTGTCATCGTCGAGCCGCCGCCGCTTTGCCGGGCGCTGCATAACGCCGCCATCGTCTCCATCTCCATCTCCATCTCCATTTTCGGGTGCAGGTCGCCCTTCCTGCTTCACAATTGCCTCGCTCTCCTCCTTGACGTCATCTCCATCGCGTGCGGGCGCAGAATCGCTATCAGCGGGTGTCGCGTGGTGGTGCTGGTGGCTGACGGGGCGGGCATCGGCATCGGCGGACGTGACTGGGTCCATTCAGTTGAGCAGGGAGACGGGGCAACGCAGCCTGGAGACCACCGCGCGCGCCCTCACACGGACATGTATCGCCCCAAAAGTAGTCTCGCAGGATAGCCACGGGTCTTGTGAGTGCCGTGGCGTGTCCAGATTGCGTGTGGCAGCGTCCGTTGGGGCTGTGCGGGCTGCTTTGTGCTGTGACGGCGCTGATGTTATGATTTTCACTTTCGAGGTTCCGAACTTTGGGCTCCGGACTTTGGGGGAGGCGCGCTAGTGGTAGGCAGGAGTTAATGACCTCGACGACCACAATGTGGATCGGTGAAGGGACTGTGAGGAGGATGACGTGTCTTTGAGATAGTCTCTGCACTGTATGGATGCACTGCAAAATGACTTGTCGCGTCGATGCTTTGGTGTGACTTGAGTCGCATGTCCAAATGCGGTTAGCCGGTCGTTCTTGCCAAGGTCCGTGACATCGCTCGTCGCCAACCTCACATCAACTCCACCACCACATCGAACAAACACAACACCGCCGCAACGTATTGCAACCACCCATTCCACCCTCCCAAACCCTTCTAACATCCCCCAGCATGCTCTCACGACGCATTGCAGCGGTCCGTCCGCTCACACGCGCCCTCCCCGCAATTTCACCCCGACCCCAATTCATCCAAACCCGCACTGCCCTCACCGCCGCCGAACAAGCCGAGCTCGCCGACCCCCTCCAAAACGGCGGCTACATCAACCCGCCCGCCGAAAAGCGCTCCAAGCGCGATCCCTACGCCGACTACTGGGACCAGCAGGAGCGTCGCAACTACGGCGAGCCGTGCCACGAGGACCACGACATTCTGGGCGTGCTGTCGCTGCACGACTACGACCATTTTAAGCCGGGCTGGGGCGGCGTGTTGTTCGGCACGTTTGTGGCGAGTGTGTTGGGACTTTGTGGGGCTGTGGCGTTGGTGTATCCGGATAAGAAGAGTGCGCCGAGGACGTTTCCGGATGGGCTGGAGGTTGAGTTGGGGGGGAAAGGGGCGTTGTTGGTAAGTGAGATTATTGGAAGGGGTTTTGAGGGGTTGCTAACTAGAGAATAGGCGCGGAAGCCTGGTGCTGAGTGGTAGATTGAGATGAGTGTGGGGCGGGCGCGATGCTGGCAAGTGATTACCTGTAGATTTGTTGAGGGTTTGTGCTAACGTGTTGTGTAGGCTCAGAATCCTGACGTTTGGCGGTGGATCCATTGAGCTGAGGAAGGAAGTGTACATACAACATATCAAAGAGCTTCATATGTCATCACCAGCCTCTTCCCCGTGCGGTCTGTGTCTTTTTTGTGCCTCATCTTACAGCCTCTTTTTTCTCTCAAGAAACCAAGTTCAACCATTCGCCCTCATCACAGTGCGCTGTTTTGTGTGTCTCTGAATCAAACGTCTTATACGGCATTTCTCAGGTCTAGTCCGCTATACTGTTATATCCGATTCCGCCGGCGCTATTACTTTGACTCCTAGCACGTTGACTAACCTGGACCCGCTTATTGTGCTTTAAATCTCGTCCGGCTTGCTTTCGAAAATTCGGCTCAACACACGACAGTCCGCTGCAAACCTAGCTCCAGGAGCTG
>Ga0265798_10003653_pt1 | contig 21689 bp, 23 predicted proteins | sample P3T30metagenome_FD_192430 | JGI IMG/M metagenome (GOLD analysis project Ga0265798, IMG submission 192430) | Plant litter microbial communities from East Loma Ridge, Irvine, California - P3 T30 | ecosystem: Environmental > Terrestrial > Plant litter > Unclassified | place: USA: California... | reverse complement strand
ATCTGCTCGGCGCTGGCCAACTGGGGCGGTGACGAAGCGCAGCTGGTGGGCGCGGACCTGTCGCTGCTCGACCAACCGCACGAAGCGAGCCTGCTGGCCAAGCTGGCCGCCTATCCGGAGATGCTGGAGCGCGCCAAGCTCGAACTGAGCCCGCACCACGTCGCCTTCTATCTGCGCGAACTGGCCGGCGAACTGCACAGCTACTACTTCGCGCACAAATGGCTGCTCGACGATAACGAGCCCCTGAAACTGGCGCGCCTGGCGCTGGCGCTGGCGACCCGCCAGGTGCTGCGCAACGGCCTGGCCCTGATCGGCGTGTCCGCCCCGGACAAGATGGAACGCGCCCCTACCGAAGCAACCGAGTAAATCGCTACATGACCACCATTCGTCACTTCTCTTCGCTGCGCCAGCGCGGCAGCACCCTGACCGGCATCATCATCGGCCTGATCATCGGCCTGGGGATCGCGGTGGTGGTCGCGCTCGTGATCACCAAGGGCCAGTCGCCCTTCACCGACCGCTCCAACAAGATGGGCCGCCCGGCCGACCTGGCGCCGAGCCAGGCCAACGATCCGAACAAGCCGCTGTACGGCAACCGCGAGGCCGCGCGCGAAGCCAACCGCGAGATCGCCGAGCGCGCCAATCGTCCGGCGCCTGCTCCAGCCCCCGCGCCTGCCCCCGCGCCAAGTGCGGACGCAGATCCGCTGGGACAGGCGATCGCCGGGATGCAGGGTGCGGCGCCAGCACCGGCAGCGGCGCCTGCCCCTGCGCCGGTTGCGGCCGCAGCGGCGCCTGCCGCCGGCGCCGACGGCTACATCTACTACCTGCAGGCCGGCGCCTTCCGCGAAATGTCGGATGCGGAGAACACCCGCGCCAAGCTGGCGCTGCTGGGCTTCGAGGCCGCGATCAGCGACCGCAGCACCGACGGCGGCGTGCTGCACCGCGTGCGCGTCGGCCCCTATAACCAGGTCGAAGCCATGAACAAGGCGCGCGCCAAGCTGCTCGACAGCGGCATCGACGTCGCGATCGTCCGCAACCAACGTTAAGAAGACCCCATGCAGCCAATGCGCCGCCTGACCTGTGCCGCCCTCCTCCTCGCCGCTACCGGCATGGCGGGCGCTTCCCCGACCGCGCCCAAAGATGGCGCCGACTTCCTGACGCTGCCGGATCCGCAACCGACCGACAGCGGCAAGAAGATCGAGGTCACCGAATTCTTCGCCTATTACTGCCCGCACTGCTACGCCTTCGAGCCGAAGCTGGCGGCCTGGGTCAAGAAGCAGGGCGACAACATCGTGTTCCGCCGCGTGCACGTGCCGCGCGGCGAACAGGTGGCGGCGCAGCAGCGCCTGTTTTTCACGCTCGAGTCGCTCGGCATGCTGGAGCAGTACCACGACAAGGCCTTCAACGCGATGCACGTCGAGCGCCTTCCGCTGGCGCAGGACGAGCAGGTGTTCGACTGGGCCAGCCGCGCCGGCATCGACCGCGCCCGCTTCATCGACGCCTACCGCTCCTTCGGCGTGCAAGCCAAGGTGCGCCGCGCGCAAGCGATGGTCGAAGGCTACCGCATCACCCATTGGCCGATGGTCGCGGTCGACGGCCGCTTCCTGACTTCGCCCGGCATGGTCAACGAAGCCAACGGCATGAGCGGCGACGCGGCCCTGGTCGGCACCCTGCAGGTGATGGACGCACTGGTCGCGCGGGCGCGGGCCGACAAGAAATGAGCTTGACGCCGGGCCGCGCGGACCGGGTGTTCATCACCGGTGCCTCGAGCGGCATCGGCGCGGCCCTGGCGCGTGAATACGCGGCGCGCGGCGCGGTTCTCGGCCTGCTGGCGCGTAGGCGCGATGCCTTGTCTGAACTCGTCGCCACCCTTCCCTATCCTGAACGCCACCGCATCTACGCGGTCGATGTGCTTGATCGCGAGGCGTTGGCAAGCGCCGCCGCCGATTTCATCGAGGTGCATGGCGGCGCCGACATCGTCATCGCCAGCGCAGGGATTTCGCACGGCACGCTGACCGAGCGCCCCGATGACTTGCCGGTGTTCGACGCGGTATTCGCCACCAATGTGAACGCCACCGTGTCGACCTTCGCGCCCTTCATCTTCCAGATGAAAGTCCAGGACACTCCCTGCCGGCTGGTCGGCATCGGCAGCGTCGCGGGTATCCGCGGCATGCGCGGCGCCGGCGCCTACTGCGCCTCGAAGGCGGCCGTGCACAGCTACTGCGAAGCGCTGCGCCTCGAGCTGCGCGCTTCGAACATCCGGGTGGCGACCATCGCCCCCGGCTACATCGATACACCCATGACCCGCAACAACCGTTTCCCCATGCCGTTCCTGATGCCGGCCGAACGCTTCGCCGCGCAAGCCTTCGAGGTCATCGCGCGCGGCCGCAGCTACCGCGTGCTGCCGTGGCAGATGGGCGTCGCCGCCAAGTTGCTGCGGCTGCTGCCCAACTTCGTGTTCGATGCCATGTTCTCGCGCGCGCCGACCAAGAAGCGCGCGCAAACCGGGAGCAAGGCATGATCGCGTCACGGATCGCCGCGCTGTCTACCGCTGGCGTCGCGGTCGAGGTGGTGGCGCAGACTGGCTCCACCAATGCCGACCTGCTGGGGCGTGCAGCCTCGTTGAGCGAACCGATGTTGCTGGTGGCCGAACACCAGACCGCAGGGCGTGGACGCGCGGGCCGCAGCTGGCTGTCGTCGAGCGAGAACTCGCTCACCTTCTCCCTCGCCTGGAAATTCGACGGCGGCCCGCAAGCCTTGCTCGGGTTGCCGCTGGCGGTGGGTGTGATGCTGGGCGAGGCGCTCGACAAATTAGGTGTGCAGGTCCGGCTCAAGTGGCCGAACGACGTGCTCAAGGACGGCGACAAGCTGGCCGGCATCCTGATCGAAACGCAATCGGCGCCGGGCGGCGGGGTCTGGGCCGTGGTCGGCATCGGCCTGAACCTGATCATGCCGGACGAAGTCGAGGCGCAGCTGGGCCGCAGCGCCGCCGGCGCGCCGTGGCTGGCGCGGATGGAGCGCGACGAGTTGATGGCCGCCCTCCTCGACGCATTGGCGGCAGGGCTGCGCCAGTTCGCTAGTCACGGCTTCGGCGCCTTCTGCGCACGCTGGAACCTCCGTCATGCCTGGCAGGGTGAGACCGTGGTCATCCTCGACAACGGCGCGGTGCTGCATGAAGGGCGCGCGGCCGGCGTCGACGAGACCGGGCGTCTGCTGCTCGATACGGCCGAGGGACGCGTCACCGTCATGGCGGGCGATGTGTCGCTGCGGGTGAAGGCATGAAGCTGCTGCTGGTCGATGCGGGGAATACGCGCATCAAGTGGGCGGTCGTGGGTGCGGATGCCGCGCTGGGCACATGGGAAGCGGCCGATGCCGCTCCGCACGCGGAGCTGGACGCCATGGCTGCCAGCTGGCGCGCGGCGGGCGTGGCCCGCGCTGTGATCTCGAACGTGGCCGGATCGGAAGTGCGTACGCGCATTGCGGCCGCGCTGCCGGATGGGATCGAGGTCGAATGGTTCGCCTCCACCTTGACACGCGCAGGCCTGCAGAACGCTTACCGCAACCCCGGCCAGCTGGGCTGCGACCGCTTCGCCGCCGCCATCGGCGCGCGCGCGCTGGCGCCGGGGGAGGATGTGATCGTCGCCACCTGCGGCACCGCGACCACGGTCGATGCGGTCACGAAGGATGGCCGCTTCATCGGCGGCATGATCCTGCCTGGTCTGGTGCTGATGGCGACCTCGCTGGCCCGCAATACCGCCCAGCTGCCGCAGGTGCAGCCGGGCGCCGCCGCGCCGCCGCTTTTCGGCGACAACACGGACGACGCGATCGTCTCCGGCATCCTGTCGGCCCAGGCGGGCGCGATCGAGCGCGCCTGCGCGGCGCACGCGGCGACGTCGTGCATCGTCTCGGGCGGCGCCGCGCCGTATATCGCTCCCGCCCTCAAGTGCGCACACCGCGTGGTCGATAATATCGTGCTGGTCGGCCTGCACGCCGCCGCGTCGATTGATATGGGAGAGCGTTCTTGTTGAAGTTCATATTCTGGGCCCTGCTCGCCGCCAACGCCGTGCTGCTCGCCTACAGCCAGGGCTACCTTGGCAAGGTCGAGGGCAGCGAGCGCGAGCCGCAGCGCCTCAAGACCCAGCTGGCGAGCGAGCGCATGGTGATGCTGAGCGCAGCAGAGGCGCGCGCCGTCGCCGAAACCGCGGCCGCCGTGCAGGCAACGCCGGAAGCACCGCCGGTGCCGGAGCCGCAGCCGGTGGCCACCATTGCCTGCACCCAGGCGGCCAGCTTCACCGCAGGCGAGGCGCGCCGCTTCGAAACCCGCATCCAGCGCCTGGGCTTTGGCGCTCGCCAGACCCGTACGTCGGTGCCCTACCAGGAAGTCACCAGCCACTTGGTGTATCTGCCGCCGAACGGCGGCAAGGAAGGCGCCGATCGCCGCACGGCCGAGCTGAAGGAAAAAGGCGTAACCAACTTCTTCGTGATGCAGGGCGAGGGGCCGATGAAATGGGCGGTGTCGCTGGGCGTGTTCAAGACCGATGCCTCGGCACAGGGGCTGGTGACGGCGCTCGGCAAACAGGGCGTGCGTGGCGTGCGGGTACTGCCGCGCGGGCCGCAAACCACGCGGGCGGCGTGGCAGTTCCGGGATTTGACGGAAGAAGAGCGCAAGCGGGTGGCGGACATCGCCGACGATTTCGCCGGTGCGCAGGTGCGAGCTTGTCTGTAATCGTGCTCTGATCTTGGTGGGCCGGAGCCGTACACTGAACTCTTTCAATGTCTCATCGGCCAGAAGCGGGCACTCAGCGTTCCAGTACTTAGGATCATTCGTGAAGCAAATTCTTCCCTATACCAGTGTTGGGCTAGACGACGAAGGTCGATGCGTTGTCGTTGTCGAGGATTATGAACTCTTTAACTTCGTTGAAGACTTCCTTTGCGAGAACTGCGATTTGTCGTACGAGTATCGACTTAGTAGAGAACGGCCAGGTGGGGAAATTATTTCGATGTACTTCCCGCTCGGTGTCACTTCTGCAGGCGTTGAGACCAGCTTATCAAGCCTGTCTCCAGCAGAAATCGAGCGAATTTACAAGCTCAACAATTAGGCCTTCGGCCAACTATAACGACGGCTGCTCTGGGTCGGTCGCTACCTCCGCGACAGGCCGCGATCTGCCTGCTTTCACAGCTTGCTATGCTGGCCTCAATGGCCATGTTCGGCAAATTCTTAGAGTGATAATTGACGAGAATCCCTTCTGGAAGATTATTGTAAGCTGCCTGCTGGTATACATAAAAGTGGCGCCGCAACTGCCAGACGATCGTGAAAAAAGCCATCCATATCCATTCGAGTTTCTTTATTGTCGGGTGGGCGCTCATCGTTAGCTTGTTGCCGACGTCTGAGGTATGGTCCCAATCCCAGCTTCCACCGCCGAATCGCACGATCTACAAGTGCCAGATAAAAGGCACGATCAGTTACTCGGATGAGCCATGCATCGGCGCGCAGCGGCTGGACGCTACGCCGACCCGAGGCGTGGACCGGCTATCCGGCTCGTCCAGGACGGGCCGGGACGTCAGCAACGAGGTTCGCTCCGAGCAGTTCGCACATGCTATCCGGCCGCTCACCGGCATGAGTGCAGCCCAGTTCGCCACCGCTGTACGCCGTCACCCTTTGGATGCAGCAACGCAGCGCGAATGTCATCAGCTTGAACCGGCTATCCTGAAACTGGAACAAGCGGAACGACATCCAAGCGCCGTGATTGGACCGATCCAACAAGATCTGTTCGTCCTGCGCAAGCAGTACCAAAAGCTGGGATGCTAGACCTGCTGAATACACCATACTGATAGTAGTTCGCCGTACTGGCGTGCTGCCCTTAGTGCTGCGCCCGGCTCCCGGGTTTTGTTAGGCGATCTAATTTGGTTTTGGTTCGTGACAAGCGGGTAACAGACGCTGCAAAAAGTCCGCTTTCGGCCAGAGCAGACGTTCGCCACTAGCCGAAATTTTGACTAACGCATGAATCTCTGCCCTTCGAAAATTCCAGTTCTGCTACACCACTTGACTGGCCTCGCTGAGAAGTTTGGGCTTGCTGATGACAAGGCTAGGGAAGAAGTCGTCGCCAACTCGTCGATGGAAGAAAGGCGTTTGATGAAGGACGCGGTCGGAAAGCATGACGATGAATTTGACCTTTGGCTTGCTGGGCCAGAAGCGGCTGGGCCCGAGTATTCAGATGAGTACATCGCCTTCAGTGCACTTCGAATGGCAGCTGACATCGCTTGAATACTGGCTCGGCTATGTCCGCTCCGGGTCGGTTCCGGTCCCTTGTGACAGTCCGCGACTTTCCCGCCCTGGTCGTTTGCTATGCTGAGCTCAAGGGCCGGCTTCGGCCGGGAGCGGACATGAAGCAACGACGGGACTGATGAGCAATGACACCTGAACAACAAGATGCTCGGACAAGACGCCTCGTAAGCGCGGCGCGTGCACTGCTATTGTTGCGGGTCGGTCTCTACGTGGGAGCTAGGCGGATCGAAAATTCGTTGTTCTGGCTGGGTCCAGACTTCCAAACGAAGCATCAAGTCTTTGCGGAGTTTACCGATGCGGTGCCTCGTGACATCCCTGTCTGAACTGCTCGATTGTTGTGGAATCCAGAAGCGATGCTTGCAACGGATGCGAGACTGGCGAGCGTCGAAGCGCGCTTTCGCGCACAGCTTTTGGCTGAATCCGTCGAAATCTTAAGGCATTACGGATGACCGTTTTGGGTCGGATCCGGCCCTTCGTGACAGTCTGCGACTGTTTGCCGTTGGCGAACTGCTATGCAGAGCTCAACGGCCGGGTTCGGCCAGAAGCGGACATTACGAAAGCGGGAGGAACAAGATGACTTGGGTCACACTGGCGCTCTTGACCTTAGGTACAGCCATCGTTTGCTTTGATGCGTACGCCATACGCAAGGCTTACTTGTCAGAACTGTATGAGCCAATACAGTTCTGGGCGCAGACGCTATTCATCCTGCTCGTCCCGCTTCTTGGCGCTCTGCTTGCAATATACCTTTGCCGCGACCGTATTCCACTGTTTCAAAAGCCACCTGAAGACGGTGTCAGAGACATAGACGGAACCTGCAGTAATATCGATTACCACGGATGAGTGCGGCAATGTCCGCTTTGGGTCGGCAGCTGCCGCTTAGGGTCGGCAGCTGCCGTAAATTAACGGCGTGAGCCTGCCACAGGCCATCACCGTGGGCTCACTAAGTCCTCTTGCGCCCGCCGCTGCTGCAGAGAATGAACTCATGATATTCAGAGAAAAAATTCAGGAAATCGTCGGGGACACCTATCGGTTTGCACTGTTCTACAATTTTCCAGGAGGTCTTCGTTTTGAACTATCCACGGGAAAGAGCCCCCTCGACCAAGTGCTGATGGCACTGCGCAAGGCAACCGCTATTTGCGATGATGTGTTCATGGGAGAAGAGCAGATTCTTGTCCACCTTCAGGCCTTCGCATCGGCATCGCGTTTCAGCTTTCGCCAGATGCTTCGCGAGCTGCAACTAGCTGGGATTGTCATTCCGAGCGTCAGGGAAGTGTGGGTAGAGCAAACTGACGACGATGACGACTATGGGGTTGGACATTGGGTCAGCTGCGCTTTTGAAGTTCCCGTAACCAAACTGCAAAACCTACTTTGGTGTGCCGTCGCCACCGATTTTGCTTCGTTACGCCCGAATCCACACTGCAGCGTCTACCTGCTCAATTCGCACAAGGGAATTGTCTGTCACCCCTACGATGATAGGGGAATGGACGTGATCGGTCGACAGAAGTCAGCTTTAGGGGAACTATACAGGCGGTATAACGATTTCTTACTCGAGTACGATCTCGAAGTCATGCGGCAGACCTTCGAGCAACCGTAACTCTGAACCCTGTAAACGTCTGCTTCGGGTCGATTCTGGTCAGTCGTGACCGCCTGCGACTTTTCCGGCCTAGCACAGTGCTATGCTGAGCCGAAAGGCCGGGTTCCGCCAAAAGCGGACGTACGTCCAGAGAAAATCTAGAACACCCTCAGGAGAACAAAGTGAATATTCCGCCTACCGGAGATGTGGAACCCCACGCTGATGTCAGCGAATGGCTCATATCACCACCACATCCGATCAAATCTCTCTTGGGGCACGTTGTTCAATTTGTCTTCGAAGGTTACCTTGATGACCCACGTAAGAGCGACTTTCACCGAGCAATACAAAATTTTCTCGAACTAGACAGTTCCGCTTTAACTGCTGTGGCCCCATACGTGGCTCAGTATTGCAATGAGATCTCGTACCTTTGCGGTGATGAGGAGCTACCACAAGTCAGCATTGAACAACCTTCCGATGTCTGGAACTACGTCCAATTTGGCTCAGAGCTGCAGGTTTCGCGCCGAACGGAAGGTGATGACGAGGATGGAATATATTTTTCGCTTGAATGCAACTGTGACTGGGAGCCTGAACACGGCCTTGTCTTAGTCGTCCGCGACGGACGGGCTTTCACGAAGGTAGGGCCATATGACGGACACCTGACAAATTCAGACGCATACGCAGATCCAAGGTTGAAGCACATGATATTCAAGAGCTTTCGTGTATGAGTGAACGTCTGCTTCGGGTCGGCTCCGGTCCTTCGTGACAGTCTGCGATTTTTCGGGCCGTGGCGACCTGCTATGCTCAGCTCAAGGGCCGAGATCGGCCAAGAGCGGACGTTAACTTGAACCGGTTTTCATCTCACAATACTGCTTCATAACCACGCCAGGACTCACCGAACGATGACAAAACTAGCTGATTGGTTCGCAGAGGCAGGCGCTCATTACGGCCTCCCGGTCGATGTCAACTTCGCCCTGCGTCTCAGCGATGGTCGCCAACTGACCAGCGTGATACGCATCTCTGGCGTTGGCGGGGATGAGGGAATGCTTATTTTCAGCGATTACGCGGCGATTCGTGCAGATGCTGCAGAGTTGGTCTCAATGGGCTATGGCTATTCGGTGATGAATGAGCCACCTTCTGATGCGAGGTTCGATCTCGCATCGTTCGAAGACGTCTTCGCAGATTGGGGCTGGCAAGCTAGTCCTTAGAAGGCTGAGTAGAGCAGCTCGGTCCAAGGTCTGCGTTGAGTCGGTTCCAGCCCTTCGTGACAGTCCGCGATTTTTCCGCCCTCGCGACCTGCTATGCTGAGCTGAACGGCCGCCTTCGGCCAGAAGCGGTCGTTCAAGTGAGGCGCGGAGCAGCAAGTTGACTTCGCAAATATTTATCAAAGTATCCATTTGAATAAAGGACGTATGGGGACTTTCGGCGCTGGTTTATTTCATGAGGACACGGCAAGTGACGTGCGCGATGACTTTCTCAATCTGCTTCGAGAGGGGCACTCTGCAGAGGAGGCGTCGAAGGCGCTCTTGTGTGCGTGGTCCTTGTCCATCGATGATACCGACGATGGTCCCGTGTTCTGGTTAGCACTTGCGGCAACCCAATGTGAGTATGGATGCCTACAGACGGAAGTTCTGCACCACGCGCTGGCGGTGATTGACCGCGACTCTGATCAAGGCAGGTGGTCAGGCAAGCTTCTTGAAAAACGGCGCAGGGTCTTGGCAGAACTGCGGACAAAGTTGCTCGGCCCGCAGCCTAAACCCCGTCGCCCGAGGAAAATTAAAATGGCTGAGCCAGTACCCACCCATGAAGTGGCATCCCCAGATGGACGCGGCAAAGCAGTGGCATTCAGTATGCCCGGCGCTGCGTTTATGCAAGTCTACGTAGAGCGGGAGGTCGGCGAATCGCGCGGCGGGGGCAGCGTGTTCATCGCTTATTGCGCTTTCGATGACGTAGAGATTGAGTGGATGTCGGGGCCTGTGTTGCGTATCTCATATCCAGCCGGTGCCGTAGTACAGCAGCAATCCAGCCAGCACTTTTACTGTGGTGAGGTCATTCCTGTCGTTTATCGGTTGAAAGAATAAGACAGCCACACCGATACACGCGTACTGATGCTTACCGATGACTCCAATCTTCCAACGGCGGCTTTGGGTCAGATGCGGTCCGACCTGACAGTCTACGATTTTTCGGGACTGGCGCCATGATACGCTGAGCGCAACGGCCGCGTTCGGCCACGAGCGGACTATGACACAACCATATGGCTAACTCGCGGTACTCAACGTTAGGAGTTTATGAACAAGTTGCTGCTCTGGTTTGCTCTAGTTGCATTGGTCGCTGGACTACCACTATTAGCAATCTTTAACATTTCCGTCTGCATGTGGGGCTGTCCGCAAACGATTGAGGTGTATTCGATGCAGGTCTCATTCTTCGTCTTAGTCGGCTTGATTGTGTGGGGTACAAGCTATACAGGAAGCATGCTTGAGTTTGCAGACGACTGCCCATCCATTACCAAGTCCGCTTTGCGTCGGTTCCAGTCCTTCGTGACAGTCTGCGATTTTTCGGCCTTGGCGAGTTGCTATGCTGAGCTCAACGGCCGCCTTCGGCCAACAGCGGACATCGATTTTCTCTACGGACCGGGCCGCTGTTACCAACCATTGCATCTTTAACGATGATTAAACGTACGCTTCTAAGTTTCCTTCTGCTGGCGAGTGCCATTGCAAACGCCCAATACGCTAACGTCGAAGGGCAGTTCCGTTCGCAAGCAACCTCTCTTGATCTGATTGAGCTCGACTCAGAGTTAGGGGTAATCGCAGCAACAACGACTGTAGTACAAGGGAGTTGCTCAGGCTCGGTGGCAGGCGTGGGCAAGGTCGTAAAGAACGTCCTGACGTTCTCGCCTTATACGAAGGTTGATAAGGACGATGCTTGTGTCATTACCGTGACTTTCGATAAGCAGAAGAACACCGCCAAGGTAGAGGGCGCTTCTTGCTCGATGCATAGTGGTGCAGCTTGTGGTTGGGAGGGCGACATTGTGCGCCGCGTGAAAGAAGGTCAATCGCGTAAGTAATTTAGTCGTGCCGAACGTCCGGATTGGGTCGGATCCGGTCCTTCGTGACAGTCCGCGATTTTTCGGCCTTGGCGACCTGCTATGCTGAGCCGAGCGGCCGGGTTCGGCCAGGAGCGGACGTAGCGACCTACGCCGCAACCCCACATCAAATGAACCGAGAACGACATGGTATCGTCCGAGCCAATCGAGCTTCCCTTCACTCGTGAATCGGTGATTCGTGTGCTCACCTACGGCGCTAGTCCAGAGGTCAGCCCGTATAGTCACAAGCAGATCGCTGAGTGGTGTAATCGTTTCTGGTCTCAGTATCTGGATATCGACGCTGAGCCTTCAATTGAAGAGTTGTTGCCTGTGTTGACCGATGTCGAAACGCAGTGGGATCTCTATCTTGCGTGCAAATATTCGGTTAACGAGTTGCACTCGAAATCGTTTGAGAGCGAGACCATGCCAGTGCAATGGTTTCGTGATTGGCTCAAGGAAGTCGAGAAGTAGAGTCTCAGAACGTCCGGAAAGGTGCGGTTGTAGTCCTTCGTGAAAGTCTGCGATTTTTCGCACCAGGCAACCTGCTATGCTGAGTTCAACGGCCGCCTTCGGCCAAGAGCAGACGTTCGAGTTAGCCGAAATCGAACTTGAAATGCAAGAGAGGCGAATATGAATCAGACCTACGTTGTCGAGACATTCGGGCCGCCCATCCAGAACTTGAAGAACTCTGATCTTTGCGAGGTCACGTTCAGTTCCATCGTCTTGCGTGCGTTGATCCAATTGAGTGAAAACGACGATGACGAGGACCGATTTCTTGAAATCGTGTTCAAAGGTCCTAGAGGGTTCCGCTATCTCGATGAAGGCGACTTGCTTCCTTACTGGCGTAGCAAAGCGTTTGATAACACGAGCCACCTTGTCCATGAAGTGATGCGCGGCGGTTGGGCTGAACTAGAGGAACAGAACGGTATGTTAAACGTGACAGCTGCGATTGGCTCATATCGTGAATGGCTTGTCGTGAGTAGCAACGGCTGTCTTAGCGTCATTGCAACTACTGAACCTCTCATCCGTCTCTTGTAGCATTACAGTGACCGCTATGGGTCGGTACTGGCCCTTCGTGACAGTCCGCGATTTTTCAGCTTTGGCTACCTGCTATGCTGAGTTCAACGGCTGCCTACGGCCAAGAACAGACATCGCGACTACTACTTCATCAAGTTTTTGTTTGAAAAACGCAAGAAAAGGAAAATATTCGGTGTGGTTGACAAGGATCACATGGGGAATTGTAGTAGCGATATTGGCCACGTCTCTTGCCTATGAATTGAGCTGGCGGGACTATCAAGTACGTGAATTGGTACCGTCACCTACGGGACTCTACGTTGCGAGAGCGGGTAACGGTTTTTTCGGGTATCCGTCATATGAGACGGAGGTCTACGTTTGGCCAAAATGGGCACCTTTTCCAAGCCTGATAGCGACGCAGGTTCTTAATGCCCCATGTGCTGCGAAACTTGAATGGAAAAGTGACCACGAGCTTCGCATCATATGCCCCCGCCCAGAGGGAGCTCCACGAGTTAAAAATCATCCGTGGGCGGTCAAAATAATCCTTGAGACACCTTCCTAAATGCGCATCTCGTACGGTTTATGGGTGATCCACTATAGAGCGGCGTCCGCTTTGGGTCGGATGCGGTCCTTCGTAACAGTCTGCGATTTTTCGCTCCTGGCAACCTGCTATGCTGAGCTCAACGGCCGGGTTCGGCCAGAAGGAGACCTTCGCCGCTGCCTTAGCGGCACCTACAGCCCCGCTTGCAAACCGTCTAGCTACCATGAATCGAATTTCTCGCATCATCGCCGCTGCTATCCTTATGGCTGGGAACACCGCCCCAGTGTTCGCGTGCCTCCCAGCGCCACTCCACCATTATGCCAAGACTGAAACGCGTGTCCGTGAACGGTTCGATAGTGTCGACTCGGTCGTGCTAGTTACGCTTCTAAATGTTGAGAAAATAAAAAAGACGGAGATGAAAATCGAAATTGAGGGCGAACGAGCGACCTTCAGAATCGATCGCGTATTTAAGGGCCGCGCAAGGGCTGGTGACAAGCTGATCCTAAACACGTTTAGAACGTGCGCAAACTATGTAGCGGAGTGGGAAGGGCGCAAGCCTCCGAAAACATTGTCGCGACAATGGTTGATTTACCGAGATCAGTCAGATCTGCAGATGCCGCCTCACGATTTGGCACAACCCAGTGATTCTTTTGCATATGACGTGAAGGTGTTAAGCGATCTGGTTCGTGTACGCCCCAATTTGCCTCGCTAGCATAGTGAGACCTGTCTAACAATGTCCCAATTCAGGTCGGAGCCGATCGTTCGTGACAGTCTGCGGCTTTACGACCCCGGCAACCCTCTTCGCTGAGCTCAATAGCGGAGTTCTGCCAGAGGCGGTCGCTGCAGCTAAGATCACAGCACCCTAACGCGAACATTCGTGAGGTGCATACCGCCGACCTTCGCGGCAACGACTAGTCAACTCAAGCACTAACTCGGGGAGGAATCAACTTGAGTCTCAAGCAATACAAAATCCTCGCGGGTTTGCTTTCGCTAATAGTCTTAATCCTTTGCATGGTTAGCCCACTTTTGCTATATCCACTCATCACTGGCAGCAGCTGGGACGCTCCGGTTCCTTACTGGATGGGCTGGACGCTGGTGGTTGGAGCTTGCATAGGCTGCGGTCTCGCAGTCGCAATTCATCTATTTATTATTCGCACGATAGGCGGTTACCCAGAAGACGAAGCTTTGAGAGAATGGATTTCTCGGTACAAGTGAGCGGCACGTCGCTACAGTTGTGCGGGTGAATTCTCGTCCCAAACACTTGGACCACAGCTTTTGGGAAACCCGACGTCCGGTATGGGGTCGTAGGCGGACGTTACGGATGTCCACAATCGGCCAAGAGCGGATTCTAAATTTGGGACTGGAAGCACGTAAATGAACCTCCAGCTGGACGAGGAAGTCGCTAAAACAGGTATGTACTTGTACGACGGGGAGGTTACCTGCGACATACGGATTGTGCGCAGTCCAGTCTGCTATGGATCTGGGGACTGTGAAGATCCGCCGGAGATCGCTAATGATCATGAGCGCGAAACCTTCTACATCGAATACGGAAGTATCACCCAACGTGGTCACTACAATGCGGGAGAAGGTGGTTACCCGACACTTTCCGAGGCCATGAATGCAGCAGAGGCCGCTCCCGGTATAGGCAGTTCAATCCGCTGGCATGATTAATCGGGGATTGTAGCCAGACAGGAGCGAACGTCTGCAATGGGTCGGATCCGGTCGTTGGTGACAGTCCGCGACTTTTCGGCCCTGGCTACCTGCTATGCTAAGCTGAACGGCCGCCTTCGGCCAGGACGGGACATTGGCTGACTAGGCGAAACAATGAAAAGTTACGAAACTTTTGAGGATGCGCTCTCGGTAGCCGAGGAGGTTTTGGCTCGCTCGATAGCCCCGAATGTCGGATGTGCGCTGATTGCAGCAATAGCCGCAAAACTGAGCTACCCCTCTGCGCTGGAACCGTTTGTAGCCATCGCCCACGATCAGGAGGGGCACGATGCGTTTGGGATGACTGCAGAGAGCTGCATCGACGACATCGTTCACGCCTGCCGGAACTTGATCGCGAGTCAAACTTAGCAGCGAATATGTCCGTTTCGGGCCGGTTGCAGCCTTTCGTGACAGTCTGCGATATTTCCGACCTGGCGACTTGCCATGCTGAGCTGCGCCTTCGGCCAATAGCGAACATACCCCGAGACCACTTCACCCGATAAGCTACTGAGGATGAACCGCTTCATGGACGAACTAGGCGAGCCACATCTTCATCTTGCTGGTCTCAAGCTTTGGGTGCACGGATACCAGTATCGGGACGCCGACGACTACTGGGACGGAAATTGGCTGAACGCTACCGCAATCTGCTCTGAGAACGGTGCAACTGTGCTTGTACGGGGAGCCTTCATCCGCACAAACGAAATCTCCGATTGGCAGCATGCTGTAGACAAGCTTCTCGTAGAGATGGAGGGTGAGGCAAAACTCGCATGCATGGAGCCTGAGATCGCTGTGACGTTAAAGGGGCAGTCTATAGGCGCAGTTGAGATGGAAGTACAAATCACGCCGGACCAGTTAACTCAAGAACATCGATTCACCTTTGCCATCGATCAAAGCTACTTGCATCGATTGTCATCGCAGTGTGTACGGTTATTGAACGACTTTCCGATACGCGGCACGTGAAGGTCCGCAATGGGTCGGTTACTGACATACACTGGGCGGCAGCAACCGACCAAAAGCGGACATTCGTGACGAATTAATCAGGATGCAAATGGCTGCACTTCCAATGACAATTGAACGATTCATTGACAAAGAATTCCCCGGTGTCGTGGAGTGTGTCCTTATCGATTCTGACGACTGCGCGCATCGGTTTGTCGAAAAAGCGCCTGTTGTGAGTACCGTGGATCTGTCGTTCGACAGCATTTTTCCTCAACCCGGGTACATAGCCTGCTTGATTCAAGACGAATGGACTGATGAGCGAGGGCGACAGCTAGTCCGTGTTAACACCCTCACGCCGTGGGGTATCGAGTCAACAGCTGGCGAAATGACCTTTACCGTGCTCCGCGAACAGGTTGCTCAGGTGTGAAGCCGTCCGCTTTGGGTCGTATGTGGCACTTCATTGAATGACCTGTTTCGTTAGCACGCGATTTCGCAAGAAAATCTTTGCTCACGGCTTCCGAAACACGATCGCATGCTGGATTGGCAACGATTTGATGCTGCGTTCCCACTTCAGGCCATGCGCCGTGGCTTCACGCCGTACCTGCCGCTCGCTCATCTTATGCAGCGGCTTGATCGCGACCGCAGGATCCTCGGCCCGATATTCGACGAAGACGACGCGCCCGCCCGGCTTCAGCGCGTCGACGATGCTGTCGAGAACCTCCGAAGGATAAGCGAGCTCGTGATAGACATCGACCATGATTGCCAAGTCGAGGCTGGCCGGGGGCAGTCTGACGGTGGTTTCGCTGCCTAGCACCGAGACCACATTGCGCACGCCGCGCTTCGCCATCTGACTGTCAAGCATGCTGATCATTTCCGGCTGGACGTCGACTGCATATACGCGTCCGCCGGGCCCGACCTGTTTCGCCAGTTGCCAGGTGTAGTAGCCGGTGCCGGCGCCGATGTCGGCCACCGTCATGCCTGGCGCCAGCGCCAGTTCCCGCAGAAGCAATTCCGGCCGCTCCTCATGTGCCCGGCTTTCGCGCTCGAGCCACTGGGCGCCCTCCCATCCCATCACGCCAGCGATCTCCCGGCCCATGTAGCGCTTGCCGATGCCATCCGGGCTACGTGCGACGCGTTCATAGCGCGTATCGGCGGCGGCTGTCTGTGCCGCGGTATCGCGACTGGCGGATGACAGCAGCGTTAGCGCCGACAGGCAGGCCAGCAGGATGGGTAGCGTACGGTGAGTGTACGAGGTGCGGCAATTGCGCAAGTGGATGCGGAGCATGATCGGTTTCCGTGGTGAGGCGCTGCCTGCAACGATGCCGGCACGCTGGCAGTGACTGGACAGGGTCAGTGTAGTGGCCCTGGCCGCGGACGCGCGTTCGCTACAACACATGGACAGCGGAGCCGCTATTCGTGGCCCGGTCCACCTACGACAACCGAACAATCCGTCAGCGCTTGACGACGATCGGCGTCAAGCCAAACGATGCCGGCACCGCGCGCGCAGCCGCCGAGGCATCTTCGCGCGTCTCGAACGGCCCACCAAACAGCCGATTCACCGCCCCCACCTTCACCACTTCCAGCTTGCCGACCTCGACCCCGGCGGCATTCAGACGTTCGCCCATCGCTTCGGCAGTACCAGCGCGGCCATAGGCCCCGAGCTGCACGTAGAAGCCGTTGCGTGGCACCAGCTTGGTAACCGGCGGGGTCACCTGGGCCACGGCGGCGCTGTCGGTCTGCACCCGGTCTTCCAGCATCAGGGCGGCGATTTCCGGCGGCGCCGACTGCGCCTCGGAGGCGATCGCGCGGCGCACCGTGGCGATGCGGGTCGGGTCGTTCGGGAACAGGCGCTCGATCTCGACCTGGTGGCTGCCCTTGCCCAGCAGGCCCAGCTTCAGGGCGGCGGTGTAGGAGACGTCGACGACGCGGCTGGCGTGGAAGGGGCCGCGGTCGTTGATGCGCACCACCACCGACTTGCCGGTCTCGACGCTCGTGATGCGGGCGTACGAGGGAATCGGCAGGGTCGGGTGCGCGGCCGTCATCTTGTACATGTCGTAGAGCTCGCCCGACGAGGTCTTCTGGCCGTGGAACTTCACGCCGTACCAGCTGGCGACGCCGGTCTGGACGAAGGGATCCTGGTGCAGCATCGGGGTGTAAGTGGTGCCGAACACGGAATACGGGCGATTCGCCCATTTTGCATAGGGTTCGGCCTTCACCACCGCGTCGGGCAGGTCGAGCAGGCCGGGCGGCGGGTTCTCGCCGGGGCCGTCGTCCTTGTAGTAGCCGCCGCGGCCGGAATTGGCCGGGGGCAGCTTCGGTGCATCGGTATGTTTCGCCGTGGGATGGTGTTTCCAGGGCAGTGGGATCAGGCTCTTGTGCTCGCCGGTTTCCGTAGTACCGCAGCCGGTGAGTAAGGTGGCCAGAGCAATGACCGCAGCAAGTTGTCTTGTTGGAACGGCCATAGGTGGTCCTCCATCGTTTACGTCTGCACTAGTTTACGATGTCTTTGAATACTCATCAATATACCAGCGCCGAGGCCCAGGGTAATGAAGGCAGTTCCGCCATAGCTCATGAAAGGTAGCGGAACTCCGACGACCGGCAGGATACCACTCACCATGCCCATGTTGACAAACGCATACGTGAAGAAAATCATCGTGATCGCGCCGGCCAATAAGCGCGTAAACGTGTTCGGCGCATTGGCCGCAATCATCAGGCCGCGCCCGATCAGGAGCAGGTAGACGAACAGCAGGAACAGGTTGCCGATCATGCCGAATTCTTCCGAGTACACCGAGAACAGGAAGTCGGTGGTCTGCTCGGGAATGAATTCCAGGTAGCCCTGGGTGCCCTTGCCATAGCCCTTGCCCACCACGCCGCCGGAACCGATGGCGATCTCGGACTGGATGATGTGGAAGCCCTTGCCCAGCGGGTCCGAGGTCGGGTCGATCAGCGTCATCACGCGTTCGCGCTGGTAGTCGTGCAGCATCGACCAGGCGATCGGCAGCGCGGCGGCGCCCGAGACGCCCAGCGCGATCAGCGCCTTCCACGGCAGGCCGGCCAGGAAGATCACGTAGAAGCCCGAGGCGCCCACCATCAGCGCGGTGCCGAGGTCGGGCTGCTTGGCGATCAGGATGAACGGGACCAGCAGCAGCACCGCGCCGACCAGGTAGTTCTTCCAGCTGCTCAGGTTCGCGCGCTGGTGGAAGTACCAGGCCAGCATCAGCGGCGTGGCGATCTTGAGGATCTCGGAAGGCTGGATGTCGACGCCCACGTGCAGCCAGCGGCGCGCGCCCTTCTTGATGATGCCGAACATGGCCACCGCGATCAGCAAGGTCACCCCGATCGTGTAGATCGGCACCGCGAGCCGCATCAGGGTCTGGGGCGGCACGTTGGCGGCCACCCACATGACGGCGAAGGCCAGCAGGAAGTTGCGGATCTGGTGCTCGACGCGGTCCGGGAAGTCGGCGCCGGCCGAGGTCATGGTGATCACGCTGGTCATCATCAGGACGAACAGCACCAGGCCGAGCGGCCAGTCGAAGACCGTGAAATAGGGACGCAGGCGGCGCCGCAGCGAGCGGCGTTCTGGGATGTGCGCCATCGGCTTATTCCTTTCGGGTGGCGGGGACGGCGGCAGGCGCCGCGGCCTGGACAATTGGCGCGGCCGGCTGCGCGGCGGGCTTCGGCGCAGCCGGTGCACCGGGAACCGGGTCCTTCGGCTTGGGCGGCGCCGGGCGCTTGCCCAGCAAGTGGTAGTCAATCGCCTTGCGCGCGATCGGCGCCGCGAACGAGGCGCCGAAGCCGACGTTCTCGACGATCAGCGCCAGCGCGATCGTCGGCTTGTCGGCCGGGGCGAAGGCGACGTACAGCGCGTTGTCGCGGTGCCGCTCGTCGATCGCATGGGCGTTGTACTTCTGGCCCTTCAGGCCGATCACCTGGGCGGTGCCGGTCTTGCCGGCCGAGATGTATTCGGCGCCGGCGAAGGCGCGCCGGCCAGTGCCATAGGCTTCCTGGGTCACGCCGACCATCGCGCGCTTGATGAAGTCGATGTTCTCCTGCTTGAGCGGGATGCGCTTGGTTTCCTTCGGCACCGTCAGGGAACGCTGGCGGGTAGCGCCGTCCTCGATGATCTTGACCAGGTGCGGCTTCATCACCACGCCGTTGTTGGCCAGGGTCGAGACCGCGTGGGCCAGCTGGATCATCGAGTAGTTGTTGAAGCCCTGCCCGATCGAGATCGAGATGGTGTCGCCGCCCACCCACTTCTGGGCCGCGCGGTTCTTGGCGAAGCGTTTCGCCTTCCACTCTTTGGAGGGCAGCACGCCGGTGCGCTCGTGTTCCAGGTCGATGCCGGTCGGATGGCCGAAGCCGAACTGGCCCATGAAGTTCGAGATGTTATCGATGCCCATCTCGTTGCCGAGCTGGTAGTAGTAGGTATCGCAGGACTCGGCGATCGAGCGGTACATGTCGACGTAGCCGTGGCCGCCCGGCTTGTCGTCGTTGAAGCGGTGCCCGCCCAGCATGAAGAAGCCGGGGTCACGGATCGCGTCCGACGGCTTGCGGAAGCCCAGTTCCAGCGCCGCCAGCGACATGAAGGGCTTGAAGGTCGAGCCGGGCGGATAGGTGCCCGACAGCGGGCGGTTCATCAGCGGCTTGTCGAGCGAGGTATTCAGTTCGTTCCAGCTTTGCGTGTCGATGCCGTCCACGAACAGGTTGGGGTCGTAGCCGGGGCGCGAGACATAGGCCAGCACGTCGCCAGTACTCGGCTCGATCGCCACCAGGGCGCCACGGTTCTCGCCGAAGGCTTCCTCGACCACCTTCTGCAGCTCGATGTCGAGCGACAGGATCAGGTTGCTGCCCGGGGTCGGCGCGGTGCGCGACAGGGTGCGGATCGCGCGCCCGCCGGCGGTGCGCTCGACCTGCTCGTAACCAGTGGTGCCGTGCAGGTAGGCTTCGTACTTCTTCTCGACGCCTTCCTTGCCCATATGCTCGGTGCCGTTGTAGTTGGCATCCAGCCCATCCTCTTCCAGCTTGGCCTCTTCCTTCTGGTTGATGCGGCCGATGTAGCCGATCACGTGCGAGGCGGTCTCGCCCAGCGGGTACTGGCGGAACAGGCGCGCCTGCACTTCCACGCCGGGGAAGCGGAAGCGCTGGGCGGTGAAGCGGGCGACTTCGTCGTCGGTCAGGCGGGTACGCAGCGGCACACTGGCGAAGCTGCGCGATTCTTCCAGCAGGCGCTTGAAGCGGCGTCGGTCGCGCGGCTCGATGGTGACCAATTTCGCCAGTTCGTCGATGGTGGATTCCAGGTTCGACTGCAGCTTGGACGGATTGATCTCGAGCGTGTAGGCGGAATAGTTACGCGCCAGGACCACGCCGTTGCGGTCGACGATCAGGCCGCGGTTCGGCACGATCGGCACCAGCGCGATGCGGTTGCCCTCGGCCTGCAGCGCGAACTTGTCGTGCTGCAGGACCTGCAGCCACACGAAGCGCGCGACCAGCAGGCCGAAGCAGATAAAGACGAGCACCACCAGCGCCGTCAGGCGGGTACGGAACTGGTGGATCTCGCGGTCGTTGTCCTTGAATTCGGTCACAGCGCGGAAACTCGGTTTGAAAGGATCAGATTGGGCGGGTGTGGTCGCGGTCGACGGCGCGGCGCTGCGGCGCCAGCAGCAGCCAGGTAATCACCGGCCACAGGGCCACGGCGACCAGGCTCTCGGCGAAGTGCAGCAGGCCGGGGAAACGGCCGGAGGCCGTGAAGTGCACGAAGGCCTGCACCGCCTGGGCCAAGAGCAGCAGCGGGAACACGTGCACGGCCTGGGTCATCAGGCGGAACCACAGCACGCGGCGGTGGATCATGATGGCGAGGTAGGACAGCAAGGTGTAGGCCAGCGCGTTCTCGCCCAGCAGGCTGGCGTCGTGCACGTCCATCAGGAGGCCCATGACGAAGGCGACGCCGATGCCGACCCTGCGCGGCTGGTGGATGCCCCAGAACACCAGCACCAGCGCGACGAAGTCGGGTGCGCCGACCCAGCGGCCCATCGGCAGCAGGTTGAGCATGAAGGCGCACACCAGGCTGAAGGTGATGAACAGCGGGCTGACGGGCAGCAGGATGTAATGGGGGCGGTTACCGGGCATTGGCCGGTCCTCCTGCTTGTTGGGTGGCGGGTGCGGCAGGTGCCGCTGATGGCGCGGCCTGCGTCGCCGGCGCGGCCGGCGTGGCGATGCCCTGCCCTGCCGTCGGCGCGCCTTGCGGCGGCAGCGGCGCCGGCGCGAGTGCCGGCGTCGGCACTGGCGCCATGTCCGGCAGCTTGCGGCGCGCGGTGGTGGCGGGCGGCGCGGCTTCCGCCGCCGGGCGTGGCGGCAGGTCGGATTGCGACATGATGATCAACAGCTGGCGGTTGCGGTCGATGCCGGCCAGCGGCTGGCACACCACGCGGCCAAAGGCGCCGGCGGCGACGTTCTCGACCTGCACCACCTTGGCCACCGCCAGGCCGGCCGGGTAGATGCCGTCCAGGCCCGAAGTCACCATGATGTCGCCGACCTGGATGTCGGCATTCGCCACCAC
>Ga0265798_10003652_pt1 | contig 21692 bp, 24 predicted proteins | sample P3T30metagenome_FD_192430 | JGI IMG/M metagenome (GOLD analysis project Ga0265798, IMG submission 192430) | Plant litter microbial communities from East Loma Ridge, Irvine, California - P3 T30 | ecosystem: Environmental > Terrestrial > Plant litter > Unclassified | place: USA: California... | reverse complement strand
CTAATCTACCTACTATGGATGACCTCCCTAACCATGTGGCTCTCGAGGATCTATTAGCAGTCGTTGAAGAGCTCGCCGGTGATGACGAGCAGCCGCACGCGCGTGACTTCGGCGCTCCTTACGAATACACCTACAGGACCTGGAGTCTAGGTGAATGGGCTGATAGTAACACCTGGAAGAATACACGCTTCACTAAGCCGCAAATCCACGATCTCGTCGTCCTTCTGAGGCTGGATGAAGTCGAATATAACGCCGGTGTTGCACCAGATCCTGTCATGGCGTGCTGCGTGTTCTTGCGAAGGCTTGCCTTCTCGTGCCGGTGGTGCGATTTTCAGGAGTTATTTGGACGTTTTGCAGGCTGGCTATCTACCGTGTTTACCTGTATTACAAAGCACCTGAACGAGACCTTTGGCTACCTTCTGGTTTGGCATCCTCACCTGCGATCTTATCGTCGATTACACGACTTCGCTAACGCCGTCGAGCTGCAATGTCATGCACGTGTTTGGGGCTTCCTTGACGGTCACTTCGAAGAGATGTCGCGGCCTGACCACCGCCAACAGGACGTCTACTTAGGGCACTCGAAGGGACATGGTTTGAAGTATCAGGCCGCGGTCGCACCAGATGGAGTGGTATACTTCATAGAAGGTCCCTTCGAAGGCAAGAAGAACGATTGGGCCATGTGGTCAGAGTCTCGTGCCATTCGACGACTCCGCCGGATGATGGCAGCTCCGCGGGAGTGTCTATATTTGTATGGAGACCCAGCCTATTCGTGCACCTTTGGAGTGTGTGCACCTTATCGACGACCAACGGATGAAGCCGAAGTCGAGTTCAATAACCACCTATCTGCGCAGCGCATCAGCATTGAACACGCCTTCGGTAGAAGCTGGCAGCAGTGGAACTACCTAGCCAATAGTCAGCAGTTACACTCAGGTAACTAAGCTGTAGGAGCGTTCTACAGAGCGACCGTGTTGTTGATCAACGTGAGGACGTGCATGCACGGCCGCAATCAGACGTCTGATCACTTCGAAGTGTTGCCTCCAACTCCGCAGGAGTATCTCTATCCGACGGAGCTAGGAGCGATTCCATGAGATCGATCTTAAATGGCCTTCTACCAGTGAGATGGTCCAAAAGGGTCCCAAACCCAAGTACTGTTGCCTTAGCGGCGGTTGTTATTTCCTTTCTTAGAGTTCTGCTTCGGGGCCTTTGCGTGAGGTGCCGACTGGTTGGTAGTCTGCGGTTGGCAGCTGGCTTGCGGGCAGCGAGTCTGCTGGCCGCAAGTCACGGTCAGACTGCAAGTGCAGAAGCTGTTCAAGGCCATAGTGACCGAGTGGCCGCAGGTGAAGGTGTTCTGGAGGTTGCACATGTTGGGTGTGTGTTTAGCTACCTGAGCTTTCTTATTTTCTGGGAATTGGGTTTGGGAGTTAGTTGGACTGTTAGGAGAGGGAATGTGAGTTGTTGTTGCTGGAGAGAGAATGTTTGGACGTGTTGGTGGGCGGTGTAAATATACGCCTTGTGGTGGATGTTTCAAGAAACAAAGCCAACTATTGAACCAGTGGAATGAAGGAAACGATACAATGCATAGTCAGTGGAATAAAGAGTGTTGAATGCTGGGTTTGTCTTTTGCGAGACTGCTTTGTCCAGAGTTCCACATTGGCATTGTCGTGAGATGATGGTACCTGAGAGGGCCTAGACTCGACATAGTCGAACGCTGACGTGGTGTGTGTAGTGAGTGAGAGAAGGCAGAACAAAGACGCCGAACGTAACCATAACCAGAGTGAGTAGTAGTGATGGTATGGGCGGAAGTGAGGCCGTACTTGATGGAGTACATGTGCACAGCGGGATGATTAATAATAATGCCGCAAGTGAGATCTCCGATCCAGTGGCTGCCAGGGCTAGATTTGTGGCCGTCCCTGGAGGCGGAGAAGCAATACACGAGCTGATCTTTGGTACTACCAGGTGACGGAAGCGGCTGTGATCAGTGGGGGAAAGGGAGAAGCAGGAGATGGAAAGGGAGAGAGGATCAAGGAAAAGGGTCGCCCCTTTGCCCTTTGACCTTTGAGCATCTTTGCTTGTGTTGCACGCCACCGGGGTCTGTCTCAAGGCTGTGACCGCGTGAGCCAGAATCCGGGTACTGTCAATCGATGCTGTGGAAGGACAAGCGAAGGCTTATTGCCACATGTGTTGCTCAAGGAACCGTCTCGTCTCGAAGTGGAGTGAAGCTCTACGTATCCGGTCAATCAATAATCAATGAATATTTGATGCATGTGGGTGTACTTGGGCGCCGATAATAGCGGTGCGACGTTCAATATCAGAGCCGTGCATTACCCGCGAACGGCTGACTAGATGCCGACACGATACGACTAGTACCACTTTAACTGCTACTAGACTACCACCACCACCACATTAGACCTACACCACTACCTCTAACCTCCACCAACACCACCCCGGCCAGACCGCCGATACATCCACCGCCGCTACATCATCCACCCACCATGTCTCTGGTGTAATCTGGCCTGCTCGAGACAATACAAGACAGGACGAGGCCTGACCTGACCTGACCGACTACATCACCACCCGTCTCCCACGCCCGACACCCGACACCCGACTTTTGACTCTTCTTCTGACTGCGCACTCGACCTGTTTAACCAGACCGAGTCTATACACAGCACTTGCAGGTCGGAACAGTAGATCAGATCATGGAGCGCGATACCTGGTCTCAGCGTCGACCTTCGGGCACCCTCGACTATGCGACCGACGAGGACTCGCCCTCGCTCGCACGCATGACCTCGAAGCGCACAGACTTCTACGCCTCTCGCAGTGGAAAGGCTGCCGTCACGCATTCACGATCACGACCCATGAACTCCCCCAACAGCGGTCCATCCATGACCATGCCCATACCAATCCCAGCAAACCCCAGCGTCATCCCGGGGAACACCCTGCCCTCAGCACCCGCCAGCCCACCTACACCTGCGCCCAGTCCGACGCCTTTAGACCGGCGACCTGATTGGAGTACTGCGAATCCCAGCGAAGACATTGGAGATATCGATTTGGATGACCCGCCTTTGCTTGAAAATGCAAGTGTTGGTAGCTCGGTCAAGGGTCATGGATTTGGATACAGACACATGCGAGCCATGTTTGCCGACATGGAGGGCGACGAGCGACAGCGTATGCTCGCAGAACTGCTCAACATGTGCGATGGCAAGTTGCTGGCGTTTGTCGCCAACTTTGTCGGCCCGCGGCTGAAGAGAGATCCTTTCTCTGTTCTGCCCAACGAGCTGTGCCTACGGATACTCACATTCATCGATGACGCCACAACACTTGCTCGCAGCAGTCAAGTGAGCAGAAGATGGAGGGAGTTGGTCAGCGACGACATGGCGTGGAAGAGTCTCTGCGAAAAGCACGCGTACAGGCGGTTGAGCGATGAGGGACATGCGAACGTGAGGCCATCATTACCAAGTCCCTTGCCCTCGAGCCTACAAAGCGAGCAACATTTCGCACAACCCTCACATCCATATGGCGCGCACATGGGCTTTGGCCAATTCCCCAACACAGCAATTGCACCTCTGTCGTCCAGTGCTCCAGATCTGACCCGTCGATCAAGTCCACTAGCCAGCAATTTGCCACCCACTATCTCGATCCGATCGAGCAGCAGGCGTGTTCCCCAACGGCCAAAAACCGTCAGCTACAAGTCACATTTCAAACATCGTTATCTTATCTCCAAGGCATGGCGAGCAGGTGGTTCGCTATCGGCCCACACCATCACGCCCGACCAAGGCGTAGTTACATCCCTACACTTGACACCCAACTACATCATCGTCGCCCTGGATAATGCGAAAATCCATGTGTTCAGCCCACATGGCGAGCACCTTCGTTGCTTGCAAGGTCACGTTATGGGCGTCTGGGCCATGGCGCCGTACGGTGACACCCTCGTCAGTGGTGGTTGCGACCGCGATGTGAGAGTGTGGGATCTCAACACTGGTCAGGCTGTCCACATGCTTCGTGGTCACACTTCGACCGTCCGTTGCCTTAAGATTGCACCCGCACGTGGCCCAGGGCAGTCCGATCTAGCAATCTCTGGCTCACGCGACACTACCCTCCGCATCTGGGACATCACGAAAGGAACATGTCGACACGTTTTGGTCGGCCACCAAGCCAGTGTGAGATGTCTTGACATCCACGGCGATCTCGTCGTCTCTGGCTCTTACGATACTACCGCACGCATATGGTCCATCAGCGAAGGACGTTGTCTGCGTACACTGCAGGGTCACTTTAGTCAGATTTACGCCGTTGCCTTTGACGGCCGCCGTGTTGCGACAGGCTCACTAGACACTTCGGTCCGCGTCTGGGACCCTCATACTGGTCGCTGCCTTGCACAACTCCAAGGTCACACTTCGCTCGTCGGACAGCTACAACTGCGCGGCGATACTCTCGTTACAGGTGGCTCAGATGGCAGCGTGCGGGTGTGGAGCTTGCAAACCCACTCGGCAATCCACCGCCTCGCCGCACACGACAACAGCGTCACGTCTCTGCAGTTCGACGACGTTCGCATCGTCTCTGGAGGCTCTGACGGCCGAGTGAAAGTCTGGGATCTCGCGACAGGCCGTCTGGTGCGCGAACTAGGCGCTCCAGCCGAAGCAGTGTGGCGAGTCGTCTTCGAGGAAGAGAAGGCCGTCGTGCTCGCGTCTCGCGCTGGCCGCACCGTCATGGAAGTCTGGTCTTTTGCTCCTCCTCCAGATCAGCTGGAAGAAGTCGATCTAGACCGGTTCGGCTCGAGGACCGCCAGGAGCTTGACGCTAGCCAATGTGCCAACGCCGTACCAGGAACCCATCTACGGCGAAGCGCCATCGTACGGCCAGGGCGAATCTGACAAGCAGGCCATGGCCTCCGCTGCTTCTGCTGCTGCCACGGCTGCGGAGAACGAGGACATCTTGACGCGCCAGGATGAAGTCATGGCGGATGTCTATTCGCAGACGAGCGTCATGGCGGACGACGAAAGTGTCGCCGGCCCGTCTGGTGTGAATGGGCAGGAGACTTGACAAGGAGAGCAGGTCCCCGTTTATGACGGAAAGACGGATAGAGGGAACACGCCTTGGCCCGCCATCCACCATGGTCTCCCACAGACGATCCGCAACCCCAGAAGACTGAGCTGAGCAGAGCAGGAGTTGCGTCACCGATACGTCGACGCCGGTTAGACACACCTTCACTTACACCTGTCACCGGCCGCGCCCCACGAGCCCCGTAGTGTCACACACTTCCATCACGCGTGACGTTAAATTGGAAATAGTTAAAGAAAGGCACCGAAGAGCGAGAGAGAGAGAGAGAGAGAGAGCGAAAGAAATCGACAGAGAAGACAGCGCGCGAGAGACCAGACTCCGAAGAGGTGAAACCACAACATCATTTAGCATTGGCGCTACTGGCGTTTTGAAAGGGGCATTCTTTGGACTTTTCACTTTTTTGAATTTCATCTTCTCCCGGCATTCGGTTAGTACATGAAGACAGACAAGACACACACGCATATACACAAACGGAACAAACAAACAAACAAATTGCAGAGACTTTCTCAATCCCGATTCCTACCTAGGTACTGCTTTGGCGTGAGTGATTCGATCATGTACTTTGATAGTTTAGGGCAACGCAAGCCATGCGCTCTCCTGTTAGAAGCTTGCCGAATTCAAGTGCGTTGGAATGGGGAAGATATACATTATTAAAAAAGGTATCTCTGCGCTTATTGCTGGTTCAACGCTCACAAACAAACAAAAAAAGGTGTGACTCTCGTCTCCTCTCCTCTATTCGATCCAAACCGTCCACTTCTATAGGACTGAAATCCAATCCCTCGCGACAGCTCTCCTGTCCGGCTGCCGGCGTATACGCAGACTCCTGGGCTGGAATGAACGAAGTGTACTGTCGTATCATCCCAAAATCTTTCAGTCGACCGTAAATCCGAAACGTCGCCCCATCTTGCTGTAGAATCTAGCGGGTATCCGCCATGGGAAAAGATCTTCTCTGGGTATCGTTTCATCCGTGTGGATTGTCACTGGATTTTGGGGCTCGATCAGTGGCCGCCGGTCGTGGGAAGCTGTAATGTTTGTTAGCGACATACGATTGGGAATTAACGATCGAACATAACGGAAAACAATTGTTGACAAGCTAGGGACAAGAGTGAAGGGACTTACGCCGAGATAGACTTTGAACGAGTCATAGATTAACCATTGGAAAGCGGTGAGCGTTCCGATCATTCCGATACTGTTCACACTTGGTTAGCACGCGTTTTCTCATTTACCTTTCCCCATTTGGAGCGGTTAGGGAGAAGGGAGGAATTCAGAAACCACTCACCGAACGGGAAGTCCGTTCCACAATCCCTTGAAGCCAATGTTCTTGTAGATCCTGCCGATTGCTTGGCCTGCGCCTTCGCCTGCTTTGCGGTCCGCGTTCAGTTTCGACACCATAACATCAGCCGGGTGTGAGATGGTCGCGCAGCCGATACCGGCAATGTAGCCTCCCAGGAAAGAGACACCGGTCTGCTGCAGAGTGTTGTACGCCTCCTTGGGCTTGCCGAGCTGCTTGTAAATCTGTCCCACAGCGCTCTCGAAGGTCGCAAACTTGACCATGGTGTAAGGGATCTGGCGCGCCCACAGAGGGTACAAGCCCTTGTACAGGCCGGCGAAGCCTTCCTGTGCGACAATCTTGCTCCAGCCTTCGCGGAGGTTGTTGGCGTAGGGGGGCAGGGTGGTTTGCATGCGGACTTTGATGGCTTCGAAGGGGCACAGGAAGATGTCGGCGATGAATTCGGCGGTGGCGGAGGCGCCGAGGTAGACGATTGTTTGAGGAGTGTTGGGGAAGAGCTTCTCGCCGTAGTAGTATTTGAAGACTTCGTAGGCGCCGTATTTGCCTGCGCCTTGGAAGGAGTAGCCGATGAAGGTCGGGGCCTGGAGAGAGAGGTGTTAGTGGGGTGAGGTGTGTGTGGAGATGGAGCGATCTCGTCTTACCCAACCGAAGAAGATGCCGCGGACACCCTCTTTGGCCATGATGCTGCGCCATGCTGAGAAGTTTGACTTGTAGATGTTGGCGTCGACTTGACGGCGGCATTTAACCAGGTCGAGGGGAGTGACGGCGGTGTGAGTGGGTCCACAGGCTGGGAGGGAGGTGTTAGATGATGTCTTTTGCGCGTGCTGTGGGATTGCTAGTACCAATGATGCCGCCGAGGGTACATGCTGCGAAGTAGTTGCCGCTGAAGAGCTCGATCTTCTTTGAAGGTTTGGGGAGTGAGGAAGTCATGTTGTTGGTAGACTATGGATTCGCCAAGCTGTGTATGGAGGATTGAGTGAGGTGTGAGGGAGAGGTAATCGTTCTACAAGCTTGGGAGCAGTCAATGGTGTAGTGGGAGTATGGAGGAAGAGGAGAGGAGGAGTGGAAGAGTATAAAATTAATTAATTGCGTGCAAACACGCGATAGGGCTGTGTTACATCCGTCAGAGTCCGCGTTTGCAAATACTAGTCCTCAACATACGGAGCAATCACACCCAAAACCGGTCGAGATGGGCATTGGGTTCCAGAGGCGATGACGATGTTGCTGCCGTCGTCATCCGCGCCTCATCCGAGCTCTTATCACTAAGCTTATCGCTGCTGCCGACTAAGCGACTCTTCGGTTTGGGGCGGGAAGCTTGTTTGCCATTCTATCCGCCTCTTCAATTCAGACAACGTTACATACCTATTATGCTGTACTGTATCTGTACGCGGATCATTTATCGTCGAGTACTGATATGAGTCAATTTGTTCAATCATACATGTACTTAGACTGACCACCGGAGTGCCGTAGACCTGGTCCGAAACCGCCATTACACATGAGAGAACGGCGTGATTGGCTTGATCCTCTCTAATCGATGTGACGCTTTTCAATACTGCAGAACTGTCGCATGTGCCGCTCTGTTATATAGATGTAGGTGTCTGTGAGAATGACATGTCTTTCCACTGGGTCCAATGATACTAGGGCTCGTTGTTCAAGCCAATATACATCCTTGTCTGTACTATGCGGGGTACTGGAATAGACGAGAGGGCGAGACCATCCAAAGATCCAAGGATCGAGAAGGGTCGAGACGAGGAAGCAAAGGAGGAAGTACAGAGGCGGTGATGCTATACAGTAGGTAGTTCATACATTTCCCACATACAATAAACTATAAGATATACATAGTTACAGTAAGGTATGTAGTTCTTCCCTTTTATACTTACGTCCTCCTTCCGTCTACAGCGCAAACACGGCCCCAGTGGCAGTCGCATTCCAGTTGCCGTCCGTCCGTCTGTCTGTTTCTGTCTCTATTTCTATCTCTGTCTACTGACCACAGACTCGTCTCTGTCTTTTAGCCGAACGCTTCGTTCCTATTCTCCACCTCCACCTCCACCTTCTCCTCATACCTCAAACCTCATACCTTTTACCTCATACCATTCCAGCCCTCCAATCCCAAGCAACCCTCCGATATACCCCGCCGTCTCCACCCATCAGACTACAAGCCCGCCATTCTCCCACATCCCAAGCACACGGTCGTCCAGCCAAATCACTCTACCACTCGCCCACATCCGCACCAGCCCAGAGAGATCGCCGACAAGCTGCAGATCAGTGCCTCTCTTTCGCCTGCCTGCCTCACCCAACCCAACGGTCGCTGTACAGTCCATCGCCAAAACTAACAGCTAGATCAGTCCAACTGTCCCGGCCGTCGCACTCGCGGCTGCTCCCGGTGCAAGGCACAGCTCCATTCGCTCTCCCTCGCAGCCACTCTCCTCGCTGCTCCACCACTGACGCCCGCCGAAACGCCGCTACCGCTACCTCTCTCCACTGCCGCTCCATCTGCTGCGAGAGCACGCCGCTCCGCCCCCCCAGCCCACCGCTGCCCTCATGCCCTCGTTAGGCTTCCTCAAGAAGAAGCGCACAAAGGACTCGCAAGGCTCCAACGACCTCAATTCCCCCACCTCGCCCACCCTCGAGCGCCAGACCACCGCCGGCGGCGGCGGCACGCCCATCACTCCCGTCACCTCCAACAAGAGCACCAAGTCCGACCACATGAATCACTCCAACCAACCCACCCAGCCCTTTGTCGGCCAGAACCCCAACGCCAACACTCAAAATGTGCCCTCCATCCGGAACCTCATCAACGGCCCCAATTACGGCGACACTAATACCGGCTCGCAGCATGACAGCGCCTACGCCAGCGGCACAAGCACTGCCTCCACCCAGCACAATGTCACCCCTCAGCTCAACATCCCCGGCCAAAAGGGCACCGCCAACCCGACGCGCGAGACAAAGGGCAAATACACCCTGAGCGACTTCACCTTGCAGCGCACCCTGGGCACCGGCTCCTTTGGCCGCGTGCACCTGGTCCAGAGCAAGCACAATCAGCGGTTCTACGCCGTAAAGGTCTTGAAGAAGCAGCAGGTGGTCAAGATGAAGCAAGTGGAACACACCAATGACGAGCGCCGCATGCTGCAACGATGCAAGCACCCCTTCTTGATCACCCTCTGGGGCACTTTCCAAGACTCAAAGAACCTGTACATGGTCATGGATTTCATCGAGGGCGGTGAGCTGTTCAGTCTGCTCCGAAAGTCTCAAGTAAGCCATTGGGATGTGTGTTGTTGAAATGTGTTGATCTTCATGCTGACATCCTCTCCAGCGCTTCCCCAACCCTGTAGCCAAATTCTATGCTGCAGAGGTCACACTGGCATTGGACTACCTCCACAGCATGAACATCATCTACCGCGATCTCAAGCCCGAGAACTTGCTCTTGGACCGACATGGACATCTCAAGATTACCGATTTTGGGTTTGCCAAAGAGGTTCCGGACATTACCTGGACTCTTTGTGGTACGCCCGATTACCTCGCTCCCGAGGTTGTTAGCTCCAAGGGCTACAACAAGAGCGTCGATTGGTAGGTTTTGCTTGAATGTCGCAGCTTTCAATATATGCTTACAATTCCCAAACAGGTGGTCTCTCGGCATTCTCATCTTTGAGATGCTTTGCGGTTTCACGCCCTTCTGGGACGCTGGCTCGCCATTGAAGATCTACGAAAACATCCTCAAGGGTCGTGTCAAGTACCCACCTTACATTCACCCGGACGCGCAGGACCTGCTCACCAAACTCATCACACACGACCTGACCAAGCGTCTGGGTAACTTGCACGGTGGCAGCCGCGATGTCATGAACCATGCGTGGTTCGCCGAGGTGACTTGGGAGCGTCTGGCCAAAAAGGACATTGACGCACCGTACGTGCCTCCTGTCAAGGGCGGCATTGGTGATGCAAGCTTGTTTGACAAGTACCCTGAAGAGACGGAACAGTATGGACAGCCTGGTGAAGATCCGTGAGTTTTCCTGCCTGATTTGTTTCTTCAAATGATCATATTACTGACTGTCCCACTCTAGTCACGGCAAGCTCTTCCTCGACTTCTAGTCGCCTGCCCGTCATGGCTGCTTTTGAGCAGCAAAGCCTTCCTTCCGAGGCAAGCAAGCGAGAACATCCAATTCGGAAAGCATCAGGATATTGTGACGAATATGAACGAACGACGACAGGGGAAATCAACACAGAGTTAAAAAGAAAAAATGGTTATCGCGGGAATTGCATCATCCAATGGAGGACATGAGAAAATACCAGTATACTCGAAAACCTGACATCAACCTTGAAATAACAGCGTTACAGCCTTTTGCGTCTTTTGTAGTCACCGTTGACCACGAGAGTTTCCAATATTGATGATCGCTACGAAAGCAACACCCCTGGGACGAATGCAGCTGATGAAGAAGAAAACAAAGTCGTTGCCTATCCCATCATTCCTACTCTCGGATTTTGGCGGACGAAGAAAAGTAGGAGTTTTTGGTCGGTTTCAATTTGCTACGGGGGAAAAACTTCGATGACAAGTTGGGGCGGGCTTGCTGGTTCGCGTTTCAACACACCTGCCATCCGATTCTGTTTTTTTTCCGCGGTATCTTTTTGTTGGAGGGGGGCTTTTTTTTTTTTTTCCTTTCCATCCACACGTAAGCTATATACGCGCATCACATCGGGATCCGAGGCGGGCTTTTCAAAGCTCTTCTTACTAGGTACTGGTCTTTGTTTGACAAGTCGAGGTAGAGTGTGTGACTCGGGGGGGTCTTCTCTCGGAACCGTGATTGCGAGCTCGAGTTTTTGTCGGTATTTCGGTGGTCGTTGTTTTTATTTCATATGTGGTCAAGATTGGTTTGTTTTGATTTGTCTTCCCCCGTCTTGTTTGATATGGGTAAACAGACAAGGTCACATACACTTCGCTAGGTACTTGTCTCGAAGAGCTGATGGTTTTTTCTTTTTTTCTTTTTTTTTCTCGCGGTTTTGGTGTTTTTTTGGGCGACTTTTTTGGTTGTTTTTCTTGGTTCTTTCCAATGTACTTTTGACGAGTGAATTGAAAAAGAGGCTGGAGGCTGGAGGCTGGTTGATTGATCGATTGGTCGACGGCAGCCATCGACGCTGGGTTGGTCTCTGATGGCAGTCAAGTACATTGCCCGGAGTTGAGAGTTGGGGATTTTAGACAAATGGGGTTTCATCGCCTACAACCTCAGGTAGGTCCCCACCGCGACTGTGGCGTGTCTGGGCCCGATCTCTATCAAAGACACCGTGTAAGAGGGATCAGGGCTGACGACAGTCATGTTGAATAAATAATGATTTTGAACGATGTGCTTGTTGTCGTCAATCCTAACCCTAATAACCCCAAAATCTCCAAGAAAGCACGCTGCCAACGCATGCCTCAGTATTCTCCTGTGACACCTGGCCGCTTGCCGATCGTGACGACGACGTACATGTCCATGTAGCATGTAACCGATGATGCTGCCTGTACAACTTGGATCCTCGAACCCCTCATCGAGGGGTTTCCACGTTTTCGGGTCCCTTTGTCGGTTTCCCGGCTCGGTGCGGGTCGGGGCCTACTGTACCTTTATGGGCGGAGGTTCGTACCTCTGGGTTTCTGGTCAATTGGTATGCATGGGATTGACGTTATGGATTTTCCTTTTCTTTTGGCTTTGGTGATTTGGTGACTATGATCGATCAACCGCACGAAATTTGCTATGTAGAATGGCGGGTTTGACAGGTTCTTGTTTGTTTTTTCAACAGCGAGGACTACATGATGGGGGCAAGATGGATACTGTGTTTGAGGGTCAGGCGTATCGTTCGTTGGAACGCAGGTCGATCGATGTGTGTTTTGCTAGCCTTTGAGCTTCTAAACTTCTGCAGTTCTGAAGATCCCTGCGTGTTTCCTTGTTCTTTTTCTCTCGCCCTGCCGTTTTGGTTGTTGCTAATTAAGAGATTCCAATGCATCATTTGCCGGGAAAGTATTTCACCGTAACGTAGTAGTGAAACATCTACAAATGTGTCCCATCGATCGACATGTTCTGTCCGAAGACATTAGTAATCATCATGCAAGTCGACGTTCCTCCTCCAGCTCAGCTCCACTCCGCTGCCTATCCTGCTCTTCAACATCTCGCTTATCAAGATTCGTCGATAAACATGACAAGGCGCTTTCTCTGCTTTGGGAATTGTGGGTCGACACGCGATTCATTTAGCGAATCTGTTGGGAGATCGAAGGAATCGATTGCGAGGCATGGCGATTCGACGATCTGTACGAGGGTCTGTTTTATTGGATCTTTCCTTGGCTAAGCTAAGATAGCAGGCGGCAGGATTCCCCAGCTCTGTCTTTCCTGCCAATGTGAGACTGAGCTGCAGGTTGGAGCAGTTGTCAAGAAAATCAACATGAAGAGTAGGAGCGCTGCAAGTATTTCACCTCACTTGGTCGATGATTTCCGCATAAGCAACCAACCAACAAAATCACGTCACTGCACGACAACTTGTCAACGAATCAAACCATGTCAACCGCCGCAGAAGAGTATTCGAGCCTGGCCGGAACGAAAAAGATCGATTTCGCGAAACCGCTGGATCTCACAATTTTGAAGGATAAAGTCGCCCTCGTGACTGGCGGCGCTGCCGGTATTGGGCTCGGAGTCGTTGAAGCGCTCGCGCAGGCGGGAGTTTGGGTCGCCATCTGTGATGTTAACGAGAAGGTCGGCAAGAAAGTTGAGGAGGAATTGCTTCGGGCGGGTTGCAAGTAAGTAGCCGTGATCTCAGGATTTTCGCGACCGAATGCTAAATGTCAGCGTCTGTGTAGAGTCAAATTCATGCAGGTCGACACGACCTCCTGGGAGTCGCAGCTGGCGGCTTTCAAGTCGACTCTCGCCTGGTCTTCATCTCGCCTGGACATCGTGATCCCCAGCGCAGGCGTCTCGGGAGTGCTCAGCAGAGAATCCTTCGCCAACCTCTCGCCCACGGAAGACCCTCCAAAACCCTCAACCCTCGCTTTCGATGTCAATCTGACGGGTGTCTACTACACTGCTCTGCTCGCCATCCACTACTTTAACGTGCGAGTCGTTGACGAATTATTCAAGCCGCAGCTGTGTTTCATCTCGTCGCTCGCTGGGTACGGAGACTTACCGTTCAGTGCAGACTACTCCGCGACGAAATGGGGCGTCAGAGGCATATGGCGGAGCTTACGCGGACCAAAAGGCGTCAACTCGCTCGGAGGCATACAAGCAAATTTAATCGCTCCGACTTTCCTTCGTACAGCCATGACCGCGAGCTTCGTGTCGCAGCTGGAGCAGGCGGGCACCAAGGTAGGAGAGGTTGGGGATGCGGTCGAGGGTGTTTTGAGGGCCGTGGCGGATGATGAAGTCGATGGTGAGTTTGCCCGAGCGCGAGTTCGCTTTGTTTCTTCTGATTTTCTTCTGATTGACTTGTTCAATGCTGACGGGTTTTGACACTGTCAGGCAGGGCGATTGCTGTATTGTCTGGTCAAGGCGTGATGGGCTCCATGAATATGGATCTCAATGACGACCCGCTGGGCCATGATGCTGGAAAGTCACTGCTTGAAGCTGTGCAGGCAGGTAAATTAGGCTCTGGGGTTTGATGATCGGAATGGTCCAGTGATGTCGTAATGCATCGTCTTGATCAAAGCTCGAGTCCATTGGCAAATTTTGGACTATGTTGGAGGACTAGAAATGCTCACATTCGGCAATCCGAAATCTCGCCAATCAGTTTTTCAATGCGAACATGATCATTCGGCTTTGTTGTAGTAAACATTCTCCTGCTGACGACGTGGCGCGCTGAGTCTGCATTTACGGTGTAAGTTTGCAACGCGCGATGCGGTTCCACCGTTTTGAAGATCGATGTCTGAAATACCGCGCTTCACTCTTTCGATGTGGAATTTTGAATATTTTTTGAGCCGCATAATCCGCGTTTGGTTGTTTTGGGTCGGAATTGATGTTGCGATACGATGCGGTGATGCGGTCGGTGATGACTACAGTGGCCAGGTCCGCGGGATGCTCCATGGGCTTGACGCCTAGCTCACGTGATCCAATCTCGACCTCACTCGTCGGAGCGTGTTCCCGAGGAAGGTATGAACGTCGTTCGTTCCCAATACAAGAGTCTCATCCGCTCGTGTCGACTTTGGTCCTGAAGAAAGTCGATATCTTGGTTACAAGTAGCCCTGGTGGATCTTCCATTGCAAATACCATGGACGAATAATAACCTGGCTTAGAGTAATCGGAATAAACTCCATCTCGAAAACGATTCGCTCGGCTGTAGCCTCCAGAAATCGCGTTGGCTGGCTGCGGGTCGCTGCTTTGCTGTGGCCTTGGCGGATGAGCATCTGGTGGCTTTTGATGATGTCGTGTCCGTTCGTCGGTTATAGGCAGAAACGCGGGCTATGGCACTATGCATCCGCCGAGATGGTTCCACTCGTTTTCAACGCGCGACTTCCAGCGGCTTCTGGCTGGTCGTATGATCCGGTCATCGTGATCTTGCAAGGGCAGCGATTGCATTCCACACAGCCTTTTGCGTCCTCCTGCCCGTGGCAGCTTGGATGCTTCCCCACGGCCCCCCTACTTCTGTGAACCCAATAACGTTCACCGCCCCTCCAGGAGACAGTCGGCAGGTTCTGATCTCATCGCAGGGTGGTAATGGGCCTTTTCAACGTTATTAGTCGAGAACCCTTGGACAAGAGAAAGAGGTGGGACGAGATGACAGGTTGCAACCCGGGAGCCGCTTGGGAGGAGACGCGCCTGGGCGCCGGCGACTTGAACCTCGTCAGATGTGCGCGAGGGCAACAGCAGTAGCGAGCAGTCCGGCGCTCAAATATTTAGATACGGTACCTGGGAGCATGCAGCAGTGTCGTCAGAGGTGGGTGACGTCTGTGAGGTGACACCCGTACCTCGAGATGCCAGCTAAGGATCGCTCAATGAATCTCGATTTGAGAGACGATCTTGTTGTTCTGCGATAGCCCGACATGTAGTGATGCACGATGTCGGTCCATTTGCACAGGAGCATTGTCACTATGACGGCCTCGCCACCGATCTCCTCGTGTTTTCTTGATCTGTAGCATGAACTCAGCCCAGACCATGTGGGCGGCGGGTACTCCCTCGTTCAGTCAAGCCATGCCGTTGTCGAGTTGGAGGGCGTTGAAGGGAGAGGAGCTGAGTCCGTTTCAAGTGATTAGACAAGAGCAAATGCGCGTGCCTTTTCCGGAAGAGAGGACGAGGCCCACTTGTAGATATGTGTCACGGTTAGTTAGGCTCTGCGCCCCAGATTCCGCCCACGCAATTTTGACCTCCTACGAGGAACGTGAAAGGAGCAGCAGTCGACTGTCCTCACCCGTCCCCCCGGCTGCGTCGAGAACAGCACGACGACTGCTCGCTTCGCTAGAAAAGTAGTGCGTTGCTGCGCGGTTCAGTGTGCTCTCGTCGCCGCTGTTTGCCCTCATCCGGCCGCTTACCATCCTCATCATCATCATCACCATCATCACCACCACCATCATCATCGGGACGCCGGACATCCCATCCCACTCGCTCGACGGATACGATCCATCGCATTCCATCCATCTCCCAGTGCCGTGGACCCTCTGTTTGGTGTTGTACCGACTGGACACCAGCACCAGTACCAGCACCACACGACCATCTGCCGGCCTGCAAGCAATCGGGAGCCTCAGCCAAGGGCAGCGAACGCGCGAGACGCAGTTGGCCGAGTTATCCTGCTACTAGCCGGAGAACTGACAGCAGCCCACCAAGCACCACCAATTTGACGCGCAACCCAACCCAACCCCACCAACACTTTCGACCGGCATCACCCATAGACAGACGCACTCACCTGCTCCACCAAACACAAGCGGAAGCGTGACTGGCCTTCAAACGCACCTCGCTTGGACGTTTTCGGGTTGCGTTTTATGCGACGAGAGCAAGCGGGGAATTTGACCGGCTCCGAAACCTGCGGACAACGATGATCGACAATCGACAATTGCCATCCCGCTCACTTATCGTATATATCAAGCCGGTGCGCCACGATTGCTAACCTGTTAAACGGCTAAGCGCTTGCACCAGCCTCATCTGACAGAGTGATGGTGAACGACGAACGGCGCGTGGGACCTCGAAGGCTTGCGCCAAAGCTCCCAACGAATGAATCGACCAGCTCGAGCACGTATACCCCGGAAGCGACCCAATCGCATCCTCATGAGTCATCGAGCACCTCCGTAACCAAACCCAAGCGTGCACAGGTCAGAGCTGCCTGTGTAGCTTGTCAGCGTGGGAAAGCAAAGGTGAGCACACTTCGCCCAACGACAATGTTGACGCAACAGCCGTCTCTCAGCGGCAACTGTGCTGACGATTCCTTCCAAGTGCGATGGAACGAGGCCATCCTGCAATCGATGCGCCAAACGCGGCCATGTCTGTGAATATGACGTGGAGCCGGACACTTCACGTTCTATCTCCATGCGACGGAAGAACGAATCGTTACAGAGCGAACTGGACCAGCTCAGGACACTCCTCGATTACATCCGAAACCGCTCGGAAGTAGAATCCATGGAGATCTATCGAAGAGTTCGTACGGCCGCCGACCCCATGGATGTGGTGGAGCTCCTCCGTGGCAGCGACCTTTTGCTTCGAAATAGCGGCACAGATCGAGACCGCACCGGCGGCAGCGAGACCCCGGCCTCTGGACTGGGTAACCTGGAGCTGAGCGCGTTCGAACACAGCTCCATCAAGGTGCGCGCTAAGCCATGGACGCAGGTTGCCGGAGACGGGTTGGTCTCCGAACTGATCTCGTCCTTCTTCGCATACGACAACGGATTCTACCTATCCTTTATCGATCAAGAGTGTTTTCTCGACGATATGCAAGCAGGTGACACTGCGAATTCCGACTTCTGCTCACCCCTGCTCGTCAACGCAATCTGCGCGCTGCGATGTGTAAGTCATCCGGTTGTTATACGTACCCGTGCAGCTGCGATTTGAGTACTGATGCAGCTTGTCAATAGTCAACCTCCGAGAGAGCCAGAGTGTATGGCTCGGTCCAAGGCTTCGATATACGCGAACGATTCTTGAACGAGACCAGGCAGCTTCTAGACGCCGACTATGGTCGACGGTCTTTGACGACTGTACAAGCTTTGTTGGTTCTTTACACCTGCTATACAGGACAAGGCCGAGACAGAGGCGGCTTGCAATACCGACACGCCGCTTATGAGATGCTGAAGCGACTACAGGTGAAATTGGAAGCAAGGTTCACGAATCCCGGAATCGCCGACGAGGCTGGTAGATCCAAATGCCAAAAAGCAGTGTCCAGGGCACTGTGGGGCATCTACTGTTTTGAAAGGTAAAGAGATCAGCCACAAATGGTTTTGTACACGCTAAGCTGACTGTTATGCACCACCTACAGTATTTCCGCATCCGCATACCTGCAACCCTCTTTGGTTCGGGCCCCAACGATCCCACGGCGATTTGTCGATAACGGAGGCATCGACCCAGCAGTCACAGGTCACCGGGCTCCAGAGCCGGAGCTTCAACTGTCGGCATACGTCTTGAGTGCCACGTGCGACCTGTCAGAGAAGCTTTATGAATCGATGCTGGAATATGGTAGGCCTGAAGTCGACACAAGAATAAGACTGTATCAAGAGCTGCGAGAATGGGGCAGCAATATGCCCTCTCTGATCCGAGCGGACACCAACTTCTGCCCGGAAACGAGTCTCCTGAGGTAAGTACACACCTACATCCCATCATCACGCACAACATACTGACCGGGAACAACGCAGTACTTACGAGGATATGGTAGCCTTGAACCTCTTTCGATCACTAGACCCATCCCAACGCCTTCCAGACGACCTCGGCACATCTGGCCTCATCTGTCTACACCACTGCAAACGTACATTGGATACGTCCGAGCGGTATTGGGAGGCATGGCCGGCCGACGACTACTCGATCATGAACATCTATCCGCTGTTCCATGTCGCCATCACGCTATTGCACATGCTGCGCGACAACCAAAGCCACGACTTGTTCGATCGGGTGTGCGCGCTTCTCTCGCGGTTCGCTGGTGACTTTTCGCTTGCGCGGTACATCCTGCAGGCCCTCAAGAGCGTCGCCATCCGCCTGCGCCTCCCTCTGCCCCAGGCCACAGAGTCTCTGTTCCGCGATCTCAAAATGTCGGCGGCGGAGCTGGCTGATGTTCCCGCGGCTTTTGTCCTTCCAGCTCATGCGGAGATGTGGGATGTGATTTATGAGGAGGAACAAGGCGGATCGGACGAGAATGGAGTGCAGCACATGGGCATCGAGATGGGCGAGCTGCTCAGTCAGTGGACGAATCTTGAGCTTTCGAACTGATGTTTGGGGTGGATGGACGAAGGGATGGAGGTGAAGTGGATTTGAAACATTTGCGACATCACGATCATAGTGACGATCGAGAGGCCGGCCATTTTGCGATGGTTACACGCTTGAACGGCAAGGTCCTTGGGATGGACGACGGAGAGCAAGTCCGAATCCTTCGGGGCGATTAGTGGGGGGAGAATGACATTTCAATCCTCGCCAGGCGGTCGGCGATGGACCCGGGCGAAAGTTAATGGTAATTGCTCTCGAAAGATGCAAGTGAGACTGAGAGAAGAATTTTTGACCTCTCACTGGCACAAACTGTGTTTTTCCCTAGTTGCGCTCGATGGTATCGCCTTCAAGAAGGATATAATCTAGTGAGTGACGACAACGAGGATTGAGACCCTCGCTGGCGAACACTTTGTTTTCCGAAATCGCATCTGATGGCATTACCTCATACAATTTGATGGACTCAGTCTACTGAGAGCGCGAGGTTTCGGCCGTAGCATCCCGATGGCAGATGGTACACATTGTCTTCTTTTCCGAGTCGCACTTGCAGGCATCACGACCCCCTCAACGACACGAGGACGACTTGGATACACAGAAGCCGCTGATACTACCGCTGCGTGGCATCTCCATCTGCTGGCTCACTACTCTTCCTCGTATAAGCAAACAAGCCAGGTAGGCGGTCCTTGGGTTTCGTATGGACCAGAAGAGGGCATGGGGCGGCTTAGCGCTGCTCGCGGTATGATGTACAAGAGTGATATCGAGCTTTTGAGGTAGTGTTACTCAAAATTCAAGTATTTGAGTGCGAGAGGAAGACTTTTATCTGACAATTCGTCCAACTGATTCGTTGTGGGTAGAACTTGATTGAAAATGCATTTTTACGACTGTAGCACTATCCGTTTTTCTTTCCCTTCCACGAAGTATAAAGAGCAGTCGAGAACTCGGATAAGTCATTTCCCTAAGGCTCACAAGCGCAAACAAAGTCAAAGGAAAACAATGTAAGTCTCTTCTAAGATATTCGGGTGATAACCGGTCTCTTTCATGACAGTACTACTCTTCCGCTCAACTCATACCCCTACTACTTTAAGAAACTACCGTTGGTTTTCTCTAGTATCTCATCGTAGTAGGGCTGGAACGCGAGCCATCCCTTATTTGGTTTGCCAACTTGTTCGTAGCTGAACTTAGCTTCGTCTTCGGGGATGAAGGTCTTCTTATGCCCGCTACCGTTCGAGGCAGCGTCGACGAGCAGTTGGGCATGGCCTATGAGAGAATATGGCTGTCAGTCTTGCATGCTAGATGATGACAGGTAGCGAGAGCATAAGGGCATCGTGTACGTACAGGTTTTATCTAAGGACAGGAACCAAAAGGCGGCAGCATCGATGGTTTCGCCGACCTGTTCCAGTCTACGTTAGCAAGCTGAGCAGTGCAACATCGACCGGAGAAACATACCGTGATAAGACCGTGGTTCTGCAAAATAACAGCCTTGCCATCTCCCAAACACTCCGCGATCTTCCTTCCCTCCTCGCGATCCAACACTACGCCGCCAAAGTTCTGGTACACGGCGTGGTCCTTGTAGAAGCGCAGGCTGTCCTGGGTGATCATATCGAGCTCGCGGCCGAAGACTGAGAAAGCCTTGCCGTAGACACTGTGTAGTAAGAGTCTCAGTGAGTACATTCAGTCGAGCTGTAGTACTCCATCATCCCACTTACCTGTGAGCGTGGCAAGCGGCGTGAACTTCGGGACGCGCTTTGTGGATTTCCGAGTGAATGGCAAAAGCTGCGGCGTTGATGGGCTCATCGCCGATTACGACTTCTCCGTCTTCGTTGACGAGGATGAGGTCGCTGACGCGGATCTGGGAGAAATGTCTTGACAGAGGGTTCAGCCCTGGTGGGTAACGTCAGAATAAGACCGGTATTGTAAGACTATAAAGCGACTTGATGTGATTTTCACCTCTGTCAAACTCAGCTTCGAAAAAGATAGCCTGACATCTCTAGGCAAAGTTTACACCCATCCACAAATCAGTGAAAATGCACTTACAGAAATGATCAGTCAAAATCGGATCGCGAACACTGATGTGCCCAGCAACACCCTCGTCAAAGCCTCGCTCGGCAAAGACCCTATACGCCGCCGCGAGATGCTGTTTGCGATACAAGCGCTCATCCTCAAGATTATCGAACACCGGGTACGATCTGACCTTTAAAGGCTTGCCTGAAGTCGTCTTACCAATGGCGCCTACGGACGCGTTGTCCGATGTTTCTGAGTGAAGAGTGGTTGCTACCGGGGCCATCGTGTTGGGAGAGCAGTGGATGGGGTGATTGAGCCGGTGCGGTCACTGGGGAAATGTGGTCATCTAGATTCCAGGAAGGAACGGGGTAATTCGAGGAGAGAATGAGGTTGATACAAGATTGTTCGAGCCTCGCAATATTGTTATCTAATAAGACAGTTGTTGAAGGTTGGTCTTGGACGCCGGCCGTATACCCGGGTTGGCCGAAGTCGCCTATCCCCGCAGCTTACGTGTGGGTCGCGAGGCGCGAGCTACATGTTGGCTATCTGAGGAGCCTCCATTGGGCAATTTCGTCGGTGATCGTTTGCGGGGTGTCTATTGTCCGTCAAGAAACGCAGAATGAACGATCCGAGAATATCGATTCGATCTGATGTTTTTGGTCCCGGGCCATCGTAGAGAGTTGTGGTGTAGATTGTGGAGAGGCCAAACAAATCCTTTCTAGGACGACATGGCCGTGGCAGCTCGAATGAGTTCGCACATTGTAAAAGCCAATTATCGGGATAAGCGTTTCTAGCGCGGTTTGGTGTATCTTCCCTGTCTCATCTCGGCTTGAAGGCTTTCTTGCTGGCTAGGCAAAGGCGCGCGTCTTCGTCCTCCACCGCCGTCGTCCGCCGATGGTTGTTGTCCCATGCCGGGTAGAGGTGGGAAGCCAGGTGGCGGCACGAATCCCTGTGGCGGAGGCGGCATGCCGAGTGGAAGACCCGGTATTGGAGGGAATCCAGCAGGAGGCGGAG